>NPIE01004275.1_pt1 | contig 18311 bp, 18 predicted proteins | sample 8637661 | NCBI WGS metagenome assembly NPIE01 (sample SAMN07420842, study PRJNA396082) | bioreactor metagenome | isolation source: sample BA12 brine-fed electro-methanogenic bioreactor BA | place: Japan: Kochi | collected 2016-12-09
TTAATAATTAATAATTAATAATTTGGTTTGTAGCCAATTATCAATTATTCTCGTATTAGTTATAATAACAGAAATCTATAAATCCAGTCCTTATACAAAGAAAAGAAAAATCAAGTTGCCGTGGATGTGGAATTCTTTTTTGATGTATTTAGAATTGAGGTTATAATCTTAAGTAATTCCTCAGAAGAGCCTATCAGCTTCAATACAATGTTTTTCTGCAAGAGATCCGAATCTCTTAATAAACGTAAAAAGAAATGAGTTTCACGGGCTTCTTTGTATGCAATTGACATTTTCGAGATGAAATCTTTTCTTGATTGAGCTCCAATTGCTTCTTCAGCATTCGCTCCGATGGAGGTTCCACATCTTAATAATTGCCTGGATAATTCGTATTCTTTCAAATCTTTTCGCATATACAAATACGTCCTCACAATCATTAATGCAAAACCATAAGACTTTTCCAATAAAACGTTTTCTTTTTTCATAGCTACTCACTGAATTTATATTAATTGTTAATTTTTAATTATTAATTACTCACAGCTTTCCTTCATCAGCAAAAGAATAATACTTCTCCTCAGCAATGATTACATGGTCGAGGACGGAGATATCGAGCATGTTACCTGCTTCGGCCAGTTTACGGGTAAGTTTGTTGTCGGAATCGCTGGGTTTGAGGGTGCCGGAGGGATGGTTGTGGCAAAGGATAATGGAAGAGGCATTGTGGTCGAGGGCAATTTTGAAAATCTTTTTCGGGTCGGCGATGGTGCCGGAAATACCGCCCTCACTGATATTGATTTTGCGGATTACTTTGTTGCCCCGGTTTAGTAAGAGCAGCCAGAACTGCTCATAGGGCACACCGGCAAGTTCAGCATGAAAAATATCAAAGACTTCCTTGCTGCTGCTGATTTTTGCTTTATCAAGTGCCTGTGAAGCCCTGCGCCTGTTTCCGATCTCGAGCGCTGCCAGCAAGGTAAGGGCTTTGGCCTCTCCGATCCCGTCAAGTTGCATTAGATCGTAAACACTTAACTTGGAAAGCTCGATGAGATTATTCTGGCTTTTATCCAGCAATTCCTTGGCCAGATCAATGGCGGTCTTTCTCCGGGTACCGGTTCGGATGAGAATAGCCAGTAATTCCGCATTGCTGAGAGCTGCTTTGCCTTTGTGAAGGAGTTTTTCACGGGGCCTGTCGTCTTCGGCCCATTGCTTAATGGATTTTGTTGCTGTGTATTGTTCCATAATGATGTTTATGGATTAATACACTTACAAGGTAAAAAGTCGCAGTTTGAAGCAAAAAAAAAAGCCTTTCCTGATCCGGAAAGGCTCCCACTAAAATATTTTCAAACAATTATAAAGCATTTGCCTGCTTCATCAGCTTCGATTTCAGGTTGGATGCCTTTTTCTTGTGGATCACTTTTTTCTTTGCAAGGCGATCAATGAAGGAAACAACTTTTGATACCTTTTCTTCTGCTTCTTTCTTATCGGTTATGCTACGGAAACTCTTGAGGGCATTCCTCATGGTCCGCGCATAATACCGGTTGTGCAACCTTCTTTTGTTGTTCTGACGAATTCTTTTCAGTGCTGATTTATGATTTGCCATCTTCTTTTTTTGTTAAATACCACTTTGTTTGGGCGTGCAAAGATAAAACATTATTTTGAAATAGAAAATAAACGACAGGCATTAATTTCTGTTCAGGGAAATCCTGACGGTGGTGCCGGTTTGCCCTGCTGCCTGATCACTGTTGGAGCGGATATTGATCTCGCCTTGGTGCATTTTCACGATGCCATAGCTGACCGCCAGACCCAATCCTGTACCCTTTTCCTTTCGCGGTTCATCCTGGTAAAAAGGATCAAAGAGCCTTTCATATTCAGCTGGTTTAATTCCGGGACCATTGTCTTCAATGCTGATGACCACCTGCCTGCTTCCGGATTCAGCCCTGAGATTCACCATTCCTTTTCCGCTGAAAGACTCGATGCTGTTCCTCGCTACGTTCTTGATGGCCTGGATCATTTTGGAGGTGTCCAGGTAAAGGCTTGGGTTCTGCGGGTCATGCACGATATCCAGGCTGACATCTTTCGGTAAGACAAGCTCCCTGGCGCAAATATCCAGCATTTCATTAATATTTGTTTCCTTTAAGGTCATGCGGGTATCTTTGGAGAAATTCAAAATACCTGAAAGGGTGTTCTTTCCTTTCTGAGCCTGGCTGGAAATCTCCTGCAGATTTTGAAATACACTGGAATCCGGATCGAAGTTTTCCTGCAGGCTCCTGGACTTTTCAAAAATATTGCTGAGGGGTTTATTGATCTCTTTGAAAATGGCAGCGGATAACTGACCCAATTCAGCCAGCTTCTCGGAGCGTTTGAGAGCTTCCCGGGCCGAACTGAGCTTTTTATTGGAAGATTCAATCGCCTTGAGAAAGCGGTGAATATTTTCGGATGCTACAAAATAAACGAATAGGGACAGGGCAAGTAAAATGATCAGACCAACAATTAAAGAATTCCGAATGATCTTGCTGATCAAAGGGCGAGCTTCAAGGACTGGATCGATGGTTGCGGCAACATAAAAATGGAAGTCCTCAAAATAATTGAAGGCAGTTAGCCGACTGCTTTCCGTAGTCGGGGAATAATAACGCAAAGTTCCTGACTTCATTTCCATGATCTCCTGCATAAAACCCAGGTGCGACCAGTCTTCCCCTTCCGAAACAGGATGGATCACAAAAACCGCATCATCATCAAAAACATAAGGAAAACCGCTGATGCCGATGGTTGTCCCCATCACGATCTCCCGGAGCTTTTCAATATCTTTTTCTTTGCCACCCACATAAAGTGCTCCGATGATCTTTCCATTTTTGATGATGGGTTCATAGGCCGTGATGTACCAGTCGTTTACAACAAAGGCCCGCCCAATATAAGTTTCGCCACTTTCAACTGTTTTCACCACAGGCGAATCATTTGGGATAAAAGTGCCTATGGCTCTTGAGCTGTCTTTTTTTAACACATTGGTTGAAATCCTGAGTAATCCGCTGTCAATTTTTTGAAAGATGGTAATGGTGCCTCCGAAAAGGTATTGCATTTTGTCAACGAAATCAAAACTGTTTTGCAGAGTTTTGCCATTGCGTTGCCACTTTTTTACTTCCACCTGGTGTAGCTGATTGCTAATCTGATTGGTGGCTGTTATTTGGATTTGCTCATCAGCAACTTGCATGTCTTCCGAATAAAAATAGTCATTAGCTACTTTTAGATCGGTTTTAACTTTTTCGAGTTTCAGGGCGTATTCCCGCTCAAACATTTTCATCAGGTTATGTACCTCAAGTTTGAGGTTTTCTTCGATAGAATCGTATAAAGTATTGCGGGCAATGTTGATGGAAATTATCGTAATAGCCACAATGGATATGATGATCCCGGCAAATATCGGGATAAACAATTGCAGTTTCGGTGGCAGTTTGAGTTTCACGATGCTAAGGTAGGAAGATTTTTTCGAGTTGCAGTCAGCCAGTTGCATCTTGCGTAATGCGAGTTGCCATAACTTCCGGTGCCAACGGATGCTTAGTATTCTGACATTAATGAATCATAAGGTATTCTCAGTTTCTTATGAAGCCTCCTGATCATGTTAAGCGATAATTTTCTTTTTCTGCTAAGAATTTCTGAAACCCTGCTTTTATAGCCGATGATTTCAGCTAAATCTTTCTTTTTCATATTCATCTGTTCCATCCTGAAACGTATTGCTTCAATTGGATCCGGAGCTTCAACAGGATGATGTTTGTCTTCATAATTCTCAATAAGAATAGTCAATAATTCGGCTTCGTCACCTTCCGGTGAGTCTATAGGAGCATCAAAAATCTCTTCCAATCTTTTCAGTGCTTTATGATAATCCTCTTCTGTCTTTAAAACCTTTATATTCACATCTTTAAATGTTTTTGCATCTATTTTATCATATTCTGTGTGGCCAATCAATAGTGTCACAGATTCCATTAAAGGAAGGGTATGCAGGGTCTCAGACCCGTTCCGCCCTCCTCGAATTCCCTTTCTCCCCCCAGCCAATCTCCTGGCCGTTTTCTTTCAGCTTTTTGTCGAAATCTTTCAGGTAGCTCATCACATCTGTATGGATACCTGGTTTTCCATCATACAAAAAGTAATCTTCGCAGTATTGGGCAGGGGTGAGGTTGGGCATAAAAACATTGGCGCCGGCTTGCAAGGCTATCAGGCGGCCATTGGGGCTGAGTGTTTCAAGGGCTGTGGTGGAGGCGATGTTGATATCAGGCATCAGGAGGCGCAATGTCGAGATCATTTTCAAACTTAAATAAAAACGTTCTTCTTTAGAAGGAATAAGACTTCTGTATTTGAATAGAGGCGTTTCGGCATGTTCCACGTAAGGGCCCATGCCCACCATGTGTATATCAAGGTCTCTCATAAACAATAGATCATCCGCCAGGTTTTCTATTGTTTGAAAGGGCAGTCCGATCATGATGCCAGTTCCGGTTTGATAGCCTGTTTTCCTGAGGTTTTTCAAGGCAGCAATCCTGTCGGAGAATGAATGAGTTTTATCTCTGGGATGGAGTTTGTAATAAAGTTGTTCGTTGGAAGTTTCAATCCGCAAAAGATATCTTTCAGCTCCGCTTTCAAACCATCTTTTGTAGGTTTCTTCACTCTGCTCACCAAGACTGAGTGTGATACCCAGGCTGTTGTTTGTTTTTTTATGGATCTTCTGCAAAAGGCTGTCCACAAACTGGATAAATACCTTATCAAATCGCTCGCCGGATTGCATTACCAGGCTTCCGAAATTATTTTCATAAGCGAAAAGTGCAGTGTCCAGAACTTCTTTTTCGTTCAGGGTGTAGCGGTTCAGGTGGATATTTGTCCGGCAAATGCCGCAATAATAGCAGTTTTTCCGGCAGATGTTGGACAGCTCCAGCAAACCCCGCAGGTAAACCTTGTTTCCTGTGTTTTGCTTTTTAACTTCAAAAGCTTTTCGACAAAGCGTATCAATCTCTTCCGGATCCTGAAGTGAGAGGAGTTTTTTGATCCTCTCACGACCCAAGTGATTCCTGGAAGTGATATGTTTGTCCTGGATACACATATAGCAAAGGGTAAAATTACAAATAACAAGCACCAAACTTCAAATAAATTCCAAATTCGAATTGATCAAATTCCAAACGGTAGCATGCTAATTGTCGGGAGTTTCGGTCATTTACTCTTTGAAATTTGGTGCTTATTTGGAATTTGCCATTTGGAGTTTTCATTCATAATCATAAAACGGAGCAATCGCCCGGTCAAAAATCCCATGCATATAGGCAATTGCCATTCCGTAGTTTGTTACCGGTATTCCGGCATCAATGGCAGGTTTCAGTCTTCCGAGAATTTGTTTGCGAGTGATTACACATCCGCCACACTGGATCACGAGTTTGTAGTCTTGTATAGGCCTGGGTAAATTATTCAAGCCGACAACTACATCATGATCAACTTTTTTCCCGGTAAATTTTTCTATCCATTCCGGTATCTTAAAGCGTCCAATATCATCGCAACTCACACGATGGGTGCAGCTTTCCAGGATAAGGATCCTGTCGTTTTCGTTGAGATGACTTATCGACAATGTACCTTCTATATATTTATCAAAAGCTCCGCGCATGCGGGCAAAAAGTATGCTAAAACTTGTCAGGGGAATCTCTTCGGGAACAATTGAGCTCACAAACTCAAAAGCCTGGCTGTCGGTTACGGCAAGGACAGGTTTTAAGTTGGAAGATTTTACGAACTGTTCCAGTTGGGTTTCTTTTACAGTTACACAGATACAGTCGTTGTCGAGCACATCTCTGATGGCCATCACCTGGGGAAGGATCATCCTTCCGTCTGGGGCTTCGGAGTCGATGGGGGTGATAAGTAGAACCACATCACCGGGGCTCAATAAATCACCCATAAGGGAAGTCATCTGGTAGGCTGTTTCGGGAATGGTTTCCCGCATCAGGTCGATGATATCATCCAGATTATCCGGTTTCAGAGCAGAGAATTCAATGATATCCGATCCGGCTGCTTCCTGGATCTCTTTCTGGCGGGCCGGTACCAGGCTTTCCAGATCGGATTTGTTGTGAACCAGAAAACAAGGCACTTCGTAATCCTTAAATTGCCTGATGAGGTCTTCTTCAAATATTCCAAATGTGTTGGCCGTGATCATCAAAACAGCCATGTCGATGGTTTTGATGACATCCAATGATTTCCTGATGCGCTTCTCACCCAGATCACCTGTATCATCAATACCGGCTGTATCCACGATAATTGCCGGACCAATCCCAAAGATCTCGATGGATTTTTTCACCGGGTCGGTAGTGGTTCCGGCATGTTCCGAAACAATGGCAACATCCTGTCCGGTAATCGCATTGATAAAAGAACTCTTACCATTGTTGCGACGCCCGAAGATGCCTATGTGGGGTTTGTTGTCTTTACCTTTTGACATTTTTTAATTATTAAATGAGGAATCTCAAAAATACAGATCCCTTTCTCCCTGCTTAATCCTTTCTATCCTCCGATCCAGTTCTTCCAGATCCCGGAATCCTTCAATATCTTTTTTGTTGTTTTCGATAACCTGCCATCCTTTTTCGGCTGTTTCTTCAGGAGCATAATCCTCCAGGTATTCGGCCAGAGTGAGGATGGCATTGGGTGTACAGAACCTTTTGATGAATCCCGGAACGGAAAACTCCATAAAATGCTCTCCTGTTCTTCCCTTTCTGTAACAGGCTGTGCAGAAAGAAGGCAGGAAGTTTTTATCCAGCAATTCATCGATCACTTCATTCAAAGAACGCTCGTCGTTGATTTTGAATTGCTCTTTGTTCAGATCTTGCAATTGGGGAAGCTTCTGATCAGCATAGGCTCCGATTTCAATTTTTGTTCCTGCATCAATTTGCGAACAGCCGAATTCCAGCACTTGTTGCCGGATGTGATAAGGTTCACGTGCCGTTAAGATCATCCCGGTATATGGAACTGCCAGGCGCAATATCGATATCAGGCGCACGAATTCTTCATCAGTCACCGTATACTTCTCATTGATATCGTAAGAAGCAGCATTTTGCATGCGTGGGAAGGAAATGGTGTGGGGCCCTACGTTATAGCAGGCTTCCAGGTGATTGGTATGGCGGACCAGGCCAAGGACTTCAAACTTCCAATCGTACAGACCAAACAAAGCACCAATTCCAACATCATCTATCCCTGCTTCCATGGCCCGGTCCAAAGATACCAATCTGTAATCATAGTCTGCCTTCTTCCCCGAAGGATGATACCATGAATATGCCTCAGGATGATAAGTTTCCTGAAACACCTGGTATGTCCCTATCCCTGCTTCCTTCACCGTTCTGAATCCTTCAATGTCCAAAGGCGCTGCATTTATATTAACACGGCGGATCTCGCCGTTTCCTTTTTTAACTTCATAAACTGTTTTCACAGTTTCCGCAATGTATTCAGGTGAGTATTTTGCATGTTCCCCATAAACCAGGATCAATCTCTTTTGCCCGTTTTCTTCGAGGGCTTCCACGTTTTTGATGAGTTCTTCACGATTGAGGGTTTTTCTGATGGCATCTTTGTTTGATGCTTTGAAACCACAATATTTGCAATTGTTAGAGCAATAATTGCCAACGTATAGCGGTGCAAAAAGAACAATTCTGTTTCCGTAAACCCGGTTCTTGAGCGTGCGAGCCCCTTCTTTGATTTCTTCGATCAGATCCGGATTATTGGCATTGAGCAAAACTGCCGTTTCTTCTATGCTCAGGCGGTTTTTATCCAGGGATTTCGCAATGAGCTCGCGCACCCTTAGTTTGCTCGATTTGGTATTTCTGATAAGATCATGGATCTCTCCTGCATCGATGAAAGGCTTCATCGACTCATCCTGTATTTTGCATTTTTCGGGATAGAATTTCATGATCTTAAATCTTTAAAAATCTTTCTGACTTTTCGGCAAGCGGACTGTGAATGTACTTCCAACATCCGATTTGCTTTTCACAGTGATCTCACCGCCATTTTCATCTATGATCTTTTTGATGATGGAAAGGCCCAGTCCGCTACCGGTTATGGTACGCGTCTTCTGGTTTTTAATGCGTACGAATTCCTGGAAGATGGATGCAGTTTCTTCTTTCGACATACCGATCCCGGTATCCTCCACCATGATGAGAATGTCTCCGTTCTGTGGTTTTATACTTACAAAAACCTCCCCGTCGTCTTTATTGTATTTAATGGCATTAGAGATCAGGTTATTAAAAATGATCTCCATTTCTTCCCGGTCGGCCTTGATAATGGCATCTTTGTATATATCCAGGTGAACCTTCACATTCCTTTGTATGGCATAGGGCTCCATTGTATCCACCGCCATTTTGGCTACATCGTTGAGGTCGACCTTTTTGATCTCACGTTTCTTTTTTCCTGACTCAATCCTGGTAAGGTCAAGCAGGTCCATGATCAGGTTGCGCATGCCTTTGATCCTGACCAGAGAGCGGTCGAGCATTTTATCATAGTCTTCCAGCTTATCTCCCACCTGCCTGTCCTGCATCATCCTGAGATAACCTTCGATGGCGTTCAGTGGTGATTTCAGCTCATGGGATAAAACCGACAGAAACTGGAAACGTACCGATTTTCCCTCCTGTTGCATTTTACTGGTCATCCTTTTCAGGAAGAGATGTTTGGCAATGTTTTCCATGGAAGCTCTCAATTCATCGGGTGTAAAGGGCTTGGGTGAAAAATTATAGGCTCCGTTCCGGGTGGCTTTGATGGCCAGTTCGAGGGATGCATAAGAGGTGATCATCATCACTGCTACATCCATTTGTTTTTTATTGATATCTTCCAGGACTTCCATACCGGATATACCCGGTAATTTATTGTCTAGCAAAACAATATCAACCATGCCCTGACCAAGGATTTCAATTGCTTCTTCCCCGGTCGCCGCCTCCAGTAATTCAAAATCAAAATCCTCGTCCATGAAGGGATAGCCAACGGTAAAATTCCGCAATATCCTTTTGATGCCTGAGCGGATGCCCGGCTCATCGTCTACGATCAATGTTTTCAGTGTTGCCATAATCCGAGGATTTTTTCCGTCGAGGTTGTCCAAAAAGTACCATATTTCGTCAGGCTGAGCGTCGTGCCCGTCTGAGGAGTCGAAGTCAATAGAATGCTCATTATCAGTGCATCCAGACTAAGCTCGATGTGACCCAGAACCTTGTAAGGAACTTTTTGGACACCCACTTTGTTATCAATTTTCAAATTTCTTTATGAACAATAAGTACATTATCTCCATCGCTGTAAATCCGGTTATTTTGTTTTGATTTCTGGTTTGGCTTCGTCTTCGGGGCAGCGCCGGGATCCTGTGAAGACGACCGGCAGCTGACCCTTCAGACAAATCCATAATTACTAACCAAATCCAATAAAACAGATTACTCTTTCAACAATCGCCTGATCTCCCGGTGCAGCTGGTCTTTTCTCAGACTTTTATCGAGATAAAGGTCTGCCTTGATCCATTGTTTCTCATCGGGTGAGCTCAGGTCGAATGTATAGCCTGTTTCCGCAGTCACTGCTGTTGCAATGATAACGGGTACTTCAGGATATTTCTTTTTTATCTTATAACTCACGATAAAACCGCTGTCTTCGTTTTCCATCATCAGGTCAACGATGGCCAGGTCAGGCCTGAAATCCTGCAGTTTGTCCTCTGCATCCTTCTGGCTTTCGGCAGTGATTACTTCGTAGTCCATCTCTTCAATACTTGTTTTTACCTGGAAGAGATAGTCCATATCATCGTCAACCAAAAAAATCTTTTTCTTTTCCTCTTTCATTTCCGTTCCTCCGTTAATTTTAAACAGCCATTTGATCTTCTTGTTTATTTCGTGGTAATTTAATTGCAAAAGTTGTTCCGGTCGGGCCTTTTTCAGGATCCGTATTGGACTGAACATCAATTTTCCCTTTGTGCATTTTTACAATACCATAGACCAGGGGGAGTCCCAGCCCCGTGCCTTTACCAATCTGTTTGGTGGTAAAGAAGGGGGTAAAAATCTTTTCCATATTCTCGGGAGATATTCCTGTTCCCGTATCGGAAAAGCTGATGCGCACATCTTCCTCATCGCCTTCGATCCGGATACTGAGCGTACCGCCATTATTCATAGCCTCTACTGCATTTTTCTCAAGATTTGTCAGTACCTGCATCATCTGATCCTGATCAATAAAAACCACCCTGTCATCGATCTTTTCTTCAAAATCTATCCGGATGCCCTTCTCATTGATGATACTTTCGGTGCTGTGTCTGACAAATTCCACAATATCGGTTTGTTGATAATTGACCTGTTTTTGCCGGGCAAAATTCAGCAGGCCACCAACGATCTTTTTGCAGCGGTCGGCCTGCTCCACGATCAATTCCAGGTCTTCCCTGATGGGATCACCATCCTTGGATTCATCTTTCAAAATATTGGAATACATAGTGATTACTCCCAGCGGGTTGTTGAGCTCATGAGCGATCCCGGCCGATAATTGTCCCATATGGGCCAGCTTTTCTGACTGCTTGAGAGCCAGCTTAGCATTGGCCAGTTCCTGGCTGGAAAGGTTGAGTTTATCAATAGAGTTGTGCAGGCGCTCGATGGTGAGGGGCAGGCACATTTCGCTTTCTGCCAGTCCCTGGATGATTGCCACAGCATGTTCGCGGCAGGTATCATACCCACAGGCTCCGCAATTCAGGAAATCGGTTGGCCCCTGTTTGCCCATTGATTTTAGCACTTCCCAGATCTGTTCCTCGTCGGGATCATCCACCCGGCGGTCGACAGCTTCGAAAGACTGAATGAGATCAAGATCAGCATAAGTTTCGAGATCTTTTTTCCACTGCACTTCATCCAGGTTTTCGATCTTTTGTTTTGCGAACTCGCTGATGAGTGCCCTTCTTGCATACTTTTTACCACCATTGCTCATCCCGGGGCCCATCACACAACCATCACAGCACAGCAATTCCAGGTGCTTGGAATAAAGGTGGTTATTTTCAAACTCATTTACGGCGTCCCGGAAATTTGATCTTCCGGCTGCAACGATCACATTGCCTTCGGTAATATCTTCATTGATGCCCATGTTTTGAAGCAACCCCCGGCTGATGGGAAAAATCGAACCTTTACCGGCATGAGGAGGGTCAAAATTTGAGGAATCCACCGAACCGGGGGTTATTTGTTTTGCTTCAAACATTGCTCTTAATTCCTTGAAAGTAAGCGAAAGGTCCACCTCACTGGATTCCGCTTTTTTGGCTATGCACGGCCCGATAAAGACCACCTTTACCTGCTCGCCATATTTCTTTTTCAGCACCCTTGTGGTGGCCACCATGGGGGAAGCCAGGGGGGTGAGGTTTTTAACAAGCCCCGGGTGGTAGTGCCGGATGTAATTCACGATGGCAGGACAATCGGAAGAAATGAATGATTGCCCGTTGTTTTGCAGGAGCTTTTTGTATTCCTGAGCGACCAGATCCGCTCCGAATGCTACTTCATTTACAAAATCAAATCCTAAGCTGCGCAGCATTCCAACCAAAACCCTGTAATCATCCAGATCGCTGAATTCTGCCGGGAAACTAGGTGCGATAATGGCGGCAACTTGATTGCCTGAATTCAGCAATTCCAATACTGCCTCAGTGGTGCTCAGGAATACTTTTGCTCCCTGGCTGCATACTTTCACACAGTTACCACAAGCAATGCAACGTTCATGGATCACCTCTGCCTGGCCATCAATAATTTTGATGGCTTTCACAGGGCACTCCCGAACGCAGGTATAGCAAACCCTGCATTTATCCTTCTCGGTGAATACCAATTGCTTGTATGTTCCTGTGTTTGTCATTGTAGTTTTAAAAGCAAATAATTATAACATCACTTCTCTCTTCTGATAGCTTGTATGCAGCAATTTGTGACTCTGGTGGCTCAAAGGCTCACCCAAAAAATTATCATACAACTCGAGGATGTATGGGTTCTTATGAGAAAATTTAACTGAGTCCTTATCATCAATATCATACAGGCTCATCATGCGGGCTTTTACGGCTTCATCATCCGCTCCAATTATCTGTCCGCCCCCGTTGATACAGCCTCCGGGGCATGCCATGATCTCAATAAAATGAATATCCTCACGCCCGTTTCTGATCTCTTCCAGGAGATCGGCTGCATTTTTGAGTCCGCTAACCACGGCAACACCCAGCTCCGTTCCATTGATATTGAGCCTGGCTTCTTTCCGTCCTTCAAGGCCTCTCACAGCAGGCACTCTGAAATTGGTCAATTCTTCACCTGTAAGCTTGTAATAGGCTGTTCTGATAGCCGCTTCCATCACACCGCCTGATGCACCAAACATCTTACCTGCCGAACTTCTCATGCCCAGCGGGGAATCGGCGATTTCCGGTTCAATGTTATTCAGGTCAATACCGTATTTACGGATCATCTTCACAAGCTCACGGGTAGTTAAAACGGCATCGATATCGTTGATACCATTGTGTGTCATTTCCTCCCGCTGCTGTTCAAATTTCTTTGCAATGCAGGGCATGATGGAAACCGAATAGATATTCCCGGGATCAATTCCCTTTTTATCGGCAAAATAACTTTTGATCAGGGCGCCCATCATTTGCTGGGGTGATTTACAGCTCGAAACATTTTCCAGCATATCTGTTTGAAACTCTTCTGCGTATTTCACCCAGCCAGGGCAACAACTGGTGAGCATGGGAAGTTTTCCCTTGTTTTGTATCCTGTGGATCAACTCTGCCGATTCCTCCATAATGGTCAAGTCGGCAGTGAAGGATGTATCGAATACAAAATCGAAGCCGATTTTCCGGAGGGCAGCATTCAAAGCCCCGATCATATCTTTCCCTGGCTGCAAACCAAACTCTTCGGCAATTGAAACCGAAATGGCAGGGGCATACTGGACAACAACTGTTTTCTCCGGATCTTCCAGGGCACCTTCAATTTCGGGTGAGTGGGGCTTTTCGTGCAAGGCACCGGTGGGGCATACCATGATACACTGTCCGCAGTTAATACAACTGGAGGTGTTCAAACCTTTGTTGTATGCCGTGCCCACCACTGTCTTACTTCCACGGTTAATATAATCGATTGCTGAAACACCCTCAATTTCTTCACAAACCCGCACACATCTTCCGCAAAGAATGCATTTCTCCTGATCGCGAACAATGCTGCTGCTTGATTTATCGATGTTGTAATTATTCTTTCTTCCTGAAATCCTTCTCTCTCTTACATTGAGTGTATCTGCCAGTCCCTGTAATTCGCAATTGCGGTTTCTCTCGCAATAAAGACAGTCATCAGGGTGATTTGAAAGCAATAACTCAACAATCATTTTGCGGGATTCAATCACACGGGAAGAATGTGTTTTGATCTTCATATCAGGATAAACGGGTTCTGAACAGGCGGTAATGAGGTCGTTTCTTCCTTCCACTTCAACTACGCACATGCGACATGAACCTGTAGGGAACATATTCTTCATGTAGCAGAGGGTTGGCACCTTGATCCCGTTTCTTTCGAGGGCAGTTAAAATAGTTTCTCCCTTGTTCGCCTCTATCTTATTGTTGTTAACTTCTATTATAAAGTCCATTTCTTTTCCTTTTAAAAATCCCACAATTAGCTTACGAGTATTGCATCGAACTTACATGTTTCAAGGCATGATCCACAACTGATGCATTTGCTTTCGACGATGAAATGCGGTTTTTTCCTTGCACCGATGATGGCATCAGTAGGACATTTTTTCACGCAGGCGGTACATCCGGTACATTTATCCACATCAATGCTGAAGACTCTGAGGTTCTGGCATTGTCCTGCGGGACAGGTCCTTTCAAATACATGCTCTTCGTATTCTTCGCGGAACCATCTGAGTGTACTCAAAACGGGGTTGGGTGCACTTTTTCCCAAACCACAGAGGGATGTTTCTTTGATCACCTTCCCCAGTTTTTCGAGTTGGGTAATTCCTTTAAAGCGGTGCAAAGTATCGTGTCCATTGCCATTGGTTGGCTTGGTGGCAATACTTTCGAGGATCTCCAGCATACGCCGGGTACCTTCACGACAGGGAATACATTTTCCGCAGCTTTCGCGCTGGATGAAGTCCATGAAGTAGATGGCGATATCCACCATACAGGTTGTTTCATCCATCACCACCATACCGCCGGATCCCATCATGGCTCCAACACTCAGCAGCGAATCGTAATCAATCTCTATATCCAGATTCTTTTCAGTAACACAACCTCCGGAGGGACCTCCCATCTGTACCGATTTGAATTTCTTGTTTTCAGGTATCCCGCCACCGATCTTATAAATGATATCTCTGATCGTCGTTCCCATTGGGATCTCGATCAAACCTGTATTGGCAATTCTACCGCTCAGGGCAAATACTTTGGTACCCTTGCTTTTTTCTGTTCCCATGCTGCTGAACCAATCAGCGCCTCTGTTGATGATACCGGCAACATTGGAGAAGGTTTCCACATTGTTGATAATGGTAGGCTTGCCAAACAATCCACTGTCTGAGGGATAAGGAGGACGAGGCCTCGGCATACCCCTGCGGCCTTCGATGCTGTGCAGCAATGCAGTTTCTTCACCACAAACAAATGCACCGGCACCTTTCTTGATGAGCAGTTCCAGATCAAATCCGCTGCCGAAAATATTTTTTCCAAGCAGTCCGTATTCTTTGGCTTTTTCGATTGCCTTTACCAATCGCTCAATGGCCAAAGGATATTCGGCACGAATGTAAACATAGGCTTTGGTAGCTCCGATGGCATAGGCTCCAATTGCCATTCCTTCGATGAGTTTATGCGGGTCGCCTTCGATTACCGCACGGTCCATGAATGCACCGGGGTCACCCTCATCGGCATTGCAAACCATGTATTTTTGATCAGCATCATTGGCCTGGGCCATTTTCCACTTTTTCCCTGTTGGGAATCCCCCACCGCCACGGCCGCGCAAACCGCTTTTTTCGATCAGGTCGCAAACCTCATAAGGCTCCATGGTCTTTAGGGTATTGAGCAATGCTTTGTAGCCACCTCTTGCAATATACTCTTCGATTGAAACCGGATCAACGATACCACAATTCTCCAGTACAAGTCTTTTTTGAGGCGCAAAGAAAAAATGCTCATGCAGGTATGGAACATTTACCCATTCCTTTTGTCCGGCCTGCTCGAATTGCGCCAGGATGCCATATTCTGGTAAGTTTTCCTGTAAAATCTCATCGAGTATCTTGCCGGCTTTTGCCGCTGTTACATTCTGGAAAGAAATCCTGTTTTTTCCGGGAATTTTAACATCCATCAAGGGCTCAGCAGAACAAAGACCAATGCAGCCTACCTGGATTACTTCGGCATCCATCTTGTGATCTTTGATGTATTGATTCACTGCTGCAAGGGTTTTTGCCGCACCGGCACCTAGACCACAAGTACCTGCTCCGATGTAGATGGTTGTTTTATCTACATTTTCTTTTTTCAATCCAGATAGTTCTTTTTCAATTTCTGAAGAATATTTCTGTGTTTCGCTATTCTTCAGGATCTCCTCTATGATCAATTTCTTATCCTTCATTCTCAACTCCTTCCCCGGCTTTTTCTTTGTATTCATCCAAAATATCCCTGATCGAATCTGATGTTACTTTTGCATGGAATTCTCCATTGACAGAGATAACCGGTGCCAAACCACAAGCTCCTATACATGCAACCACTTCAATACTGAACAATCTGTCTTTTGTGGTTTGGCCGGCTTTTACATTCAGTTGTTTTTCCAGTTCTTCCAGTACCGAAGAGGAGCCCAGCACGTGGCAGGCGGTTCCCCGGCATACCTGAATATGATATTTACCCAGGGGTTCGAACCTGAATTGATTGTAAAAGGTGGCAACGCCGAATATTTTGCTTGCAGGCAATTTCAGTCGTTGCCCCACTTTTACGATCGCTCCTTCCGATAAGAATCCTTCCCTGTCCTGTATCTCCTGTAATATCGGGATCAGGTTTTCTCTTTTTGGATTTGGGTATCTTTCCAGAATATTTTCAACAGCTCTTTCCATCTTTTCCCTTTTCTTGAAATGGTTAAACAAACTTTGTTTAGTATTATTAATTCAACAGTTTTTCTACTTCAGGAAGCAGTTTGCTGGGATCAACAGGTTTTCTGAGAAATCCGTTTACATCAACCCAAACTGATTTACCGTCTTCTGCACGGTAATCAACTCCTGCATTTCCGCTTTGAACGTTTTTGATCAACAATACCTGCAGATCTTTGTACTGAGGATCTTTGCGATACTCACGTGCCATTTGCTGTACACTCGGGTTGTTGGTCACAAACACATCTATGGAAGTCTGGATGAGAACAGGCAGATCTTTCAATGTATCATCTTTTTTAATGGCCTGTGCCAGTTCAAAACCTTCATAATGTGTTGTCATCATTACATCCAGGATAGCCAAATCAGGCTTTTCAGCTTTGGCCACATTCAATGCTTCTGTTTTACTTCCGGCTGTAATTACGGTATAGCCCTCCCTTTCCAAAATGGTCTCCATCACGGTGATGATGTCCATGTCGTCGTCTACGATAAGAATTTTTGCTTTGTCGGTTTTCATAATTCAATTTTTTTTATTGGTGAATATCTGTTTGATTTGAAAGTTCACTGTATTTGTTTTTTGAAAAATCAACCGGATACAAACGTTTGCCGATTGTAACGGAGTAGATGATCTTAACAAGCTCATTTTTGTTGGTACCTTTTAATACATATCCCCTGGCACCCACTTCCTTCATTTGGTTGACATATTCATCCTCATTGTACATACTCAGGGTGATGATGTTGAGGTCGGGTTTATTTTCCAGCGCAATGCGTGTTGCTTCCAGCCCGCTAACCACCGGCATTTTCACATCCATCAATACCACATCTACCTCAGTATTGGGTATCATTTCCAAAAACTCCATTCCGTTGGAAGCTTCCGCAACAACCTCGAAGTTTTTTACGTTATTCAGGGCTGTCTTGAGTCCTTCACGATAAACTTCGTGATCGTCGACGATCATGATTTTGATTTTTTCTTCCATTGTTGTTTTTGAGTTAAAATTCATGATACAAATCTATTCCCGCAACAAGGATTGGGTAAGAGACTTTTGTACCTTTTTGAGGGGGTAAAAAGGGGAAGGTTTTGGAGGGGGGAAACCAGTACTTTTACGCAATTCGTATGCTAGAATGTATTAGACAAATAGTTTTGATTGCTGATAATCTGGAAGTTGGAAGCAAAAATGCTTTTCGCCCTTTCAGGGCTCAAAACTTTCACCCATTGTTTATAGCCCCGGGTGTTGCCCAGGGCTATGTTATTAAAGGCTTTCAGTCTTTTGAGAATTAGGCAATGAATAACTGAGATCTTGTGTTATGAAAGAAGGGTATTGCTGATCTTTGGTTTTGATAAAAAAATGAGATTAGCACCCCGATTTATCGGGGTGTTGGGTGAAACCGGGAAATCATTCCAGCCGGCTTCAGCCGGCTTTTCACAGATTTAATCAACTTTTTCGAATGTTGCAAGCTTCAGTTCCCGTTTTATCCGGGTACTGGGACGATAACGTGCCTTTGCTCCTTTAATACTTCTCGCGCTAACTTCTTCGGGGCTGTCCTTACCTTCCGATTGTATATAAACACTGATGATCCCCAGGTCCATGAGATCCATGCTGTATCCCTGTTTTAATAAATCAGGTGCGAATTTGGTAAGGGCTGTCAGTGCGCCTGTCATATCCGCTTCGCTGAAGGTAGACATTTGGCTGATTTTTTCACAGAGTTCATGAAAGCTGAGCATTTTTCTTTTGCTTACCCGGGCGTAATATTTGTATTTTCCTCCACCTATCACACCGGGTTCGGAGACTTTTACTGCTTTGTATGGTATTGGCATATGCTTACGATTTGCTTGTACTTTGCTTATGGTTTATTTAAAGTATAAAGATAGTTAAACATTTTTACGCAGGTAATAATTATTTTTTACCTGCGTAATAATTTATACTCCTAAGCATGTTTTTATCGAGATGTAATCATTCTTTTTAAAAAACAAAGGCATATTGGGACAGGGATCTAGTTAATGTGTTAATTTTCGGCTGGCTTTGGTTTTCAGCCTTTGGGGTAAAGAAAATAACAAATGTAAGGTTAATTATTCTACATGATTTATCAAAAATGCTTTGCCAATCCCATGTTGGGCGGAGAGCAATGAGACTAGCAGCCGGATTCATCCGGGTGTTATATGCAGGCAGATTCATCCAAGGCAGCCGGCTTTTTAAACACAAAAAAGCCCGATAAAAAGGTATTAACCCCAGGGTAGAACCCTGTACCCATTTTTCCGAGGCAGGGCATCGGGGAAACTTGCCTGACGG
>NPIE01010920.1_pt4 | contig 18309 bp, 10 predicted proteins | sample 8637661 | NCBI WGS metagenome assembly NPIE01 (sample SAMN07420842, study PRJNA396082) | bioreactor metagenome | isolation source: sample BA12 brine-fed electro-methanogenic bioreactor BA | place: Japan: Kochi | collected 2016-12-09
CGGAGCGAAGCCTTGGGGATGGCGAATGCGCTCACATGGCAGGTGAGGCGGGCGCTTCGAGCCATCCCCAATCCCGACTGCATCGGGATTGAGGATGCCACCCCGACCCGTCAGCGGCGGGAAAACACCGATGCCCCAATGCATCTTAACAGGCACGTGGGCGGGCACGGGTCGTTTTGATTTGCCCATGGGGCGAGGGGCTGCTATAGTGAGGTCTGCGGCGCCGGGTGGCGTCCGGGGGTGGTCGTGGAGGGGGCATCGCCGAAAGCGTGTTAGAAGTGTTTTATGGCTGGAAGTCTATTCTACAATCTGGGCAAGAAGGCGGGTCCGAGCGTCCGCAAGGCCAAGTGGCTCTGGGGGTCGATGACGGCCGGCGAGAGCGAAATCGTTGAGTTGGAGCACGACGTCGGGCGGGATCTGGCGGCCGAGGCCCGGGCGCAGGTTCAGGTCGATGCGGACGCGGGGGTCGAACGGGCGTTGGGGGAGATCGGGGTGCGGCTGGCGGAATGCGTGACGAACAAACGGCGGTCGTTTCATTTCGAGGCGTTTCTGGCGGGCGAGCCGAACGCGTTCGCCCTGCCGGGTGGGTTCGTGTTTGTGAGCCGGTCGATCGTGGATTTGTGCGAGGGGCAGGATGAACTGGCTTTCGTCCTGGGGCATGAGATGGGGCATATCATCAGCGGGCACGCCATCGAGCGGATTGTGACGAATTCTGCGGTTTCGGCAGCTTCGCGAACGTCGGCGGTGCGGGGGCTGCTGGGCGGCTGGCTGCGGCGGGTGGGCGTGCAGTTTTTGGAGACGGCGTACTCGCGGGATCGGGAACTGGAGGCGGATCGGCTGGGGGTGAGGCTGGCGCGGGCGGCAGGATACGATCCGGAAGGGGCCATCCGGCTGCTCGGGCGATTGGGGGAGATCAAGGCGGGGGCCGGAGAGGGAGGACTGGGGGAGTATTTTTCGACGCATCCGACGTTCGATCTGCGGATGGCGAGCATTCGGCGGTTTCTGCGGGGTCGGTCGGCTTCAAGCTGACGGCCGCGGGATCGGCCTCTGGCTACGTGGCGAGCGAGACGGCCAGCATCATGAAGATGGCGACGCTGATCGAGTCATTGGCGGTGGTGACCAGGGGACCGGAACTGATGGCCGGATCGATGCCGATCTTGCGGAAAAGAAAGGGCAGAAACAGGCCCAGGGTGGTGGCGACCATGATGGCGGAGAACATGGCGGTCCCGAAGGCGAAGACGAGCCGGATCGGTTCGATGCTGTGCAGAGCGGGTCGATAGTGGATCAGAATGCTACAGATGACGGCGCCGGCGATGCCGCATGCCAGGGCGACCAGTAGTGCGATACGGACCTCACGACTGAAGACCGTACTGAGTTTCAGGGCGGCCAGGTGGCCTGTGGCCAGACCCGAAACGACGATGGCGGAGGTCTGGAGGCCGGCGTTGCCGCTGATAGCGGCGATCATCGGCACGAAGGCGGCCGCGGCGACGTAGACGGCGGGGTCGTACGTCCCGAAGGCGTTCATTACCATAGCGGTGACGCCTGTACCGAGGAGGCAGGGCAGCAGCCAGGTCATGCGGATGCGGGCGGCTCGAATGGCCGAGAAGGTCTCCAGTTCGTCGGGGTCGGTACCGGCCATCGTATAGATGTCCTCGGCGGCTTCCTCTTCCGCGACCTCGATGACGCGGTCGGCGGTGATGCGTCCGGCCAGGCGGTGGCTTTCGTCGAGGACGGGCACGACGATCAGGTCGTTCTTGCTGAAGATGTTGCGGACCTCTTCCTGGTCGGTGTCGGTGCGGACATAAATGGTGTCGCGGTCGACGAGTTCGCCGATGCGGGTGTTCTCCGGGCGGGTCAGCAACAGGCGGAGACGGACATCCCCGACGAACCGCTCTTCGCGGTCCACCACGTAGACAGAATAGAAGTCTTCGTCGATCTCCGCCATGCGGATTTTGCTGACGGCCTCGGCGATGGTCGCATCCTCAGGGACGCTGATGACCAGCGGGTCCATGATGCCGCCGGCGGAGTCCTCGGAGTACCGCATCAACTTGTGGATCTGGAGGCGGTCGGTCAGGGAGAGACTGTGGAGGACCTTGTCGGCGACCTCGTCGGGCATCTCGGCCAGCAGGTCGGCGGCGTCGTCCCAGTCCAGTTCGGAGAAGATGCGGTGGATTTCCTGCTCTTCGAGGACTTCGAAGAGGCGAGTCCGGGTGGCTTCGTTGACCTTTTCGAGGACTTCCGCGGCAATGGGGGTGTCGAGGACGTCGAAGATGAGGCGGCGCCAGTCGTTGTCGACGAGTTCGACGATCTCAGCGATGTCGCTGGTGCGCCAGTCGTAGAGCAACTCGCGGAGGGTGGCCCGGTTCTCGCTTTCGAGCAAGGGCTCAATCTCATGCAGTAGTTGTTCCTGGAGTTCCGCCATCTAGGAGCGCACCGTCATTGGCGTTGCCATTGTCACCGAACGTCGCACAAAAGAACACGAGTCGCGAAGAACGCATCCACCTGTCTGCGAGCATAATCGAATGTGGCACGGTCGGCAACTGGTATTTGTTCAGAACGCAATGGAGGGATTGCGGCTCGCTTGGGGTGGGGAGATATGGTATACTGGGTAAGGTTAACGCCGGAATCGTGAGGAGATGTGATCATCGGTCGGGGGGACCGTCGGACGGGGTTGCCGCGTCCGATATTCTTCTCGCACGTTTGCCCAGGGGCAGGCGATGAGTTCAGGACGACATATGGGTACCTATGACACGAGGATCGCGTGATGCCGAAGGCGATGGTACTATACGTTTGGTGTGGATGGCTGGTGTTGGGGGCGACGTTGGGCTGGTCCCAGGGACAGGAGGGGCCCGAAGTTCGGCTGTTCATCAATGAGGTGATGGCGTCCAACGTCAGCACGGTGCGTGACCTCCAGATGGATTTCGATGACTGGATCGAAATCTACAACGGGGGAGAGACGCCCATCGACGTGGGCGGGATGTACCTGACGGACGATGCGAGGGAGCCGACGATGTGGCGGTTTCCCACGGATGAGAGCGAGGCGACGACGATCGAAGCGGGAGGGTTTCTCGTTATCTGGGCCGACGAAGAGGTGGCGGACGGCGGGGTCCATCCCAGCTTCAAGTTCCATACGAATTTCAAGCTGGATGCGTCAGGCGACGAGGTCTGCCTGTTTGCGGGCGACGGGGCGACCCTGATCGATATTCTGGAATTCGGCGAGCAGACGGCGGACGTATCGTTCGGGCGGTATCCGGACGGTGGGGAGACGCTGCGTTTCTTCGGGGAGGCGACGCCGGGGCTGCCCAACGAGGAGGGCTATCTGGGCGAGGTGGCGCCGCTGCGATTCAGTCACGAGCGGGGCTTCTACGACGGGTCGTTTGATCTGGTGATGACGTGCGCGACGGAGGGCGCGGAGATTCTGTACACGACGGACGGTCGGGTGCCGAACGACGAATCGGGTCGGTTTCCGCCGGGACGGACGTATACGGGTCCGTTGCGGATCAGTCGGACCACGTGCGTGCGGGCGATGGCGGTCAGACCGGGGTGGAAGCCCAGCGAGGTCTACACGCACACGTATATCCTGAATGCATCGGAGAGCATCCGATCGCTGCCGGTGATTTCGCTGGTGGGCGATCCGGGCAAGACGTTTTACGAGCCGGAAGGGGTGATGGCCATTGTCGGAGGCTCGTACGTGAATGGGGTTTGGACGTCCGGCGGGCCCGACACTTACAACCATCCGATGGACCGCGGCCTGGAGAGGCCGGTCTCGTGCGAGTGGCTGATTCCGGAAGACGACGGCGGGTTCCAGGTCGATTGCGGGTTGCGGGTGCACGGGAGCCCCTATATGCGACCGCGCTACGTACGGCAGAACGGGCGGTGGTCGGGCAGCAGCAAGTTCAGCCTGCGACTCTACTTCCGGGGCCAGTACGGGGCCAGTTGGCTGGACTATCCGCTGTTCGACGAGTCGAATGTCGAGTTGTTCAAGAGCATCGTGCTTCGCGCCGGGCACAACGACCAGAGCAATCCATTCCTCAAGGACGAACTGCTGCGCCGCCTCCAGAAGGACATGGGCAACGCGGCGGCGGTCGGGACGATGGCGAACCTGTTCGTGAACGGAGAGTACAAGGGCTACTACAATCCGACGGAGCACATCAAGGAAGAGGCGTGCCAGCAGTGGTTCGACAGCGACCAGCCCTGGGACGTGATGACAATGAACGGGATCCGCGACGGGGACAGCCGGTCGTGGGATACGATGGTGGGCTTTGCGCGGACGCACAACCTGGATGTGGCAGCTAACTTCGAGGAGATGTCGCGGCTGCTGGATATCCCGGCGTTCATCGACTACCTGATCATTCGGCTGTGGCCCAACGATTGGGACTGGCCTCAGAACAACTGGGCGGCGGCGGCCGAGCGCTCCGAGACGGGGCGATGGAAGTTCTTCGCGTGGGATGCCGAGGGGACGTTCGTATCGAGCCAGTTGAGTGTGAACCGGTTCGGCGAGTTGAACAGCCAGAGCAACGCTAACGGCGTGCTGTATCGGGCCCTGAAGGGCAGCCGGCAGTTCCGCCAGATGTTCGGCGATCGGCTCTATCGGCACTTCTACAACGGCGGCGCGATGAGTTCGCAGAATATCCGTCGGCGGTTCAACGAGATGCGGGACGAACTGCGGGGTGTGATCGGGAACATGGACAGTTACATCGTCAACACCTGGGTTCCGCAGCGGGAGGACATCTTCTTTGCCGCTTGTCGGAACGAGGGGCTGTATACGTTTGACGGGCCGCTGTTTGCAGTGAATACGTCGTATCGACAAGGCGGCTATGCCTCGGCGGGGGATTTGCTGTACATGCTTCCACCGGCCGAGGGTATGGAGGTCTACTACTCGCTGGACGGGAGCGATCCGGGGGCGCCGCAGGCGGCGGTGCAACCGGCGGTGACGACGCTGGTGCCTGCGAACGCGACGAAGTACGTGCGGGTGCCGACGGGGCCCGATGGGCTGGCGTGGGTCAATCCGCGCGGGTACGACGATTCGGGGTGGACGATCTCTCGCGGTTCACCCGGCGGGATCGGTTACGAGCGCAGCAGCGGATATGAAAGCTACCTGAGCCTCGATCTGACCGAGGAGATGTACGGCGTCAACGGGTCGTGCTATATCCGGATTCCGTTCGAGTTTTCGGGCGACCGGGATGCACTGGCGACGATGACGCTGCACATGCAGTACGACGACGGGTTCGTTGCCTATCTGAACGGGGTGGAGGTGGCCCGTCGGAATTTCACGGGGGAGCCGGCGTGGAACTCGCTGGCGAGCGGGTCGCACAGCGACAACGATGCGGTAGCCTTCGAGCCGATCGATGTCTCCGCGTTCATCAATCGGTTGCGAAGCGGATCGAATGTCCTGGCGATTCATGGGTTGAACGTTTCCCTGACCAGCAGCGATTTCCTGATCGGGCCCAGACTGGAGGTGGGGGAGGCGGTGGTGGTCGAGGAGCCGGAAGATGGGTTGGTATTCACGGCGCCGATTCCGTTGACGGTCAGCACGCGCGTCAAGGCCCGTGCGCTGTCGGGCGGGGTCTGGGGGGCGCTCAACGAGGCGACGTTCGCGGTGGGCCCGGTTGCGGAGAGCGTGCGGATCAGCGAGATCATGTATCACCCGAGCGATCCGAACGCGGAGTATGTGGAACTAACGAACGTCGGACCGGTGGCGGTGAATCTGAACCTGGCGAGCTTCTCCGACGGGGTGGAGTTTGCGTTCCCCGAGAGCGAACTGGCGCCGGGCGAGTACGTGCTTGTGGTCAAGGATCGTGCGGCGTTCGAGTCGAAGTATGGGGCGGGCCTGCCCGTTGCGGGGCAATATGTCGGCAGTCTGAACAATGCGGGCGAGACGATCGAGATCCGCGATGCGGCGGGGGCGGTGATTCAGAGCGTACGCTATCGCGACGACTGGTATGGCATCACCGACGGTGCGGATTTCTCGCTGACGGCGGCAGCCCCCGGCGCCACGAGCGTATGGAATCGTCAGACGGCCTGGCGGCCCAGCGCGCTGGCGGGCGGTTCGCCCGGTTTCGATGACAGCGGGGAGGTTCCCGCTCCGGCGACGGTGGTGATCAACGAAGTTCTGGCCAACGCCAGCGGTGGCGTGCCCGACTGGATCGAACTGCACAACCGAAGCGATGCGCCGGTCGACGTGAGCGGCTGGTTCCTCAGCGACAGCGACAACGATCTGACGCGCTATGAGATCGGGCCGGGCTCGGCGATCGCAGCGCGTGGGTACCTGGTGCTTACGGCGGACGAGCATTTTGGCAACGAGGGCGATCCGGGATGTCGGGTGGCGTTCGGTTTGAGCCGGAGGGGGGAGACGCTGTATCTGCATTCGGGTTCCGAGGGGGTTCTGACGGGCTACAGCGAGCGCGTGACGTTCGGGCCATCCAAGACGGGGGTGACGTGGGGTCGACATCGGACCAGTACGGGGAGCGACGACTTCACGACGCTGAGCGAACCGACGCCGGGCGAGGCGAATGCCTATCCGCAGGTGGGGCCAGTCGTGATCAGCGAGATCATGTACCATCCGGATGTTTCGAAGGATGCCGAGTACATCGAGCTGCTCAATATCGGCGACGAAGACGTGACGTTCTATGATTTCGTGCGGGAGGCGCCCTGGGGATTTGTGGACGATCCCGAGGATCCCGGGATCGAGTTTGTGTTCCCGGAGGATCCGCCATTCGTGCTGTCACCAGGGCGAGCGCTGGTGCTGGCGAAGGATCGGGCGGTGCTGGAGAGCGCCTATGCGGTGAGCACGTCGACGTTGATTCTGGAGTGGGCCACCGGATCTCTGGACAACGCAGGCGAGACGATTCAGCTTTGCACGCCTGGCGATCTGCGGGAGGACGGCGGCCGCGAATGGATCGCTATGGACCGCGTGACGTACAGCAACGGGTCGCAACATGCGGATTTTCCGAGCGGTCGCGATCCCTGGCCCAGCGGCGCGAACGGATCGGGTCTTTGCCTGGTGCGGACGGATCTCGACTGCTACGGCAACGATCCGAACAACTGGCACAGCGCGCTCGACGGTCCAGGCACTTCGCGCCGGCGGACGAATCGCTGATGCGGAACCCTCCTCAGGCTATGGCCAGTGCGCGCATCGCGTGACGCGCCAGCGATACAGGGTCGCCGGAAGCCAGCGCGTGCGGAGCACCTGTCGTCGGATCGAGCAGGGTTCGTCTGCCTTTGGCGGCCAGTTTCAGTTGCACCTTCAGGTCGCTTTCGCCTTCGTTGAACAGCAGATAGTAGTCGATGTTGCCCTTGCGCACGTGACGGATTCTCAGGTCCGTGGTGGGCGGTGAGACGACTACATCGGGCGGGATCAGCCTGTCGATGGCGGCGATCAGTTGCTCGGGTTCGGTGGTCTCGTTCCAGCGGATGATCCGTCCGGCGTTGGTCAGGGTCTGGATGGCCGACATGGCTTGCGAGGGCGGATCGTCTTCGAGGATCAGGGCGCGGTAGTGCATACCCGCCAGGCGGATGCCTTCGGAATCGACGTGGGCGTCTTCCCAGAGGTGGCGGGCTTCGAGGTAGTTGAAATCGCGCTGGTGCTGGAAGCAGACTTTGGCGGCCTGCCAGGGCAGGTGGTCGTTGCGACCCAAGATGGCCAGGTGACAGACGTGCTTGCCGTCGGTGTTGAGCCAGCAGAGGCGCGAGGTGGCCTGGGCGAAGGGCTGGTAGCGGGGCCACCAGGCGTTGTTGGGCCCGACGTCGGGAGGGCGCTCGTCGATACGCGGGCCGCGAATGGAATAGTAGAAGGCGTGCGGGACGAGCAGGTTGCAGCCTCGGATCAGGAGCCAGTTGGCGAGCCACTGCATCTCTTCGAAGGTGAAATCGCGTCCGAAGGCGCCGCAGAATTCGTTCATATTGCGCCGGCGCTTCAGGTGGATCATCGCGGACGAGGCGCATTTGCCCTGGGTGGACTGGTCGCCTTCGACGGCGCTGGGTTTGGCAGGCTCGATGTAGCGCCAGACGATGTCCTGGCCGGGGATGTGGAAGTGGCGCAGGTGGCCGATATCGCCCGGGCCCATGGGATGGCCGGTCAGGGCGATGCCATGGACGCTACACCAGTCGGAGATCTGGCGGTAGAACGTCTGTTCGAGGCGTGCCTGGACGGCGCGGTTGTAGTCGCGGCGGCGCAAAGCGGCTTCGGGTTCGTCGTCGTACCACAGGGCGGGCAGGTGCTCGGTGAAGTCGTAGCCCAGGAAGGCGTTGACGTGCTCGAGGATGCCGGTGGTTCCCGGGACCATGCCACGCTCGGCGCTGCGGGCGAGCAGGGAGGGCTCGTCGGTGAAGATGGCCTGGACGGTCTTGCCGAAATGGGAGCCAAACTCATCGTAGAACCGCTGGTAGACGTGCTTGATGAAACAACCGACGGCCTGCGGATTGAGGATGTCCGCTCCAAGGGGCTGGTTCTCGGGGACTTCGCGGCGGTTGGCCCGGCGGGGCGGGTCGTCCTGGAGGAAGTGGAGGCCTCGAATGGTGGAGCGGCCTTCGCGGGCGGGGCGATCGACGATGGCGAGGCGATGACCGTTGGACTTCCGCGTGACGGTGGCGACGAGCGTCTGGTTCTCGGTCAGGTCGGGATTGCCCTGGGCATCGATGCGGACGCCCTGGATCTCGGTGCTGGGGGTTGCCTCGTCGAGGTCGATACAGACGAGACCGCGCGTGCGGAAGGCGGGGTTCTCCGCGACGACCTGACCGCTGGAGGAACCGCTGGGGTACATGCCTTCATCGTAGAGGATGACCCACATGCCCAGCCTGGCGGCCTGCTCGATGGTGAAACGCATCAGCTCGATCATGCGGTCGCTCATCCAGCCGATGGAGCGGGGCAGGCCCGCGCGGGGATGGATGACGAAGGCGTGGACGCCATGCGTGCGGAAGTCCTCCATCTGGCGCAGCAGTTCGGCCTCCGAGAGATCGTCGTTCCAGAACCAGAAGGGGGCCTGGGAGAATTCGGTCGGTGGATTGAGCCACTCGGGCGGCAGGGACATGGGAACGTCCTGTGCGTGCAGCGAAGCGGCAATGGGCAGACCCAGCGCGACGGCGCCGGTCGCTTCGAGGAAATCACGGCGGTTCAGCTTTCTGGTCATCGTTTTATCCTCACGAGAATCGACAGGGTAAGGGCGAATGGCGATTCGCCCCTACGGTTGCAGGCCCAGGTCTTTGGCGACTTCGGCGAACTTTTCGACAGCGAAGTCGAGATCGTCCCGCGTGTGGGCGGCGGAGACCTGCGTGCGGATGCGGGCCTGGCCCTGGGGGACGACGGGATAGGAGAAGCCGATCACGTAGAGGCCCTTGGTCAGGAGGCGTTGGGCCATCTCCTGGGCGAGTTGTGCCTCGCCCAGCATGACCGGCGTGATCGGATGATCGCCCGGCAGGACCTTGAGGCCTGTTTGGGCGATCTTCTCACGGAAGTATCGTGTGTTGTCGGCGAGGCGGTCGAGCAGGTCGGTCGAGGCGGTGAGCAACTCGATGGCCTTGAGCGATCCGGCGGCGACGGCAGGGGCGAGCGTATTGGAGAACAGATAGGGCCGGCTGCGCTGTCGCAGCATGGCGATGATCTCCTTGTGACCCGAGGTGAAGCCTCCGCTGGCGCCGCCCAGGGCCTTGCCGAAGGTCCCGGTGATGACGTCGACGCGCCCGATGACGCCACGATACTCAGGCGTGCCCCGGCCGGTTCGGCCGATGACTCCGGTAGCGTGGCAGTCGTCGATCATGACCATGGCGTGGTAGCGGTCCGCTAGTTCACAGATGTCGTCGAGTTTGGCGACGTAACCATCCATGGAAAAGACGCCATCGGTGGCGATCAGGCGGAAGCGGGCGGACTGGGCGGCTTTGAGCTGCCGTTCGAGGTCGGCCATGTCGCTGTTGGCGAAACGGAAGCGCTGGGCCTTGCAGAGACGAACGCCATCGATGATGCTGGCGTGGTTCAACTGGTCGCTGATGATGGCGTCCTCGGGACCGAGCAGTGTTTCGAAGAGGCCTCCGTTGGCGTCGAAGCAGGAGCCATAGACGATGGTGTCCTCGGTGCCGAGAAAGCGGGTGACCGCGGCTTCGAGGTCCTTGTGGAGCTGCTGCGTGCCACAGATGAACCGGACGGAGGCGAGGCCAAAGCCCCACTGCTCGTAGCTGTCGCGGGCGGCCTGCATGACCTCGGGGTGGTTGGCCAGGCCCAGATAGTTGTTCGCGCACATGTTGAGCACGGATTGTCCGGCGGCGGTGGTGATGCGGTTGCTCTGGGGGCTGGTGAGGACGCGTTCGGGCTTTTCCAGACCGGCCTTGCGGATCTCGGCCAGCTCGTTTGCCAGGTGGGTTTTCATATTCGTGTACATCTTTGCTGTCTCCTGTCGCCTCTGCCGAATACGGGCCCGCGATGGTTCGCGGCGGGGGGCGAATGATTATTCGCCCCTACACGTCGTGCCAGGTGAGGACGACCTTGCCCGACTGGCCCGAACGCATGGCGTCGAAGCCTTTCTGAAAATCGGTATAGTGGAAGCGATGCGTGATCAGCGGGGCGATGTCGAGGCCTCCCTGGATCAGCATCGTGACCTTGTACCACGTTTCATACATCTCGCGTCCGTAGATGCCCTTGAGGGTCAGGCCGTTGAAGACGACGAAGTCCCATTCGATTTCAGTTTTGGGGAGGATGCCGAGCAGGGCGATTTTGCCGCCATGGGCCATGTTGGCGATCATCTCGCGGAGGGCCTCGGGATTGCCCGACATCTCCATGCCGACGTCGAATCCTTCTTTCATGCCGAGACGCTTCTGAGCGTCGGCGAGGTTCTCGCTGCGCACGTCGAGCGTTAAGGTCGCGCCCATCTTCTTCGCCAGTTCGAGCCGGTACGGATTGACGTCGGTGACGACGACGTGGCGGGCGCCGACCTGGCGGGCGATCGCGGCGGCCATGCAGCCTATGGGTCCGGCGCCGGTGATCAGGACGTCTTCACCGACGAGGTTGAAGCTCAGGGCGGTATGGGCGGCGTTGCCCAGCGGATCGAAGCAACTGAGGACATCAGTCGGGATCGAGGTGTCACAATACCAGATGTTGGTCACAGGAACTGCGATGTACTCGGCGAAGGCGCCGGCGCGGTTGACGCCGATCCCCTTGGGCGAGGTGCACAGATGGCGCCGTCCGGCCAGGCAGTTGCGGCAGCGTCCGCAGACGACGTGCCCTTCGGCGCTGACCAGATCGCCGACGGCGAAGTCGTGGACGTTGCCGCCAAGCTCGACGATCCGTCCGACAAACTCGTGCCCGATGGCCATGGGCACGCGAATCGTCTTCTGGGCCCAGGCGTCCCAGTTGTAGATGTGTACGTCGGTGCCGCAGATGGACGTCTTGACCACCTGGATCAGGATGTCGTTGATGCCGATTTGGGGGACGGGGATCTCTTCGAGCCAAAGTCCCGGTTCCGCCTTGCTCTTGACGAGCGCTTTCATGCAGAGCTCTCCGCTAGATCTTGATAAAGGTTCGCTTGCGATACAGATAGAACAGGATGAGCCAGATGACCGCCATGCCGGCGAGGGCGCGGACGAAGTCGTGCCAGTCTCCCGTCCAGCGGGCGAGACCTGCGACGACGATGTCGCCGATGTGGCGGAAGTCGAAGACGCGCGTGACCATGTAGACGGCGATGGCGTTCATGCCGATGACGACGAAGGGAAAGGCCAGGAAGCGGAGCGGCAGTACGTCGAAGAGCAGGTAGAAGATCCCGAGCAGGACGAGGCTCCAGCCTCCGGCGTAGAGGACCATGGAACTGGTCCAGATATGCTTGATGATGGGGAAGATGAGTCCCCAGGCCCATCCGATCCAGATACAGGCGACGCCGGCGGCGAGCAAGTAGAGCGTCTTGCGGGTCTTACTGAAGTCGGCGCGGAGCAACCGACCGGCCAGGGCGCCCATCATCACGGTGCAGCCGAAGGTCATGCTGCTGAGGATCCACGTGTAGGAGGTGCCATCCTGGTAAGGTCCGAGAACGAGTTTGTCGATGTAGATGGCCAGGTTGCCGTCGGGGGTCAGTTGCCCGGCGCCGTATCCGGGGACGGGGACCCACATCAGCAGCGCCCAGTAGAGCAGCAACAGCGCAGCGGTGACCGCCAACTGACCCCAGATGCACAGGTTGAGCAGGAGGACGGAGGCGATGAGATAGCCGGCGGCGATGGCCTGGAGCGTGTTGCTGTAGAGACGCAGTTGGGACAGGTCGTATTGGAGCAGGCGTCCCTGGGCGATCATGCCCAGAATCCAGAGGATTGCCACACGAAAGAGGATGTGCACGTAGAGTCGGCTCTTGGGGTGGCCCTGTTCGAGGCGTTTGGCGAAGGAGTACGGCATGGCGGCTCCGACGACGAAGAGGAACAGGGGCATGATGAGATCCCAGGCGACGAAGCCCTCCCAGGGCACGTGCTCGATATGGGGCAGGATGACCTGGTTGAACCAGACGTTGTCGAGGCCTTTGGCGAGGCCGGCGACGATCCAGCCACCGCCGATGATCCAGAACATATCGAAGCCACGCAGGGCATCGAGCGAAACGACCCGTCCTGAGGTGACTGCGATGGGTCTTTCGGGAGGAAACTCCATGTCGTCTTCTCCATTGCAGAGGCAGAAAAACGCCGGGGCGACCGTGTCGTCCGTGACGCAACGACACCATACCGTGCATCCCACGCGAATGCAATCCCGATCGGACGTATTGAGGAGGAGCGGGGGTCTGGGGTGTAACCGCGGGGCTCGGATCGGCCACTGGACCTCGTGATGGCCAGGGGCCCGAACGAACCGAGAGGTCTGCGAAATGACGCGAACGCTCGATTTCCGTGCAATGGGGGCCGGTGGGGTTTCGTCTGTACTTTCCCCTGGCGGCTGCAGGCGGACCCGGGCGTGGCGCTTGCGAATCGGGGGTGGCAGAAGCGCTTTGTTGTTGACGCAGGGCGAAAAAACGGAGAAAGTGAAGTATTTAGGCGCATCTATGGATCATGGGTATCACAGACGACGCAGCTTCTGGCCGGGCTCATGGCGCGGTGCGCTGCTGAGCGTGGCACTGCTGGGTGTAACCGGCGGGCTGATCGGCTGCAAGTCGCCCGAGGAGTATCGGCACGAGGCGAACGAAGTGGCGTCGGAGATCATCGATCAGAAACAGGTCGAGGCGATCGGGGCGACCGAGCCCTTCGGCATCCACCGCCCGAGCGACATTCTCCGGCGGCGGCTCCTGAAGGTTCAGGACCTTCCGTACTCCAGCGCCGCCTCGCTGGGGACCGATGCGCTGGAACCGATCGAGCACTGGCCCGACGAGAGCTATCCGCCCGAGGGCGAGGCGAACGGTCCCGACGTGGTGGTCGAACCCCACGACCCGGTGAAGCTTTCGCTGGTTGATGCCCTTCAAGTCGGAGCAAACAATAGCGACGAGTTCCAGTCGCGCAAGGAAGACGTGTTCCGTGCGGCGCTGAGTCTCGACCTCGAACGCAATGAGTTTCGCACTATCTTCGTGGGCGGCGCCGACGTCGAGGCCTACCGGGACACCACGGGGGTCGATGAGGTGACGGGGGTCGCCACCGGCGGGTTGGCGGGGGCCAGTCGCACGTTCAAGAACGGGCTCGACGTCAGTTCCGCTCTCGCGGTGGACCTGCTCAGTATCCTGACCCAGGGTGGCAGTTCGTCGCTGGGCTTCAGTTCCGACACGTCCGTGACGTTGCCGTTGCTGCGCGGGGCGGGTCGGCGTATCGTGACCGAGCCCTTGACGCAGGCGGAACGGAATGTGATCTATGCGATCTGGGATTTCGAACGATTCAAACGGACCTTTGCCGTCGGCATCGCTCAGGACTACTTCGGGGTGCTGCGCCAGATGGACTCGGTGATCAATGCCAGGGACAACTATCGCAGCGCGATCACTTCGGCGCGTTACGCGCGACGGCAGGCGGACGCGGGACGGATCACCCAGGTGGAGGTGGATCAGGCGGTGCAGCGCGAACTCGGCGCCCGCAACAGTTGGATTTCGGCCCAGGAGCAGCTCAAGGATCGGCTCGATGCGTTCAAGAGCCAGATCGGGTTGCCTCCGGACGCCCTGATCGAACTGGACCCCAACGACCTCGTCCAGCTTCGGGCGCGATCCGATGAGATCATCAGGGAGATCAAGGCGAACGCGGATATGCCGGCGGAAGAGGTCCCGCCGGCCGATGCGCCGGTGGAGTTGCAGCCGGCGACGTACGAGGCCGCCGGACCGTTCGAGATCGATGCCAGGGAGGCGATTCGTCTGGCCCTGGAGCATCGACGGGACTTGCAGGTCGCCAATGGAGAGGTTTACGACGCCCAGCGAGCGGTCGTGGTGCGAGCCGATGCCCTGGAAGCGGAGCTGACGCTGGGCGGCAGGGTGACTCTGGCGGACGATGACGACGACGGCAGCCTCCACCTGGACGGTGGGCGGTATGCGGCGCTTCTCTCGCTGGATTTGCCGCTGGAGCGGACCGCCGAGCGGAACGCCTATCGCAACAGCCTGATCGATCTGGAGCGGGCGACTCGCAACGTGCAGCAGCTCGAGGACCAGATCAAGCTGTCGATTCGCAGCCAGTTGCGGGCCTTGCTCGAATCGCGCGAGAGCATCCAGATCAACGCCCAGCAGGTCGTGGTGGCGGAAAAACGGGTCCGCAGCGCCCAGTTATTCCTGGAGGCGGGCCGGGCCCAGATCCGTGACCTCCTGGAGGCTCAGGACGCCTTGCTTTCGGCCCAGAACCAGCTTACCGCGGCGGTCGTAAACTATCGTATCGCAGAGTTGCAGCTGCAACGCGACCTGGGCCTGCTCGAAGTGAATGAAAAGGGGTTGTGGCAGGAATATTCGCCAGAGGACAATCAATCATGACAGTTGAGAGCACCAACGGGACGACAAACGGCAACGGCAAGCCATTCAAGCTCATCGGGATCCTGGTGATCGTGGGGGCCATTGCGCTGGCGGTGATCTGGCTGAAGGTGGTTCGTGCGGGCGAATCGCCAACGACGCAGATGGCGACCTTCGAGGCCAAACGGGGCAAACTGACGATCAGTGTGCTGGAATCGGGGACGATCAAGGCGCGCGAGCAGATCATCATCACCAACCAGCTCGAAGGGCGGACCTCGATCATTTACCTGATTCCGGAGGGAACGCGGGTCAAGAAGGACCAGTTACTGGTCGAACTGGATGCCAGCACGATGCAGGACCAGCGGATCGACCAGGACATCGACGTGCAGAATGCCGAGGCGGCGTACGTCAATGCCAAGGAAAATCTGGCGATCGTGGAGAATCAGGCGCAGAGCGACGTCGAGGTGGCGGAGCTGACATTGAGATTCGCCAAGCAGGACCTGGAGAAATACAAAGAAGGCGAGTATCCCAACGAGCTGGAGAAGGCCAGGAGCGAGATCCAATTGGCGGAGGAGGACCGGACGCGGGCCCTGGATAAGGTGGAATGGTCGCGCACGCTCAACGAAGAGAAGTACCTCAGCAAGACGGAACTCCAGGCGGACGAGCTAGCGTTCAGCCGGGCGGAGGTGAATCTGAAGGTGGCCCAGCGGGATCTGGAGCTTCTGGAGGAATACACGTACAAGCGGCAGATCGATCAACTCACCAGCGACGTGCGTCAGGCGGAGATGGCGCTGGAGCGCACGGAGGCCAAGGCGCGGGCGAACGTGGTGCAGGCCAAGGCGGAATTGCTGGCTCGCGAACAGGAATTCAATCGCCAGAAGGACAAGCTGGCGAAGCTGGACGACCAGATCGGCAAGGCGAAGATTTATGCCCCGGCCGACGGGATGGTGATTTACGCCACCAGCGCCCGTCGCGGAGGCTGGCGGGACAACCGCGAACCTTTGGATGAGGGCGTGGAGGTGTTCGAGCGTCAGGAACTGATCTACCTGCCGACCGCGGCGTCTTCGATGGCGGAGGTGGACATTCACGAGGCGAGCCTGGAGAAGGTTCAGCTCGGCTTGCCCGCCATCGTGACGGTGGACGCCCTGCCGGGCAAGAAGTTCATCGGGACGGTCGGGCGGATCGCTCCGTTGCCCGATCCCCAGAGCATGTGGATGAACCCCGACCTGAAGGTGTACAATTCGGACGTCTACCTCGAAGGGGACGACCCGTCGCTGCGGACCGGCATGAGCTGCAAGGTCGAGATCATCGTCGCCCAGTACGACGACGCGATCTTCGTGCCGGTTCAGGCGGTGATTCGGGTGGGCGGCCAGCCGACGGTGTTCGTGGTCCATGAAGACGGCAGCGTGGAAGAGCGCGTGGTCGAGATTGGACTGGACAACAACAGCATGATCCGAATCGTCGGTGGGCTGGAGGAAGGGGAAATCGTGTGGTTGGCCCCTCCGCTGAAGGCGGCGACGATCGAGGGTGACGACGAGGACGAGTCGGAGGCTTCGGACGAAGCTGACGACTGGCAGCAGATCAACCAGAGACTGGAGAACGTCAACGGGCAGGGCGGTGGAAGAGAGCAGGAGGAAGGAATGCCACGAGGCCAGGCGGAACAGGGTTCGTCCGAGGGCTCCGGTCCCGAAGGCAGACAGGGCGGCCCTGGGGGCTCCGGTTCAAGACCCGCGAGACCGGGAGGGGGACAATAATGACCGGGAAGCATTCGTCGGGCAGCGGCCGCGATATCGTGCGGCTGGAAGAGGCGCGCAAGATCTACCAGATGGGGACCGAGGAAGTCCGGGCGCTCGCGGGCGTGAGCGTTTCGTTCGAGAGGGGCAGCTTCTGGGCGATCATGGGACCGAGCGGGTCGGGCAAGAGCACGATGATGAACGTGCTCGGGTGTCTGGACCGGCTGACCAGCGGCGCCTACTACCTCGACGGCAAGGATGTCAGCAAGCTGGACGACGATTCGCTCAGCGAACTGCGTCTGTCCTATCTGGGCTTCATCTTTCAGAGCTTCAACCTGATCCCGCAACTGACGGTGCAGCGGAACATCGAGCTGCCACTGTACTACTTGGGCTGGGATGCCGCTCGCAGCGCCCAGCGGGCGAAAGAGCTGGCGGAGCTGGTCGGTCTGGGCGGGCGACTGAACCACCGTCCGACGGAGCTTTCGGGCGGGCAGATGCAGCGGGTGGCGATCGCGCGGGCCCTGACGAACGATCCGCAGATCATCTTCGCGGACGAGCCGACGGGCAACCTGGATTCGGCCACGGGCGAGCAGATCATGGAATTGTTGACCAACCTGAACCAGCAAGGCAAGACCATCATCATGGTGACGCACGAGCCGGACATTGCCGCTCACGCGGGCAGTCGTCTGCACATGATGGATGGCTTGATCGATCGCATCGAGACGGAAAGTTATGAGACAGACGAACCTTATCAGGAATATCTGGCTCGGCGTTGAAAACCTGCTGCTGCACAAGCTGCGGTCGTTCCTGACCATGCTGGGCGTCGTCTTCGGCGTCGGCAGCGTGGTGGCGATGCTTTCCGTGGGCGAGGGCGCCAGCGCCGAGGCGCTGGAGCAGATTCGCAAGCTCGGCAGCAACAACATCATCATCAGCTCGGTCAAGGCGGTCGAGGATGAGCAGGCCAGCACGGCGCGCAGCTATATGAGCATTTACGGGTTGACCTATGCCGATCTCGATCGGGTGGCGAGCAGCTTCAAGAGCATCCGTCAGGTTGCGCCGGTCAAGCTGATCCGCAAGGAAGCGCGTCTGCGCGAAAGGGCGATGGAGCTGCGCGTGGTGGGGACGACGCCGGACTGGTTCGATCTGGTGCCGCGCGAGGTGCTGGCGGGACGGGTGATCCTGCCGGCCGACCAGCAGAAGCTGGCTCCGGTGGCGGTGCTCACCGAGTTCGGGGCCCGCAAGATCCTGGCGACCGAGCACACCATCGGCCAGACCGTGCGGATCGGGGGCGACGCCTTCGAGATCATCGGCATCGTTCGCAACGAGACCGGCCAGAACGAGAGCATGCAGATTCCCGACCAGGACGTGGATATCTACATTCCGATCGAGGTTGCCCGTCGGTATTACGGGGATGTTTTCACGCGACGCACTGCGGGCTCGCGCGAACGGGAGAAGGTGGAATTGCACCAGATCATCGTTCAGGTGCACGGCCCCGAGCAGGTGGAGGCGACGGCGCGCGGGATCGAATCGATGCTCGCGCGATTCCACGACAAGAAGGACTATGCGATGAGCGTTCCACTGGCGCTGCTCAAGCAGGCGGAGGCGACGAAACGGACGTTCAACATCGTGCTGGGCTCGATCGCGGGGATCAGTCTGCTGGTGGGCGGGATCGGGATCATGAACATCATGCTGGCGTCGGTGACGGAGCGGACGCGCGAAATCGG
>NPIE01003864.1_pt1 | contig 18291 bp, 21 predicted proteins | sample 8637661 | NCBI WGS metagenome assembly NPIE01 (sample SAMN07420842, study PRJNA396082) | bioreactor metagenome | isolation source: sample BA12 brine-fed electro-methanogenic bioreactor BA | place: Japan: Kochi | collected 2016-12-09
TAAAATAAAGTTTAGAGAAAAGGGGCACACTATAAATATGGTCTGTAATTACTTTTTTTATCAGGGGTGAAAGATAGAAATCGTTAAGTGTATTATAGTAAAGACGCCTTATAAGGCGTCTCTACAGGGACAACCTCTTTCGTTGAGATCAAAAACTTAACTTGTTTCTTAACTTCAACTTCCTTAAAATCAACAATAAATTTCAGAAATTCCTCTCCTCAAAAACAACCAATCATAATAAAGGGGTGCTAAATGAAAAAGCTGCTTCTTTCCATTTTTGCTGTTTTTATTGCCTGGCAAATTTTGGATTACATCATACACGGCGTAATATTGATGGGCGCTTACGAAGAAACACAAAATCTATGGCGTCCGATGGAAGAAATGAGTATGCCGATGATGATGATTGTCTCAATTTTGGTTGCCGCCGCTTTCTGTTATATTTACTACGCCTATATCTCCAACAAAAATTTGAATACAGCACTTAAATACGGGCTGGTCTTTGGATTAGGTATGGGAATCTCTTTCGGTTACGGTTCTTATACCGTTATGCCCATTCCGTATTCAATGGCATTAACATGGTTTCTCGGTACGGTGGTAGAAGCCGTTGTTGCCGGGTTAATTGTTGGATTGATCATCACGCCTCAGAAAACTTCCGAAGAATAATTTTTACAATGTTCCACGCTTGAATCTAAGTGTGGAATCTTTTTTATGAATTTTATTATAATTGCCATCCTAAAATCTCAAGTTTATTGATACCCAAAAGGTTGGAAGATGAAGAGCTTTTCATTAAATCAAGTTACAGTTACTGTTACGGATATTGAACGATCATTTAACTTTTATAAAAATTTAGGACTTCATCCGATTGTTAAAAGTGATCACTATGCCAGATTTATAGTACCCGGCAATGAAGCAACTTTAAGTATTCACAAAGCCGAATCGGTTAACTCATCTACAACAATATATTTTGAAGTGGATGATGTAGATGAAGTTTACAATCAATTGTTGGCTAATGGATTTGAATTTGAACAAGAACCGGTAGATCAGAAATGGGAATGGCGTGAAGCATATCTCAAAGATCCCGATAAAAACAAAATTTGTATTTATCATGCAGGGAAAGTTCGGTTAAATCCCGATTGGAGACTGCCGGAAAGCAAGTCAAAGCATTTATTAACGGAAGAACATTTTAAAAATTGGTTGGAAAAATATAAAGAAGCATGGGAAACAGAATCCCCTCAAGATGCGGCGGATCTTTTTACGGAAGATGCAGAATATTATGAAACTCCTTTTGATGAACCCTCTATTGGGAGAGACCAAATAGTTAAATATTGGGATAATGTTCCTAACGGGCAGGCTGATATAACATTCGATTATGAAATTATAAAGACATACGGCAATACCGGTTATTGTAAATGGAATGCTTCATTCAGTAGAAAAGCAAGCGGTGTGAAGGTAATGCTGGACGGAATATTTGAAGTAACATTTGATGAAAGCGGAAGAGGAAAAATCTTTAGAGAATGGTGGCATAGAAAAGAGACAAAGTAGATGAGGCTCACGAGAGTGAGCCCCATTTGGTTTATCCCCGGTTTTTATCTTTTGTCTTTGTAATACCGTTTTATTTCTTTGCTGATATTTTTCCACTTTCTCTTTTTGTTCGTAGCCGTCGGGTCATTTTGTTTGGTTTCTAAGTATTCTAATTCTTTGCGCATCTTCAAATAATTCTGATATCTCTTTTCCGATATTTTTCCTTTTTCTAAAGCATCCAAAACTGCACAGCCTTTTTCGTGAGTGTGGGTGCAGTCTTTATACTTACACTGGTCTTCATACTCAGAAAACTCGCCGAAAGTTTGACTTAATCCGTCTTCGGAATTCCACAATTGCAATTCTCTAATTCCGGGATTGTCAATTAAAATTCCGCCCGAAGGAAGAACAATCAACTCGCGATGGGTTGTTGTATGTTTACCTTTTTTATCTCCGTCTCTTACTTCTTGAGTCTTCAGAATATCTTTGCCGAAAAGTTTGTTTATTAAAGAAGATTTACCGACTCCGGAAGAACCAATCAAAACATATGTTTTACCGGCTTCGATATAACTTCTCAGCTTTTCAATTCCCTCGCCGGTTACGATACTGGTTAAAATAATTTGTGGTTGATGATCTTTCATAATTAACGATAAAATTTCATCAATGTTTTCACACAAGTCCGATTTACTTAAAATAACAATCGGCTCGGCTTTGCTTTGATATGCAACAACAAGCTGTCGATCGAGTTTATTGTAATTAAAACTTTCGTCAATCGGATTAACAATCATAACGTAATCAATATTAGCGGCAAATATTTGTTCTTCGGTTTTGCCGCCGGGGGATTTCCGCGAAAGCTTCGTTTTCCGTTGAAGTACTTTTTGAATTATACCTTTCTTTTCGTCGGCAAAATAATCTAGCAAAACCCAGTCGCCCGTTTTAGGTAAATCAGACTTTGAATCAGAGGAAAAATATAGTTTGCCGGAAACTTCGGCTATAATTTCACCGAATTCTGTTTGTACAAAATAGTTGGTTTTATTTTCGGTAGAGATTCTGCCGAGAATAAATGCTTCGTTTTTATCGAGTTGATTTTGAAAGAAATCATCCCAGCCTAAATTTTGTAATGCTGTCATTTTAAATAGTCCTTTTCAATGTTGTTAAAATAGATATGCGGATGCCCGTGCTTAAGCAAGTCTAATATTAAAGCAGACTACTTCAGCACAAACTAAAGGACTTCTTCCGAGGCTAGGATAATATGTTTGATCGTTTTATTGATAAGTCAAAATTTTTGCTTGCTCTAAAATAATGCTTATAAGCATTATAAAAAATAGCTGTCTCAAAAAGATGATTTTACAGTAACCCACATTTTCAAATGTGGGAATTTAGCTCCCCCAAAACATTTTTATGTAACCGTTTTAACGGTTTATTTAAATTTTGATACAGCTTCATAATAATTTACCATCTATCTCTTATTTGAAATGAGTCGTCGTCGGGATATTCACTATAGTACTTTTTGTATATTTCTTTGTATTTGTTATAAAGTTCATCGGGAATTTTTTCTCCGTTTAAATACATAGCATCGTCTTCAAATTCCAAATGTCTGAATTCATCTTCATCGTCTATAACTCCGTCCGCAATCATTTCTTCTTTAAGTTCATCTAAAAAGTTGCCGAGTATCTCCATCTCTTTTCTTAATTCACTCATGTCGATATCGAGATTTTCCATTTCATCTTTAAGTTCCCGCATACTTTCTTTTAGACCGGAAAGATCGACGTCAACTTTAATACTTGCCAATTCTTTTGACAGGTCTTTCATTTCTCTTCGGAACTTCTCGGGGTCCCACTCAATATCAATATCAAATTCAATATCGCGAAGTTCATCTCCTAATTCCGACATTTCTTTTCTGAATTCATCGCTGTCAAAATGGAATTTCTCCATATTCAAGTTCTTCAATTCTTTTTTGAGTTGTTTCATTTCATGCTTGAATTCATCAGAGTTGAATTCTACTTTTAAGTCTTCACTTAATCTTCTCATATCTTCGGCAAAATCTTCACCCAAATCGATTTTAATATGTTTCAGATCATCTTTTAAATCAACAAGCTCTTCATGCAGATCTTCCAAATCTCTGTCAATATAATCAATCTCATCCAGTAGTATCTCTTCATATTTTTTGATTTCATTTTGGGAGACCGGATTTCCGTCTTTGTATAGTGAAGTTATTTTCCCGTTATCAACGGTAACTTCCCATTTTGATTTTTCGCCGTCCAATCTTTTATAGAAGATATAGGTTCGCTCATCTTCGTTGAGTCTATCGGTATTTATATACCGGTGATCGCCGTAACGGTCTTCCTCATAAACGAGATTTTCTTCTCTGCTCTGTTTATAAGTTTCTCCGTTTGCGGTACTGCAGGCTATTGCTCCGAATGTTAATGTTATTAATAGCATTAATGAAGCAGCATAGACTCTGCTTCTTACGGTATTATGTTTGTTTTCCCCCATCATTCTCTTAACTCTCCTTATTAATTTATTTTTGTTTCCGATTGCGCTCATAGCAAAACTTGTTTGAGAGGTTTCAAATTGTCCCACATACACTAAAGCTCTTGCCAATTCTCCCGGCTGTTCGCTTATCTCAAGAGCTATATCATCACACACGTTCTCTCTTTCTTCTCTAATTATTGACGATATCCACCAAACTGCCGGGTGATAAAAGAAAACGACTTCGAGCAATGATTGAAATAAATTGATTAGGTAATCTGCTCTTTTAATGTGTGCAAGTTCGTGCGCCAAAATTGCTTCAACTTGTGAATAACTTAGTCCGGTTAGAGTACCTATTGGAAAAAGGACAACCGGTTTAAAGTAGCCGAGTGTTACAGGTACTTTTACAAAAACCGATTCGACCAACTTTACTTTTTGTTTAATATTAAGTTTGCCGGATATTTCTCCCAGCATTCTGTTAAACGTATCGTCAACATTTTTTGTCTTGTAATTTTTTATTCTTTGTGAATAAAGAAATCCCCCCGTTAACTTCAGCGTTAAGAATAATACACCGAGAAAATATATCGTTACTATTAAAGGTATATGTTGATTGAAGTAAAGCGTAAATCCTTGAGTAAATTGATCTAAAAAACCGTTATTAGTTATTGTGTTATTGGTTATTGAGTTATTTGTTATTTGTGTCGGGTATATCGATTCTTGGTTAATAATCTTTTGTGAAGAAACATTATTCGGAATATTGTAATACTCAACAAATGTTCTGATAGATACGGCAGCAAAAAATAATAAAGCTCCAACTGAAACAAGATAACGAATACGTGCGGATTTCTTGTTCAGCATTAAAAGAATTAGGGCAAGAATCAGCGCAACAAGTGCGCCTTCCCAAACAGAATGAACAATCATCCATCCAAATGCAGTTACCGCATTTTCCGGTATTATGTTGCTAAAGAAATTCATTCTTGATTCCGTTCAAGTTTTTCAACAAGATTTTTAATTTCCTTCAATTCTTCTTTTGAAGTTTTTCTGTTTCCCAAAGCCTGCATTACGAGATTACCTGCAGAACCGCCGAAAGCGGATTCTAAGATTTTATCTAACAAAGCTCTTTGTGTTTCTTCCTTTTGAATAACAGCACGATAAATATGACCTCTTCCATCTTTTTCTCTGCTTACCAATCCTTTTTCGAACATAATTTGCATGGTTTTTAAAGTCGTAGTATAGCCGGTTTCTTTCTTCCTGCCGATTTCTTCGTTTACTTCTTTCACCGAAGCTGAGCCTCTTGCCCAGAGAATTTGCAAAATTTCCAATTCGGCATCCGTCGGTTTGATATTTAGTTTTTTCATGTTCCGCTTTTTTCTTTTCGTTTCAGGTAATAAGACGAATCAGTTTACGAAATGTTTCGTAGAATAATCCACCGGCAGATATATGGTTGACATTGTAGCGTTATAACGTTATAATTACACAAAAACTGAGCATATATGGCTAATTTAACTAAAAGAGCAACAGTCTATTTCGAGCCAAAAATTCATCGTTTATTAAAGGTGAAAGCAGCTGAAACATCTTCCTCCATTTCCGAAATTATAAACCGGTTGCTTAAACAAGAATTTCTTGAAGACGCAGAAGATATTAAGGTGTTTGAAAGTAGGGCTAAAGAGCCGGCTGTAACGTACGAATCGTTATTAAAAGAATTAAAGGATGAGGGCAGAATATAAAATTTTAATAAAGAAGAGTGCCGTAAAAGAAATCAAAACACTTCCTGATATTTATCTTAAGAAAGTATTAAACAAAATTTCCTTACTTGCTAAAGAACCAAGACCCGCTGGTTGCAAGAAATTATCTCAACAAAATAAATACAGAATTGGGGTAAGCGTTTATAAAATTTTTTACTTAATTGAAGACTACAAACTAATTGTTACTATTGTAAAAATTGCTCACAGAAAAAATGCTTGTGAATAATTTATATATAGACCCCTTTTTATAATCAGCTCTTTCTTTATATTTGCCGAATGAATTACAAAAAATATTCCGATCACAAAGCACTGCCAATATTTCTTTTGGTGTTACTCGGATTAATTTGGGGCAGTTCGTTTATACTCATCAAACAGGGGCTTGTAGCTTTTACCCCGCTTCAGGTTGGTACAATCAGAATAATGTTTGCTTCATTGGTTCTTTCTCCAATTGCTATCCGAAAACTTAAACATCACTTTGCGGCTGATTGGAAAAAATTTCTTGCAGTCGGTTTAATCGGTAACTTTTTTCCGGCTATATTATTTGCTTATGCAGAAACCGGGATAACAAGTTCATTAGCGGGAATATTAAACGCACTTACTCCAATGTTTACGCTTGTTGTTGGTGCAATATTCTTTGCAACACGAATCAACAAGTGGCAGTCATTTGGATTACTTGTCGGGTTCGGAGGCTCCGTTGCATTGAGTTTCATCGGCAGTGAAGGGGGGCTCGGCAGCTTTAATCATTTTGCGGGTGCCGTTATTGTTGCCACTCTCGGTTACGGGATAAACATCAATTTATTAAAAGCATGGTTCCCGAAATTAAATTCCGTAATACTTACTTCGCTTGCAATGTTTTCAATAGGACCCTTTGCAATCATTTATTTATTGACTACCGACTTTGTTAATGTAGTTCTAACTAATGATGCCGCGATGATGTCTTTATTTTATTTGTTTCTTCTCGGCGTTGTAGGTACTTCATTTGCTCTCATACTTTTCAATAAGCTTATTCAAATTACCACACCTGTATTTGCTTCAACAACAACGTACATTATACCCATTGCCGCTGTTATGTGGGGGATAATAGATAACGAAGCACTCTACCCAATTCATTTTTTAGGAATGACCGCTATTATTATCGGTGTGTACATTGTTAATCGAAATAAATAGTTTTTTTATACATACTTGTCTTTAATATAACAACTTAATATATTGTGAGCCAATTGGGGGATGTGAACTTAAGTTTGGGGTGTCATAAAAGAGGGATTTGTCGTGGCAATGAACAATTTGGTCTACGGCAAAAGATTAGGTAACAAATCCATAAAAATTTATGAAACGGAAGCGGGTTACGAGGGCATTATTAAATTTTATTTTTTAGGATTTTGTTACAGAAAAAAATCTTTTGTGTGTAAAAAATATTCAGAGGTTGAAGATTATATTTTAGAATTCAAGAATCAACCGGATCGAATTCATTAAAAATTTTTATTAGAACACTTACGAATTTATTTCTAATGCACTTCACCGTAATTCTTTTCCCCGGCGGTTATTCTAATTTTTAATTGATTTTCCCGAGGTGGTAAGGGACAAGTAGCATATTTTGTAAAAGCACACGGCGGATTATACGCTTTGTTGAAGTCAAGTATAACAACATTATTACTGTCAGGGCCGTCTGTATATAAAAACCTTCCTGCTCCGTAGGTTTCTACACCCGATGTTTGATCTGCAAAAATTATGAACAAAGATTCTTGTCCGGTTGGATAAAGAGAATATGTTTTATCATCAACTTCGAAATCAAGTCTGCCGTAAGCTTTGGCTTCACTTGTTGTACCAATAATATTTGGGATCACCAATTCTTTAGGTGGGTCAAGCGGAATCCACTTTGCTTCAATTCGCCAATCTTCGTTAATCGGAAATCGCTCGATCCCTTCAAAATTTTTTATAAGCGGGGCTTGCAAATCTCTCAGTCTTATCCCGAACTTTCCTCCATCTCTAACAATTGCATACCAACGCAGCGAACCGTAATTCATTATTGTTGTGTTTTCTTCAATGTCGCTTTTAAGCACTGCTTCTTTTACCAATTGACTGTCTATTAGAACATCAACGTCGTCGTTTATTTTTACTGTTATTATGGAATCATTCAAAACAAAACTTCCCATCTGCAAAGGGGCGTTAGAAGGGAATACAATATTATTCGATTTATCCGATCCAAAAGTATTAACACCTTCTTCAAGCCAATATAGCCCAACAAGATTCAACCACCCGGTTTCATGTTTTAAGTTTTTTGCTCTTTTTTGATCCCAGTTTTGTATTTCATTTATATATTCGGCAGACCCTTTTTGTTCGTACTTCTCGCCGCAGCTTGTTAGGAATAAAATTGAAATAAAGAAAATTACTGAAAAACTCTTCATAAAATCTCCTGACTTGAATTGACTGAGAGTAATTACTAAAATACGTTTGAATACCTATTTAATCAAAATCATCAGTAAATTTTAAAATCGAATATTACACCTAAACTTTTACCTTGTTAATCTTGGATTATTGTCTAATATTATTGCAAATCTAAAACAACTTCGTACAAAGGAGGAAATAAAAATGAGACGCAAATTTATATTAATTATGCTGTCAATTCTCCTGTTATCTATAGTAAGTTCGCTGTCTGCAAAAGATAAAAATATCAGATACATAACCGGTTACATTTCCAATGTAGATGACAACAATATTGTTTTAACGAACAATCTTATTTTTAGAGCTAATGGACACGTTACGGCAGTAAGCATGACTCCGGTAATCATTGTGCTTGAATATGACCGACCTGAGGGCTTCGTTTTTATAAAAAACAAAAAAGTTGATGTAGTATTAATGAAAAATTCCGGCAGCGGGTTTTTAGTTCCCGCTATGAAAGAAGATATATCAATATATAATGAGGGCATTCTGCATCAAATAAAAGAACTTGAACCTGGAAAGTCGATGGTAATTTTGTCAGATAACACAAAGCTGTTTTTAACCGATAAATCGGAGAAAGAAGAAATTAATAAATGGGAAAACGGCGATTGGGTTATCTTTCCGGATTTACCTGCATCAAGTTCTCCTCTGATTATTAATACAAGAACCAATGACAAGGTAAAAATATCAAAATCACTCAATACACAATCGTTAAATTAAATTCTCGATTTACAGTTTAATTAACATTACTTTGTATTATTAATTAGTCAGGATTCTTGATGAAAATTACTACAACAGTTTTAATTTTAGCGGCACTTTTTTTATCCTCGTGCTCTTCTTTCGATTCCGACAAGACGAACTATTATAAAGAAGTCGGTTACATTTACACAACCATTACAAATGTAAATGACAGATCTGTAAGCTTTGCAAATGGTATGTCGGTACAAACAAACAGAATTATCATCGCTGTTAATTCAACTCCTGTTTTGCTTGTTATAGAAAACTATAGAGGCTCAGGTTATTTCTATTTAAGAAAAAGCAAAGTGCTTTTTAGTGTTGGCGGGGAAATGGATGATATTGAAATGATGGGGCTGAACAGAGGTGTCATTCAATATGTTTATAACTTAAACACAGAGAACAAAATACTTATCTTATCTGATGGTTCGCAATGGTATATACCCCAAAATGAAGATTGGGAAAAAGTAGTTAATTGGATAACCGATTCAGAAATAATTATACCGGAGAACAAACCGCCCAAAGGAACCTTTTTTATTAATACGGCAACGACAGAAACTGTCCTTGCATTCAAAGTTGAAAACAAAACAGATACTTCAGAATAAATGAAGAAAATGTTATTTCTGCTTTTGCTCACTTTTCTTTTAGCAGAAGCTCAATCTGAGCACGGAAAAATATCGGGCAGAATTATCGACGAGCAGACAAAGCAGCCTATTGAAAATGTAAATATTTACATTGCAAATTCATTAATAGGGACAAGCACAAACAGAGCCGGTATTTTTCAATTTCCTAAAATTCCGCCCGGAAGATATACAATAATATTTTCACACATCTCTTATTTAAACCATACTGAAAAGATTGAAATATTAGCCAACCGCAACATTAACTTAAATATTAATCTTGAGCCTAAACCTATTGAATTCCCTGAAGTTGATGTGGTTGATAAATATGACGATGAATGGGAAAACAATTTTGAAATTTTTCGTGATGGATTACTTGGCAAAACAGATTTCGCAGAGGGTTGCAGAATACTTAATCCTTATTCGGTATCATTTAAGAAAGACGAAAACAATATTTTGTATGCATTAACAAGCGAGCCGCTGAAAATAATTAATGAGAGTTTAGGTTACGAGATAACATATTTTCTAAAACATTTTGAATCAAGATTTTATGATGTGTTGTTTTCCGGTCAACCTTATTTTGAAGAACTCCCCGATGCTTCTTCCGAGAAAAGAAAAGCGTGGGAAAATAATCGACTTAAAGCTTATATGGGTTCGCTTAGACATTTTTTACGGGCATTAAGTAAATCTTACAAGTTGCAGAAGGAAGGAAAAGATACTGTTAAATTGATCGTTGATTATGGTGATGTAACCCGGGAAGCTGGAAAATATTATTATGATGATAAGATGTTTTTAAGTAAACAAGGTTTCGGGGCAGATCTGATTGAACCGATACCGAATGTTTTTATGAAAAAATTTATGCTGCATCCTTTAATTCCGGATTCTGTTATAGTAGAAAGCGAAAATCCAAACGAACTATATTTGGTTACCGATAAACAAATTTATATTTCATACGATAAAGAATACGATGACTTAACATACGAGCCGCAAATTTCGAGATTGATTTTGCACTCAGATTCCGTTTACTTCGATAAAATGGGAAGATACCACGATGAGTTTATGATACAGACTTTAGGGCAAATGGCAAAACAGCGCTTAGCCGAAATGCTTCCTTTCGAATATCAACCGAGCGACTCGGTTTTGATTAATACTGATTTTAGGTAAAAGAAAATTTTTTTAGTTGAGCAACCTTCGAGGTCACATGTGTTGCGACCTCGAAGATTACTGTTGGGATATGAATTTTGAATTATGTAAAAACCTCGTAAAACCGGCAAATCAAAAGTTACATTTCTTTTTTCTTCTCATCGCCTGCTTTTATTGAAGGCATATTATCTTTAACTACCGCTTTAATTTTCATCTCTTCACCGGTACTGAATACAAGCGTAAGTTCTACTTCTTTTCCTTCGGTTAAATCTTCTTTTAAGTTAATGAGCATAACGTGATGGTGCATCGGCTTAAACTGGAAAGTTTCTCCTTCTTTGATCAAAACATATTCAACTTCGCGCATACCCATCATATCGTTACTCTTTTTAAATGTTTCGTGAATCTCAGTTTTTTCTGCTATATCACATTTTGCTTCCATAAGGGATATTCGATCGCCGGTATTATTTGTGATGTTAAAGAAAACACCGGTGTTTCTATTTTTTGCGGCAGGACGAACCCATGCACTGGTTATGTGCAAGCCGTCTTCTTTAACTGCTGATTCTTTCTTTATTCCCGAAACATCTTTATCCAACATTTCTTTTTTCTCCTGGCATCCGGCAAAAACAATTACGGCAATTAAAAGAACTAAAAACTTTTTCATAATTCTATCTCCTATTAGTTTACTAATAATTTAATATCATTTACAATTTGTTCAATATCTGCTTGACTTCCCAAATAACTTGCTCTAATTCTTCCCTGTTCATCCATCAAATTTATTCTGTCGGTATGAACATAAAAGTACATCATTTCTCCGCTTTCCATTAGTGTTGAATCACTTGGTACAGCCACAACTCCAACATCCTTAATTACTTGATCCGTTACTTCTTTATCGCCGGTTAAAAATGTCCAGTTGCTTGTATCAAGTCTGCGTACTTCTGCATATTCTTTTAATACCGATGGTGTATCAAACAATGGATCGAAAGAAATAGTAACAAACTCTACGTTCTTTATTCCCTCTTCTTTAACTCTTTCCTGAACCAATCTCATATTGTTTGTTGTAAGGGGACAAATATCCGGGCAATTTGTGAATACGTAGCCGACAATTGCAATCTTTCCTTTTACTAATTCAGGATAAACTACACGGACACTGTCTTGGTTAAGTAATTCATATTTTTTGTTTGATAAATCTTCTTCAACGGGCAAAGAATCACCGCAACCGGTAATGATTATGGTTAATAAAACCATCATAAAAATATTTACAGTTTTCATTTTCTTCTCTTTCATTTAAATAACGTTAGATGAATTACTAACAATAATGATTCACTACACCTTGTTTGTACCTTAAAATTAAGCAAAAGATTTTATAGATTTGTTTATACACTCTAACAAAAAACAAGTTCGATGAAAAAACTACTATTATTCTTTTTATTTGTTTCGTTTCTTTTTGCTCAAAACAGAATTTTAATTGATGAAAACTACGATGATTGGAATGATGTTCCAAATCTTCACGAAGATCCTTCGGGTGACAACTCTTCCGGAACATTTGATTTTAAAACAATGTGGGTTACCAATGACGATGATTATCTCTACATAAGGATTCAAACTACACAAAAGATTACCCTTGTCGACAATAATTATATGACAATTTTTATTGATACCGACAATAACTCCGGAACCGGGAAATCAGTCAACGGGATTGGGGCTGAACTTCAATATACCTTCGGTACAAGAAGCGGTAAGGCATTTTTATCCGTTGAAACAAATATTGAATATGACGATATCGGTTTCGTCGGCGCACCGACTTTTTCAGGCAATGACTTTGAGTTTGTAATTAGAAGAGACTCACGTATTTCGGGAGCGGATTTATTCCAAAGCAGCACAATAAAAATTGTAATGGCGGGCTATACATCTTCCTCGCTTACCGATTACTATGACAAAACACCGGACACCGGTGGGTTTGAATACACATTTCAGTCCGGGCAAGTTGATCCACCCCCGACTTATTCGATAGGCAAAACGAACGCCGGTTACTTAAGAATAATGGCTTACAACGTAAAGCAAGATGGAATAATTAATACAGATAAAACTACTGAGTTCAGTCATATCTTTAGATCGATTGAGCCTGAAATCATAGGAATTGTAGAATCATACGATGCATCATCTCAGCAGGTTGCCGACAGAATAGAATTTTTCCTTCCTTCCGGCGAAGGACAGAATTGGTATAATAAAAAAGAAGTGTCCGATATTGTACTCGTTAGCCGTTTTCAGATTAAACAAAGTTTTCCAATTGATTCTGATGTGGGGCATGATGCTTCCGGGGCTTTCCTTTTGGATTTACGACCCAAGTTTGATTCGGATATGCTTGTAATAGTTGCGCATCCTAAATGCTGCAGCGGTGATTTGAACGATGAAAAACGCCAAAATCAATTTGATGCAATAATGGGTTTTATAAGAGATGCGGTGAATGTGGGCGGTAGCTTGACAATCTCTCCAAACATACCGATTGTTATTATGGGTGATATGAATTTGGTTGGAGATGTTAGACAATACCAAACATTGATCACGGGCAATATTTATTACAACGGAACTTACGGTGAAGATTTTGCACCCGATTGGGATGGCGGCAATTTAGATGATGCGATTCCATACGTTACAAATACGGGAATGACTTTCACAACAAACCCGGGAGGTTACCCGCCGGGGAGATTAGATTTTGTGGTCTATTCGGGTTCTGTTATGGAAATAGTTAATAGTTATATCTTCGATAGCGGAAATCTTACCAATGATCAATTATCGCAGTTTGGGTTAGACGCTGCCGATACAAAGGTTTCCGATCACTTGCCTGTTGTTGTTGATTTTGATTTATCACCAATAACAGGCTTTAAAAAAAAAGATGAGTCGCCAAAAGAATTTAGATTAATGCAGAATTACCCCAACCCGTTTAATCCGAGTACCTCTATTCAATTTACAATCCCCGTAGAGACACAGCATGCTGTGTCACTACGAATATTCGATATCCTCGGTAAAGAAATAAAAACATTATTAAATAAACCAATGCAGCCCGGAGAATATGAAATCGAATTTAATGCCGAAGATTTGCCGAGCGGGGTTTATTATTATAGACTAATCATCGGTGATTTTACGCAGACTAAAAAGATGGTTCTGTTAAGATAGGCTATACCTCTGAAAACTTATAGCTCATTAATTCATTCAATTCTTTTTGTAAAATCATTTTTGAGGTTTTTAGATTTATCAATACACATTTCTGATCTGCGCTTGCGGCAATATTGTCATTTAATTTTATTTCGATTTTTAAATTCATAACTCCGTGATTATAATCAACAAGTTTAATATTTCCCAACGGCATATCAAACAATTTCAATTGTTTCTTGTACTTGATGCTTGTAGAAATAATAACCGGGTAATATTCTTTAGTTAGGACGTTATTGAAATCAAACATTTTTTTGAATAGCATATTTCTCAAATCCTCAAGCCATCTTATATAAACGATGTTATTCACGTGTCCCGCCGCATCAATATCATATGTTTTTACATCCAACTCACTTTCTGTTTGGAAATTTAAGTCCATATTTTTATTACCCGGTTTTATTGAAAGAATTAAATACTATTTTATCAATCACCTTAGTGTAAACACTAAATTAACTTTTGCTAAGTGCTTCTTTTTTCTTCAAAAGATCTTCTTTTGATTCTTGGTAATCCGGATGCTGAACTATTGCTTCATCAACCGGACAGACTTCTTTGCATTGCGGTTCATCATAGTACCCAACACATTCGGTACATTTCTCAGGGTCAATTTCAAATAGCTCTTCACCTTCCGAGATAGCATCGTTCGGGCATTCGGGTTCACATGCTCCGCAGTTGATACATTCGTCTGTTATCATAAGTGCCATAGTAATACCTCCATAATTATTTAGTGTAAGATTTTTAGTTTCTTTTTTTTACTGCGTTTATTACAACAAAGCCGCCTTCTTTATATCCTTCTTTAAAATTTTGCAGATGTATTATCTCTTCCAAATCTCCGAAAACTGTTTGTACTGTTTGGATGTTTTCAAATTTATTTTGCAGAAGTAATTGAATTACCTCTTCTGTTGAATAAAATGTTGCAGATTTGTAAAACTGGTTTTGATCTTTGATTTCCTCGTATATTTTCCCGAGCGGACTGTCTTTGTCAACCAAGCCGATTATAAAGTTACCGCCCGGTTTTAATATTCGATAAACTTCTTTAAAAGATTTGTCGATATCATCAACAAAGCAAATAGTAGTTACCATCAACGCAAAGTCATAGCTTTGGCTTTCAAGCGGAAGTCTTTCGGCTGTACCGGGATATACTTTTAAGCCGAGCTTTGTTGAGTGTTCCCTCATTCTTTGGGAAGGTTCAACCCCTTCTCTAATTTTTAAAGGGACTGCAAATCTGCCTGTACCTATGCCAATCTCTATTCCTCTTTTATTATAAGGAATGAAATGTCGTACTGCTTCCAATTCCGATTCATACACATAAAAGTGTTTTCTGAACCAATCTTCATATGCCTCTAAATGTTCATCAAACGGCTGTGTTCTTGCCATTACCAAATCAAATTTTTTATTTAACTGCTTATTATGATTTTTATATTAATCCAGCTTCTTAAATTTCTGTTTCAGTTTAAGCAACAAGGAATAACTCTCAACCAGTTTTCGGATTTCTTTTATATTTTCCTCTGCCGTTTTTTCACCTGCATAAATGATTTCATTAATCTTTTCAAAATCAGCCCAGCTTAAGTGTTTTACTTTTGGGCGGATTATCAAATCTGCTTCACGCAATCTTAATATTGAAAGATGATGTGAAGTTATATCTTCAGCACGGTAAAGAATATCGATAACATTCTGAGGTTGTTTTACGGTTTTAATCGGTCGCATAACATCTACCGCTAAAACTCTATCTGCTCCAAGTTCTCTTACTCTTCCGGCAGGTACACTTTCCGAGGCGCTGCCGTCAATTAAAAAATAATTTTGATACTTCACCGGAGGAAAGATCCCGGGAATAGCTGAGCTTGCTTTTATTGCTTCTCTTAAACTTCCTTTAGTAAAGTTTATTTCTTCACCGCTAATTAAATCCGTAGCTATTGCAGAGAATTTTATTTTTAGACTCTCAATTTTTACATCGGGAATCAAATTATACATTTCGTTTGTAGTTTCTTCATCGAAATAAGAAAGATGGTTAAGAGACTTTAAAACTTGGTAACGCTTATCCAGGTAATCGAAAAATTGATCGAAGTAATTTTTATCAGGCTTTTCACTTTCACTTAATTTATTTATTCCCAGCTCCAAAAACTTAGGATGAATAACGGTTTCATAAATAAATTCTTCAACTTCTTTGGCGTTGCCGAGATAAGCATACATTCCACCGATAAGCGCACCCATACTGCAGCCGGTTATAACATCAACTTTGATATTCTCTTTTTCGAGAACTTTAAGCACGCCTATGTGTGCCAATCCCCGTGCACCACCGCCGCCTAAAGCTAAACCGAATTTTGACATTTTCTCTCCGTTACCTGATTATCGTTTTGTAAAACTGAAATACTTTTTCTTTGTGTCTCGGTGCCTTCGCGGTTAGACAATAAATATCAACCGCAAGGACGCACAGGCTATCTTATTGAGTTATAACCTCCCAGCACACCGTTTTTAGATAACACAATTTGCCAAAGCTGATTTTTATTTCTTGCTCTAAAAGCTCCGGCACTAGAGAGTAGAAAATATTTCCACATTCTGTAAAATCTGTCGCCGTATTTGTCTTTTAGTTTATGCCAATTATTATTGAAATTATTGTACCAAGCCATCAACGTTTTATCATAATAAGCACCGAAATTATGCAGGTCTTCAACAACAAATAATTTTTCAACAGCTTTGCCGAGCTGCGCAATTGAAGGAAGCATCCCGTTTGGGAAAATATATTTGTGTGTCCAAGCGTCTGTATTTTTAGTTGATCGTGTGCCGCCGATTGTGTGAAGAAGAAACAGTCCGTCATCATCCAAACACCTTGATGCAACCCGGAAATATTCTTTGTAGTTTTTGTAGCCGACGTGCTCAATCATACCAACGGAAACAATTCTATCGAACTTTTCATTAAGTTCACGGTAATCCTGCAAACGAAATTCAACGGGTAAACCCTTACACATTTCTTTACCGAGAGCGACCTGCTCTTTTGAAACGGTAATGCCCACAACTTCAACTCCATATTTTTCGGCAGCATATTTCCCAAAAGCCCCCCATCCGCAGCCGATGTCGAGAACTTTCATCCCGGGTTTTAGATAAAGTTTTCTGCAGATTAGATCTAATTTGTTTTCCTGAGCTTCATCCAGTGTTTCGGCATTTTTCCAATAAGCGCAGCTGTAATTCATTCTTTTATCGAGCATATTTTTAAACAAATCGTTCCCCAGATCGTAATGTCTTTCACCAATGATAAATGCACGTCTTCTTGCCTGCATATTTAGTAAGTAGAAACCGGCAAGTTGAAAAGCAATTTTAAGATTGCGTTTAACTTTGTTTTGTAAATTTGCGCGCACGATTTTAAATATTAACTCATCAATTTTTTCTGCATCCCACCAACCGTCCATATAAGATTCGCCTAAACCGAGTTCAGCTTGAGTAATAACTCTTTTGTAAAATCTTTCATCGTTAATTCGAATATCCCAAGGATTACTTCCGTTGATTTCAACTCCGGCAGTATTGAGCAGGTTTTCTGTGAGCTTTTTGTAACGATTCATAAGCTCTCCATGACTTATTATAATTTTATTTATTAAAAAACCATTTTTGGGTTTCGGTTTCAGGACATTAAGTCTTAAATGATTACGGTAAAAGTATTGCAGCGGCAAGTACCGTAGTCCACAGCCCGTGTTTATCTCCTTTAGCAGATTGTGTTATGTTAAAAGTGCGAACAATTTTACCCGACATCTTGAAAACTTGTTCTCTCTCGTTCCAAGCTGTTTCCGGGTCAAACTCAACTCCCAGTGTTGTTGCAAGCATTTGTGCAGCGAGGTCTTCTGCATAATCCCCGGCAATTTGTTCTTTAACACCGTAGGGATGATGCTCTGATAAATAACCGTATTGAGTTTGATCTTTTGGAATTGCAACACCAATTGAGGAAGCTATTAATCTATTCGGTTCATTGGTCGAATTTCTTGCCATCACGGCGAAGGTAATTTGTCCGCCACTTATTTCTTTTAATCCCTGGTCGCGACTGATGCGTTTGCATCCAGGCGGATAAATGCTGCTCACATTTACGAGATTACATTTTTCAATTCCCGCATTTCTTAAAGCAGCTTCAAAGGAGCTGAGGTAATCTTTGTGTCTGCCAACTCCTTTTGTGAAAAATATTTTTGTAGGAACATACAAGTTTTTTTCTCCTTTAGTTTAATAACTTCAAATAATGCGAGTGCTTTTTAATCCATAATACCCGTGATTAAAGTTTTTATCTAAAAAGTTACATTATTGCCGAATACATATCTACCAACTATATGGACTTTAGTCCCATTTAAGTTTTGCTAATGGGGCTAAAGCCCGAGATTGTTTTAATTATTTTCCCCGTCCGTTAAAGAGTGTGTTGCAGAACCGAGAAAACGTCA
>NPIE01001108.1_pt1 | contig 18290 bp, 10 predicted proteins | sample 8637661 | NCBI WGS metagenome assembly NPIE01 (sample SAMN07420842, study PRJNA396082) | bioreactor metagenome | isolation source: sample BA12 brine-fed electro-methanogenic bioreactor BA | place: Japan: Kochi | collected 2016-12-09
GGCGAATTCTCAACGAACTGCAGGAAGAAAGTGACGCCCTGTTCAAGACCCGGGCGTCCAAGCCCGTGCTCAACGCGGCGCTGCGTGATTTCTCGAGCCTGAAAAGCGAAATCAATCGATTGTCGCTTAGCAGCCGTGAATTCAAGGAGCATGACAAGGCTTTGCGCGAGGCGCTGCAGTCCCTGGAGAAAGCCCAGCAGAAGCGCGCCGAGATCAGCCGCTCTCAGCGCCAGCTCGAACGCATCCGGCAGGCGTTCACGCCTTTGGGCCTGAGGCGCGAACTGCAGGCAAAACTGCAGGAACTCGGCGAGGTGCGACCATTGCCCGACGATTTTCACCAACGTCGCGAGCAGGCCCTCAATCAGCTGCGTTCAGCGCGGCAGAGCCTGGGAGCTGCACAAGAGCGATATAAAGACTTCTCTGCCAGGATTGATGAACTGAATCCGCCCAGCGGGTTGATTGATCAGGCCGAAACCGTGGGGCATCTGCATCAACGTGTCGGGGCCTACCGCAAAGCCATGGTGGACCGCCCTGTGCTTGAGGGAAAGAGAGTGCAGGCGAAAACAGAAGCCGGCCGAATTCTGCGCAGTGTGCTGCCCGGGTTGTCGCTGGAGCGGGCGGATGAACTGCGCAACCTCCTGCGGCGCCGGTCTGCTGTCAAGAGGCTGGGGCAGGAGCATCTGCTCGCAACGGAAAAGCTGGAGCATGCCCGACAGGCTCTGACAAAACTCGAAAACGAACAATCCACTCTTGGGTCGTCGCTGCGCGCCTTCAGCACCGGACCGGATGTCCAGCAGCTCAAATCCCTGCTGGCCCGTGCCCAGGCCCTGGGTGCGATAGATTCGGATCTTGGCCTGCGACGTCAGGATCTTGGGAAACGGCAGAATAATTTCGACATCGAGATCCGTCGCCTCGGTTTGTGGCAGGGGACTCCCGATCAACTCGTTTCATTGGCCCTGCCTTTTGCCGAAACGGTAGATCGTTTCGTTGCCCTTTCCCGCGAACTTGCCCAGGAGAGCCGCAATCTCAAGAGCCGCAGGCAGGAGGTGGAACAAAAGCTGCGCGAAACCGCCCATGAGCTTGAAGCTCTGGAAAAGGCGGGAGATCTCCTGACCGAAAACGATTTGAAACGCTTGCGCTATTATCGGGATCGTGGCTGGCATCTGTTGCGGCGACAATGGATTGACGGAGAAGAGGTGGCTGTGCTGAGCCGTGAATACCATGAACATCTGCCTCTCCACGAAGCCTATGAAGAAGCCGTGGACCAGGCTGATGCGGCTGCAGATCGCCTGCGGCGCGAGGCGGATCGGGTCCAGACTTTTGCGCACCTGACAGCCCGACGCAATGAAATGAATGCTTTGCGGGAGCAGCTCGATGCCGAACACACGGAGCTGGAGGCACGAAAACAGGAATTCAAGCAGGAGTGGTGCAGGCTCTGGCATGAATGCGGTGTATCACCGAAATCTGCTGAGGAAATGGCGGCCTGGTTGTCGCGTATCGAGACGTTGCGGGTTTCTGCGGCACGCATCGTCGAGGACCGGCAGCGCATGGAAGAGCTTACCCGCCAGCGCAGCGAGACCGCCAAACCTCTGCGCCTCGAAATTGTGCGCCTGCAGAAGACCGCCCCTGAGGGTGAAGAACTCAATCCCCTCATAGATGCGGCGTTGGCCCTGGTGCGGACTTCCGAAGAATCTGCACAGCAGCGCCAATCCCTGCAGCAGCGTCTCGATAGGATTGAGCAGGAACTGCAGCAGGCCGGCCAGGAGGTTGCCCGTGGGGAACGGGGCCTCAATGACTGGAAGCGATCCTGGGAGACAATCCTCAAAGAATTCGGCCTTGAGACAGGCATCATGCCGGCCGAGATGGAAGAGATCGTGGAAGGCATTGAAAGTTGCCTGAATCAGCTTGATAAAGCCACCGAACATGCCCGGCGCATCGCCGGAATCGATCGCGACACCGAACAGCTCAAGCAGGATGTGCATGCGCTGCTGCAGCTTGTCGCTCCTCAGTTGCAAGCACTGCCTGTCGATCAGGCCGTCGAGCAGCTCAATGCGTTGCTGAGTCGTGCCCGCGAACAGCAGACCCGGTTGCAGGCCTACTCTGATGCGATCGAAGAGGCTGAAGCCGAGATCCGTACGGCATCGGCTGCTGCCGAGACGGCGCAGGCGGAGCTCGATGAGTTGTGCGCGCTGGCGGGGTGCGGGAGCCAGGAGGGGCTTGAGGCCGCTGAAAAGCTCTGGCTTCAGAAACAGGACCTGGAGCAGCGTATCGCCGCAGAGGAAAAACGCTTGACGGATCTGGCCGAAGGGATGCCCCTGGCCGAATTTGAGCAGCGGGTGTGTGCGGTCGACCCGGACAGTCTGCCTGAACGCTTGCAACGCATGACTGAAGAACTGGATGCGTTGAACCATTCCATGCAGGATTTTGCTGAGCAGGTCGGTCGGGAGCGCACGGAGCTTGCGCGCATGGACGGCCGAGCGGAAGCTGCACTTAAAGCACAACAGGCCGAAGAGAAATTGAGCGAAATCAGACGCCTGAGTGATCGTTACGTTCGGCTGCGGGTCGCTGCGAGGGTACTTGAGGAAGAGATCGAGCGTTACCGCGCCCGTAACCAGGACCCGGTTCTGAGGCTTGCCGGCGGCTATTTTGCCGAGCTGACCCTGAATTCATTCGACGGTCTGCGCGCCGATGTCGATGACCGGGGCGAGCCGATTATTGTCGGGTTGCGCAATGAAGGGGAGCAGGTCACAAGCGACAACATGAGTTCGGGAACGCGCGACCAGATGTTTCTCGCTCTGCGGCTGGCATCCCTCGAACACCGCCTGGAGCGCAATGAACCCATGCCGTTTATCGTGGACGACATTCTCATCAATTTCGACGAGGAGCGGGCCTGCGCCACCCTGGCAGCTCTTTCCCGGTTGGCCGCCCGCAACCAGGTGATTCTTTTCACTCATCACCGTCAGGTTGCGGAAGAAGCCGAAAAAATCAACGCCCAGGTCATTGCCCTGGCCTGAAGCTATTTTTCCTTTTCTTGCCTGTGGGGGCGCAGCTCCCATGTCAAGGGACACTTTTCGCCATCCCTGGCCATTTGCCTGGCGCCCTCCCTGGCCGCCAGGCACCCTTGTCACGGGAGCTACGACCCCACAGGCTGAACGGGTTTTCACATCTTCTGCGGGTCAAAGCCCACGCGCAATGCTCCCCAGTGGCGGCCTCCAACCGTCAACGGCACCGAAAGGTCGCACAGAATTTCGCCGGTATCACGCATGTAGGTCTGCAGCAGAACTTCCCGGGTATTGCGCGCCGCGCGGATTCCGGTGGGATCATCGAACATGCGCTTGTCGCGGCTGGCTTTCAGGTCATGCTCGTGGTCGCCGGTCAGCGGCTGGGCGAATCTGCTGTTGTGCGTCGGTGCATAGCCGTTTTCGTCCACGCATAGGGAGAAGGTCGCCGGACCGATTTCATCCACGATCCGGTCGTAGAATTTCTGGAACTGCTTCTCAATGGCCTGATCGTAGGCGGTGCGGTACTTGGGCGGCTCGACATCGGGAACGCGCTGATAATTGCGGTCGAAAACATTGAGCCCGCGTTGCTGCAACTCGTTAAGTTTATCCATAAAGATGGCGGCATATTTCTTTGTGGTGTCGACCATTTCCTCCAGCGCTCCTTCACCGACCTTGAAGGCTGCCATAAGCTCCTGGAGTTTTTCCGTGGTCGCTGTCAAGTCACGGGAAGCGGTTTCAGACTGTGTCATCAGCACGGTGACATCCTGACTGCCGGAATGAATCGAAGTCACTTTCTGGTGAATTTCCTCGTTGGCTGCAGAGAGCTGCTCGATGGCAGCGGTAATGCCCTGCAGACGGTTGTCGTTCTGTTCGAAATCGCCGATCAGGCGAGAAAAACTGCGGCATGAACCGTCGATCGTGTCCCCGGCTGTTTTGGCAAATTCCTGAATTTCCTGAGTTTCAACCAGGCTTGTCTGCACATGGGCAAGAATGTCGTTGACCTTGAGTTCTATGTTTTCACTGGCCTTGTTGACCTGCTCGGCGAGTTTTTTCACTTCATCGGCCACCACCGCAAACCCTTTTCCGGCCTGCCCGGCACGAGCCGCTTCAATCGCGGCATTGAGAGAAAGCAGAGAAGTCTGGAAGGAAATGCTTTTTATGAGACCGACAATATGCTGGATTTCCTGAGATTCGGTATTGAGCGTCTGGATTGTTTCAGCATAACGTGCGATTTTTTCGTTCATGGTCTGTATGCCGTTATTGGCTTCCTCAAGCTCGCCGAAGGATTTTCTGGCGACATCGATGCTTTCGGACGTCGAGGCGCAGACCTGCTGAGTATTGTCGGAGATATCCGAGTGGGCCGATTTCGATTGTTCGCTGCTGACAAAAATGTCGTTGGCCATCATATTCTGTTCGTCTGCCGTTTTTGAGGCGTCCTTGACCTGTTTGGCGACACCGACGGAATTGACGGCGATGTGAATCCCCATGCGTCGAATTTCAACAATTGTTTTGCGCAGTTTGTCGAGAAATCGGTTGCAGTTTTCAGCCAGCTCCCTGAACTCATCATGCGTGATCGAGTCGATGTTTTCAGAAAGATCGCCCTCTTTGCCCCCCATACGGCCGAAATAATCGCGCAAATGGCGAACTGGCCGGACGACCAGGAACCAGAGGAAAGCGAAAGTGAAGATAAATGCGGCGGCGATAAGACCGTAAACCACCAGAGATTCAACCCATAGCTGTTTCTGGATCGAAGCAATTTCCCGGGCCGTTTCCGTTGGCAGCCCGGCGCTGTTGAGAACGGCCCCCATTTTCTGGAGACCGCGATAAAGGATCAGGAGAAGTACTGTCGGCAGGACAAACAGAAAAAGAAGATTTCCCCAAAGTTTACGCGACAATGTGCTGAAGAACGATTTTTCCAGAACTTGATAAAGTTTCACAATCGGTTCCACAAAAGCCTCCGGAGATTAAAGCTAGAAAATTTGGTTTTGCTAAGACCCATTAAGCCATGAAAATTTTCAAAAATCAAACATTGTTTTCATAAAAGGAATGTTTTCGTGAAAAATGTTTCAACTTGCTGTTTTGACTTGTTCTGATACAGTTCTCATGCTGAAAAAAATGCTGTTTTGAGCCAAGGAGGTGCAAATGGATTTTTTGTTGAGTTATCTTGAGGCCGTTCAATGGGAGACGATCGTTAATACCGCATTGCGTATCCTGCTGATTCTCATCATCACCTGGATCGCGCTCAAGGTGTTGAACAAAATATTGGACCGAGTTCAGAAACAGTTGACTGCCAAAGGACAGCAGGAGGGGGAACCGCCCTCGGAAGCCAATAAGCGTATTGAGACCCTCATGCGCCTGGTCAGGCAGGCTGTTAAACTCGCCATAGGGATAGCCATCGGCCTGGTGATCCTGCGTGAAGTTGGCGTTGATATCGCCCCCATTCTTGCCGGTGCGGGTATTCTCGGCCTGGCCGTCGGTTTCGGCGCTCAGAACCTGGTGCGTGACATCATCAGCGGATTTTTCTTTATCCTTGAAAACCAGGTGCGTGTTGGTGATGTCGCCATCGTCAATGGGACCGGCGGAGTTGTTGAAGAAATCAATTTCCGCACACTGATCCTGAGGGATCTTTCGGGGGTGGTCCATACCTTTCCCAATGGCACGGTGACCACTTTAAGCAACATGACCAAAGAGTGGTCCGCTTATGTTTTTGAGATCGGAGTGGCCTACAAGGAGAATACGGATCGGGTTTGTGAAGTCATTACGGCCGTCTGTGCCGAGATGCGCAATGATCCGTCTTTCAAAAATTCTATTCTTGAAGATGCAGAAATTTTCGGCGTTGACAAGCTGGGAAACTCCTCGGTCGTTATCAAGGGGCGCATCAAAACGAAACCCATCCGTCAGTGGGCTGTGGGCCGCGAGTTTCTGCGACGTATTAAACTGGCGTTTGACGACCGCGGAATCGAGATCCCCTTTCCTCACCAGACGATTTATTTCGGTGAAGCGAGTAAGCCGTTTGATATCCGGCTTCTGGACAAATTCGGTGGTCGGAAAACGGAAGATGCCGGCCAATCCAAGGCTCCAACTGAGGCATAGGTTTCAGGATTGTATTCAAGGAGAGCGCAAATCATGTTCCGACGTCTGTTTTTTCTGCTTTTTATCTGCCTTTTTCTTGATGTCGCCGGCGGTATCGCCGCAAACGGCGATCGTCTTTTTGTCACTGGTTCCGGTGTCAACGTGCGATCAGGCCCCGGCACAAGTCGATCCGTTCTGATGCAGATTGGGGAAGGGCACGAGTTGACGGAAATTGAGCGTCAGGACGACTGGGTTCGCGTTCGCATCGCCTGGATCGGAGGGAGCGGCTGGATCCATGAATCCCTGTTGACTTCTGAGGCGCCCGCCGACGCCACCCTGCAGAGGCCGCCTTCATATGATCAGTTTGTCAAGGATGTCGAACAGCTCAATATGGATATTCTCGATATTCTTGGCGATGTCTTTTTTACGCGGGTTGCCTATCGAGGCGAGGGCAGGGTGGAACTGACGGCAACCCCCGCCTGGCTGTCCGCGCCCGCAAAGGAGCGCCGCAGAGACGTTGATGCCTTGCATGCCCTGTGGCAGGCCCATTACGACGGCGATGAGAGTGCTCTTGTTATCGTCGATCCCCGTGGCGAACAGGTGACTCAGGCCCCCTGATGCTTCGGCCGCACCCGGCGGTACAGGGTTGTCAGGGTTTAGGCTGTTAAACGGTTGAAAGGGATGGATGCCATGAAGAACAGCTTTGGTGCACGGTCCACTCTGCATATTGGTGGAACTGATTGCGAAATATTCCACCTCGCCGCTCTCGAAAAAAAGGGCCATGAGCTAAATCGCCTCCCTTATTCTCTGCGCATTCTGCTGGAAAATCTGCTGCGGCGCGAGGACGGCTCAATCGTAAGCGTTAAAGACATTGAGGCTCTGGCTGGATGGCGGCCGGGATCTGATGCTTCACGGGAAATCACTTTTCTGCCGTCGCGCATCCTCATGCAGGATTTCACCGGCGTGCCCGCAGTTGTGGACCTTGCCGCAATGCGCGATGCCATGGCTGACCTGGGAGGCGACCCACAGAAAATCAATCCTGTGCAACCGGTCGAACTGGTGATTGATCATTCCATTCAGGTTGACGCTTTTGCTTCCGCCGACGCCTACGCGATCAATCAGAAATTTGATTACCAGAGAAACGGCGAGCGTTATGCCTTCCTGAAATGGGGGCAGCAGGCTTTCGACAACTTCAAGGTCAGCCCTCCCAATGCAGGCATCTGCCACCAGGTCAACCTTGAACTGCTGGCGCGGGTGGTTTTTGGCCTCAAGGAAGACGGCACCTCGCAGCAGAACGGTCGTCCGCAAATCTATCCGGACACCCTGGTGGGGACCGATTCCCATACGCCGATGGTCAACGGTCTGGGCGTACTGGGTTGGGGAGTCGGAGGGATTGAAGCGGAAGCCGCGATGCTCGGCCAACCTGTCACCATGCTGATCCCGAAGGTGGTCGGCTTCCGGCTGACAGGCCGGCTTCGCCCCGGGGTCACCGCCACGGATCTGGTTCTGACCGTCACCGACAAACTGCGCCGACATGGTGTGGTCGGTAAATTCGTTGAATTTTTCGGCCCGGGCATCGCGCGTCTGACGGTGGCCGACCGCGCCACCATCGGCAACATGTCGCCGGAATACGGTGCGACCTGCGCCATTTTCCCGGTGGATGAGAAAACTCTTGAATACCTGCGTTTTACCGGCCGTTCCGCCGAACGTGTGGAGCTGGTGGAGCATTACATGCGAGCGCAGGGACTCTTCCATGATGCTCAGTCCCCCGAGCCGCTTTTTGATGAAACGCTCGAACTTGATCTCTCGACCGTCGTTCCTGGTCTCGCCGGCCCGCGCCGTCCCCAGGACCATATCGCGATGCCCGATGCGGCAGAGGCTTTCCGGCGGGATCTGCCCGGCCTGCTGCCGCCGGCTGCAAAGCAATCCGACAAGGAAGCGATCCGTGCTGTCGCCACCTGCCGGATCAATGACGAAGAAGTCTCCATCGGACATGGAGCGGTTGTCATCGCAGCCATCACCAGCTGCACCAATACCTCAAACCCTGCCGTCATGACGGCAGCGGGATTGCTTGCCCGCAATGCGGTTGCCAAGGGACTGCGCTGCAAACCCTGGGTAAAAACGTCTCTTGCCCCCGGCTCCCGTGTAGTCACGGACTATTATCGAAAAAGCGGCCTGGATGAACCGTTGGAAAAGCTTGGCTTTCACGTAGTGGGGTATGGCTGCACCACATGCATCGGCAACTCGGGACCTTTGCCGGAGCCTGTTTCCAGAGCCATCCGTGAAAAGGATCTGGTCACGGCTTCGGTGCTGTCCGGCAATCGCAACTTCGAGGGACGCATCAATCCGGATGTGCGTGCCAACTACCTGATGTCGCCGCCCTTGGTGGTGGCATTTGCCCTGGCGGGGCGCATCGACATCAATCTTGAAAAAGAGCCCCTGGGAGAGGATGGTCGGGGCAATCCGGTTTATCTGCGTGATATCTGGCCATCCGACAAAGAAATCGCGCAGGTGGCGGCCGCGTCCATTGACACCGAAATGTATCTCAGAAACGCCCGTGAAATTTACCAGGGCGATGAAGCCTGGGACGGCCTGAGCGTTCCCTCCGGGGATCGCTTTGCCTGGCAACCCGATTCCACCTATATCCGGCAGCCGACTTTTTTCAAGGGAATGACTCGCGAAGAGCCGGAAATCAAGCCCCGTCTGGAAAACGCCCGTGCACTGGCTGTGTTCGGCGACAGTATTACCACGGATCACATTTCGCCGGCGGGCAGTATCCGCGAAGATTCGCCCGCAGGAGAGTATCTCAAGGCACACGAGGTGGCGCCGCACGATTTCAACTCCTACGGTTCCCGTCGCGGCAACCATCAGGTCATGGTGCGCGGCACTTTTGCCAACGTGCGCATCCGCAACCGGCTTGTTCCTGAAGTGGAAGGGGGCTACACGCGCCGTTTTCCCGACGATGAGGTTGTGAGTATTTATGACGCGGCGGTCGATTACCAGCTGGAGCAAGTTCCTCTGCTGATTCTTGCCGGTAGGGAATACGGGTCTGGCTCGAGCCGTGACTGGGCCGCCAAGGGCCCGTTTCTGCAAGGTGTCAAGGTGGTCATTGCCGAGAGCTTTGAACGTATTCACCGCTCCAACCTGATCGGCATGGGGATACTGCCTCTGGAATTCATGCCTGGAGATTCTATCGCTTCGCTGGATTTAACCGGAGAAGAGCGTTTTGATTTTGATCTGACGCCGTTGTGCACATCGACAGGAGAAGCAGGGAGTGGGGGACATGAGGTCAAGGTATGTGCCACCCGGCAAGATGGCGAGCAGATCCATTTTTCCACACAGGTCCGGATCGACACCCCGCTGGAGATGGAATATTATCGTCATGGTGGGATTCTGCATTACGTTCTTCGTCAATTGTGTAACGCTGGCCAGGCTGAAAGCTGAAAAACTCCTCTGAAATATCGGAGAAAGTGGTTGAATAAAAACTATAAAAGGCTATGGTTTTTCGTCATTTTTATTATCGTAGCCATTTCTTTTTACTGGTGGCAGCGGGATTCCGGAGAACGCTCCCCGGCGCGTCCTGCTCAGAGCGGCGAAGAACGTGCGATTCCAGTGGAGACGTCTGCGGTGGAACGCGGTCCGATTACTTTGCGCAGGGATTTCACCGGGACCCTCGAACCTCATGCGCAATTTGTGGTTGCCCCCAAAGTCAGCGGACGCGTCGAAAATATAACCGTCAATATCTCCGATTCCGTGACACGCGGTCAGGTGGTAGCACAGCTTGATAATGATGAATTCGTCCAGGCTTTGGCTCAGGCACGCGCCGACCTTGAGGTGGCGCGTGCCAAGCGGATTGAAGCGCAAAGCGCCCTTGAAACAGCGCGCCGCGATCTGAAACGCGTCCGCACTCTGCGCGAACGGGGCGTGGCATCCGAATCGCAGCTCGATGCCGTTCTTGCGGAAGAGACGGCTCGCCATGCAGCCCTGGAAGTGGCCAAATCTCAAGTTATTCGCGCTGAAGCGGCGGTACGTACCGCAGAAATACGGCTCGGATACACCCGTGTGACAGCGGACTGGAGTGGTGGTGGTGATCAGCGTGTCGTGGCTGAACGTCATGTGGATGAAGGTGAAACCGTTTCTGCAAATGCCGCTTTGCTGAGGATTGTCGAACTCGCTCCCCTGACAGGGGTTTTTTTCGTGACCGAGAAAAATTATGCCCTGCTGCATCCAGGACAAGCCGTTTCTTTAACCACAGACGCATTCCCCGGAGAAATCTTTACCGGCCGGATTTCGCGCATTGCACCGGTTTTTCAGTCTGAAACCCGTCAGGCACGGGTCGAAGTCGAGGTGGACAATAAAAACTTGAAATTGAAGCCGGGCATGTTCATCCGCGCCTCGGTTGCCCTTGCCCACAAAAACGAAGCGACTCTGGTCCCTGAGCAGGCAGTTACCACCAGGGACGGTGAAACCGGACTGTTTCTGATCGATGCTTCCGGATCAGCGGTATCCTGGCGAACCATTGAAACGGGCCTTCATGCGGAAGGGCGGGTTGAGGTCATGGATTCGCAGCTTTCCGGTGATGTCGTGGTTCTGGGACATCAGTTGCTTGTCGACGGTGCTGCTGTTCTCGTGGTTGAAGATTCACCTTCCGCTTCCGACGATCTGCAACAGGCTCCCCAGTTATGACACCTGCCAAATTCAGTGTCCGTCGCCCCATTTTCACCATTATGGTGACCTTGATCGTGGTTCTGCTTGGAGCGGTCTCGCTATCCCGCCTTAAAATCGATCTGCTCCCCTCCATCGAAATGCCCACCCTGACCATACGCACTCAGTATGAAGGTGCGAGCCCCGAAGTCATGGAACGCCTCGTGACTCAAATCATCGAAGAGATCGTGGCAACTGTGCCGGGGGTGGAGGACATTACCTCTCAGTCCTCCGAGGGGAACAGCACGGTGAGGGTTGGTTTTGCCTGGGGCACCGACATCAACAGCGCGGCGATCGATGTTCAGGCGAAACTTGAGGACGAAATCAATGAACTGCCCGAGGATGTGATTCGGCCGCGGGTGAGTAAATTCGATATCGACAGTTTCCCGGTTGTGCTGCTGGGCATTTCCAGCGCTCTTGATCCGGTGGAGATGACCGAACTGATCGAGGACCAGATCCGCCATCGCTTCGCCCGTCTGCCTGGTGTCGCCCAGGTTGACCTCTGGGGCGGCTTCAATCGTGAAATAAGAGTCGAACTCAACCCTGACCGTTTGATCGCTCTTGGCCTCCCGCTGGACCAGTTGCTGGAGACATTGCGTGATGCCAACCTCGACCTGCCTGCCGGGCGACTTGAAAAAGGGCTTTATGAGGTCACCCTGCGGGCTCCGGCTGAATTCAACGATCTTGACGAAATCCGCGATACCGTTGTTTTTACTCAGGGTGGGGCGGCGGTGACCCTGGGGCAGGTGGCTAAGATTCGCGACACCTATGAAAAACCCCGGCGCATTGTGCGCGTCAACGGCGAGAGGGGGTTGCGGGTTGCGATTCGTAAACAGGCTGATGCCAATACCGTGGAAGTTTCCCGAGCGGTTCTTGAAGAGATTGAGCGGGTCAACCGCGCCTTTCCGCGAGTCCATGTCGTCCCTGTGATCAATCAGGGTAATTTCATTGAACGTTCGATTGCCAATGTGGCACGTTCCGTATTGTACGGCGGAGGGCTCTCTGTCGTCGTTCTGCTGTTTTTCCTGCGCAACATCCGCAGCACCCTGGTTATTTCACTGGCGATTCCCATATCGATCCTGGCGACTTTTGCACTGCTCTATCTCAGCGGCTTTACCCTGAACCTGATGACGCTCGGAGGGTTAGCCCTTGGGGTCGGCATGATGGTGGACAGTTCCGTGGTGGTGCTGGAGAATATTTTTCGGCGGCGGGTTGAAAACAACGAACCGGCCGATCAGGCGTCGGTTGAAGGCACCGGTGAGGTCGGCGCAGCCATTGTTGCCAGCACCCTGACGACGCTCGTCATCTTTCTGCCCCTGATATTTGTGCGCGGAGTGACGGGAATCCTTTTCCAGGAACTGGCCTATGTCATTATCTTCGCGCTGGTTTGTTCTCTGCTGGTGTCTCTGAGTCTCCTGCCGATGCTCGCCTCGCGTCTGCTTGATTCACCTGAGCAGATCGCCGCACGGCGCGCCCCATGGATGCAGCAGCTGGTCGAACGTTCGGACCAGATGTTTCGTCGCCTTGACGGCGGCTATTGCAGATTGCTGCAGCATGCACTGCAGAAGCGCATGAGAACGATCCTGACAGCGGCTGCGATCCTTGCGGTCAGCCTGATTCTCCTGCCATTTATCGGTACCGATTTTCTCCCCCCGAGCGATGAGGGAGAGGTCCGCATCACTGGAGAAATGGAGATCGGTACCCGGCTTGATCTGTTGGATCGACAGGCGCGGCGCCTGGAGGAAATTCTCTATCCTGCGGTCCCTGAGGCTGTTTCAACCGTGGTGAGCGTGGGCTCCTCGGGCTGGCGTCCCAGCGATGTCTCAAAGGTCCAGGTTCGCATGTCTCTGGTGCCCGCCGCTGAACGCGAACGGTCCAATATCGAAATTGCGAAGGATCTTCGGCACCTTCTTGAAGGCCGGATTGCCGGCATGACCATTCGAACCCGTGCCCCCCAGGGCCAGTTTCTTCTGGAACGCCTGCTGGGCGGCGACGAAGGTTTGACTGTGGAAATTCGCGGCTTCGATCTCAATATTCTCGATGAACTTGCCGAGCAGGTTGAAGCCGCCATCTCCTCGGTTCAGGGGATCACCGACATCGAAAGCAATCGCGAGATCGGCATCCCCCAGCAGGAGATTCTCATCAACCGCGACAAGGTTTCCGACCTGGGATTAACTGTTCGAGATGTGACCAAGGTCATTGAAACCGCCGTTGCCGGTGCGAAAGCCGGTGAATATCGGGTCGGAGGCAATTCCTACCGTATCTTCGTGCAACTGGAGAATGCGGAGAAGCGGGATATGGAAGAAATTCTCGACCTGACCCTGATGACAGGGGCGGGGGGGCAGGTCGCCTTGCGCAACCTGGTGGAAACCCTTGACAGCAGGGGGCCGATTCTCATCGACCGCAGGGATCAGCAGCGCACCATCAGCCTGCAGGCCAACGTCGCAGATCGAGACCTTGGCTCTGTCGCGGAGGAAGTCCAGGTGGTGCTCGATCGCATCGCCCGACCCGCTGGTTATGACTTGTCCCTTGCCGGAAATTTTGAAGAACAGCAGAAAGCCTTCAATGAATTGATTGTGTCCCTGGTACTGGCTTTACTGCTGGTATACATGGTTCTGGCCTGCCAGTACGAGTCCCTGCGTGATCCTGTCGTGGTCATGGTTTCGGTTCCCGTTGCTGCGGTGGGGGTGCTGATCACGCTTTTTCTGACCGATACCACCTTGAACCTGCAGTCCTATATCGGCTGCATCATGCTCGGAGGCATCGTCGTCAACAACGCCATTCTACTGGTCGATCAGGCCGGTCAGCTCACCCGCGGCGGAATTGCCGTGCGCGAGGCGATTGTCGAGGCCGGCCGCCGGCGCCTGCGGCCGATTCTGATGACGACCCTGACCACCATCCTGGCGCTGCTGCCCCTGGCGATGGGAATAGGAGAGGGCGCTGATGCTCAGGCACCCCTGGCGCGGGCCGTCGTTGGAGGGCTTGCAGGGTCGACCCTGATCACCCTGGTACTCATCCCTGTCATCTATTCCCTGTTTCATCCGGAACCGAAAAAGGATACCGCTCCATGAGAGGACATGCGGCTCGATTATTGATGATCTTTGCCCTGTTGCTGACAGGCATTATCTCCGGATGTGTCTTTCCAGACCATTGGTATCGATTTTCTCGCACCTCCTACGACGCTTCGTCGCAGCAGAGAAAGCCCCCTCTGCCTTCCGATGTGAAGATCGGTATTGAGCTTCCAACCTCAAATTTTTCCACTGCGAAGCTTAAGGGCACTGCGTCCCGGGGCCCCCTCGCCTTATCTCTTGAGGAAGCGGTTCTGTTGGCGCTGAAAAACAATCCCGACTTCAGGGTTCGACAGCTGGATCCTGTTATCACCGGAACCTTCGAAAAGATCGAACGGGGTGAATTCGACCCTGAATTTTTCAGTGAAGGGCAATATTTCGAGGAGCGGGCCAGAGAGGTGGCCCGCTCCACCGGCAGCCAGTTCAGTGTCGAGGGGAGTGATGTAGCCATCGAGGCTGGACTGCGCCAACGCCTGCCGACCGGGACCTCATTTGAGGCTACGGTGACTCATGAACGCAGTATTTCGGACCGTGCACCGGAGCAGCAAAGCGCCCGCGTGGGGATCAGTGTGACGCAATCGTTATTGCGCGGTTTTGGGCCGCGTGTCAATTTAGTCCGGGTGCGACAGGCTGAATTGGATACGAAAATCAGCCGATATGAGTTGCGCGGATTTATCGAAAGTCTGCTGGCGGAGACGGAAGCTGCTTACTGGGAATTGTTTTTTGCAGCGGAAGAAATTGATATTTTTGAACAATCTCTGGAATTCGCCCGCAAGCAATGTGAAGAAACCGCGCTGCGGATTGAAGTGGGGATGATGCCGGAGATTGAAAGTGCCGCCGCCGAGGCAGAGGTGGCCCGGCATCGGCAGGCGCTGATCGACGCCCGCGCCCGATTGGAAGAACGCCGGTTGCGGCTGCTTAGATTGCTGTCACCGGGGCCTTTCGGCAATTATGAACGTATCGTTGAAACGACCAGCTCTCCCGCAATCAGCGCTTCGCCCTTGAACGAAATAGATGCGCGCATAGAGCTGGCACAACAGCTTCGACCCGATCTTCGCGAAGCCCTGCTGCGCGCCGAGCAGCGTCGGCTTGAAACAATCGTCACCCGCAACGGTGTCCTGCCCCGACTTGATTTTTTTATCGGGCTGGGGCGAAGCGGTTATGCGGACACCTTCTCTGATTCATTTCGTGAGTTGGATGGGAATAATTATGATTTGAGCGCAGGTTTTCGGTTCAGCAGCATGATCGGCAACCGGGCCGCAAAGGCTCGGGATCTGGCGGCAGCGGCCTCGCGCCGCCAGTCTGCAGAAGCGATCGCCAACCTGCGGCAGCTATTGCGACTGGATGTGAGGTTGGCGGTCAACGAGGTTGAAAGGGCACGCCGACAGATCGAAGCCTCCCGAACGACTCGTAAACTGGAAGAAAAAACCGTGCAGGCTGAAGTGGAACGCTTCAACGTAGGCGCCGGTACATCACTGCTGGTGGCACGGGCGCAGCGTGACCTGGTGGTAAGCCGGATTGCCGAAGTCCGGGCTGTTGTCGACTTTCGGCGTGCGCTGGTCAACCTTTATCTGGCCGAAGGCAGCCTGATGGCCCGGCGTGGCATCGCTGCACCGGATCTTGAATAGGGGGCTTCAGGCTTCAAGTACCGTTCCCACCGAGGCGAACAGAAACCGCGAACCAAAATGAGCCTGAAGCTGTGCCGCGCGGGGCAGGCTGGTGCAGTGCGCGGTGCCGATGCGTTGCACTGAAAATTCCTCCAGTGCTTTAATCGTTGCCGCCACGCGGTCATCATCGGCGCCGACCAGATGCGTGCCGCCGATAACCGCGTAAAAACTCTTCCATCCCTTGCATTCGCGCGCATGATGCATGATATTGATGAGCCCGGCGTGAGCACATCCCAACAGCAGGATAGGGCCTTTTGAGCTTTCGATGACGAGAGAGAGGTCGTCGGTGAGAGGATCCTGGATCCGCGAGCCGTCATCCAACACGCGCACCATGTTCTTCTCTGGTTTTTCCACTGGATTGCGGCGCGGCACCTCACCGGTAAGCCACAGCCCGGGAGCAATCTCGCAGAAGCCGGATTCAAAGCGGAACCGCGCCCCCAGGCTCTCAAGGTAAGGGCGTTTAAAGGGGATGCCGATATAGCGGGTCGGTCCCTGCCCCGCCCAGTAACGATCGACAAAAATATCGGGATGAGCGATGACCTCGATTTCGCCCGTTGCGCTCAGAAGGTCGGGCAAGCCACCGGTATGGTCGTAGTGACCATGGCTGATAATGACTTTTTTAACCGCTGAAAGATCTTTACGAAGGGCACGCGCATTGCGCAGCAGGCCAAAACCCTGGCCGGTGTCGAAAAGGTAGGAACCCGATGCGGTTTCGATCAGGCAGGAAAAGCCATGTTCGCCAACCGCTGCCAGAGGACGGCCGATGGAATTTTCGCATAAGACGGTCAGGCTGATTGAATTCTTGTGGGCCATTTAAGTTCCTCTTTGGTGAAACTTCACTGTTCAGTGTGGAAACATTCCTAGGATAGCACAAAATAAAGGGGTTGAATGCGATCGGGTAAAAAAGATGAGAGAGGAACGAAGGGATAACATTGAAATGATGATGAAGTATGAGCAGATTTATCAAAAAACATTGGAAAAGTGGGGACGTGAAGCGCAATTCGATCAGGCGGTGGAGGAATGCGCCGAATTGATCGCGGTTCTCAAGCACTGGCGTCGGGGCAAGGTCAGCGAGGAGCAGGTCGTGGATGAACTGGCCGATGTCTGGCTGATGGTGGGGCAGCTGGTTTACATGTTCGGTGAGCAGCGCGTGTCGCGTTCCGTAGAGCAGAAAATCGACAAGTTGAAAGTGCTGCTGGATCAGGAATAGTCCCCGCGAAGAGTTTCAGCGTTCATCCTCATAGTAGCCCGCTCCCAGAACCCAGTCCCAGGGTTCGAAATAGACCACGGCCGCTGTTTTATAGCGTGGCTGCAGATCTCCAGGATTTTTCCAGGGATAGCGCTCAAAGGCAATGGGGACGGAGATGCGGTCGGGGTTCCTTTTGAGGGCCAGGGCTTCATTGACCATGCTCTGGATAAAAGGCCTCCCGGAAGCATCTCTGGCGTTCCAGATATTTTCTCCATCGCGTTCCCCGTTGAATGAAATCTGGTATTGACCGCGGCGGGCTCCAGTCCCTTTAAGGGCATAGACGTATCCGCTCTGCCCGATGTGGAGGTCGATAATGTCGTTCCGCAATCTTTCGAGGTCCGGGTCTTTTACCCTTACGACCAGAGTCGCGATGTTTTTCTCGTCTGCAAAGACTGGGTAATAATAGCAGACATGCAATGCCCCGGCGACAAATTCAGGCCGTAAGACAGTTCGGCCCTGGTTGAATTTTTCAAGGCAGACCTCTTTTTCGCCATTGCCGATTCGGGCAGGTATCAGAGTTGTATGATCCGCTGCGCTTTCAACGCCTGAGAGGGAACAGTATACCGGCAGATGATCGCCAGCTTCGTTCAACCGTTGCAGAATAGTGACCTCGCCGCCGGTAAAACGGCGCAATGCTTCCCCGAGGTTTTTGATATCGCGTGTTCGACCTCGGGTGGTTCTAGTCGCCATCTGGGGGAGAGTCCGAGTGTCAAGCGAAGATTTTTCCGGAAGTTCGACCTGCCAGGGCTGTGGCTCATCCAGAAGCACGGGATAGCCGACCGTTGAAAGAGCTTTCTGAATCTGCTCGGCAAGTTCGGATTCACGCTTTTGAAGAAGGCGGTCTGTGACCTGGCACATCAGGAATGCACTCTGAACCACCTCTTCGGCCTGGTGACGATCACGCCAGGCCAGATCCAGCCTGTAGAAGGAATTATAATAAAGATAATAAGCCAGGCAGGCCACAACCAGGGCCACCAACCCCAGCAGGGTGTATCTGAATATGCGAGAGGACATCAAAATTGGACCCCAAAATCCACAAGAGAAGGTCTGTTCAACGTCAAGGCGTTGGTATTCTTGCCGAGCGTTGAACTTTACACAGGGTTCTCCCCCGGTTTAAATAGATAGCATTGTAAGTCTCACATTTTTTCGGCAATTCGACGCAAAGTCAATATAATTTTCCCTCATTTCGCCGGGTTTTAGAGGGGTTTTCTTGTTCTTGCCACGGCCCCTTGTCGCAACTCTTTGTTTTTTCTTGTCCCTGACCGCCGCGCGTTTTATGCTCGCCTGCACGAATGGTCTCGTAGTGCGTCCATTCAGGGGCGAGGGTTTTCTTTTCCCAACAGAAAACGATATGATAGGCAGACAGCGTCAAGGTTTATCGTGCGGATCATAATGCGGATCAAGGCGTCTGGAAAGGTAGGTATCCTATGCAGGAACTTCATCAGGTCGTATCCGTCATCGCCCTGACCATGGGCGTCGCCTGGGCCAGCGGCATCAATTTATATGCCGCCATCCTTGTGCTGGGGCT
>NPIE01004841.1_pt1 | contig 18283 bp, 17 predicted proteins | sample 8637661 | NCBI WGS metagenome assembly NPIE01 (sample SAMN07420842, study PRJNA396082) | bioreactor metagenome | isolation source: sample BA12 brine-fed electro-methanogenic bioreactor BA | place: Japan: Kochi | collected 2016-12-09
CGCTTGCAGGCCTGACCTTTGCTTTTGCAAATACGTCTTTAATCAGTCTTAGCGGTTTGATTACTGGCATTGCTGCAAGCATGTCGATGGCTGCTAGCGAGTATCTATCCGCAAAATCGGACAATCAACCAGATGCTTTCAAATCTGCTGTCTATACGGGCTTGGCCTATATCGTAACGGTCATCATACTGATTCTACCCTATCTCTTAATCACGAATCCTTACATTGCCTTGGGCGTTATGCTGGGTGCGGTCGTGATGGTAATTTTCTTCTTTAACTACTATATCTCCGTTGCCAAGAACTATAACTTCAAGAAACGATTCTTCCAGATGGCGATTATTTCATTGGGTGTTGCGGCATTATCTTTTGCTATCGGTATTCTGGTCAAGCAGTTCTTAAATGTTGAAATCTAAAAACAATAACCATCCAATTGGATGGTTATAATTTTATTTGATCACCGGCTCTTAACAAATGGCAGCGGTTTTTCAATCGTTTCTTAAAATAATCCATGGCTTGAGTCCCGGTACAATGCAGAGGAATGATTTTCTCTAGCGTTGAGGCTTCTAACGCATCTGCGACATACTCGATTTCACTCATCGATGCCTTGTTGAGGTGCATCCCTGCAATCAGGTTAATGATTTGCTTGTTAGGAAAAAACGCCTTGACAAGATTTAGACCTTCAATGACACCAAAGTGAGCGCATCCCATCAATAGAGTGAGTCCACCTTCCTCTTCTAAAACAAGCATGAGTTCATCATGGAAATCATCGTGTTGATTGGCGGCAAAATATATCATTGATTGACGGTTGTTAGGGATATTACCAAATACATAAAAACAAGGGGCTATCTCTTCAAAATTATCGATTTCTTTGTAAAGGGAGCGCGCCCATTTAATATCTCTTTTTTTGAATGGGGCGCCATTGTATCTGATGGTTTCTTCGTGAGCGTACTTCGGTATGAACGCATCTTGGTGAAGAATCACAGATTTGATATGATTTTCTTTGGGAAAAAATCTTAAGCCGCCCATGTGATCATAATGGCCGTGACTTAGGACAAGATGATGGACCATAGATAAGTCAATTGCCATTTTTTGCGCGTTTTTAAGATAAACATCTGTATGGCCTGTATCAAACAATATCTCATGTTCTGGATGGGAAACATGGATTGATAGGCCGTGTTCAGATGCATATCCTGGTTGCGCTAAATCATTGGCTAAAACCGATATGATCATAGATAGCTCCTTGTTTTTGGTAAACGCCTGACTCGAAAATCAACTGGCACATACCTACTATCATCATATCTCTATTTTGGTCATATGTCAATTATATTTTGAATATTTTACACTGAATTTAAAAAAGAAGCCAACAATCAAAGAAATGATTGCCAGCTTCTTGTTTTTATTATTTTAGAATGGCTTAGCCTTCAATAGCCATGGCTTTCTCGTTCAAGTCTTCCATGAAGGTTTCAATCGCTGTCTTATCAGCTGCACTCAGACTATCCCAGTCCAAATTCTTGATATCGTCAACTTCTGCATCCAAGTAATCGAGGATATCTTGAATAGCTGCTTCAACATCATTAATATTGGTATCGGGCATCTCTGTAATCAACTGAATATCGTCGTTTTTCAACATCGTAAAGACTTCATCCAGAATACTATCGAGTGTTGCTCTGTTGCCGTTTGTCATGAAGCTATCGTATAGGTCGGCTAAGAGAATCATGGACATATACATTTCTTGATTGCTGTCATACCAGTCGCTACCGTTATCGCGATAATCATCGCCATAATTTGTCTTGTAGTAACTGAATAAGTCTTCTTGCATTGCATATACAGCTGCAAAGACTTCTTCATCAACGGCCCATTGAGCAAGCGTCTGGACGAAGTCGAGAGCATCTTCTTGCATTGCACCAAAACTGTTTTCAACAACAAGTTTAGCGGCATCGATTTGAGTTTGACTAAATGGAATTTCTTCCATGTCTTCTATATCCAACAACCCAGATAATGTTTCATAGACAGAATCGATAATGATTTGTCCGAAATTGTCAAAGAATTCGACATCGACTTCCTGAACTGCAACATTCAAGTGAAGGACAACATACTCAGCAACTTCAAAGCTATTTAAGTCTTGTGCTTCTCTAAATTCTGTATATGTATCGTATTCAATATCTAAGGCTTCATTGGTATAAGTATCTTCCCAGTAATCTCTGTAGAAACTGTTTTGGATAGCCATCAGACGCAAAATTTCGCCATCGGTTTCAACAAATGAATCTAAGACGGCATGGAAAATATTATCAAATGTAACTTCCATTTCTAATAATGTTTGGAAATCGGCTGATGCAAAAACGCCACCGATCAACATTTGTTGGAGACTATAAAACATACTCATACCATACATAGGACCATACATGTCGCCCATTGAATCTTCGTAAACGGATTTGCTGTAGTTAAAGAGAATTTCTCTTTCTTCCTCAGTGAAAACTTCAGAAATCGTATCAAGCAAAGCCTCATTGTCATCCAAGAATGTATCAAAATACTTGATGGTTAAAATTGCGACTTCAGCACCGGCTAAAGGTTCACCGATTGTTGTTGAAGTTAAATAACCTTTCATTTCTGTAAAGAAATCGACATTAAGCCCATCCAAGAAGTTAATAAAGGCTTCAATGGTGTAAAGATTCTGTGCAGCCACTTTACCTTTATAATTGTCAATATCTAATTCTGGTGCTGACATCATGGTGCCACCAACTTGCATCAATAGTTCAAAGACGTCCATCATCAAAACCATTGATTCTTCAGACGGCAATGTTTCTCTTAGAATATTGACGATTTCATCTTTCACTAAGACCAGTTCGGAAACGCTGAGCTGACTCGCTTCTTCAACCTCAGAAAGGTTCGTGATAGCATCGATAAGATCTTGTCCGATCATTTCTTCGATCGAGATGAAATAATCGACTGTTGAAGTCACTGACAAGACAATCGCATCCGGATTATCTTCAATTTCTGCCAACAATGCTTCTAATGCATCGATTTGATCGTTTGTTGAGTCAATCAACATTTGATAGTAGTCTTCGTTGTAATACTCTTCTTCCATCCATGTTTGGTATCTGACAACGTCTGCCATCAACTGAGTAATCTGCTCTTGGATTAAATCAGGCAACATGGTTTTGACAACTGCAGAAACGAGTGCTTCAACATTATCCATTTCTGCAACCAAATCGTTTAGTGCAGTCATGAATGCATCGAAGTCTTCTGCTGAATCCATAGCTTCTTGGAAATTATTCAGTTCATCCAACATGCTTTCAGCATCGCTACCAATCATACCTTTGTTGACGAGTTCTTCAGCAAAAGCTTCAGGAACTGACATGCCGGCATTGGTCATGACAGCACTGACAGCTGTAATTTCAGCTTCTTTGTCAGCCACATAAGCGATTTTAACGCTTAAAGGAGAATCCTGCATACCTCTAGGTGCTCTTGTCTTGACTTGGAATATTAACTTGTCCCCGTCAATATCACTAAAATCAAAACTTGTGTCGCTCACGGTGTCTTCCTCTTCTCCATTGACGAAGACGATGTAGCCTCTTGCCTCTGCAACAGCATCCCAAGATAGGGTTGTGTTAGAAACGGCTAAATTTGTTGGCGCTGCAATGAACTCCTTCATTTCAACGTCTATTTCAGATCCATTGTTGTTACAGCCAACGAATCCCAGCACTAGTAAAAGTGCAACAAACATACTTATTAATTTTTTCAAATAAATCCCTCCTAATAAATTTTAATCTCTTCAATTAATTTTATTTTAGTCATATGATAGAAATAATAAACATAACTAAGGCATAGAATCCCTGTGACGAATATTAATCCATACACATTACTTAACAAAGTTGTTGTGACATCCTTATAAAAACCTGTCAATAAAACAACATACTTCAAATGAAGCGACAGTACCGATACCATAATCATACCAATAATGGAAGTATGTAATAATATTATACCAAATTCTTTGAATAATGTAAGAGCGATTTGCGCTTTATTGGCTCCAAGAATGATTATTTTGCCTAAATCCTTCTTCAAACTGTAAAAAAGCAATAAGGTATTATTAAAAATGACAATGATAAAACAAAACACCATGAATGACGTAAAAATCGAGAAATAATCCGTCACGTTTTCAATATCATCGATGAGATCGCTAAAATAAACACTCGGATTTAAAACAAAGTACATGCGATGACTATAATCTCTGATGAGTTCCTCAAAAACAAGGTCAGATTGGTTCGTTTTAATGAACACTGTGTTAGCAACGGCAAGTGTTTCATAGCCTTCCACATAATGAATATTTGTATAAGCAACATTGTCAATGTTTGTATCCAGAAAACCGATGATCACGGCTGGTACCGCTTGTAGTTTATAGTTTAAATCGAGAACGACTTCATCGCCCACATCAATTTGATACACGTATCGGTAACTTTTCGGTAACAACACTCCAACCTGATCGGCCGCCAAAATATCATCTCGATAATCAAGGATGTCAAAAGCGAAGTTATCCTGGAAAGCATCGAGATCCATCGAGACCATGAATTTACATGGTTCGATATCTGTTTCCGAGAAAATAATGTCGGTATCTTGATAGAACGCAGCCTTGGCAGCGCTCTGTATCTCGTATTCATCCAATTCTATTAACAAAGACTCGTCGTAATCCTGTATATTGGTCAAAGCTAGATCGAAATCCATAAATCGTTGAAACTGATCCAATTCTCTGAACATAAACTGTCTGACAGCAAAAATCATCATAATCGATAAAAACGATATCAATAAAACCCTGAGCGACTGATGAATGTGTTTGTTGTTCTTTAGATATTTCGCTTGGAAAATAGAGAAAACGGTTTTGCGCTTCTGCTTTTGAATCAAGGATGAAAGCAACTTGACACCATAACTAGCGAGATTGAAACCTAAAAATATCGTTATAATAACAATCAACAATGCATCATAAGCGAGCCCGAAGGGTTTGAACAACCAAACGATGATGATTAGGACAAAAGCAATCAAGACCCAAAAAATACGTTGATGATAGACTTGATATCTGCGTTGATATGTCATCGTAATCACATCTTTTTGATAGACCCGTCGGTAGGCGATATAAGCCCTGATGATAATATAAACGGTTGCTAAAAAGAAGGATAAGAGCGCAGGTATCCATCCCGGTCCGATGAATGCATCGATACCATAGATGCGAATACCATAGTTGATGACAATATAACTCAAACCTAATCCTAACAAATAAGCAATGGTTGCGTAGATTAGCCATTGAATGACATAAACATGCCAAACAAATGATTTTTCTCCACCAAGAATAGCAATGACACCCTGATGTTGTTGAATATCTCGACTGACCAATGGAAACAAGGAGTCTAAAACCATCAAGATGGCGAAAATGACAATGATGGCCATCGCCAGCATCATTGAAGTTAAGTCCATGGCTCGATTATTGATATATGCTTGATCTACGGTGGGATAAATATGGTAATCTTCATAAGCATCGTCATTTTTCAGCATTTGAATGACGCCATCGATATCGCTTGTATCATTCACATCCAAATAAAGTGTGTTACCAAAATTATCTAAACTGAAGCCATAGATTGCTTCCATCATTTCTTGTTTGTCCACAAAGAAAGTCTGCCCGCTAAATAATCCTGCATCCTCCAAAATCAAGGCAACCTCATACACAAAGGTGTCTGATAAAATCGAAAAACTGACTTGATCGCCAACTTGAATGTTATACATCGATGCATAGGTTTTTGTAATCGCCATTTGATTAGGGGACAAGTAAACGTCTTGGTCGATGAGGTATTCCATTTCGTGAGTCAGGGATGACATCATCTTCGCATAATGAATGTCTTCTTGATAGTTTGTCAAAACATCGAGACTAAAAAACGCCATACTGTAGTCGATATCTGTCTGATATTCGTCTACGATATCCCGCTTGTTAAGCAATCTCGCTTGTGAATACTCGTCATAACTTAGAACAATATCAATCTGAGGATAATCCTTTCTTGCGATATGTTCATATATTTGCGCAAAGGTAGATTTCATGCCAAATAATAGAATCAACATGCAGAAAACCAATGATAATGTTAAAACAACCACAAACGAGTTCTTGAGGTTTGCGGTTGTATTTCGATAGGCAAATAAAAACTTAAATCTGCGTTTGTTCATAACAACTTTCCGTCTAAAAGTCTAAAGACTTTGTTGCAGTAATGAAGATAATCTTCGTTATGTGTGACCAAAACAATCGTGACCTTGTCTTCTTTGTTGAGTTTTTGCAACAAATCCATGATATCTTTACCACTTTTTTGATCCAGATTACCGGTTGGTTCATCAGCAAAAACAACGCTGGGGTTATTAATCAGCGCTCTTGCAATCGCAACGCGCTGTTGCATACCACCAGAGATTTGATTGGGATAATGGTCTTTGAATGCCAACATCCCAACCCGTTTGAGCATGTCATCAATATCCTGATGATCCTTATCAGCAATAATACGAGCTAGCAACACGTTTTCATAAACCGTTAAATTGGGTATGAGGTTATAAAACTGAAAAATGAAACCCAAATCCTTTTTCCTAAGCAAAGAAATATCGGCAGACTTAAATCCGGCGATATCTTGCCCATTGAAAAAGACAGATCCTGAGGTCAAAGGTTCTAAGGAGCTAAGACAATAAAGCAAGGTGGTTTTTCCCGATCCAGATGGACCGACAATGCCAGCAAAATCTCCGGCTTCAACTGTTAAGTCTATCCCTTTTAGAACCTGTTGGGTGATTGGACCCATATTGAATTCTTTGATAAGTCCTGATGTTTTGATAACGTCCATAACTGCCTCTTCATGTAATGATTGATAAATCAATCATACCACGCCAATAGGGCTTTTTCAACAACCTTGTATGTAACTTGTGTCTAATTCATAAAAAAAAGAAGACGTTATTCGTCTTCATCCAATGGGACTATTTTTACTTTGCATTTGACATGATTTGCCTCGTATTTCAGCCAGAAGAATCCGCCCACTAGTAAAGCTAAGGCGATAATCTTGTAAGGCAATCCTGCGAGTGGTAAAACTGCGACCGAAAATGTTAAGCCGATGGTCGAAAACATCGCTATGACACAAGGCGTGCATCCATAGGTTAACAGGCCAAATATATAGGCGAAGCCTGATGCGAAAGCTCCTTTGCCTTCCTTGCCTGTCAACTTGACTAATCCGGTTGATATATTCCACATAAAAGCAGATAGTGAAGCCATCAACACATTAAGCACAACATTAATAACCACCAGATATGCGCCGTGTTCAACAATCATATCCGCATAACTTTGATTCAGTTGATCCAACATGAAATACAAGACCATAAAGATGACCCAAACAATCATTCCTTGTATGATATATTTCTTTTCTTTTTGCATCTGTAAAATCGTCTCAAACATCAGCGTTATCTCCCACCATCTAATCTCATCATTATTATAGCATAGCGGAGCCGATGAGTCGTCAATTTTGCTTATTGGTAAAGCATTTTCATGGTTTTTCTGTGATTATCAAAAGATACCAAATAGAAAAACCGAATCAATCTTGACTGTGATCTTACGCGCTACTCAAGCTTGGGTGTTCTGGTGAGTTTCTACTAATGGCTTTCACATTAGTTTTGTTCACTTCCTAATCACTCTATTAGTTAATCACGCTCATTCTTTGTCATGATAGCACAGTAAACACATGAAAACAAAACCCAATAAAAAACGACTATTTCTAGTCGTCTTTATCTTTGTTTAATGTTGTTTCTATGCTAGCTAAACGATTTTCAAGTATCTGTTTTTCCTCTTCTAGGCTAATCGATGAACGATATCCGGGACACCCCCATTTAACCCCTCGACCAAACCTAAAGCCTGAGCCCCTTCTTCGGGTTCGACCACAACCTCGACCCAAATAGCCCTGCTTTGAACTATTTTCCTGATTGCACCGACCTAATCCATGGCCTGTTGTTGGACCATTGCCCAATGGGCCTGTTGCATCTCTTGCTGGCATATAATGTCACCTCCATATTTGACATATGTCAATTATTATAGTTTCATTATACACCTTTATAAAGGAAAATCAAACGTTTTGTTTAGAATACTATAAATTTTTTCTGTAAAAAGGCATGCTCATGCAACGTGGTCCACCGCGTCCTCTAGATAATTCACTTGACGGAATCGCATGAACTTTGACCCCGTGTTTTTGAAGCAATGCGTTGGTCATGTGATTGCGTTCATAAACAATCACTTCTCCCGGTCGCAAAACGATCGTGTTAGCGCCATCATTCCATTGTTCTCTGTCCGCAGCTACACTATCATCTCCACCACATGGAATAAGCTCGATTTCCTTACCGAGGTATTTCGATAGAATTTGATCAAGGTCGCCTTCAACAGGTGTTACTTTCAGTTTATTAGGTCTCTCAGGATGACGTCTCAACTCAAAAGCTTTAAGTACATTCTTCATGTCATGATGAATCAAGAACTTGTTTTCATCGACTTGCGTGAACACTGTATCTAAATGCATAAAAGCCCTTTGCTTTGGAATATCAAATGCAAGAACGACTTCATAGTTAGTCTTATGGTTGTAAAAAAGGTTTTTTGCTAATTTCTCAATGGCTGTCGGATGTGTTCTTTCTGAAACCCCTACCGCCAAAACGCAATCTGAAAGCACCAAAATATCGCCGCCTTCAATAGTCGGTATTTCTTGTCGGTTATAATATTTAGGAATATTGGGGTCGCTGTAGACCGGATGATGTTTAAAAATAAATTCCCCGTATATGGTCTCTCTGCTTCTCGTATGTGAATACATTTTGGAAATGGCGACGCCTTGATTGATGATTGAAAAAGGGTCTCGCGTAAAGTACAGATTAGGCATCGGATCAGTGACAAAGGGATAATCTCTGATGTAATCCGAAAGGGTTCTTTTTTCGAAGTTAGGTATCTGTTGCTTTCTAATACCAGACATCGTTATTTCAACAAGACTCTTATTGTCTTCGATTGACATCAAATAATCAAACACCTTATCCCGAAGGGTTTCACTTGTCACTGAAGCCTCTTCGATAAACTGATTGATAAATGCTTTTTTTACGCCCATCGACACAGCCAAACTTTCAGCAACCAAATCAGTCAAATATAGAACTTCAACACCGTTCTTTCGAAAAACATCTGCAAATGCATCATGTTCTTTTTGAGCAAGGTCTAACCAAGGAATATCGTCAAAAAGCAACTGTGTTAACCACTTAGGGGTCAAATTTTCTAGTTCTCTTCCCGGTCTATGCAGCAAAACGGTCTTTAGTTCTCCAATTTCTGAGTTTACATTGAGTTTCATGTCCTTCTCCATTCATTCAACAGGCTTGAATTGTGCATTAAAGTGTCTTAATATTGGTGGTTCATAGGTGAAAGTTAGTCCCTTGATGTCCTTTGATTTTTCGCAGACGCTGATTAAGCATTCCGCGACAAACTTTAAATGCTCTTTCGTATAGGTTCTTCTCGGGATGGTCAATCGCATAAACTCCTTGTCGGCCTTCAAGTTTTGACGTGTATCGGGATCCCTTCCGAGCAAGAGCGACCCGATTTCTACAGGTCTAATGCCACCTTCGATATATAAAGCGTTGCACACCGCTTGTGCTGGGAACTGATCAAAGGGAATATGCGGTGCAATCTGACCGCAGTCAACGAAGACGGCGTGTCCACCTGTCGGATACTGGATGGGTACGCCTCCAGCCTTTAATAAGTCTCCAAGGTATCTGACTTCGTCAATTCGATAAGCCAGATAATCTTCCTCCAAAGCTTCTTCCAAACCGACAGCCAATGCATCCATATCTCTTCCAGCAAGCCCGCCATAGGTTGGGAACCCTTCTTTGGGGACGATTGCTGTTTGGCAACGTTGGAACAGATCTTGATTATCTTTGATGGCAATCAGTCCTCCGATGTTTACCAATCCATCTTTCTTAGCGCTCATGATGAAAATATCCGCCAAATCGAAGGTTTCACGGGCGATTTCTCTGATTGACTTATCTTGATAGCCATGCTCTCTTTGTTTAATGAAATAAGCATTTTCAGCATATCTAGCCCCATCAATTAATAAAGGAATTTGATGTTGTTTGGCTATCTTGTGTACAGCCTTCATATTTTCTAAGGAAACCGGTTGTCCACCAGCTGAATTATTGGTAATTGTCATGATGATGCCAGCGACATGGCCTGCACCTTTTTCATTGATTATTTGTTCGAGACGAGTAAGGTCGAAATTCCCTTTGAAAGGATGATAAGCATCAAGTTCAAAACATTCTTTGATGACGCAGTCGATGGCTCTAGCGCCAGCAAGTTCGACATGGGCGCGTGTCGTGTCAAAGTGAATGTTGGAAATGAAAACCATATGTTCTTTTTTGACAAGTTCGGGAATGACCACCTGTTCAGCGCCGCGCCCTTGATGAGCGGGAATCACATCCTTATAGCCGGTGATATCCTTTACAACTTTTTCTAAACGATAGAAACTTCGAGATCCAGCATAGGCTTCATCGCCATGCATTAAAGCCGCCCATTGAAAATGAGACATAGCGCCAGTGCCTGAATCAGTTAAGAGATCAATAAACACATCTTCGCTTTTAAGTTTAAAGGGGTTATAACCCGCTTCTTCTAACTTTTTAATTCTTTCTGCTTTTGTAATCTGACGAATGGGTTCCACCATTTTAATTCGGTAGGGTGGAAGGGCATAATGATGCATAATTCCTCCTTATGTATGTCTGTCAAAAGAAAGCTGCAACAAAAATCTCTAATGAAAAACTAGTGCTAACAACAAAAAAAGTGTTGTGGTTCACACGGCACGATTCAGTTGCGATGAATGCTTTCATATATCAGTTCCATTATACTATAGATAGGTGTCATAGTAAATGAATACTTACAAGTAAAAAGACGACTATATCGTCGTCTTACACAGATACATGTTCAAATGTTTATAACAAATCCGTCATTAGATTAAGATTCGAGCATTCGCTTTTTAGGTCCTTTTTCTCTATCTGACGAACAATCTCAATAATCCGGTCATTGAAAGGTGTCGGGGTGTTATTGAGATTACCGTAGAGACTGACGACGCCGTTGATGGCTTCAACTTCACATGGTTTGTCTCTGGCTAAATCTCTTAACATGCTGGAACGGATATTCCGATGTTTTCGCATCGCAATCGGAATCAGAAATAAACTGATGCGCTTCTTAAAAGCGGACTTGAAATCCATCAGTTTTACGATATCCTTGCCCTGAAGAGGCTCGATTTTTATGCCCGCATTTTTGGCGACATCAATACACTCCTTCATAATCATTAATGCCAGTAAGCGCGACTTTTTATCCTTAGCAATCTCCCCAAATGTCGCTCCAGTAATGACTGATAACCCGCTAAAAGCGGCATTCACAAGCAGTTTGGCCCAGCGTGCACCGATGAAGTTGCTTTCTACTGTGACGTTCCCCATGCTGCTCAATGCTTTGACGATATAGTCAAACTTTTCTTGATCGTTATTGCCGTATTTTCCAATACTGAAAGTCAGGGTGTCTGGGTTGGCTTCAGAGGTCAATTCACAAATACCATGGCCAATAAATGATGCGCCCCAAGACATCGCACATCCGATGGTCCTGTCTTTGCCGATTATCTCAGCAACAGATACCTCAGGGATGCCGTTTTGCATCGTGCAAATGACCCCATCAGCTGTTAAGTTTGGTATCAAACCCGTCACAACTTGCTGGTTATTAGTTTGTTTTGTCATCAAGAGAATGATGTCATAAACATCCTTCATATCTTTCGGTAGCAACGCTTTGACTGATTGAGTAAAATTAATCTTCCCGATTATTTGAGCCCCTTTTTCATTAAGGCCTTGTACATGCTCGATGTTCCTGGTCACCAAGTCAACTTGGTATCCCGCTCTTGTCAAGTAAGCGCCTAGAACAGTGCCCATCGCGCCTGCTCCATAGATTGCCATTTTCATTAGCTATTTTCTCCTATTCCTAGTTTGAAAAAATCAAGAAGCATCCAGAAAGGATTTGACGTCTTGATAGATTTTTTGATATGAGTGTTCATCATAATGCGTTGTATCGTAGAGATAACTTACGCCTGCATAATCTTTTTCATCATAGATTTTCATCGTCCTCGATAACACTTCAAGTGATATCTGTCCGGTCGAATTGTGGACATGATGTCTTTGGCCGAAACGTTTGATATAGCGGTCATAGAGTACCTTTTCATTAGCCGTCAAAAACAAGGTGCAGGTTTTGATGTCTTGTTTAGCACAGAAATCAAAAATAGTGATTAACTCTTCCTTGCGGAAATTGCTTTCGATCATTGCTACTGACCCAGACTTAAATACTTGTTTAATCATATACATCATCAACTCAAATGTTGCCCGTGATAATTTTAGATTTTCCTCTCGGTTTTGATAACCAATCTGATCTCCCAGAATTTCTTTGATGATGTCTTTATTAAAGACAGGAATCGAGAGATCCTGAGCTAGTTGTGTCGAGATTGTACTTTTCAATGCGGCAAGATTCCCTGTTACTAATATCAATTTTTTCATGCATTTACCTCGTTAAGATTATATGTGATTATCTAAAAGGCAACGCCAGCAATGACGCAGCCATGGGTTTTCTAAAAAATAATGATGCCTAGAAGTGCGCCACCAAAGAGCAAAATAATCGGTGAAATTTTCGTTTTCAACGCAATCATAAATGCGACTGCAGTGATAGCCAAACTGGCGAAATTAATCGAAGCAGGAAAGCCACTGATTATATCGCTCAGTGGTTGTTCAAGAAAGTCTTTGCTAATCCAAGCTGTATTTGCGACAAAGTAAATCGCAGCAATAATCAGACCTGCAACGACCGGACGCAAACCATAGAAAATCGTCTTCACAGCAGCGTGATTCTTATATTTTTCTAGAATAGGATAGAGTGTAATGACCAATATCAATGAAGGGAATGGGATCGCAATCGTTGAAACAGCAGCTCCCCAGATACCCCCTACACGAAAACCAACGAAGGTCGCGGTATTCACTGCGATTGCCCCTGGTGTCATTTGTGAAATGGCGATGATATCCATAAATTCCTGGGATGTCAACCACTGAAACTTGTCTAATTCTGCCGCAATCAAGGGAATCATGGCGAACCCGCCGCCGAAATTAATCAAGGCAAGTTTTGCAAACATCAAAAAGAGTCTAAGAAGAAGCATCTTTCTTCGCCTCCTTATCCATCACTTTTTGTTTGATCCTGGGAAAGAAAAAATAAGCACTTAATCCAAACAACAAGCCGCCGATAATGATAAACACCGGTTCAATGTTCGTCATAATTAAAAGTGTGACTGTCGCAACCACGATTACACTTGTGTAGATATCCACAGCGGCCTTTTTCAAGATTCGAATCGATACCGCCGCAATCAATCCCGCAACGACGCTTCTGATGCCTAAAAAAGCATTCTGGACAACTTCAAGATCCTTAAATTGCGTAAAAAAGATCGCTATCGTGACAATAATGATAAAGGACGGCAAAATCACACCAAGTACAGATACAATCGCACCTTTGACTTTAGCAATTCGATAGCCGACCAATGCCGACATATTCGTTGCCAATGCGCCGGGGATGGATTGTGTGATGGCAATGATATCGACGATATCTTCTTCTGCAATCCACTTTTTCTTGTTGACCATTTCCCGCTCAATCAGAGGAACCATGACGTACCCGCCACCTAATGTAAAGATGCCGATTCTGAAAAAAGTTAGAAATAAGTCAAGTAAAATAAACCTCTTATTCATCGTGAAAACCTTTCGTCCATATGGATTAATGATTTATCATCCATAACCAAAAACTATTATATAACATCTATCATAAAATACCAAAGTTAATTATGTCTGTTTTCTTTGAGTTAATGTGTAAATCAACATTGATGCCAAAAATCGTAAAACGTTGTCAACCACTTATATTGCTCATCAAAAAAACCGAGTGAAACATCGGACATTCCCTTTGCTTCGATGATGGTTGCAATAATTTCATAATGTCTGATGGGGATAAACGCCAACACTTGTTTTAATGGCATTGATGATAGTTCATTAATACCTTCATAGATTTTGATGGTGTCCTGGATGTCACTATGGCGCAAACGATTAAAGTTGGTCTGATCAAAATAAACAACCAAATCTGTCCAGGGCACAAAATGATTACAAGCATCAAAATCCAATAAAACTAAACGTTGATTTTGATCCACAATCATATTGCCAGAGTGATAATCCCCGTGGACAAATCCTCTGTCGATGTCTTCAAGTTCTGCATAAAAACATTGTCCTATCTCTTCTAATTCAGATATTTTTCGATGAGGAAAGTTGATGCTTTTCAGCAAATCGATGAATCGATCCAGATAGAATGCCTTCCCTTTTTGCGGTAATGCTCCAGTGTAATCCTTCATCAATGATTGCAGGTGTCGATATAGATCGATGACCAGACTTTGGCTTGGTTTGTTATTCTCGTTGTGTCCATGGATACTCTCAAACAAAACGAGTTTCCCTTGATTGGTGTCTAGGCAGTTTTTTTGATCCTTGGTTTTAATGATTTTTGGCACCGGACCATTTTGTCGATATAGGTAATCCATCACATCTATGCTCTTTACAACTTCAATTGATGTATCGTGTCGATAGTGTTTGACCACAAAATGACCTTGATCTGTGATAAGTTTGTACACAGATCCAATCACCTGTCTGATTGGCAACACGTCAAGGACCTTTATGAAGTATCCACTTTCAATCGTTTTGATGATGTCTTTATCCATAACCTCACCCCCTATCTAAGCTGCATTGATAATCAATCAATAAAAGTATAACACACATAACCCCATGGACAAACACTTCACCTTCAAATGATGATTATATGCGCGAACAAAAAAGATGATTGGTAGATGCCAATCATCTTTGCATTAAGATTGTTCAGATCAATCACTTGTCATTTCTTGATACCATGAATGCATAAGTTCCATATCCTTTTGGACTAACTCATGGCCTAAAGGAAGTATGTGATGGTCTACCATGACATGGCGCTCAGTCAAGGCCTTCTTGAGGGCGTTTACGCTCTCTAGTGACACAATCGGATCAAAGCGACCCGACAACATTAAAACGTTCGTTCTGAAAAGTTCGTCTTTTTGGGTTTCTAGCGTCGGTAGCATGGGGCGCAACAATATCGCCTTGTTGACCAAATCTGACTGCAACAACATGTTGGCAATGATGTTTGCCCCATTGGAATAACCTAGAAAAATTAGGTTTCTTAACTGGTATTTATCTTTGAGTTTCTTGATTGCTTCAATGATATACTCTGTTTCTTCTTTCAAACTATCCATGTCAAAGACACCCGGTGCCAATCGTTTGAAAAAGCGATTCATACCTCGTTCGTTGATTCTTCCTCGTAAAGATAGAATATGCGCTGAAGGATCTAATTGATGGGCAATTGGAATAAGGTCGTGCTCATTGCCGCCAGTGCCATGAAACAACACGAGCGTTCTATCGACACTGCCCTGATGATAAACATGAATCATTGCAAATCACCTTTTGCCTTGGCATAATAACCAAGTTTTTTTAGCAGTGTGATTAGGCTATCTATTTCTTGGTCAGATAAGGTTGAATATAGCGATGATAGCAAGGCTTGGTGTTGTTTAAATATCGTTTGAAAGAATGCTCTTCCCATCGGTGTCAACTCGACCATCACTTGGCGTCTGTCTTGAGCATCTCTCGTTCTCTTGATCCATGCTTTTTCAACTAGTTTATCAATCGTATATGTCGTGGAACTGTTAGCTAAAAGCATCCTTTCAGCGATGCTTCGCATCGGTTGCGGTCCTCGATGATAAAGCAATTCTAAAGCACTGAACTCAGAGGTGTTGATATCATAAGACATGATATCTTTTTGAATGACTTTTTCAACGCTTTGCATCGCTCTAAACAAAACGGCTGTGAGTTTGAGATTATTCGCTTCTCTATTCATCCGTTATCAACTTCCTCTAAATACTCTTTTTTAAACTCTAAGTGACTTCTTTTTGTATCAATGAATCTTACCATTGATTCTATCTCTTTTCTTAAATGCCTAAATTTCGGCGGTAGGGCTAAGGTTTCACCAAGCGTTTCATAAGACTCTTCATCATCGATAAAGCCGGGTCCCATTGTCGCAAACTCAAAGAGTAGGTTAGGATATAGCCTTGTATATAATGACTTAAAATAAAACCTATCAACAAGGCCTGAATGTCGCGCACCAAGTTGATTCAAGCGCTTGATCCAAGCAGATATATCTTGCTTATCATCAACCCCAAAGGCGATATGGTGAATCCCACCATAGCCTTGTCTTGACGGACTTAAATCTTTACTTATTTCAACAATGACTGTCGTGCCATTACCACCAAGACCCGTTTCGAACTTCATAAGATTGTCTGTTGAATCACTTAATCTGAACGTGAGCATCTGCTCGAGTACCCTAGTGATTCTTTCGGGTTGACTAACTCTTAAGAAAATCGGTCCCAATCCTCTAATCCCATACTCATTAGGCACAGGTCCTTTCTGCCAAGGTATGCCTGGGGCAACGCCTTGATCAAACTGATCGGAAAACAATGCGTATTCCTGACCATCAAAATCTGTAAAATCAATGTATTTCACACCAAAAAGTACCTTTATTTGTGAATGCTCTACTTGATACTTATCAAAGCGTTTGAGCCAATATCTCAAGGCAGCGTCAGAAGGGACTCTAAATCCAGTTTTCGCAATTTCATCGGTCCCCTTGATTGCTTTTGGATTGCCGGGAAAATCAAAAAATGTCATGTCTGTTCCTGCTTGCCCTTCATCATCCGCAAAGAACAAATGATAGGTATGAATATCATCTTGATTAATCGTTTTTTTGACGAGTCTCACACCAAGTATATAGGTAAAAAAATCATAAATGCGTTCAGCACTGCTGGTCATTGCAGTGACGTGATGTATGCCATTTAAATCCTTCATTTTTTATCGCCTCCAAGCATATTTTACTAACATTTTAAAAGATAATCAAACGATATGCTTCGAATTCGAAGTTTATAAAGCAAATAAAAAACGGCATATATTTGATGCCGGTTTTTCTTTGATATAAAAACTAAAGCTCCAATATTAAATATAAGCTTGGTTCATTGCAATCTGAAGTTTTTCATGCGCATAAACCTTCAAAACGATGTATGCTCTCAAGGTATTAAAACGACCAAATCTTCCTTCTTCCAAAGGAAAATGAAGTCTTCCAGTAATCGTGGTTCCTTTAGTTAATTTGCCCTTTTTAAAATGCTGGAACAAGATATCCAGTGCTGGTTTCATCTCTTTGACAAGTGGATACTCTTTCTTTGCTAAAAACTCTAATATCCTGAGATAATCATACTTCCATCTGGGTGGAAAATGGTGTGTCACGAAACTGGCGTGAATCGGTTCTTGGGTGCCTTTAATAAACAGCAAGTCTCTTTCCAACAATGTCTTGATAGCTAAATCAATGGCAGTGTTAACATCAGATAAACGATAAGTGTATTGCTGATTAACGTATTCTTGCAGACCTTCCAAAACATTGATGGTCGTATGCACTGAAGAAATCCTCGGTTTGGGCCGACGGTTCCAGCGACAGTTCCAAGCGCCATCTGGCATTCGATGATCCAGAACATAGTCAATCAAAGCATCTAAATGGGCATCGTGAATTTGACCATAAGAGAGTAGTTCAATCAACATACCCGCGATACATAAATCTAATGTTTCGATGCCATCTCGATCCAAAGAATGTGTGAAAAAATGTTGCACATAATTGATTAAGCTCTCCTGGTAAACTGGATGGTCAGGGTTGATTTCCATATATTTCAATTCCAGCAAGGTGTAGTTTGTGGATACCCATTTGGGGCCATAGAAACCAGAACCCCATTGCTTTGTGCCAGAATCATATAATTTTAGGTAGCGTTTAATATATCCCCGTTCCTCGGCATTGGTTTTCATATCAAGCAAGTATTTCTTTGCCAAATGAACAATGACTGGATCTCCTGCCAATAACCATTCAATATTTGTCATTTTGGGTCTCCTTTTCACAAGTTTAAAACATATCAATCATAGAACTCTATAACTTCATTTAACTGTTTTCGGCTCAAAAAAGAGGCATCTGCCAATAAACATCCAGCCTATGACCTCCATTAAGAAACTTAAATGATAAAAATCCATGCTATTTTAATTCAAGTAATGTTACGCTCTCGACGTG
>NPIE01011135.1_pt1 | contig 18277 bp, 13 predicted proteins | sample 8637661 | NCBI WGS metagenome assembly NPIE01 (sample SAMN07420842, study PRJNA396082) | bioreactor metagenome | isolation source: sample BA12 brine-fed electro-methanogenic bioreactor BA | place: Japan: Kochi | collected 2016-12-09
CCGACAATACAGGGCGGCAACGGACAAAAAACCTACTCCTGGTCAGGCCCGGAAGGCTTTAGCTCCAACGACAGCATTTTATATCAAAGCGGCTTGCAGCTCAGCCAGGCCGGAACCTACACCCTCATTGTAACAGACTCCCTGGACTGCCAGGATGAAGCCGGTGTGCAGATCACGGTCAATCCCGCGCCTGCTATTGCTTTCTCAGGTTACGACACTTTATTTGTAGAACCTGGTTACGAGCTTGATGCCGGAGCAGGCCAGCAAAGCTATCTCTGGAACACCGGCGCCACCACCGAATACATTTTAATTGATTCAACGGGAGAATACTTCGTGCAGGTCACCTCTTTCAATGGCTGCACCAGCACCGACACCGTACAGATCCTCTGGACCGGCGAAGCCCTTTTCCTGCCCAATGCTTTCACCCCCAACAGCGACGGCCTCAACGACATCTTCAAACCCGTGGCCCGCTATGACTACGTACAGGACTACCACCTGCTCATCTTCAACCGCTGGGGACAACTCATATTCGAAAGCACAGACCTGTACAAAGGCTGGGGCGGAAAGCTCAATGGCAAACCGGCCATGTCGGGCACCTATGTGTACCGGATTGATTACCGGGAGCCGGGTCAAAACGGAGAAAGCCATACGCTGACGGGGACGGTGATGTTGGTGAGGTGATGGGGTGGAGTAGCAGTAGCAGTAGCCGTGAGCAGTAGGCAGCAAGCAGCAAGCAGGCAGCGCCAAACTTCATGATTCGACATTCGATATTTAATGGAATGTTGCGGCTGATAATGCCTGAGGCAAAGTGTCTGTAAATGTCGAATATCGAATACTGAATAACGAATGTCGAAAAAAAAACTTCATGATTATCCATATAGTTATTGGTATTCATAATTTATTGGATGTTGCGACTAGCAATGGCTGACGCAAAGAGTTTGTAAATATCGAACCTGACTGCTGTCAGGTAAGTTGTCGAACATCCAATAACGAATGTCGAAGTGTTTCTTGCCATAAGCCAAACTTCATGATTCGACATTCGGTGTTCGATATTCGATATTTAATGGATGTAGCGACTGGTAATGGCTGACGCAAAGAGTTAGTAAATATCGAATATCGAATAATGAATAACGAATGTCGAAGTAATTGTCCTGTCCTTTGGAAACCTGGAACCAGCAACTTGTAACCTGCAACCCACTAAAAGCATATTCCTATCTTTGCACCAAACAAACAGCCAATGGCATACCGCTATTTCATAAAACTCGCATACAACGGCCAAGCCTTCCATGGCTGGCAGGTGCAGAAAGGATCCCGCACGGTTCAGGGGGTGATAGAGGAAGCGCTTTCAAAAGTCTTAAGGAATGAAATTGCCGTGATGGGATGTGGCCGGACGGACAGCGGTGTGCACGCCAGTATTTTTTATGCCCATTTTGATCATTCGGAACTATTCCCGGGAAGTGAACTGGATCACCTGGCTTTCAAGTTAAACAAAATGCTGGGAAAGGAAATTGCCATATACGATATTTTCCCGGTAGGGGAAAAGGCACATGCTCGTTTTGATGCTACCCACAGGACTTACCATTACCGTATAGCCAGGAAGAAAGATCCTTTTCAGGCAGATTTTTCCTGGTATTTATTTGGAAAGCTGGATCTGGGCCTGATGAACCATGCCTGTGAGATCCTGAAGGAATACGAGGATTTCGAATGTTTCTCAAAGGTAAATACCAATGTAAAAACTTTCCTTTGTGACATTTATGAGGCATCGTGGGAGGAGAAAGATGAGATGTTAATTTTCCGGATCACGGCCAACCGCTTCCTGAGGAACATGGTCAGAGCCATCGTAGGTACCATGCTTGAACTTGGACAACACAAGATCGACCTGCAGGATTTCCGGCAAATTATCGAAAGCAAGAACCGCTCCGAAGCAGGCTTTTCCGTCCCCGCCCAGGGCTTGTTCCTGACAGATGTTACCTATCCGGATAGAGTTTTGAATTTTGAATTGTTTGGTTAACCGCAAAGTGCGCCAGGCCTTTGCTAAGATCGCAAAGAATATGAAAGCCAATTAACTCATTGTCCAGCCTTCCAACACCAACCTCTGGCCTCCAACTTCCAGCCTCCAACTTCCAGCCTCCAGCCTCCAACCTCCAACTTCCAACTTCCAACTTCCAAACATTCCTTATTTTTGCAAAAACAAATTCAATGAAACCCTATATTTACCTTTTGCCTTTCGCCTTTTTACTTTTTCCTTCATATCTTTTTTCCCAGGCTGAAGGCTGCACAGATCCAAACGCCAATAATTATGATCCCAATGCCGGCATCAATGATGGGTCCTGTACATACAATCCCACCTTTTACAAACCGGATGTAGACATGATCCTGGGTCCCAGCCTGGAAGAGACTTCAGGCTTGATCTTCTGGAATGGAGGGCTCTGGAGTCACAATGACAGCGGGGGAGAGGCCATGATCTATAAGATAGACACCAACACGGCTGAAGTTATTCAGAAGGTGCATTTGAGCAATGGATCCAACAAGGACTGGGAGGATCTGGCTCAGGATGAAGATTATATTTATATCGGAGATTTTGGTAATAATGCTGGAAGTCGTGATGATTTGCGGATATACAGGATCAGGAAATCCGATATTCCTGCCAGTGGTGATGTCAGCGTACAGGCTGATGATATTGAGCTTTCATATGAAGACCAGACTTCCAGGGCCAAGCAATGGCGCTCCAATAATTTTGATTGTGAGGCCATGATCGTGGTAGGGGACAGCATTTACCTGTTTTCGAAGAACTGGGCTGATTTTCGCACAAAGCTTTATGTCATTCCCGGCCAGCCGGGCGAATATGTTGCCGAAAAAAGATTTACATACGCGATCAATGGCCTGGTTACAGGAGCCGATTATAACGAAGCTGAAAAGGAGATTGCCCTTTGCGGATACCAGAACTATGTTCCTTTTATGTTCCTGTTATGGGATTTTGAAGGTAGCAAGTTCTTTTCTGGAAACAAACGACGGATAGATTTTCCGGAGATCATTACCTCTCAAACTGAAGGCATCGCCTATTATGATGGAAAAAAACTTTTTATTTCGGCAGAAAAAACCCCTACACTCTCACAGCGGGTATATGACCTAGCTACGGATCCGTGGACCACGGCACCTGCCACCGCAATTGAAGCTGTAACCAGTTCTGAGATCTCTTTCGACATCCATCCCAACCCGGTGAAAGGAAGATCGTTCAAGATCAAAATTAGCTCACTGCCTGCCAGGGGTTTTGAACTACAGTTGTATGATTCTACCGGCAGGTTGTTTTACCAGAGCGACTACGACCTTGAATTTGCAGGAAAGGAAATTGATATCAAATTTATTGCACGACGCCTTGAAGCCGGAATATACCTGGTGCAGATCAATTCAGGGGGCTATTATGCAAGCCGTAAAGTAATTATTCAATAAGAAGCGCGTTTTGATTGGGATGAAAAACAGGCAGGAAATGATTAAAGACGGGAAATATCTTCCGCTGATGGAAGATTTTTACACCATACAGGGGGAAGGCTATCACACAGGCAAGGCAGCCTATTTTATCCGTATCGGGGGCTGTGATGTTGGTTGTAGCTGGTGCGATACCAAGTTTTCCTGGAATGCTCTTAAGTTTCCACCTGTATCCAGTGATGAGATTATTGAAAGGATAGTGAAACATCCTGCCCATGCAGTGGTTGTTACGGGCGGCGAGCCTTCAATGTATAACCTGGAATATTTTACCCGCGAACTGAAAAAGAAAAATATTGAGACTTTTGTTGAAACATCCGGGGCTTATCTGCTCAATGGAACCTGGGACTGGATTTGCCTGTCGCCCAAAAGAGAAAGTCCGCCCGTAGAGGAAATGTTTGGCAAGGCAGATGAACTGAAAATGATCATCCACGAAGATGCTGATTTTGCATGGGCTGAAGAAAATGCCGCAAAAGTTTCGGATTCCTGTAAGCTTTACCTGCAACCCGAATGGAGCGTGGCCCCCAAAATGCTTGCTCGCATTGTTGATTATGTAATGAAATATCCCAAATGGAATGTTTCCCTGCAAAGTCATAAATACATGAAGATACCCTAAAATGAGATCAGGAAAATACAATGGCATCCTGTTGATTTTACTTTTTCTTGCAGCCGCTGTGCAGGCCCAGGACTATTCTTTCAGTTCAGATTCTAAGAAGGCACTCAAGTTTTATGAGAAGGCAGAAGAGGCATACCTGGCACATGAACTGGAGAAATCGAGTGAATTTCTGATCCGTTCGATCAAAGAAGACAGCAGCTTCATCGAGGCTTATTTGTTGCTGGGAGATATTTACCTTGATCAGGAACAAAAAGAAAAAGCGGAAGAGGCGTATATCAACGCTGTCCGGATCAATCCGGATTTTTTCCCTCATGTCTATTACCTGCTGGGAAACATCCAGGTGGAATTAAAAAAATACCCGGAAGCAGAAGAAAGTTTCCAGGCCTATATGAAATTTCCTGATCTGAAAGCAGTCACAAGGAAAAGGGTTCAGCAAATTTTGCAAAGCATTAAATTCAGGGCGGAGGCATACCGCAACCCGGTCCCCTTCAATCCCAGGAACCTGGGTGATTCTGTAAATACTTCCGCGGACGAATACATCAATGCCCTTTCGACGGATAAGCAATTCCTGTTCTTTACCAGGCGGCTCAAAATTGCCGAGAACAGGGGAACTCCAATATACCGTGAGAAGATATTGTATGCCGGCAGGGAGGATACAGCCTGGACTAAAATACATGATCTTGAAATTGATTTTCAGTCGGAGCTAAATATCGGGGCCATGATCATCAGCCCGGATGGAAATTACCTGTTTTTTGTGATCTGCACTTCCAGCCTGGGATACGGAAGTTGTGACCTCTATTATGCCCCCCGTAAGTTGAACGGATGGGGCAGGCCGGTCAATCTCGGTCCGGTAGTCAATACCGGGGCATGGGAATCCCAGCCCTCATTTTCCTCCGACGGGAGAAGCCTGTATTTTGCCAGTACGCGACCCGGTGGAAAGGGATCATCGGACATATGGAAAACCAGCATTGATGAGTCCGGTAAATGGACCAGGCCGCAAAACCTTGGTTGGCCGGTAAATACCAGCAAAGAGGAGATGGCACCATTTATCCACCCGGATGATAAAACTTTGTATTTTAGTTCTTCGGGACATGCAGGCATGGGAGACGCCGATCTTTTCGTTAGCAGGAAAGACAGCCTTGGATTGTGGGGAACACCTCAAAATCTTGGATATCCCATCAATACTGAAAAAGGAGAGATCAACCTCATCGTTTCACCGGATGGGCATCAGGCATACATCTCTTCCGACAAAGCAGGTGGAAACGGAAATTATGATATTTATGTATTTGATCTTTATGAAGAGGTCCGCCCTGAACCGGTAACTTACCTGAAAGGAAAAGTTTATGATTCGGAAACACAGGAGCCCCTTCAGGCCAGTTTCGAACTGATTGATCTGAAAAACCAGCAAAAAAGGGTGGAATCTTTTTCCGATAAAAGGAGCGGTGAGTTTCTGGTGGTCATCCCGGTAGGAAGCAACCTTGCATTGAATGTATCAAAAGAGGGCTATCTTTTCTATTCGGATCACTTTTCACTTTCGGAGGTCAAAAGCAAAACCGATCCATATTTGAAAGATATTCCTCTTAAACCCATTAAAACTGGCGAAACAACGGTTTTGAAAAATATTTTTTTCGAAGTGGATAAATATGCACTTAAGAAAGAATCGAGGGCGGAGCTGAACAAACTGATCGAATTTCTAAAGGAGAATCCTGGTTTAAGGATCGAGATTGGCGGGCATACTGATTCGACAGGGGCCGATCTGCATAATCAGGAGCTTTCAAAGAACCGGGCACAGTCGGTTTTTGATTATCTCGTAGATGCAGGTATTTCAACCGGGCGACTTTCTTATAAGGGTTTTGCTGATGACCAGCCACTTGCTTCCAATGATACCGAGGAGGGCAGAGCACAGAACAGACGCACCGAATTTAAAATCGTGGAATAAGTCCAAATTAATATGATTTTTTTTGGTCTTTCAGCAAACTATTTAAGACATTTGTGGGTCTGTATTTACATAGAGTATAAACGATCTGATCAGAAGAGGGAAGAAAAGTGAAGCAGTTTTACAGTTTTAAAAGTATTTCGAAAAGCCTGCTTTTTTCGGGACTATTAGGATTTGTTTCAGCCTTTGCCATGGGGCAGGCATCACAGACCTTAAAAGTTTACCCCATGGATTCCGAAACTTTGCCGGTGTATGTTGAAGACACTTTGTATGGGGACGGTGGCCGCATTAAATTCAGTTCCTACAAAGGTGGGTGGGATGGTATCGGTGGTTTTGTCAACGGAGACGAACTGGGCATGTCAAGGGGGCTGATCATTTCTAACGGTTGGGTTGAACGGGCCGAAGGACCAAATAACATTGGTGCTGATTATCACGAGCGTGATTATCTTGGTGGAAACCAGGATGATGACCTGAACATGCTCCTTGCTCAGATCGTTAATCCTGGAACACATGAGCCTGACTCAGCAGTAGATGCCTCAGTGCTTGAATTTGAGTTCATGCCCTTTTATGACAAAATGCAGATTACCTACCTTTTTGCTTCTGAAGAATATTTCTACCATAATACCCCGCCCAAACAGGATGTGGATATGTCAGACTCTGTCAAGAGCGACGTAATGGGGATTTATTTGTGGTATAATCCCAACAATAAACAATTGCTAAACAGGGTAGGAGAGGCCCAGCATCCTGTGCTTGTCAAATATATAAATGATAACAGCCCGGGCGGACCCTGGTATGACTATCTGTATATACCAAACGAAAAAACACTGCAAAAGCCCAATGGTTATATGACCCAGTATGACGGGTTTACCAGGGTGATCACAGAAGTGAGAGATGTACAACCCTGTCGCAATTACAAGATCAAAATTGCCATTGCCGACAATCCTATTCTTATGCCGGGACCAAGTGGTGAACCCATAGGCCCCTTTATCAACTCCTCTGTTTTTATTGAAGAAGGTAGCATTATCAGCGGAGATGGCTGGACCTGGGGGCTGGAATGGGATGTGGAAGGTGTAAGCGATAATCCCGATTTTGAACCCAATGAGATTGTAGAGGGCGGTTGTTCCAACATGATCATCAAAGTGAGTAAGACAATCGTAACCCCGGATACTGTTTGGGTTGCCTATAAGATGCAAAATGGAGGTGACGGGGAATATACCATCAATCCCCCGCCTTTGAATGACTCGCTATTCTTTATCCCCCCCGATTCCTTGGAAATGATCTATGTGCTTACAGCTGTAAACGATGGCACCAATGAAGGAGAATATGAAAGCTGGACACTGCGTTACCAGACTGATCCCTGCGATTTCGACCAGCCTGGGCCCATTGGATCACAGGGCCTGACGGGTGAAGTACCCATCAAGGTTTATGAGCGTCCGCCAATTTCTGAAGGTAATAAATCATACGGACCAGTACCCTCCAATATATATTTCTGTGGAAATGAAGTTACGGTAAATGTGAATGATATCCTGGAAGGGGGGATTGAGCCCTACACCCAGTTCTGGCAGTCTACCGCTGCCTCCGGCTTTGGCCCTGAATTTAATGTGCCCATATCTGCAAGCCCTGAGGTTGTGGTCTGTACAATCAAAGACCGTTGCAGTGATTTTGACGGATATAATACTGCACAGGATACTGTATTTATTTACAGTCAGCTTGTAGTAACCCAGGAAACACCAGATTTCCAGCTATGTGAAAATCTCGAACAACCCATCAGTGTGATCAATACCAATGCAGGCAATGATTTCAGCGTGAACTGGTATTTTCAGGGAGATCTTGTGCACAGTGGCAACCCATACATTGTTACCTGGGATGATTATTTTGAGTATTATGATGTGCTTGATTCCCTGGTGTTTGAGTATACCGTAACCGATGATTGCGGCAATTCGGCCAATGGCTCAGTGGTTGCCTTCTGGGATCCCATCGTGCAAATCCAGGGACCGGAAGTGATCTGCCTGGGAGAGGAGATCAACCTGAATTGTAGTGAAGGACAGTCGTACCAGTGGTATGAAGGTTCCGTGAGTCCTGGCAATGAAATTCCCGGTGCTAACAGCAGTGAGTATAGCTTTACCCCTGCCAGTGCCGGTTTGTATACCATTTGTGTCGAGATCATGAATTCCTGTGATCAATTAGCTTCCACTTGTTATACGTTCGAGGTATCCCAAATGACTTGCGAGATAGAGGTCAATGGAAGTGATGAATTGATCGTTTGCCCCAATATGGAGTTTCAGCTTGAAGAAATCAATGGATTTACCGGATGGGAATGGAGCTGGTTTGATGATGGTACAACGCATTCAGCTTCCGGTAAGGAAATAAGCCTTAGCCTGGTTGATGCCGGGATGCATACCATAACGGTTTCTGCCTATAATGAACACGGATGTTATGATGAACGGGATTTTGAGATCATTGTGAATCCTTATACCGAACTGCAAGTATTGAGTGAGTTCGATTCGGTTTGCGTGAATACACCGCTGCAGCTAAGTACAACAAGTTTTGTAAATGTAACGGACTGGACATGGTCTTCGATTCCTGCTGATCCTACACTGGCCGGGCAGGAAAATGACCCGAATCCGATCGTCAGTCCTTCTGTGCAAACCACTTACAGCTGTTTTGTAAGTGATGAGAATGGCTGTGTCGAAGAACAATCAAAAACAGTTTATATCCGCCCGCCCATACAGGGAGTTATGCTCACCGACCCGGAATCAGTGTGTGCCAAAGAAGAGGTTGTGATTGATTTTGACGGGGATGCGGCTCCGGGTGCTTCTTATTTCTGGTCCTTTGAGAACGGCTCACCAGGCAGCAGCAACACAAAAGTATCAACAGTTATCTGGAATGAGGCCGGCTGGCAGGATATTCAACTGGAAATTTCAGAACCTGGATGTGAGCAAAGCCTGGATATGCAGATACTGGTCAACCCAAAACCTTCACCTGCTGTAATTCCTTCGGAAACTACAGGTTGCCAGCCACTTGAGGTGATGTTTGAGAACCAGTCAACAGACCTTGATAATCCTGAATATTCCTGGGATTTTGGAGATGGCGGCAGTTCTTCGCAGGAAAATCCGGTTTATGTTTATGATTCGGCCGGGCTCTTTGATTTGAACCTGACCATCATCAATGCTACGGGTTGTGATGCTTCCGAAAACTTCCAGGATCTGATTGAGGTATTGCCCACCCCGCAGGCCGGCTTCGATGTAAATACCCAGGCAGCAACACTCGACAATCCAACCATCTCATTTTTCGAGCAGGTTGGCGGTGATTACTCTTTTCTAAAATGGGATTTCGGTGATGGAAATTCTGTTGAGAATCAGGATAATCCCGAGCATACTTATAGTCTGCCCGGTGTATACCAGGCGGTTTTATTTGCTGAGAATGACTACGGATGTTTCTCCTATGATACGCTCACCATCACCATCACAACAGAACTTAAGGTTTATTTCCCCAATGCTTTTACACCCAATGGGGATGGCAACAATGATTGCTTCCAGGTGATCGGAACCGTATACGACCTGCTGAACAATTTTACCATACATATCCACGACCGCTGGGGAAGGGTAGTGCATACCGCTAAGGTAAGCGACCCCGATTGCCTGTGGGATGGTACCGATGAAGGTGGAGAAGTGGTCCCCATGGGAACCTATGCTTTCAGGCTTGTGGGCAAGGACTTTAAAGGCGAGAAAAGGAACTTCGTAGGGCATATTAATGTTATCAGGTAGTTTTATGTTTGTTGTTTGTTGTTTGTTGTTTGGTGTTTTGCGACCAATGACCAATGACCAATGACCAATGACCAATGACCAGTGACCAGTGACAAATCCATAGCGTTTATTTAATAGATCTTTAACTTTATCAATCTTTGCCAAGAATCTTACTTTCATTATCTTTGCACCCAATTTTTAATTAAGAGTCATGATCAATATTACACTACCGGATAATTCGATAAAACAGTTTGAAGAAGGGGCAACAGGCCTGGATATTGCGAAAAGCATCAGCGAGGGTCTGGCCAGGAATGTGCTGTCAGTTAAAGTGAATGGGGAAGTGTGGGATGCCACAAGACCAATCACCGAAGATGCCAGGGTAAAGCTGTTGACCTGGAACGACAAAGAAGGAAAAGCAACCATGTGGCACTCCTCTGCACACCTCATGGCTGAAGCGGTTGAGAAACTGTACCCGGGAGTTAAATTTGGCATTGGCCCTGATATTGACCAGGGTTTTTATTACGATATTGATCTGGGCGAAAAAAGCATTACCGATGCTGACTTTAAGAAGATCGAAGATACCATGCTTCAACTGGCACGTGAGAAGCAGGCTTTCATCCGGGAAGAGAAAAGCAAAAAAGAAGCCCTGAATTACTTTTCTGAGAAAGGAGATGAATACAAGCTGGAATTGATTGAAGACCTGGAAGATGGACAAATAACTTTATACAAATCCGGTGATTTTGTCGACCTCTGCCGGGGGCCGCATCTGCCCGATACCAGCCCCATTAAGGCAGTAAAAGTATTGAGTGTTGCCGGTGCATACTGGCGTGGAGACGAAAACCGTAAACAGCTTACCCGACTGTACGGAATCACATTCCCCAAACAAAAAGAACTGAAAGAATACCTGGAACTGCTGGAGGAAGCAAAAAAGCGCGATCACCGCAAGCTGGGTAAAGAGCTGGAGATCTTTACTTTCTCGCAAAAAGTGGGTCCTGGTTTGCCCCTCTGGCTGCCCAAAGGTGCTCAGTTACGTGAACGTCTGGAGCAGTTCCTGAAAAAGGTACAGAAGGATGCCGGTTACGAGCCGGTGATCACACCCCATATCGGCAAAGTTGATCTTTACAAGACCTCGGGCCATTATGCCAAATACGGGGAGGACAGTTTTAAACCCATACAGACTCCGGTAAAGGGCGAGGAATTTTTTCTGAAACCCATGAACTGCCCACATCATTGTGAGATCTATAGTTATAAACCCCGTTCATACCGGGATCTGCCGCTTCGCATGGCGGAGTTCGGCACGGTGTACCGCTACGAACAGAGTGGTGAGCTTCACGGCTTGACACGCGTAAGAGGTTTTACACAGGATGATGCCCACATTTTCTGTACACACGATCAGATCAAATCCGAGTTTAACGGGGTGATCGATATTGTGATGCATATTTTTAAGGCGCTTGATTTCAAGGATTTCATTACGCAGGTTTCTCTCCGCGACCCCGGTGATAAAACCAAATATATCGGTACGGATGAAAACTGGGAAAAAGCAGAGAAGGCCATCATTGAAGTGGCTGAAGAACGAGGACTGGATGCCAATATAGAATATGGTGAGGCCGCTTTTTATGGTCCCAAGATGGATTTTATGGTGAAGGACGCACTGGGCCGTGAATGGCAGCTGGGTACCATACAGGTGGATTACAATCTGCCAGATCGTTTCGATATGGAATACATCGGCTCTGACAATATGCCACACCGTCCGGCAATGATACACAGGGCTCCCTTCGGATCCATGGAAAGGTTTGTTGCGGTATTGATTGAACATTGTGCTGGTAAATTCCCGCTATGGCTCACTCCCGAACAAGCTATCGTATTGCCAATCAGTGAGAAATATCAGAAATATGCTGAAAAAGTTTTTAAATTGCTAAATAATTACGATATTCGCGCCCTCATTGACGGACGTAGCGAGAAGACCGGGAAAAAGATCCGGGATGCGGAAATGAAGAAGATCCCGTACATGCTGATCGTTGGAGAAAAGGAAGAGGGCGATGGCACGGTTTCTGTGAGAAAACAAGGAGAAGGTGATATTGGAACCTTCTCGATCGAAAAGTTTGCAGAAATGGTGAACAATGAAGTAGAAGAAATGATGGCCCCGTAAAGGGCTTTTCTTTGTGCTGATAAATTGTTTTATTCGATTGAAAATAAATAAATTAAGTTTAACTAATCAGAAAGGAGATACGTTATAGCAGCGCAGTTTAATAAACCCAGATTTGGTAGAGGTGGCCCGCGTTTCAAGAAACCGGAACCCTACAGGGTCAATGAAAGAATTAATGCACCGGTTGTGAGAGTTGTTGGGGAAAATGTGGAAACCGGTATTTATCAAATCAAGGAAGCTATTGAAATAGCTGATAATGCAGGTCTCGACCTGGTTGAGATCTCACCGAAAGCCAATCCACCGGTTTGTAAAGTAATTGATTACAAAAAATTCCTTTACGACAAGAAGAAGAAAGAAAAGGAAATGAAGGCCAAAACGGCCAAGATTGTAGTGAAAGAAATTCGTCTGGGCCCCAATACCGACGATCATGATTTTAACTTTAAGTTAAATCATGCAAAAAAGTTCCTCGAAGATGGAGCTAAAGTGAAAGTTGAGGTATTCTTCAAGGGCAGGACGATCATATATAAGGAAAAAGGCGAGATCATGTTATTGAAATTTGCCCAGGAACTACAGGAGGTTGGAAAAGTTGAAAAGCTTCCTAAGCTCGAAGGCAAAAGGATGATCATGATCATCGTCCCAAAGAAGTAGTATTAATAGTTAAAAACGAAGACAGAAATGCCAAAGATGAAGACGAAGTCCGGTGCGAAAAAAAGATTCACCTTTACCGGCTCGGGTAAAATCAAGAGAAAGCATGCGTACAAAAGCCACATTCTGACCAAAAAGTCAAAGAAGCGCAAACGCAATCTGGGTTACGATGCAATCGTTGATCCGGCTGATGCCAAGAATGTACGGAAAATGCTTAACAAGTAAAATGATTGTTTAACTTGCTTTATGCCGAAAGATCCCGATAGCTATCGGGGCGCTGAAGCAAAAAAAGAAAATGTAAAATGCCTAGATCAGTAAATTCAGTAGCTTCCAAAGCACGCCGAAAAAAGGTCATGAAACAGACCAAAGGGCAGTGGGGAAGAAGGAAAAATGTCTGGACCGTTGCAAAGAATGCACACGAAAAGGGTTTGCAATATGCATACCGCGACAGGCGAACGAAAAAGAGAAATTTTAGGGCACTCTGGATCCAGAGGATCAATGCTGCCGCCCGCGAACATGGAATGTCATATTCCGAATTCATGGGCAAAATTCACAAGAAAAATATTGATATTAACCGCAAGGTACTGGCCGACCTGGCCATGAACAATCCACAGGCTTTTAAAGCCATTGTTGATGCCTTAAAATAGTATTATTACTTTTCCCCTCATCACGTCCGTAAGGATGGGTGAGGGGTTTTTTATGTCCGGATTTCTCTTGCCGGCATCTTATTTCGTCTCGATCCCGTATTTCTTCAGTCTCCTGTCGAGTGCCTGCCATGTGATGTTCAACATTTCAGCTGCTTGCGATTTATTGTTATCGCATTGATTCAGTGCTTTTCTGATCAGCTGGATTTCAGCTTTCTCAAGGTCCATTTCTTCATAACCGGGCTCCTGTATTTGATAGTTATTCTCTGATGAAAACTTATCGCTGATCAGGTCAAAATGTTCACGGTGAAGAACTGGATCCTCGCATATGATTACAGCCCTTTCAATCATATTTCTTAACTCCCGAATATTGCCCGGATAATCATATTTTTTGAGTATTCTCATGGCACTTTCTTCCACTTTGTCTATATTTTTGCCCATTTTGCCAGCAAACTCTTTTACAAAGTTTTCTGCCAGTAAGGGAATATCTTCTCTTCTTTCACGCAAAGGAGGGATGTGGATGATGAAAGTGCTCAGGCGGTGATAGAGGTCGAAGCGGAACTCTTTCTTTTGTGCCATGTTTTCAAGGGCCTGGTTAGATGCCGCGATTACCCTCACATCCACCGACTGTTCCTTGTGGTTGCCTACACGGCTTACTTTCTTCTCTTCCAGTACCCGCAGGAGTTTTGCCTGCTGTGACTGCGGCATATCGCCGATTTCATCCAGGAAGAGGGTGCCTTTATTTGCAATCTCGAACCAGCCGGCCTGATCCTCTATGGCACCGGTATACGCCCCTTTCTTGTGTCCGAAAAATTCACTTTCGAAAAGTGACTCAGGAACTGCCGAACAATTCACAGAATAGAAATTCTGGTTCTTTCTATTGCTTAAGAAGTGTATGCCCCTGGCTACAAGCTCCTTACCAGTTCCGCTTTCTCCTGTGATCAGTACAGATGTGTCGCGGGTTTTGGCAATCTTGGCCATAAGTTCGATTACCTTCTTGATGCCCCTGCTCTTTCCGATCAGACGATGCCCGATCTCTCTTTCAATTTCCTGAGAGAGAAAGCTATAGCTTTTCTCAACCTCTTTTAAGCGTTGCTGGAGATCGATAAAACGCCTGGTCCTTTCAATGGCGTTGTTAATCTCTATCAGCCGGAAAGGTTTCTGGAAAAAATCAGCCGCTCCGTAGCGCATAGCTTCAATAACCGCATTCATATCCCCATGCCCGGAAATCATGATCACTTCTATCTTCGGATATTCCTTCTTTATGTTTTGCAGATATGTTAGGCCATCCATTTGCGGGAGCTTGATATCCAGTATGAGGATGTCGATATCGTGCCTGCTGATTATTTGATCAGCTTCCGTTGGCAATTCCGCCTTGTGTACGATAAACTTCTTCCCGAGCAGGAATTCTTCAATCTCATCCCGCACTCTTTTTTCATCATCCAGTATTAAAATTTGTATATCCTTCATTTTTAATCATTTTTGTTCAAGGGTATTGAAATCATCATGCGGGTATATTCACCTTCTTTGCTGTCGACAGAGATATCTCCACCCAGTTCCTTGATAATGCCATAGGAGACGCTGAGACCCAGGCCGGTGCCAATTTCATTCTTTTTGGTGGTGTAAAATGGGTCAAAAATATTCACCTGCTTCTCCTCTGGAATACCGGTACCGTTATCTTCCACAAGGATATTTGCTTCGGTCTCGTTCATGTTTGAATAAATATTGATCTCTTTCTGATAGTTGTTCTCCTGATGGCTAACTTCCTTCTCATCCACGGCATATTTTGCGTTTGATAGCAGGTTCAGGATTACCTGTTCAAGACGGTATTTGTTTGCCCTTAGGGAAATTGGATAGCGGGCCAGCTTCAACCTCAGATCAACATTGTGGTTTTTGTATTGTGTCACCACCATACCCAGTGCATCTTTAATCACCTGATTCACATCAATGGGCTCAAGATCAATGATATCATGGTCTTTTGAGAACAGCCTGACATGGTTGATGATGTTGCGTATCCTTTCGATATCCTCAAAAATAATCTTGAACTTTTTGCCCAGGTATTCTTCTGTTGCCGCATGCTCATTGATCTTGATAGAGATGTTGTCGAGTGCCATGGAAATCCCACCCAGGGGCTGGTTGATCTCATGGGCAATTCCTGCTGCAAGCTCACCCAATGATTCCAGTTTTGATTTTTGGATGAGCAGTTGTTGCTGCTTTTCCAGTTTTTCCACTTCTTCTCTTACACGCTGTTCTAGCTTCTGGTTAAGTATCTCAAGCTCTTCTGCTGTTTTTTTTCGCTCCGTTATATCCGTCAGGAAGGTCAATACTGTGGGCTCATTTTCCCACTTGATCAGGGTAGATTTCAACTCCAACCATTTTATTTTTCCTTTTTTGTCGTAAACCTGAACATCGTATCGTTCTGGCGCTTTTTTATTATTTATACGGTCCAGGTGGTTTTTTGTGGTCATCTCCCTGAAATCAGGATGAATGAAATCAGTGAAATTCCTGCCAATGCACTCTTTTGGCAGATAACCTGTCATTTCAAATAATTTGGGGTTGGTAAATTCGATGACTCCGTTCATCGTTAGCATGATGCCATCATTGGCATTTTCAAAGATCTGCCGGTACTTTTCCTCGCTTTCGCGTAGCATTGTTTCGGCCAGTTTCCTCTCATTAACTTCTTTTTGCAGGTCCCTGGTTCGCTCAGAGACACGCAATTCAAGTTCATTGTTGAGGGTGAGCAGCTCTTCTTCTACTTTCCTGCGGTAGATGGCTGCACCGAAAATATCGGCAGCTGCCGAAAGCGCCTTGATTTCTGCTTCATTCCATATTCTCTGCTTCTTGCAGTCATCAAAGCCGATGAAACCCCACCAGTCTTTGTCGCAGAATATTGGAACAACCACGATCGAGGTGATGTCCTGGGGCTCTAATGCAGCTCGCTCCTCTTCGGGAAAATCCCTGACAAGACCGTAAATGATCTTCCCTTTGGATAAATTATTGACCCATCTGCCAAAGCCCAGTTTACGGAAGTCTACATCATTCAAAACCGGGTTGTCCATCTGTGATTCAATCCCTTCGGCCACCCACTCATAGATCTGCGTTGAGTGGTAATTATTATTGTTATCCATGGAATTTTCGAATATATACACCCTGCTTACATTGGTTGCTTCTCCAAGTTGTGACAATACCTCGGGGACACTTTTTTCACCATAGGAATATTGCAGGAATTTTTCTGAGGCAAAGCTCACGGCCTTCAAAATGGATTTGCTGACACTTAGTGCATGCTCGGCTTCCCGGCGTTTGATCTCCTGATCTTTCAATTCTTTCTCAAGCAGAATACTTTTTGCCTGTGATGCGATGGAGTCGAAAAGCTTCTCATTATTTACCGGCTTTAGTAAAAATCCCTTTACGCCAAATTCAATGGCCTGGATAAAATATTGTGGCTGGCCATAGGCAGACATGATGATGATTTTGGCATCCGGATCTTCTCTCAGGATCTTTTTCGACATCTCCAGTCCATTCATTACCGGCATTTTGATATCGGTGATCACAAGGTCTGGTTTTTTCTCCCGGAATACATGCAAACCATTTTCACCATTTTCGGCGATGTATAGCTCCCTGACACGTTTACCCAAAATGGTCTGGTAAACATTCCGAAGGATCTTCTCATCTTCCACGTAGAGGACACTTATATCGAATTTAGGCATTGCTGGGTCCATTGTATTTTTGTTTGATTTTAATGATGATCTGAATAGGGTTTTTCTCCTGCCAGTATCTTGATTTCGAGATAGTTTTCTGCTGGTGGAATGGGGCATGAATAACGGTCATTGTACGAACAATAAGGATTATACAGGTAATTGAAATCGATGATTATACTGTCCTGTTCACCTGTATGCAGATCAAGATACCTGCCTCCGCCGTATGACTCCTCTCCACTGCTCATGTCGCGCAGCGGAAGGAATAAGTAATCATGATACCCGGGATGGTCTATAAAGTCCATTTTCTGATATGCATACAGCTTATATTTCTGTTCATGGAGTAAAAATTCCAGGCGGGCATATTTACGATAAGTCGGTAATCTGTCGGTTGTGGTCTTCATTTGAAAAGGCTTTCCTGAGGTATCGATGGAAAATGAAGCTTTTACCCGGTATTCCAGGTCCGGCTCAAAATACTTCAAACCCTTGAAATTTTGAAGCTGTTTATCTGTGAGGGGTGAATGGTCTGCTTGAGCAAAGTTAAGGTTCTTTTTTCTGCGGTAGTCAAGCAACGTGTCAAGATAGTATCCCTTTTGCAGCTGCTGCTTGATCTTCTGATCATTGGCGTTAAAAACAAAAGCAGCATAGAACCAGGCAAGCGCTTCATTGGTAACAGTCCGGAAACCACGGCTTGAGGACATCCAGTGATCATAATCATAGCTCAGGTCCCTGGAAGAAATAATGCCAATGCACGTCTTTTCATCAAAGGCTTTCCTGAAAAGCAGGTAGCTTCTTCTGGCATGACATCCCAGTGTGTAGATGTTGAAATCGTGCAAACTGATGTTTTCCTTATTGATCATTTCTTTTAATGCAAGGGCAGTGGCATAGGTGCGGTCGCGCAATATGTTGCGTGGCAGGTTTATCTTAATGATTCCACTGGTATCGAATCCTCTCTCAGCCAGGGTGGCCATGGCAATATCAGCATAGGTTTTGTGTTCAGCAGCGTAATAGCCTCTTTCAAGGGGAACCCCTGTGATGATGATCTGATCTGGCTGTTGTTCACTCAAATAGCGCACAAGACTGTCCAGGCTGTAATCAGGCAACCAGCCCTCCACAACAAGATTCTTCGAAGTGATCGGTTTGCTGATGCACAGAAAGGCGTTCAGTTGCCGCAAGAAAACCACAAAGAGGAAGATCAGAACCAGCAGGATCAGTAGTTTAGAGAGGAATGTAAGACCCCTTCCTTTTCTTTCACGGGTCAGTTTAATAAAAGACATATCGATTGTTTTGATAAAAGTATGAAATTATCCGATAATGGAGAGGGAGGATGAAACAATTAACAACTAGTGTAATGATTTAATATTAG
>NPIE01003601.1_pt1 | contig 18247 bp, 15 predicted proteins | sample 8637661 | NCBI WGS metagenome assembly NPIE01 (sample SAMN07420842, study PRJNA396082) | bioreactor metagenome | isolation source: sample BA12 brine-fed electro-methanogenic bioreactor BA | place: Japan: Kochi | collected 2016-12-09
AGAACCCTTTCACCGCCTGGGAGAGCCTCAGGGGTTGATATATACCATGTTTCCTCCGGTTGTGTGCTTCAGATGTGATAAACGCCACTTAGGCCGTTCCAAGAAAACAACTCCTCCCAGCTCTGACGCTTTCCCAGGGATCTGCTCGCGCTGTGGCGCATTTTAAATCTTGGAACGATCTTAGGTAAAATAAACGCGGGGGCCGTTTTTTGAAGCACTCGGAGACGGTGCACAAGACAAACCGTGCTTACTGGGGTACCGGAGAAAAGCCTACCTTAGCACACATGGTACGGGCAAAAACCGTACCATGTGTGCTAAGGTGGGCGAGCCGGGACTCGAACCCGGGACCTCACGGATGTGAACCGTGCGCTCTAGCCGACTGAGCTACTCACCCACAGGCGATTATAGCATAGCTAGCGCGAAACGCAACCTTCAAAAGACCGGCAACCTCTCTGGGAAGCCCTCACCGTGAGCGGGACTCCACGACCAAGATTCGGTCCTTCCCAGCCAGATCCGTTAATAGATCGACACTCGCGCCGGGGAAAGATCCCGTCGCTAGAGCCATCGCCGCCTCCCCTTGTGTCTCCCCAATCTCTGCCAACAGCAGCCCACCGGGCCGCAGGCGCCGGGCCGCCTGATGTAGCAGCCGCCGGAGGGCGTCCAGCCCGTCAGGACCTGCGAGCAGCGCCAGCCGAGGCTCCCGCCGTACCGAGGGGGGCAGCGCATCCCATTCCCTTGTGGAGACGTAGGGCGGGTTGCTGACGATGAGATCCAGCGGCCCGGCGAGGGATCGCAACAGATCGGCGCGAACGAGAGCGAGGCGCTCGATCACGCCGTGGCGCCGGGTATTGACGTAGGCCACGGCGAGGGCCGCCGCCGAGAGGTCAGTGGCGACGAGGTGGGCGGTTGGGGCGTGCCGGGCCAGCGTCACCGCGATGCAACCCGATCCCGTGCCCACGTCCACGACGCGGGCGCGGGGATGGGCGTGAAGCCAATCCAGCGCCCGCTCGACGAGCAGCTCCGTCTCCGGACGGGGGATGAGCACGTCGGGAGTGAGGACGAACTCCAGGCCGTAGAACTCGATCTGTCCCAGGAGGTAGGGCAGCGGCTCGTGGGCGGCGCGGCGCTCCACCAGACGGGTGTAGGCCTGCACCACCGTCGGGGAGAGCGGCTGCTCGGGGTGCGCCAGCAGATAGGTGCGGCCCACGTCGAGGAGGTGGGCTAGTAGCAGCGCTGCCTCCAGCCGGGGGCTCTCGGTGACGGGTGCGAGGCGGGCGGCAGCCCAGTGCAGGGCCGAGCCTATCTCTTGGGGACGCTTAGCGAAGGAGTCCGGCATGGCGCAAGTCCTCGAGCAGCAGGCGCCTGAGGGGCAGCTCGCTGCGCAGGGGGGCGTAGCGTCCGCCGTGGCGCTCCAGCAGCGACCGCAGCTCGGACTGCCAGAGAGCGAGGCGACGCTCGTAGGCCGCCAGCGCCGGCCCATCAACGGTGAGCTCCCGGATGGCGCCTGTCTCTACGTCCACCAACCGCAGTTCGCCCTCCAGCCCCGGGATGCGGACGGCGAGGGGCAGCAGGTGGAGCAGCACGACCTCGTGCCCCCGGGCGGCAAGGGCTTCCACGCCCGCCGCCAGCCCCTCTACGTCATAGCCGTCGGTGAGGAGTAGAAGCAGGCCGGGGTGCAGCGTCCGCGCCGCCACGTCCTTCAGGGCGGCAGTCAGGTCGGTGCGCCCGGTGGCTGGCAAGGCGCCGGTGGCCGGCAAGGCGGCGCCCCACGCCTGCCACCGGGGCAGCCGCCCCCGTCCCCGCGCCGGACCCCAGCTCGCGACAGCCGTCGTGTCTTGCAGCAGCGCGCCGAAGAGGGCGTCCCCGCCCAGCAGGGCCACCATCCCAAGAACCATGCCCAGCGTGCGGGCCACCTCCCAGGGCGCGTCTCCCCCCTCCGGCGCCAGCGAGGTCGCCATGGAGGCACTGCCGTCGAGGAGCATGAGGACGGAGAGGTCTTCCTCCTCCTCGTAGAGGCGGACGTAGGGGCGGTCAAGGCGAGCGTAGGCCTTCCAGTCAACGCGCCGGGGATCGTCGCCGGGGGTATAGTCGCGGAAGTCGGCGAACTCGATCCCGGCTCCCCGGCGGACGGAAGCCCGTTCTCCCCAGCGCCCGCCGCGTCGCCGTCGGTGCGTCACGAAACGCAGGCGGGAGAGGAGCGCGAGATCGACGGTGGGCGGCGGCGCAGCCATGGCCCTAGGGCTCGCGGACGGCGTCGAGCACGGCGGCGATGAGGGCGTCGGGCGTGATGCCTTCCGCCTCTGCGGTGTAGGTGAGGATGAGCCGGTGGCGCAGGGCAGCGGGCGCGACACTGCGCACGTCCTCCAGCGCTACGTTGTAACGACCCGCCAGCAGCGCGACGACCTTGGCGCCCAGCAGCAGGGCCTGGGCAGCCCGGGGGCTGGCCCCGTAGCGGACGAAGCGCCGCACCAGATCGGGCGCGCCCTCCTCCTGGGGATGGGTGGCGACGGTAAGACGGGCGGCGTATTCGGCTACGGGCGTGGCGACGGGCACGGCGCGGGCCAGTGCCTGCATGGCGCGCACCCGCTCCCCATCGGCGACGGGCGTCACCGCCGGCGGGAGGGCGCCTGTCGTCCGGTTGACGATCTCTACCAGCTCTCCGGCGGAGGGGTAGCCCACGTTGACCTTGAAGAGGAAGCGATCCAACTGCGCCTCGGGCAGGGGATAGGTGCCCTCCAGCTCGATGGGATTCTGGGTGGCGAGGACCAGGAAAGGAGGCGGCAGGGGATAGGTGCGCCCGCCCACGCTCACCTGGCGCTCCTGCATCGCCTCCAGCAAGGCCGACTGAGTCTTGGGTGTGGCCCGGTTGATCTCGTCGGCGAGGAGGAGATTGGTGAAGACGGGGCCGGCGCGGAAGCGGAAGTGGCGTGCTCCTTCCGCATCCGGTTCCAGCACGTCGGTGCCGAGGATGTCGGCGGGCATCAGATCGGGCGTGAACTGCACGCGGGTGAAGCGCAGGCTCAAGGCGGCGGCAAGGGAACGCACAAGCATGGTCTTGCCCAGCCCGGGCAGTCCTTCGAGCAGGAGGTGTCCGTCGGCAAGGAGGGCGACGAGCGTGTGGCGTACTACCTCCCGCTGGCCCACGATGACCTCCCCCACGGCGGTTTCGATTCGCAGGGCCAACTCCCGAAAAGCGCTGGGGGCGAGATCTCCATCCATCATTTGACTCTCTCTCCCGAGCATTAACCGTCCGCCCTCAGACCGGCACGAAACCGAAGACGAACACAATTGCCAGCGCTATGGGCAGGCAGAGCAGCAGCAGGCCCAACAGCACGCCGATAATGCCGACGACACGGGCTGTCGTGGGAGAGCCCAACCAGACGCGCTCCGCATCCCCGCGACCGAAGCCCTCGTAGAGGGCGTAGCCGCCCACGCCCAGCAACACCAGCCCCCCCAACAGAGAGCCTCCTACCAGAAGCATAGGTAGTACAGAAAAAGTACTCATGTTTTACCTCCTCTTCACGTTCATCCGTCGTTAATGGCGAATAGCGACCGCGTTATTCGTTATCCCTCACTGCTCAACTCTCTCTCTTTCCCCTTTTCTTCCGCCAGCCGCTCCCAGATGCGGCAGAAGGCGCAAAGATCCGATGCCGTGGTCGGCTGTCCGCAGTGCTCGCAGGCGTGCAGCGGCGGCGCCGCCTTCTCCGTCGCGCGGAAGAAGCCCTCCTCCTTCGCGTGGAGGAAGCTGAGGTAGAACTGGAGCTTCGTCCCCGGGGCGGCGTGCTCCATCCGTAGCAGCGTCTCTTTGTGGGTAAGAGTCGTCGCGCCCGCCGCGAAAGGGCACTCTTCCCATACGTAGTCGATGCCCTGGAGGAGGGCGTAGGCCGCCGTCTCGCGTTCGTAGAAGCGGCAGAAGGGCTTGACCTTGCGGGCCATGCCCTCGGTAGCGGGCAGGACGGGGCCCTGGCGTAGCAGGTAGCCCGTCTTCCAGTGGAGGACATTGCCGAAGAGCAGCGCCGCCTCGTCGTCGAGGTTGTGACCGGTGGCGAGAACGGTGTAGCCACCCTCCAGCGCGATCCGGTTCATCTCGTGGCGCTTGATCCGCCCGCAGAGGGAGCAGGGCCGGCTGTGCCCTCCACTGCGCTCCGTGACCTGAGGGATGCCGGCGCCGTACGCCTCTGCCACATTGACGACGTGAAGCTGCGTTTGAGGATAGCGCGCGGCAAAGGCTCGGGCGCGGGCCTCCGAGGCATCGGAGTAGGCCAAACCTCCATCGATGCCCAGGTGGATGTAGAGCCCGTCGGCCTGATAGCCGAGTTGCAAGAGCACGTCCCACAGCGCCAGGCTGTCCTTGCCGCCGGAGATTGCCACGAGGATGCGCTCCTCGGGGGTGAACATGCCATATTTGCGGATGAAGCGTTTCGTATGCTTCAGAATCCACCCGGGATAGTGGTCCGCACAGAGGGAGAGCTTGTGATGGGGCATATTGATGACGGCCCGGTCGCCGCACGTTCTACAACGCAAGCTACCCTCCCGAAATGACCGGAACGATCTTCACCTGATTACCTGGCTCCAGGTGGTGGTCCTCCGTGACCAGCTTGCCGTTGCAGATCACCAGGACTTCGCCGGGTAATAAGTTCAGCTTCTTGAGGAGCTGATAGACCGTGAGTCGCTCCTCGAATTTCCACGTTTGTCGACGGTATTCGACGTGCATCCTGACCTCGTAATCCGGCCTCTATCTGGCCGCAGAAAGCCAAGAGCGGGGGCGTTGTGCCCCCGCTCCTATTTCAGCGGTGGCTACTCCTCACGGAAGCGCAGTTCCAGCTTTTCCAGCAGCTCGGCAGCCTCCACCAACTTATCCAGGGGATTCTCCCCGCCCGTGAAATATCGATAGTCACAGGGCATAATATCCAGCGTCTCGACGAGCGTCTGATGGTGCTTGCGCACTGTCTCCTCGGAGATGTCGTAGGCGGCGGAGATCTTGCTCAGGGAGACGTCGTGGAGGTTGACCTTGCGCACCGTGTAATCCAGGGCGGCGGCCCAGGCTGCGGGCTTGGGGATCGAAAGCGGTTGTTCACCAAGCGCGATGCGGAATTCCATCCACATCTGGATGGCTGCGCCGATGGTCTCCAGCGGGATCTGCTCAGCCTTCATGCGGGTGGTGAGCACGTCCTCAACGGGATCCATGCCGCTGGCGAAGAGCTGTTCCACGCGCGTCGCCACGGGCGAGTTGGGTTCCAGACGCAGATAGTTGGCGAGGGCTCGCAGCGCCCGGTCAAAATCCCCGGCGCGGGCTAGGGCCTGCGCCAGACTGATGTGGTAGGCGGCGCGAGTGGGCACCAGTTGCACAGCGGTCTGGAGCTTATCAATGGCGCTGTCCATATCCCACTGTTCGTAAGCAACCAATGCTTCTTTATACTGGGTCTCTGCCTGACGGCGATTCGTTGTACTGGATGCCGGACTCATCTATGCCTCCGTCGTCGTTCCCTGTGGTAGGATAATTATAGCATCGTCGTGAGGGAGCGCCAATCGCGCCCGGAGAGCGGGGAGGCTATCGTATCTTCGCGGCGCTATACTTTACATTCCCGTCCTTCACGGTATACTTTCTCGGCCCATAACTGTTGATTTTGAAAGCGTGGAGGCTATCTTAGATGGAAGATTCAGAACAGGTTAGGCTTGCTGAACCTCGAAGCACCGTTCAGACTACCCTTCCCGACGGACGCACCTTCGAGGCGCCATTGGGGACAACCGTGGAGGCCTTCCTACAGACGGCATACCCTGAGACGGAAGCACCCCTTATCGCGGCCCTGGTAGACGGTCACCTGCGCGAGCTGACACTGTCTTTGCAGCGGGATTGCAGTCTACAGCCCATCACCCTCTCCCAATCCGATGGCGTGCGCATTTACCGGCGCTCCCTCACCTTTCTCCTGGTGGCCGCCTGGGATGGTCTCTTCCCTGAGCGTAAGATCTTTGTCGATCACTCGCTCCCCTTCGGCGGTTACTTCTGCGAGGCACAAGATGGTCTGCCCTTCACGGAAGAGGAGATCGAGGCGCTGCGCGAGGAGATGCAGCGCATTGTGGACGCCAATCTGACTATTGGACGCGAGGTCCTCCCCCTGGAGGAGGCGTTGAAGGTCTTTCAGGAGCGTGGGGAAAAAGACAAACGAGCCCTCTTTCAATCCCGCACTCACCGGGATAAGCACTACCTCCGGATGTACAGTTTGAACGGCTATCGGGACTACTTCCACGGCTACATGGTGCCCGCTACCGGCTACCTGCGCTACTGGAGCGTGACCCGCTGGGGGGGCGGCATCATCCTCCAATTTCCCCGGCGGCATGAACCGCGAAAACTCCAATCGCAGCGTCATTCCCCCCAGCTCCTCAACGTCTTCCGCGAGTACGGGCGCTGGCTCCGCCTCCTAGGCGTGGAAAACGCCAGCGAGCTCAACGCCACGATAGAGGAGGGGCGCCTGCGGCGCATCATCCTGATCTCCGAGGCGCTCCATGAGCAGCGCATTGCCGACGTGGCCCGGCAAATCTGGTCGCGCCGGGATCAGGTGCGATTGGTGCTTATCGCCGGCCCCTCTTCTTCTGGCAAGACGACCTTCTCCAGGCGGCTGGCAGTTCAGCTCCTCGCTCATGGGCTGCGGCCTTTCGCTCTGGAGATGGATAACTACTTCGTCGATCGGGAACTGACCCCCCGGGATGAATCAGGGGAGTACAATTTTGAGGCGCTGGAAGCCGTGGATCTGAAACTCTTTAACGAACACCTCCAGGCACTGATGGCTGGGGAGGAGGTGGAGATCCCCCGCTTCAACTTCCGGACCGGCAAACGGGAACCGGGTGAGCGGGTAGGGTTGGAGTCGGATCAGATCATCATCGTGGAGGGCATCCACGGGCTGAACCCACGTCTGATCAGCTCCATCTCGCAGGAGCGGACCTTCCGCATCTTCGTCTCGGCGTTGACGCAACTGAACCTCGACCGCCACAATCGCGTCCCCACCACCGATACGCGCCTCATCCGCCGCATCGTGCGCGACGCCCGCACCCGGGGCTACAACGCCACGGAGACCATCAAGCGCTGGGAGAGCGTGCGTCGAGGCGAAAAGCGCTACATCTTCCCTCACCAGGAGTTCGCCGACGTCATGTTCAACTCGGCGCTCGTCTACGAGCTTGCAATTCTCAAGCCCTACGTAGAGCCCCTGCTGCTTCAGGTGGAGCCCGGCTCCCCCCAGCGGGTGGAGGCGAAACGCTTGCTGACCTTCCTCCAGTGGTTCCTGCCTGCTGATAAGGCACTGGTGCCGGAGAACTCCATCCTGCGGGAATTCGTGGGAGACCTGGCACTCGAAGACTTTACGTGGGACTGATCGTTGATGCAGTGTCCGCATTGTGAGGCAGAGATCGAAGAAGCCGGGATGCTATGTCCTGCCTGTGGATCCGATCTCCACGAGCCGCCTGCGCGCCCGACTTCCCGCCCCTGGCTCCGCCGCCTGTTCTGGATCGGGCTGGGGCTATTGGCCCTCATCCTGACGGTAGCCGGTGCGGCCTATTTCGGCCTCTATTACGGAGAGCGCGACCGGCTCGAAGCGCGAGAGGCGCTCATCCAGCAGCACTATGAAGACGGCCTGAGGGCGCTGAATGCCGGAGATGCGGAGCTGGCGCGGGCCTACTTCGACTATGTGCTCCAGCTGGAGCCGGAGCACGCACTGGCCCGGCAGGGCGTGGCGGAGTCCAACGCCCGGCTGGTGGTGCTCCCCACGCCGACCTCCGAGGTGGAGCAGTCGCTTGTGGAACTGCGTCTGGAGGAGGCTCAGACCGCCTATGCCGCCGAGGATTGGCCCACGGTGGTCAACGCCCTCACCCAGCTACGGGCACTGGATCGAGAATATCAACGGGCCGAGGTTGAGGAAATGCTCTTCACGAGTCTCTACCGTGTTGGCATGGACTATCTGGAGGCCGACAACCTGGAATTGGGCATCTTCTATCTGGATCAGGCGGTGGCTCTCCGGCCCCTTGATGCCGACGCGGTGAGCGAGCGCAACCTCGCGGCTCGCTATCTTTCGGCCCTGAACTTCTGGGGGGTCGATTGGGAGCGTGCCATCGCGGAATTTGAGGCGCTTTATGCGGTGGCCCCCTACTACAAGGATGTTGCCTCACGACTCTATCAAGCAAATCTGGAGTACGCCGATCAGCTCTACCGCAGCGGAGAGATGTGCCCGGCGGAGCTACAGTACGCGCGGACGCTGCGGATCTCTTCATCTCCAGAGGTCGAGGAGCGACGGGCCGAGGCGGCGGAGGTCTGTCTCGTGGCGACGCCGGTGCCGCTGGAGGGGGGGGAACCGATGCTGACGCCCCAGCCCATCCCCGGCTTCAACGTGGGGCGGCTGGCCTATCCCGTCTACAATGCCGAAACCGGGGTCTATGACCTCTACGCTCTCTACGCCAATGGGCGCATCTTGCGCGTGGCGCGCAGCGCCGACCATCCCTGGTGGGAGTGGGGGACAGGCCGGATCATCTACCGGGACCGAGCCGCCAGGCGCATCAACATGGTCCTGCCGGAGGAGGGCGTGCCCCAGCCTCTCACCTCGCCCGATGGGCGGGCGTGGCCCACCCTCTCGCCGGATGGGCAGCGGATGGCATACGCAGCCCTTAACGAGGCGGGCACGTGGACCCTCTACGTCGCCCCCACCTACGCCACGGGGGAGCGGCAGGCGCTGACCAGCGGCTGGTCGCCGGCCTGGGGCGCTTCGGGCCTCATCGCCTACACCGGCTGTGAGGCCGACGGGGAGACCTGCGGTATCTTCGTGATCAATCCGGACGATGGACAGCCCGGCAGGCGGCTCACGGGCAGCATCAACGATACGGCGGTGAGCTGGTCTCCAAATGGGGATCTGATGGCCTACATGTCCAACATCACCGGCAACTGGGATATCCTCCTGCTGAACACGGGCGGCGGCGTAACGCAATTCACCTACGATGCCTCCGATGAAGGATTGCCTGTCTGGGCCCCCGATGGCAGTGGGGTGGCCTTCGTCAGCAATCGCAGCGGCAAGTGGGCCATCTACGTAGCCGACCCCAATGGGCAGAACGTGCGCCGCATCCTTGACTTGGGCGCCGAGCTGCCGGGCTGGGATAACCAGCGGCTCTCCTGGTCCCCTTGACGGGAGGGCAGTTTGGGGTATAAGAGGGAGACCCTCGGGGCGTAGCGCAGCTTGGTTAGCGCGCACGGTTTGGGTCCGTGAGGNNTCAAATCCGCCCGCCCCGACTTTGACCACCCGGCTGCCGGAATAGGCGGGCCGTGTGGTCAACAACATTGAACCCGCACCCAACGCCGTCCACACGGGTCATCGAAAACCGGAAACGCAACCCAAAAACCGGAAACGCATAACGAAGGAGAGTCCACACGGTATGAATACGGATGATCTGACCCTATTCAGCGCGTTCGAGTGGTTCCTCGCCGATCGCGACGCGGAGGGCGTCAGCGACTACACTCTTCGCAACTATCGCAACACTGTCGCCAAATGCCGCCTCTATTTCGAGGGCAACCCGCCCCTGGCGGACGTCTCCCGCGCCGACTGGATCGGATTCCTCACCTGGCTCAAAAACGACTACACCCCCGACCTCGCCGGGGGCGTTGCGCCTCGCCCCGAGCAGGAACGCCTCAGCGCGAAAACCATCGCCAACATCCACACCAATCTGAGCGCCTTCTACACCTGGGCCACCGCCCCCGGCGTCGATCTCCTCACCGACCACCTCATCCGCACCATCCCCCGCCCCCGCTTCGAGAATCCCCTCATCGACCCCCTCACCCGCGACGAGGTAAAGAGCATCCTCTCCGCCTGCACCGAATCCGCCGCCTGGAGCACCCGCCCGGAGATCACCTCCGCCATCCCCAGCCGCGACCGGAACCGCGCCATCGTCCTCACGCTCCTGAGTACCGGCGTTCGCGCCTCTGAACTCATCACCATCCGCTTCGGGGACGTGAGCCTCAAGGAGCGCAGCATCCGCGTCGCCGGGAAGGGCCGCGGACGCGATAGCAAGGAGCGCCTCGTCTACTTCGGCAAATCGACCGGGCGCGCCATCTGGCGGTACCTCTCCCCCCGCCTGGAGGGGATCCGCACCACCGACGCGCTCTTCACCTCCCTCCAGGGCGACCACGCCCTCAGCCGCTCCGCCCTCTCCAAACTACTCTCCCGCCTCGGCGACCGTGCCGGCACTAAATGCAACCCGCACCGTTTCCGTCACACCTTCGCCACCGAATTTCTCCGCAACGGCGGCGACGTGCTAAAACTCCAGGCCCTACTGGGACACAGCAGCCTGGAGATGGTCAAACGTTACGCGCATTTTGTGGATGCCGACTGCGCGGCTGCCCACGAGCAGCACGACCCCGTCGACTCGTGGCGGCTCTAAATGGCCTTGGTCAGCGCCTCATACCACCACGACGTCCCGTTCCAGCCGACCAGGTAGACCTCCGCGTTGGCGTCATTGTCGTCTAACAGCCCGACAAATCCCACGGGCACCGTCCCGAACGCCGCCGTCAACTGTGCAGCCGTCGGCGGATTACTCACATTCGCCGTGTTAACCGTGCCTCCGCCGTCCTGCGCCTCCAACGCCGTCGTCGCCCTGCGCGCGCGCCGTGCCAGCGCGTACGCCTCCAGCACCCCCTCCGGATCCCGCATCACCCCTCCAGCGAGACGCTGAACGTCTCTCTCTTCCCCGCCACCTGCAACCGGTACGCCGCCACCCGCATGTCGGCGCGATACTCCATAAATTGCGCCGTAACGCGGTCCCCGAATCCCCAATCGCGACCGAACACGCACCGCTCCGTGTCCCGCGCCGCGAACGTAAGCCGTTGCTGCGGCCGCCCCGCCTCCAGCACCTCCCGCGTGGCCCGTTCCAACTCCGTTGATTCCCGCTCGTAATTCCGACCATCGAAATAGTCCTCGATCCGATTCAGCGGCGAGCGATTCCGCCGCGTCACGTCCGTGACCGTCGTTGCCGGATCCCGCTCCTCACCGACGCCCCGTCCGCGGCCGTAGGCGAACGTCACCTCGTCCCGGTGATCCACCGTCAACACCGGATCCTCCATATTGCGATTCTGCATCGAAAATACCACCGGCGCCGCGCTCCCCACCTGGCTCCGGTGGTCCATACCCCATTGTCCGGTCCGCGTGCGAAACTCCATCCCCCAGCCCGATCCTGTGGGCACCACTCCGAACCACGTCGCCGTCGCCGCCGTATTCCGGCTCTGCTCGTGGATGTCCTGCAAGGCCCGCAACACCTCCCAGTACGCACACGCCTTCGAGATCGTGGTCCCCGTCCCCGCCGCAGCCGCGACGCTCAGCCCGTAATCGCTCATATCCCGCGCCGTCGCCGCCGACGCGCCCAGGTTCTCCACCACCAGCGCCCGCATCACCGTATCCGCCGCGCCCGATTTATCCGCTGCCGCCGATCCCGCCGCGCCGACCACTCGCCGCCGGCGCAGCACGTCGTTATAGTCAGGCCCCCGCAGCACCACCTCCCGGCCGCCACGGAGCGCCGCCGGCGACCAGTACCGCACCAGGCCCGCGAATAGGATCGATTTCCGCCCCCCCTCCGGCTGCCGCCAGACCACCAACCGCGCGTCGAGCAACGAGTCCAGGAACCCGAACGTCAACCGCTGCCGCGCCCCGTCCGTACCCACCTGCACCCACCACGGCAGCACGATCTCGAACGCGCCCACGTCGTTCTCCCGTTGCGCCACGTCCAGCGCGGCGAAATCATCCAGCGTCAACAATATCTCGTCCCGCGCCGGATGTAGCAGATCTACGCTGTACGTCGCTCCCGTGCTCATGCCACCGACCCCTCGTTGTAGATCGCCAGCACCTCCGCGTCCGTCAGCGCCCGCGTCGTCGCGAACACCTGCCGCAGCGTCCCGTTACACGGATTCGCGCCCGCGCTGTCTGTACCGATGTACAGCGTCGCCCCCGCGTTCGACGCCGTGTACGACGTCCCTGAGGCCGCGCTCTCCCCGTCGATGTAAATCTCCATCCGCGACGCTGCCCACACGAACACCAGGAACTGCTCCGTATCCGCCGCAAAAATCAGATCCTCAATCGCAACCCTGTTCACACCAGCCGCCAGGAGAAGATCTCCTGTCACTGCGTCGAAATACGCCTCGATGTTGCCCTCGCTAAACAGATAGCGCGTTCCTCCCGACTCGTCCGCCGCCGGGCGCCACCACATCCCCACCGCGCCGGCGTTCACACTCAGCGGATTCGATAGGCTGCACGTCCCCCCCGTCGCGATTGTCGACGTCGACGCGTGCACCCTCCCGTACCACACCGCGCCCTCCGTCCCGCCGTAGAAAAACGGCACCGCCGCCGCCCCCTCCGTCACCTGCACCCCGTCGATCAGGAACCCCTGCCCGTCGGTGATTGCCGTGTTGTACATTTGTATGTACACACGGCAATCAGTTCGATCCGCGTAATCGATCGTCGCTGTGTGGCTATAGCGCTGCCAGGCGCCGGGCTCCGGAATCACACCGTAATTCACAAAGCCCCCAGGTTCATTCGCGTCAGGGTTCGCTCCGCCCTCCCAGCGGAACATAAGCCGGATTAGGGTTCCCGAGCCAGTAGGGACATCTATATTCTGCAGATAGGCAGAGAACGTGACCTCCTCCGCCCCTAACGCGGAGATATCAATAATTCTCGGCACCACTTGCGCATAAGAATCAGTACCGCCTCGCACTGTTTTAAGACACGTGTCCTCAAATAGCCCGCCCGCGCTCTGATATGTTACCACCGAAGACGAACTCGATGCCCAGTAGGTCAAGTCCCCTTTCCCCGCGACGGGATCAAAAAACAGATTCGTTCCCGCCCCAATCAGCGTCAGCCCCCCGGCCTCCTCCTCCCGCCATCCGCCCGCGACCGTCGCCTCGACGTCGTTCGGATCCACCCGCGACCTCGCGTACCACGTCCCGCCCCGCGCGAAGACGCCCCACGTCGGGCCGAACACCGCCGCCGTATCCGCCCGCGCCACCCCGTGGACCAGGTCCCGCACCGCCTCCTCGAATGTCCACGATCTCGGCGTAAACGCGCACGCGAGGGATGTGCTCGTATCCGTATCCGTCATATACGCCGTGATCAGGTTCTCGCCCGGCCACAACACGAACCCCGCGTCGTCGCCGCCCGGCAGCGCCTCCAGCCGCCCCCGCCAGTCGCTCACCACCGACCGCCGCCCCGGGCGCGTGTCGATGGTCACCGTCTCCCCCTCGTTCACCCACAGATCGAAGAGGATCTCCTGCCCGCTCCTCACGTTGGCGATACTCTGTAACGTCCCCGGCCCCGTCACCGTGAACACCGGATGCACGTCCGCGCTCCCCGCGTTCGAAACCGTCGTCGCCGCCGCCGTCGTCAGATCGCCGGTGCCGTCGTATCCAATGTACAAATCCCCGCTATCGCGATCCGCGAATATCGTGGAGATGATCGCCGCCGGGATCGAGTCCAGAATCTCCGCACCCACGGGATTCCACGTAAATCCGTTCCACCAGGCCACACCAGCGACGATGTCCAGGCTCCCTGCCTCATCAAACGTTCCCACCACATACACGCGGTCCTCATAAACCGCCACCTCATAGACCGCAGCGCCCCCCGCATGCTCCAGCCCCCCATCCAATCCCTCCATCGCGTATCCGTTCCACGCGACGATCCCGCGTCCCAGAGATTCCCCATCTACCGTGGCGCCGTACGAGCCGGCCACGTACACCTGGCCCGAGTTAGTGATCGCCATCGAGTAAAAATAGCCCGTCGCACTCGTCGCCAGCGTCGTCCAGGTGGATCCGTCCCAACTGGCCAGCCGCGCGCCAGATCCATCCGATCCTGCCGCGTAAAGCGTGCCATCCGGACCGAACAATACCGCAAACACCGCCGTCACCGGGCACGTTCCCACCGCTGACCACGCCGCGCCCGTCCAGTAACTCACACCAAAATCCCCCCCCACGTAAATATCGCCCGTGGCCGGATCTACCGCCACGCCCCGCGCTGTGCTGCCGGGCCCCGTTCCTCGCGCCGCCCACGCGCTCCCCGTCCAATAGGCGTAATGGTCCGCTGCCGCCACCCCCGCAAAATCAGTGAACGTGCCGACAATATGCAGCGTGCCGTCCGGCCCCACCGTCGCGCCCTCCACGTACCCACTCGCCACGCTCGGAGTGCCCAGCGTCCCCCACGCCTCTGTCTCCGGGTCCCAGTACGCGATATAATCCAGCGCCGCCTGGTTGTCCCAGTTAGCAAAAATACCAAACACCAGGATTTTCCCGTCAGAGAGTTTCACGATCCCCTCCGGGCGTGCCGATCCACCCACCGCCGTCACACTCACCGGCGGCCCCAGCGCCGTCCACTCCCCGTCCACCCGCGCCACAATGTGCCGCGTCGTCAACGTCTGCGCGAACGCCAGATCGACGCTCTCCTCCTCCGTCGCGTACCAGAACGGATCCGTCGCTCGCAATTGGACCCCCACCTCGCGGGAGAAGCCCTGCTTCGTCTCCTGTACCACCCCCACCGGAAAACAGTGCAACAGCGCCGCCGTGCCGCTCACCGCCGATTCCTCGTACTCCCACGCCTCCGTCCGCACCCGCCGCCCATTCAACCGCAGCAGCGCGTTCAACGCCCCCGCCCGGGCCAGCAGCCCGTCGTGGCTCGCCCCCAGCAGCCGGGAGACAATCGTCACCGTCCGTGGCTCCGCCCACAGATCCTCCATCACGCCGCCATCGTCCAATGGCAGCGCCCGCTCCGCCGCCCGGATCGGCGGCAGCCCCTCGATCTCCGATCGCTGCACCGCGTACCGCTCCGCGTCCAACACCAGCGACCGCCCATCGGGGGATCTCAGCGTCCTCGTGATTGCCATCTATGCCCCCCTCAACGTTTTAAGCGTATCGAAACCCGCCGCCAACTGCGGCGTATCCACCGGCGCCGAGGTAAAAATCTGCAAAATATACGTATCCCCCCCGCCGCCGGCAGGCTCCCCCGCCGGCGCGACCGGTCGGAACGTCGCCCGCTCCGGCCCCGCCTCGCCCGCCAGGAACAACGTCGGACGCGTCACCATCCAGTCCCCGCCCTCCGCCTGGGGGATCGGCGCCTGATTCGGTACCGGGCTCGGCTGCTGCCGCGCCGGAGCCGTCCCCGTCCCCGGCAGCGGCGCCCGATTCCCTATGTCCACCGACCCCGGCACGCTCCACCCCGGCACGCTCCCATCCACATCCAGATGGATCCGCATCGAATGCTCCGTCGGCAGATTGCGCATCGCACCATCCAGCCGGTTGATCGTCTCCTCCGTTGTCAACAGGCCGGAATTCAGATTATCCACACCTGCCCGCGCCTGCGCCATCGCCGTAACCGCCGCGTCGTCCACCAGCCCCCACTTCTCGGCGAGGGCCCCCATCACCTCCAACTCCTCCTCCGTGATCACGCCATCGGCCGCCGCCGCCTGCTGAATAAATCCCAGCACGATCTTCCCCGTCGCCTCGTCCGATTTCCCCATCAACTGCGTCATACTATCGCGGTAATTCGCCAGGGCACCTTCGCTCACCCCCCGGATCGCGCCCTCCACCTCCTCCAGCCCCTTGGTAATCTCTGCGCCCGCGTACGACCACCCATAGCCGACCACATTTGCAGCATCAGCCAGTTGATGAGCCTCGTAAACATTCCGACTCATCACCTCCTCATGACCAATCCCCAACTCAATCGCTCGTTCTTTGAGCAGGTTGTAGTCATTGTATTCCGTAGTCACCTCATTGATCGCCCGGCCCTCCGCCTCCGCAATCCGGACACTCAACTCCCAGGTGTCAAACCGTCCCGCTACCTCCAACGCATCGTATTGCGCCTGCGCGTACTCCTCCCACGCCATTCCGGACTCAATCGCCTGATCCGCGTGGGAACTCAGCATATCACTCAGCCGTGTATCGTACGAAAGTAGCAGCGCTGCCCCCTCCGCCGCGTTCGCGAACAGATCCCCCAGCCATGAATCACCCGCCCGGGCCTTGAAATCCGTCCACGCTGCGCTCAGCCGGTCAAATGACGAGGCCGCGCCCAACCCCGCATCCCCCAGCCGCTCAATCGCCTCCCGGCCCTGCTCCAACACGGCCATCCGGAACGCGTCCTCGCGCGTCAACCCCGAGATCTCCTCCTGCAACTCCGCGATCCGCTGCGTCGTCGCCCCCGAGGAAATCCCGAAGTCGTCCAATAGCCGGATCGACTGGTTCTGCAGCAGTTGGCTGAACTTCGCCGTCCGTTGCTCGGCGCTCAGCATCCCGTCGCCCAGCCGGACCGCCATCATCGCGAACTCCGCCGCCTCGTCCGAGGACTCCGCCAGCCCCATCGACAAAAATTTATTCGCCAGCGCCATCCCGTCGAGGCTCGACATTGTGTAATCCGTCGCCTGACGCATATCGCGCAGATACCGTCCCGCCTCCTGCGTCGAACCGGAAAGCGCCGTGAGTCGCTCCTCCGCCGCCCGCGACTGCGTACCCAACCGCGCCAACTCATACGCGGTTTTGATAATCTCCCGCGCCGCCAGGCTCCCGAGCACCCCCTGGAGCACGGTCGCCGCCTTCGAAAAACCCGAGACCTGCTCCGTGCCACCCTGTAACTCCTGATTGAGACGCTGCTGCTGCTGCGTGAGATCGTCCGTCCTAACCTGCAACTGAGCGCGTTTCAGGTCGTCGGTTTCCCGCGTCAACTTCGCCTTCGCGTCCGCCAATTGCAACGACACCAGTTTCAGCCGGTTCGCAGTAGACGACGTCTGATCAAACGCGCCACTCACCCCCTCGGCGGATTTACCCAACCGCTCCAGATCCTGCCGCGCCTCCTGCGTCCCGGCTCGCGACCGGTTCGCAAACTCCAGCACCGCCCGCAGATTGAAATCACTCATATCCACCTCCCTGATCCCGCCACAGCGCCAGCGTCTCCCAGTCCACCTGCGGCACGCCCCCCACGTTCCACGCGTGGAACGTCGTGCAGCCGTGCAGCGCGTTCAACTCCCGCGCCAGCAGCACCCGCTCCACCAACTCCGGAGGCCGGCGGCTCGTCCCGTTCAACCACGAGACGAGCCGCTCATCGCTTTTCCCAGCCCCCTCCGGTGCGCGTTCACCATCTCCCACGCCCGCCGCGCCAGCCAGATCGCGAACCCCACCGCTTCCGGCTGCTCGAGCAGCGCCCGCGCCTCCTCCGGCTCGCACCCCCACAGTTGCGCGTGCAGCGCCGCGCTCTCGTTCAGCAGCGCCTCATCCTCGGCCGCCAGCGCCGCCTGCGCCTCATCCGTGAATGCGCGCAGCCGCGTCAAATACGCGCCCCAGCGTTTATAGAACTCCAGCGACGGATTCACCCAGATCTCAGCGCTCCCCTCCAGATCCGGATGAAACTCTGAAAACGCCAGCCGCTCCCGTAACTGCGGAAATCCCTGCCCGAACATTCGCCTAACTCCAGTACGAGGCCCGCTCGTTCACCACGATAATCTGCGGCGCGTTCGTATTCGCGTGATTGTACCGGCTCCTGAACGTCGCCCGGACGATGTCGTCCCCATTCCGATCCTCCAGGATCGTGAACTCCTCCCACTTCCCCGGCAACTGGAAGCGCGCCGTGTGCTTCGCGTACGCCCCCGAGGTCGTCAGCGCCGCCCCCTCCAGTTTCAACTCCACCTGCCGCGCCACCTCGCCCAGCCAGTTCTCCGCCTCCGCCTCCGCGCCCGCCAGATACCGGAGGGTCATATCCAACACGATCTCCGGCCCCGTCTGCTGGAGTGTCGTAAAATACAACTCCCCGTCCGCGCTGAACACCGGCACCAGCCCCGTCGTCACCCGCAGCGACCACCCCACCAGCGTCGCCTCCACCTGCGAGGTACCCACGGTCCCGTCCGCATCATCGATGTACAGACTGCCGAGATTCGCCGGCGCGAACGTCACCGAGGCCGGATCCAGTGCCGTGAATGTCGCCTGCGCCCGCTGCCGCCCCTGGAGCGTGGCCCCCATCTGCACCACCTGCCCCTCCTCCGTCGTCTCCCCGCTCACCGTGAAATCCCGGCAGAACCCGTACTCCATCTCGTGCGCCTGCACGTTGTCCCCCGCCTCCACCGTCAGCGTCTTGATCGTCGCCGCCGCCGTGCGCGGGAAAACGTGCGTGTAAATCTTCCCTGTGCCCGCAGCATCGTCCACGCCCGTCTGCTGCGCCGCCACCCCGCACTGGAGCAACCACACAAACTGCTCGAACGAGAACGC
>NPIE01000997.1_pt1 | contig 18246 bp, 18 predicted proteins | sample 8637661 | NCBI WGS metagenome assembly NPIE01 (sample SAMN07420842, study PRJNA396082) | bioreactor metagenome | isolation source: sample BA12 brine-fed electro-methanogenic bioreactor BA | place: Japan: Kochi | collected 2016-12-09
TTTGTCTATCAAACTCTGGTTCCATTAAAAAACATTTTGGACAGGTATGATTTCTACAAAATTTCAACATCAATTCCAATTTTAGCTATTGTTTGTTTTCTCCACTCATCAGAAAGCAAGTGACTGTCTGCTATTGCTAATCCTATCTTAAGAGGGTGTAATGCATAATTTAATCCGGCGGTTATAAAAACTGCTGTAAATTTATCAAGAAAATCGGACTGGTCATCTTTGAAAGTTTTATCGGTGTAGAAAAATCCTAAAGAAACATTTAAATCATCTGATAAACCGTAAACACTGCTCCCGGAAAGTTCTAATTGGTTATTAATATTAGAATTAACATCATTCCAGAAAACAATCCCCGCTCCTAGTTGAAACAAAAAGTCGTCTAAATAATTTGTTTCTATATCTAATTTTAGCTTAGAGGGTTTTTGAGCTTTGATCCTAGCAGAATAAGGTACAATATTCAAACTCAGCGTATCAACAGGCCTTATACCATAATTTGTATCCTCATAATCAGCAAGCATATTTATAGAAACATTGTTTTCGTAAAATAAACCGGTACGGATAAATTTGCATGTGTTTAATGCAAGCTCGTAAACAATACCGGTAGCCCAACTAATATCCGAACTAGTTGCTTTCAATGAATTATCAAATAGTTTTTCCTCGTAACTCAAATTGTTTTTAGAAACTCTAGCTCCTACTGCAAATGAATTCTCATCAAAAATATTATTGAACATGTAAGAAACTCCGAGGGAAAAACTATACAGCCGAGTTCTGAAATCAGGTTCGTAATATTCTCCCGTTCCATCCGGGTTTTCGATATTAGTAATAGGAATTTTACCAAAATCAAGATGTGAATTGTATAACTGTTGAAAAGAAACTACAAAATTGAAACCAATTGCGGGTAAAATCATACCAAAAGATTGTGGTACCTCATATTCATATCTTTCATGACCTATACCTGAACCGATAGCATCATCAATTTTAGTTTCGTATTGGTAAGTTAATCCTGCCATGAAATTATTATACCGTGAAAGAGATGCCGGATTTAATAGACCGATATTCCAAACATCATTTGTAATATCGGATGTGCCGAAAGAACTAAGCGATGGTATAGAAAAACCTTGTGCTAGATAAAGTGGATTGATTTCGATTGTTGTAGTTTGAGACAAAATTATTTTCGTAAAAAATATAACAAAAGCTGCAGCCTTAATAACTTTCATTTCCTACCTATATTAAACTTTAGAAAATAGATATTTACAAAAATAATTTAATATTAGGTTTATAATATTTCAATATGATATAGAGCGATAATAAGATCTTTTTTAAGATGTTTCATTTATTGAACTTTTTAAAAAACTTCCAAGCTTCTTCGACCGCTTCTATATCACGATTTTGGTTGCCCAACAATTGCTTGTTGCTTATTTCGTGTTTGATAGATGGGACGGCATGACCGGAGTTAGTTATTACATTAAGTGCAACCGGCGGGTTTTCTAACGGACGATCAAATTCATTTTTTATTATTCGGGAATTATCATCCGGATTAATATCTTCATAAAATTTTGTTGTTAGTTTTTGGGTGTTCAATTGATTAAGGCTCACCCAATAATTGAGCGTTTCAACTGCAGATAAAACTTCTCCTCTATCACCGATTATAGTTCCGCCGTCAAAAGGCATGATTGGGTCCTGCTTGCTGTTCATAATAATTATCGGCAAAGGTTTTTCCGGGAATCCGCACTCAAAATCAACAGGCATATTTGCTAAAAACACAGCAGCACCTGCAAGTTTATCTCCTAATTTAGCTGCAAGCCGGTAGACCATCATCCCACCGTTTCCAACGCCTGCGGTGTAAATTTTGTTTTTATCAATCGACAAATTAAGAATAGCCCATTCAATTAATTCGTCAATAAATTTTACGTCGTTGGCTTTGGAAAAATCACCTCTTGAACTTACATCGGTTCTGCAGTCATTCCATTTTTGGTTTTTGCCTTTTGTATCATTGTTAACAGGATTAACGCCGTTTGGGGCAATTAAAACAAACTTTTCTTCATCTGCCAAATTTGGCCATTCATTAAATCCGTCACCGGTATGAAAAACTTCTTCCATCCCGCTGTTATAATTATGAAATACAAAAACAGCGGGCGCATTTTCCGGGCATTCACGGGGAATGTAAAAAGTAAAATGTCGTGTCAAGCTATCAACTTTAATTTCTTCTTCGTGCCAATTGAATGAATAATTTCTTTGTGCGAAGAGTAATGTTGATCCAAGTAAAATTAATAATAAAATATCGGATGATATTACTTTCATAGATATTTTCAGACTATAGATATTAAAAATACAGAGATGCTTTAATAGTTGTTTACCCCAATTGAATAGTTTTTACTAAAACCGGTTACTCATAACAGCCCCATTAGTTGGAAAACGTGAATAATTGGAAGTCTGTTAAAACACAACATTCCATTTTTCCATCATTCGAATAACCATACAACAAGAATTGCTACGAGTAATATTCAATTCTTCTTTATTATAAAAAACGAATACCCGTAAAAAGCCGAATACTTTTTGTGCATTTCCATTTCGATTGATTCGTTTTCAAGAACTTCCAATGCTTCGGAATCATCTGTATATTTTTGTTTTAATTCAAGAAGTCTTCTACTTAATGGGGAATAATAATCATCCCACCACGCTTCATCGGGCAGAACATAACTGCCGATAAATTTATAATGGGTATTGGTTAAAAAGTTTACTATACCGTCAATACTATTGATAGCTCCGTAGGAAGATGACCAATAATTATCAATTTCTTCCGGACGATCGATTTTGAACCAGCATAGTTCACTAAAAACAATGTAGCCGTTTGGTTTTAAATGTTTTTTCCAAAGTTCGAGAGCCTTTCCTATGCCCATTAAATAGATAGAGCCTTCAGCCCAAATTATATCAAATTTATTTTCCGGGAATTGAAGATCAATCATATCGCCAACTTGTCCGGAAATTTTTGATGACAAGTTGTATTCTGCAACCTTGTTATTAAGCTCATCAATGTAAGGTTTGTGATTATCGATTGCGACAATTATACCGTTTGAAATTTCAGCAAGATCAAAAGTTTGTTTACCAGGTCCGCATCCGATATCTAAAATAGTCGGAGCCTCGGGTAAGTTGGAGAGTAATGAATATACCTTTTTAGTTGATCCGAAATTACCAGGCCCTTCGCGAGGTATGTCTTGATGAATTTCGAAAAATATTTTTTCTTGTTTTGAAGTCATTTCATAAACTTTTCTTAAGTTTTTTTAAGCCTTCTTTATAACCGGCTTCAATCAATTCATCAACATTGTTGGTTTTGATGTAATCGAACTTAGAAAGATCCGGTGTTATTAAAAGATCTGCTTCTTTTGTTTGGAATTGAGTGGCATTGGAAAGAATAATGTCAAAAGTATTCAGCAGCAGTTCAATAACATTATCCGGTTTTTGATATTTATGTGCGGCGTTTAAGTCGACTGCTATATCATACTTTGCCCCAAGTTCTTCAAGTGCAGTAAGCGGCACGTTTTCCAACAAGCCTCCGTCAACATACAATTTTTCTTCTATTTCAACAGGTATAAACACACCCGGTATTGCGGAAGAAGCCGTTACAGCTTGAGCAATTTTTCCATCCTTAAATATTTTTTTCTCACCGTTTGCAACATCTACGGCAATAACGGCAAGTGGAATTTGTGCATCGCTGAAATTTACATCGCCGATAGTATCAATTAATTTATCGCCAAGTTTTTCGTTTGAAATAATTCCGTAGTTGGAAAGTGAAATTTTTGAGACTTCAATCCAATCGAGTTCATCAGCAAACTTTCTCATCTCTTTCCAATCTTTACCAAAAGCATATAAAGCGGCTACAACCGCACCAATGCTGGTTCCGGCAACGTAATCAATTTTAATTTCCAACTCTTCGATTGCTCTAATGACCCCTATGTGTGCAGCACCAAGCACGGCACCACCCGAAAGTGCCAAACCGATTTTTTTCTTTTTGTGAAATTTCAATTTTTTTTCCTGAAATTCTTTTTAATCGTTCTTTAATTTCCAAGTTTGAGGTAAAAAGAAAAGGAGCATCCCGTAAACTTCTAAACGACCAAGCAGCATTACTCCGGTGAGAATCCATTTGCCTAAACTGGGTATTGCGTTGAAATTGCCTGTCGATCCGACTGTCCCCAATCCGGGACCAACGTTACCGGCAGCAGCAATTGTTCCGGTAAAGGCTTCTAAAGCATTAACTCCTGTTATAACTAAAAATATACCGCCGACAAACACGATAAACAGATAAACAACTATATAAAGTATTCCAAGCGAAAGGTCTTCATCGTGTATTTTTTTCTGACCAACTTTAACTGTAATAACTGCTCTGGGGTGTCTCAGCAATCTTAATTGCTTTAATACCGTTTTATAAAACATCACAAAGCGGTCGGCTTTTATACCGCCCGAAGTTGATCCTGCAGTTGCACACTGAAGTGCAAAAAACATTAAAAGAATTTGTGATAGTGAAGGCCAAACTGAAGAATTTGCCGTTGCAAAACCTGTGGATGTGCCAAGTGAGATTACTTGGAATGCGGAATACCGAAGTGCATCTCCAAAACTATCATAGTTTATTCCATAAGTATCAAAGGTAATTATTATAGTTCCGATTAACATTGCTGCTAAATAATATCGGACAATTGTAGATTTAAAGATGTTCAACGAACCTTCGAAAATTGCAGAAAATAAAAGTCCGAAATGAAGTCCCGATAAAACCATAAAAATTATTATAACACTTTCAATTGCTACACTGTTGTAATATGCAATGCTTGTATTCTTAGGAGAAAATCCCCCGGTTGCAATTGTTGCAAATGAATGAGTAACGGCATCGTATAAATTCATTCCGAATATCATCAGAAAAATTGTTTCCAAAAACGTTAAACCAACATATACCATTAAAACAATGCGTAAAGTGTTTTTAGCATTTTGTTTGAAGTTCTCTTGAGCAACGGGTGACATTTCCGTTCTGTATAGAATCATACTTGCCGAACCAAGTGAAGGTAATACGGAGAGGACGAACATAATAATGCCCATACCACCGAGCCAGTGTGTTACTGCTCTCCAAAATAAAAGTCCGAGCGGAACGCTTTCAATATCCGTTAAGATTGATGAGCCGGTTGTTGTAAACCCGGATACACTTTCGAACCAGGCATTTGAAACTGTAAACTCTCCGCCCCACATTATGTAGGGCAGCATACCAACCACACAAGAAAGAATCCAACTTCCAACAACAATTGTTAATCCTTCGCTTTGGTTAATATCTTCGGCAGGCGGAACGAATATCATCGGGAAAACACCGAACAAAGCTGTAACCGCAGCACTGAACATTAAAACACCAAATGAACCGTCGCTGTATAACAATCCTACTAATGCAGATATAAAAAGAAATAGTGCATTGATTAAAAGAACTAATCCGACGTATCTTAAAACCAAGTAGAGTCTCATTGTTTTTCCCTTCCGGCTTGCGACAAGGAACAAAGAGTGCTTATTGAGGAAGAGAGTTCTGTTAATTCATCTTTTGATTTGATTTGAACACTGTATGGTTTTCTTTTTTCAATAAATTCTTTAATACCGATTGTTATTCTTACGATTGGTGTAACAAAATAATAGTTCACGAAGTAGTTAAACATAAACGAAAATATAAGTGCCGATAAAATTGCTACAATAGCAGGCATAATTGCACGATTAGCTTTGTCTCTTAAATTTGATGCGGTTGAGAACATTGTTTCGTCGTTCAAATCCATCAATCTTGTTACCGAATTCTTTACATCTAAAAATGATTTGTGAACTTCTTCGAAATACCAGCCAATATCTCCTTCCTTAGAAGTACCAACAATCGGTTTTCTCCATTTATCTTTATAGGCTTTGTATTTGGTCTGAATTTCTTTAATGAATTCGGTTTCACCATCTATCGTAATATTGTTTGCAGCAATTTCGAATTCCGCTTGAAATTGCTTATCAGCCGATTGAATTATCTCACGACCTTCTTCCCACTTACCGAGAATTAAGAGCAACACCCCGCTGTCTTCTCTTTCAAGGGCTTCAGCCATAGATTTTGCAGCATCAATGCTTTTGTAATTGTCCTGCAGAAGTTCGTTGACGGAAACACCAATAGATTTTAATTCATATATAGACCAGACAGCAGCTACGGTTAACATTAATGTTAATATTATAAACCCGGATAAAATCTTTAACCTGAGTTTCATTGTAAACTCCTTGCTGAATTATTCTTTCCCTAATCTGCTTACATATTTTTTTGCTTCTTCGTAAGTTAAGTCTCCCGAAATCAACACCTTACCTGTATTAATTGTATCTCTAATAATAGGCGCCGAAATAAATTTTCCATTGATAACAACTGCGATGCGACTACCGATATTATTTGCAGTTATTTCCGTCAATTTCAATTTTCCTGTATCATTTAAAAGCATATGAATTGCCGGATAATTATTTATAACCTCAGTATATGCATCTGAAATATCATTTTCATTTAATAAAATCTTTGAGTGTAAATAATATTTTTCACCGGTAGGATTATATATTACTTCGGTTAGATTATCGGATATTTCTGTTTCGGCGAGCTTAAATTCCACCTTTGTGTTATTTTCACCGGTAGAATTACATGCAGTGATAAAGGAAAGAATGAAAAGTAATATGCAGAAATATTGCTTCATTAATTTTATTACATTTATAAATACTCAAATTAGTCAAAATGAGAGTTAGAGTGAAGTTAATTATTTATTACATCTATTCAATTTTTCTCTTGTAAAAAAATATTGATGCTTCATTTCACTTTTACACGTTTAGCGAAAAACTCGTAAATACTGCTCGGTAAAATTCCCCCCAACCAAGAAGCAAATGTTAATACCGGTGGAAATGCGATTATAGGTTTTTCCTTTTCAATTCCTCTAATAATAATATCGGCAGCTTTCTCCGGCGGCATTATAAACGGCATCTTAAATTTATTTTTATCGGTCATCGGAGTTTTTACGAATCCCGGTTTAACCGTTATCACTTTTACATTGTATGGGTGTAATTCAACTCTTAATCCTTCAAGAATTTTTGTTACTGCGGCTTTACTTGCACAATAGAATTCACTCTTTGCATGCCCGCGGCTGTCTGCCAAGCTTGATGTACCAACAATCATACCGTTTTTTCTATTCATCATTTGGGGTAATAATTGTTCTATCCAATAAACTATTCCCATAACATTTACACCGAAAATTTCTTCGGCGTGTTTGGAGTTAAATTCGGTTATATCCGTTCTGTAACTTGTACCCGCATTCAAAATCGCAATGTCTATATTATTCTTAATCTTACTCTTAATCTTAATCATACACTCGCTTACTGAATTCTTATCCGCCACATCGCAGCTATCAATAAATATCTCGGCTTTTTTGCTATTCAAATTGGAAAGGTATTCTTCTATTATATTTGTCCTCCGTGCCGTGAGAATTAAAGTACAATCAATCATTGCAAGTTTTTGGGCAAGAGATTTGCCGATACCGGACGAGGCGCCTGTAAGTAATATTGTTTTGTTTGTAAATGTCATCTAAAAACCTTTAATTCAAAATTATACAGAATGCGAATTTCTTTCTAAACAAAGGCAAAATTGTTATCTTTCGCAACATTTTTTATTACGTAAGATGAAACCGAATATTACCGAAATTGAAGGTGTTTGGTTAAATGCTGAAATTTTTGAAACCAAATTCACCTGTGACTTGGAAAAATGCAAAGGTGCTTGCTGTACCGTTGAAAGTGAATACGGTGCACCAATCACAAAAGATGAAATAAACAAAATTAATGGTAAGTTGCATATAATTAAAGAATATTTACCGAAACTGCATATTGATGTAATTGAGTCGAGTGGATTTTGGGAAGAAAAATTCGGACAATTAATGACCCGGAGTGTTGACAATAAGGCTTGTGTGTTTGTTTATTTCGATAACGGGATTGCCCGTTGTGGAATCGAAAAAGCCTACGAAGAGGGGAAAATTAATTTTCAGAAACCGATCTCTTGTCATCTTTTCCCCATTCGTGTTTCGAACTTTGGAGGTGATGTTTTGAGGTATGAAGAATATTCCGAATGCAAGCCTGCAATTGAAAAAGGAATCGAAACTAATTTATCAATTTTAGAATTTTGTAAAGATTCATTAAAAAGACTTTACGGCAATAATTGGGTTGAAAAAGCCAAGAAATTTTTAAACAGTTAAACTATGCTATCATTACAACAAAAATTTTCATTACAACAGAAACTTTCACCGCAGCAAATTCAATATCAAAAATTGCTGCAGTTGAATACAATGGCTTTAGAGCAGCGTATTAAAACCGAGCTGGAACTCAATCCTGTTCTTGAAGAAGTTGTTGATGAAGAAATTGAATTGAAAGAAACTCAAGACGATTCCGATGACCCGATTGATTCCGACGACGAAGAATACGATACTGCCGAAGATGAGTTTGACCTCGAAGATTTTATGAATGATGAGGACTTGGATAACGATAGATTAAATCGAAGTCCCGACGAAGAACAAACACAGCCTGTTGCTCCTCAAAAAACTACCTTGCGTGAGCAATTGATAAACCAGCTTCATATGCTCGATTTAACCGATGATGAAATTACAATCGGTGAAAACATTATAGGCAGTTTAACAAAAGATGGATATTTCAAAGAGGACCTGGGCAAAATTATCAATGAGTTAAAACTTTTTGAAGAAATTGATGTTACCCTCGAACAGGGAGAAAAAGTTCTAAGTATTATACAGACCCTTGAACCGGTAGGTATAGCCGCAAGAGATTTACGCGAATGTTTGCTTTTGCAGCTTCGTAATTCTTCATACGATCCTTACTATTCATACCTTGCCGAGAAAATTTTAACCGAGTATTATAAAGAGTTTGTAAATAAACGCTATGATATAATCGAAAAGGAAATGAACTTAACCCGTGAAACTCTTCGTTCTACATTAGACTTGATCCATAAGTTAAATCCGAAACCGGGCGAAGGCAATATCGACGAGGAAGAATCGAATCAAATTACACCGGACTTTTTGATAGAAAAAGTAGATAACAATTATATAGTTACGCTTAACGATAAAACGATGCCCTCGCTTACAATCAGCCAGACGTATTTGGAAATGATTGAATCGAGTAAACGCAAGCGTAAGATGAACGAACGCGATAAAGAAACACGAAAATTCTTACGTGAAAAATTTGAATCGGCTAAATGGTTTATTGCATCAATACAGCAGCGTCGTAATACTCTCCTTAAAATTATGCGGGCTATATTAGAAAAACAATACCACTTTTTTGAAAGCGGTCCCCGGCATTTAAAACCGATGATTTACAAAGATATTGCAGATGAAATAGGGATGGATATTTCAACAATAAGCAGAGTTGTTAACGGAAAATATGTTCAAAGCCCCCAAGGTATACACGAACTGAAATATTTCTTCAGTGAAGGTTTATCAACCGATTCCGGTGATGAGATTTCCAACAAACATATTAAAGAACTCATCAAAGAAATAATCGAAAATGAATCTAAGAAATCACCGTACAGTGATGAAAAAATTTCAAAAATGCTTCAGGAAAAAGGAATACATATTGCTCGCCGTACGGTTGCAAAATATAGAGAGCAGCTCAAACTCCCTGTCGCCCGTCTGCGTAAAGAATTATGACACTTGTAATTGACGCACTTATAATTATTATTCTCTTTCTTCTGTTTGGTTATTCGCATTCACTTTTAGCATCAAATAAATTAAAGAAAAAACTCGCTGAGCAGATCGGAGATAAGATTGCATTCTATCGATTGTTTTACAATACCATATCTGTTATAATTTTTATTTTACTTTATGCAATCGCTCCCAAACCTTCGGTTATTATTTATGATTTAAATTATCCGTGGGATATTGTTATTTTAGCAGTTCAGTTCTTTTCACTTATTGGACTTATTTGGGCTGCTTCCGGGGTTAAACTTTGGGAGTTTATTGGGTTTGCTCAAATTAAAAGGTATTATAATGGGACGTACAATCCCAAAGAACTTGATGAAAGATATACCCTGAAAAAGACTGGTGCGTTTAAGTATTCCCGTCACCCAATTTATTTTTTCACGATTCTTTTTCTTGGGTTTAGGCCTACTATGGATTTTTTTTATCTCGTGTTCTTTATTTGTTTAACGGGTTATTTTATTGTCGGCTCAATCTATGAAGAGAAAAAATTAGTAGAACTTTTTGGTGATGAGTATGTTCAATACCAGAAGAATACACCGAGATTGGTGCCGTTGAAATTATTTAATAAATCAAAAGTTTTGTAGCACGCTTCGAGGTTACATGCTTTGCGAGATCGAAGGTTACAGTTAATGTTTTTTCTGGAGGAGAATTTATGAGTAAAAAATTTAGATCAACTACCATACTTGGAGTTGTTCATAACGGTGTTGCGGCAATTGGAGGAGACGGGCAGGTCTCTCTCGGTAACACAATTATGAAACACAACTCTATGAAAATCAGAAAGTTAATGGACGGACAAGTTTTATGCGGTTTTGCCGGCTCAGCCGCCGATGCATTTACACTTCTCGGCAGGTTTGAAGAAAAGTTAGAACAATATAACGGCAACGTCAGCCGGTCGGTTGTGGAACTTGCCAAAGATTGGCGAACAGATAAATACCTGCGCAAACTTGAAGCAATGCTTGCCGTAGTTTCAAAAGATAAAACATTTGTTGTATCGGGAACCGGTGATGTTATTGAACCCGATGATAATATCGTGGCAATCGGTTCAGGCGGAATGTATGCGCTATCGGCAGCAAGAATGTTGAAAAAGTACAGCAGCTTATCCGCAAAAGAAATTGTTGAAGAAGCATTAAACACAGCGGCGGATATCTGTATTTACACAAATCATAATATAAACGTTGAAGTAATAGAAGGATAAGTATGTCACACAAATTTGATTTAATGGAAAACTTAACACCAACACAAATTGTAACGGAATTAGATAAGTATATAATTGGTCAAAGCGATGCCAAACGTGCAGTTGCAATTGCTCTTAGAAACAGGTGGAGAAGACAAAAAGTTGAAGAATCGATCAGAGAAGAAATTGTTCCTAATAATATTATTCTCATTGGGCCAACCGGTGTTGGTAAAACGGAAATTGCCCGCAGACTTGCAAAGTTAGCAGGCGCCCCGTTCATAAAAGTAGAAGCTTCCAAATTTACCGAGGTTGGTTATGTAGGACGTGATGTTGAATCGATGATACGTGATTTGACCGAGCTTGCTGTTAACATGGTTCGTGCAGAGAAAACGGAAGAAGTACAGGAAAAAGCTGAAACTATTGCAGATGAAAAAATTCTCGACATTTTAATACCACCCGTTAAACGTCCCTCTCATCAACAATCAAATACATCCGTTTCAACAGATGTAACCGATGAAAATGAAGTTCTGCAAAATGAAAAGACGCGCGAATGGATGCGGAAAAAATTGGAATCCGGTGAACTCGATGAAAGAATGATTGAATTTGATACCACCCAGCCTGCTGTTGGTATGCAGGTTTTAGGTCCAGCCGGATTTGACGATATGGGTATCAATATTCAAGAAATTATGAGCAGCATGATGCCTAAGAAAAAGAAAAAACGAAAAACGACAATTAAAGAAGCAAGAAGAATAATTGCGCAGGAAGAAGCGGCTAAGTTAATTGATATGGAAGCCGTTCAACGCGAAGCAGTGAAACGTGTTCAGGAATCCGGCATTGTTTTTATCGATGAAATTGATAAAGTAGCCGGTGCTAAAAGTCAGCAAGGTCCCGATGTTTCTCGCGAAGGTGTTCAACGGGATTTACTCCCTATTGTTGAAGGTTCGTCAGTAAGTACGAAGTATGGTGTAGTTAAAACAGACCATATTTTATTTATTGCCTCAGGTGCGTTTCATGTTTCCAAGCCTTCAGATCTTATTCCCGAACTTCAAGGTAGATTTCCTATAAGAGTTGAACTCGATAGTTTAACCGAAGAAGATTTTGTTAAAATATTAACTCTTCCGCAAAATGCATTGCTTAAGCAATACAGCGCAATGCTTCAGACGGAAGGAATGGAAATTGTTTTTAAAGAAGATGCAATTAAAGAAGTTGCACGCACAGCAGCTCGCGTTAATACGGAAGTTGAAAACATCGGCGCAAGAAGACTGCATACAATTCTAACTACTTTGCTTGAAGATATTTTGTTCAATGTACCTGATAAAATGACCGAAAAGAAAATTGAAATTACCGGAAAACTTGTTATTGATAAACTTGATACGATTGTTAAAGACAGAGACTTGAGTAAATATATTCTTTAATTCTCTATGAGAGAATAATGAATTAAAAATTTTGTAGGGTTGTCTCAAAAATATAACTCAAAAACGAATCTTTGTTTAACCGTTTCAACGGTTTATTGAATTTTTTAGACAGCCTCTTTTCTATTTAAACTTCGACGGAGGTATATGTGAAAAAATTGTTGTTGATTATCATTCCGTTGTTTTTCATCGGATGCAGCAGCTCACCTGAACTTATAAATATGGATATGGCTAAAGCCGCAGTCCAAAATTACTATGAGAACGGTCAATATGATGCGGAGATGAAGGAAATAATTGATGATACCATAGATAAATTGAGCAAAATGAATTTTACCGACAAATCATTGGCTGTATTTGATATAGATGAAACAATTTTATCAAACTATCCTCATACAAAAGAAATAGGTTACGGATTTAATTGGAAGCTATGGAATGAGTGGCTTTTACAAGCCGATGCACCCGTAATCCCCCAAACAAAACGGCTATACGATTGGTTGATTGATAACGGTGTTAATGTTGTTTTTATTACCGGCAGGCAGTATGAAGTACGGGAAGCAACGGTTAAAAATCTGAAGAACCAAGGAATTACTCAATTTGTAGATGTAATAACCCGCTCACCAAAGACAAGCAAAATGTCAGCAGGTGTTTTTAAAAATTACGAACGAAGTGTATTAGCGGATAAAGGATATGAAATCGTAATCAATGTAGGAGATCAATGGAGTGATTTTGAAGGTGAAAATAACGGGTTGAAAGTGAAGCTGCCGAATTATCTTTATCTAATAGATTAGATTATATAATATTGCAGAGACTTGATTTACCTTCCCGCCCCCGGCGTGATGAGAATTCTCTTTATGATCAAAAAAAAAACCTCGAATGAAGTTTGATTAATAAAATCCACGAAGAAGTGTAGAGACTTGATTTATCAAGTCTCCTGTTGCAGCCTCTCTTGTTGCAGCCAGAAAAAACCAAAGGAGATTTGATAAACCCGCCTAGCGGACGGGCAGGTCAAATCTCTACGAAAACAAAAAAGCAGATTCTACTTCAAAAACCTTGCACAATTATCTCATATTTTCTTTAATTTATAATTAAACATATACGGTATAAATATGCCCGCACCTTCCGTTATTAAAGAACTCGTTGAACGATTCAAATTCAACATAAACGATTATAAAAAAGGAAATTACAACGAAACGCAAGTCCGCAGAGAGTTTATCGATCCCTTTTTTAAGGCTTTGGGTTGGGATGTTGCAAACGAAAAAGGTTATGCAGAAGCATACAAAGATGTTGTACACGAATTTTCACTTAAAACAAAAGATAAAGCAGAAGCACCGGATTATCTTTTCCGCATCGGCGGAACAAAAAAGTTTTTTGTAGAAGCAAAAAAGCCGAGCGTAAACTTAAAAGACGACATCTCTCCCGCATTTCAATTAAGACGTTACGCATGGTCGGCTAAACTTCCGCTTAGTATTTTAACTGACTTTGAAGAGCTTGCAGTTTACGACTGCAGAATTCAACCGAAGAAAACCGATAAATCATCTACCGCTCGCATTAATTATTTTACTTACGAAGAATATATTGACCGGTGGGATGAAATTGAAAGCATATTTTCCCGCGATGCAATTTTAAAAGGTTCGTTTGATAAATTTGCCGAATCGAATAAAGGCAAACGCGGAACTGCCGAAGTTGACGATGCATTCTTAAAAGAAATTGAAAAATGGCGCGAACTTCTCGCGCGCAATATTGCTCTGCGAAACGAATCTCTTTCAAACCGTGAACTTAATTTCGCCGTTCAAAAAACCATTGATAGAATTATCTTCCTTCGAATCTGTGAAGACCGCGGTATTGAAGACTACGGTCAACTTATGAATCTGCAGAACGGTGCTAATGTTTATCAAAGATTGCTGCAGATTTTTACACGTGCCGATGAAAAATACAATTCCGGTCTTTTCCATTTTGATGATGAAAAAGATAGAAAAGAAGAGCCCGATAAAATTACTCCCGCTTTATCAATTGACGATGACAAACTTAAAGAGATTATTAAAAATCTCTATTACCCGGAGAGCCCTTACGAGTTTTCTGTTTTACCTTCGGATATACTGGGTCATGTTTACGAACAGTTTCTCGGTAAAGTAATTCGTTTAACGCCCGGTCACCGTGCCGTTGTTGAAGAAAAACCGGAAGTAAAGAAAGCCGGCGGTGTTTATTACACACCTACTTACATTGTCAACTACATTGTAAAAAACACGCTCGGTAAAAAGTTAGAGGAAATTGAAGAAAAGTTTTCACTCACAAACCGTCATTCCGGACTTGATCCGGAATCTATCCCAAACATTATGCGTGCAATCAAAGCCGCATCAAAAATAAAAGTGCTCGATCCCGCATGCGGCTCCGGTTCATTTTTAATCGGTGCATACCAATACCTTCTCGATTGGCACATAAAACTTTACTCCGTAGAGATTTCATTAATGAAGTCTCTACGAAAAGATTCGCCGGTATATCAAACAAAAGAAGGTGAATACCGTTTAACAACAACCGAAAAAAAACGAATACTGTTAAACAACATTTACGGTGTCGATATCGACAGTCAAGCAGTGGAAGTAACAAAACTCTCTCTGCTGTTAAAAGTATTGGAAGGCGAAACAGAGGAAAGCCTAACAACACAATTAAGCATGTTTCGCCAAAGAGCTTTACCCGACTTAAGCAGCAACATCAAATGCGGCAACTCGTTAATCGGTCCCGATTTTTACGATCAAACCGAACTCAACCTTGACGAAGAAGAACACTACCGTATAAATGTTTTTGATTGGAATGAAGAATTTAAAGAAATTATGAACGATGGTGGATTTGATTGCGTGATTGGAAATCCGCCGTATGTGAGAACATCCACCCTTAATAAAGTTGATGTGGTCTATTTTAAAAATCGTTACAAAAACTCTGAAGCAAGTGATTTATATCTGTTATTTATTGAAATGGGGATTGAATTACTAAAAAACAGAGGTAAGTTTTCTTATATAACTCCCAAATTTTTACTCTTCAATATTGATTGTGAAACTACACGATTAATGCTGTCAAAATATACAATTGATAAATTAGTTGATGTTGGCAAAGCATTTAAAAAAGTTAATACTGAATGTATTATCACTGTAATTGAAAAAACTGTACCAAATAGACATAGAGTGAAAGTTGAAGAACTAGATTTAGCGGGCAATTTGATAAGAGAAGATTTTATAAAACAGAATAGCTTTAAAGATTTTCCTAATTCTTTGTTTAATATTTACTTAAATGAAAGAGATCTTAGTATAATTAATAAATTACTAAAGTCTAAAGCCTTGAGCACATTAGTAAAAATTAAACGTGGTATGGAAATTGGTAAAAAGGATATTCGTGAAAATAAGGACGGGGTAAAAACATTAATTGGAGAAGATGTGAAGAGATTTACAATTTCTTATCAAGATACTTTTGTAAATAAAAATCATAAAGAAGCAAAACGATTATTTGAATTTTCTAAAGCTCGAGAGAAAATACTCATAAGAAGAGTTTCTCCTAAATTAATTGCTACAATTGATAGAGATCAATTTTGGTTCACAAAGAATTTATATGGTGCTATAAACGATTCTAATTATGCGAGTGAATATATTGTAGGATTATTGAATTCAAGTCTTCTAACCTATTTCTTCCAAAAATATTTTACTACAAAGAAACAAGACATTTTCCCGAAATTTCAAAAGTACCAGCTTGATCAAATTCCAATTAAAACAATTAATAAGGATAATGCGCAATATTTAAAAATAGTAGCGAAAGTAAAACAAATCATCAATCTCAAATCTTTAGTAGAAAATGTTAAAACCCCGCAAGAAAAGAAAAACCTCGAGAGACAAATTGCTGCGTTGGACAAACAAATCGACCGACTCGTTTACGAATTATACGGCTTAACCGAAGACGAAATCAAAATTGTAGAAGAAAGCATAAAATAAAAAACAACATCTGTAGAGATTTGATTCATCAAATCTCCGTGGAATTACCGGAAGCAGCAACGGGAGACTTCATAAATGAAGTCTCTACGAAAGTATATGAAAGATTACAAAAAGAAATACCGCTCGCAATCCAACCGCCTGCCGGAATTTGATTACACACAGGGTTTTTGGTATTACGTTACAATTTGCACAAAAGGAATGACAACATATTTCGGTAAAGTTGAAAATGGTAAAATGAAATTAAACAATTACGGAAAAATCGCACACGATTATTGGAGAGAACTTCCCGAACATTTATCCGCATCGATTGATGAATTTGTAATAATGCCAAACCACATGCATGGAATAATAATCCTTGAAAACGAGGATAATATTCGTAGAGGTTTGATTTATCAAACCTCCTTTAACAAAAAAGCTAACCGAGTGAGAGATTTGATGAATCAAATCTCTACGGATAATTGGATTTTAATGAAACAAGAAGGATTACATCTTGGAAAAGTAATTCGCCATTACAAAGCAAAAGTATCAAGAATAATTCGAACAGAAATTGATAAAAACTTTAAATGGCAATCAAACTATTATGAACACATAATTCGTAATCAACAAGATTTGGAGCGGATACGTTATTACATTAAAAATAATCCGCTTAAGTGGGAGGTTGATAAGTATTACAAAAAATCTGTAGAGGCTTGATTTATCAAGTCTCCTGTTGCAACCGGAAAACCCTAAATGAGGTTTGATAAACCCGCCTAGCGGACGGGCAGGTCAAAGCTCTACGGAGAGATTGTGATAATATTTATGATAAATAAAATGGTAAGAATTTTGATTTGAAAGTTTATTCGTCCAAGCCCAAAAAATTTATTAATCTTTTGTGGGCATCGTCGTCAACTTTTACATTATATTTTTTGTAGAATTGAATTGTAGTATCTACACTCTTAAAATATTTTTGGCAGCTGTCGCAGCTATCAAGGTGAGTTTTAATCTCAACACACCGGGGTGAATCGAGGTCTTCACCAAGATTATCACAAATGTGATTCATAACTTCTTTACAGCTGACTTTTTTAACTTTCATAACTAAGTTTTGCGTTTAATTCATTTCTTAAAAAAGCTCTTGCTCTATGCAATCTTGATTTAACAGCCGGAATCGATAACTCGGTAATTTTACCGGTTTCTTCTGTCGAAAGACCTTCAACATCCCTTAACATAAAAACAACTCTATAATCTGCCGGAAGTTTTTCAATTGCCTCGTCAAGAATTTCTCTTAATTCATTATTCTCTGAAATTTGATCCGGTGTAACTTTCCAATCAGCACTAATATTATCTTCCGAAATTAAGCTGTCTTCATCATCAATAGAACTATGCTGTTCGTGTTTTTTTTGCGAACGAGCAAGCATCAAGCAATTATTTGAAACAACAGTATAAAGCCAGGTAGAAAGCTTTGATTTTCCGCTAAACTGCCCGATGTTTTTGACCATACTTAAAAAAGTCTCCTGCATAGTATGTTCGGCGCGTTCTTTATTACGGCAAATCTTAAACGAAAAATTATAAACAGTCTGCTCGTAATTTTTAACAAGCTGAGCTAGAGCGTGTTTATCACCTTTCTGTGCTTTCTCAATCAGTAATTCTTCTGTCATCTGTTTGATGTTTTAGTAGCAAAAAAGATTCAATTATTGCGAATAACTTAAAAAAGGAAAGTGAAATTTAGGTATTCGGTTAATTAACTACAAAAATGAAGACGATAAAAAGGAATATTCAATCTTAAAATCACATCTATCCAAAATAATATTTTGGTAAACAGAAAAACAAAGTGACTTGAAAAATATGACTTAATAATTTCCAGTGCTAGAAAGATTTTATCAACTCATCCCCCTTCAATTCCCTCTTCTCTTGCCAAGAGAAGGGGGTTAGGG
>NPIE01007490.1_pt3 | contig 18242 bp, 12 predicted proteins | sample 8637661 | NCBI WGS metagenome assembly NPIE01 (sample SAMN07420842, study PRJNA396082) | bioreactor metagenome | isolation source: sample BA12 brine-fed electro-methanogenic bioreactor BA | place: Japan: Kochi | collected 2016-12-09
AGTTCGAGGATCGGGAACAGGTCGGTCAGGTAATCCCTCAGGACATTGCCGGTGACAGAGATGGTATTCAGCCCCTTGCGGATCCGCTCGAGGGAGAAGTTCATTGCCTCCACCGGAGGCATGATGCGGATATCGAGACCGGCAGTGTCAAACTCGGGCAGGTACTTGTTGACCTTCTTGATGATCTCGGCATCGTGGCCGCGCTTTTCGTCGAGCCAGAAGACCACCGGCTCCCCGGAGGCCTTGCCGCGGTTGACCGCCAGCTTGACCCAGTCCTTGATCGGAATGTCCTTGGCCTGGCAGGCACGGAAGATGTCGCCTTTTTCGACCTTCTGCTCGAGCAGGGTGGCGCCGGCGGAATTGACGATGCGGATGGTGCCGTTGCCGGGAGCCTCGAAAGTCTTGTCGTGGGAGCCGTATTCCTCGGCCTTCTGCGCCATCAGGCCGACATTGGAGACGCTGCCCATGGTGGCCGGATCGAACTGGCCGTTACGTTTGCAGTCCTCGATGATCTCGCGGTACATGGTGGCGTAGCAGCGATCGGGAACCATGGCGATGGTGTCCTGAAGCTCGTCCTGCAGATTCCACATCTTGCCGCCGTCGCGGACGACGTTCGGCATCGAGGCGTCGACGATGACATCGTTGGGGACGTGCAGGTTGGTGATTCCTTTGCGGGAATCGACCATGGCCAGAGCGGGCTGCTTTTCGTAGCAGGCGTTGATGTCGGCTTCGATTTCGGCCTTCTTGCCCGCCGGGAGACGATCGAGCTTGGCCAGGATATCACCCATGCCAAAGTTCGGGTTGGCGCCGATCTCCTTCAGGGTGCCGGCATGCTTCTCAAGGGCGTCCTTGAAGTAAACCGAGACGCAGTGGCCGAACATGATCGGGTCGGAGACCTTCATCATGGTCGCCTTGAGGTGCAGGGAAAGCAGAACATCTTTCTCCTTGGCCTCTTTCGCGGTCTCCGCATAGAATTTGCGCAGGGCGGCGACGTTCATGGCGGAGCTGTCGAGAACCTCGCCTTCCTGCAGGGACAGCCCCTTTTTCAGAACGGTGACGTTGCCGCCCGCATCGACAAACTCGAAATTGACGGTATCGGCCTTGTCCATGGTGACCGACTTTTCACTTTCGTAGAAATCGCCACCTTCCATATGCGCAACGCGGCAATTGGAGACCTCCGGCCAGGGCTTCATCATTCGGTGCGGATTTTTCTGTCCGAATTTCTTGACCGAGACAGCAGCGCGCCGGTCCGAGTTTCCTTCACGCAGCACCGGGTTGACGGCGGAGCCGAGTACTTTGGCATAGCGTTCCTGGATCTCTTTTTCTGCTTCGGTCTTCGGCTCTTCCGGATACTCGGGAACATCATAGCCTTTTTCACGCAGTTCCTTGATCGCGGCCTGCAGCTGAGGGACCGATGCACTGATATTCGGCAGTTTGATGATGTTGGCGTCGGAAGTCTTGGCCAGTTCACCCAGTTGGGTCAGGTAATCGGGGATTTTCTGGTCTTCCGTGAGGTTGTCGGGAAAGTTGGCGATGATTCTGCCGGCAAGGGAGATGTCTCTGGTTTCGACTTCGATGCCAGTGCCCTTGGTAAAGGCCTGAACAATGGGAAGCAAGGAATAAGTTGCCAATGCAGGTGCTTCATCAATCTCTGTCCAAATAATTTTTGATGTCATGTTCTCTCCTTGGTTTTCACGTCAGTATCGCCAGAGGCTTTATGGAAGGCAAATCGTTTTCGCCTTTATTGGTAAATGCCAACATGCGATTTATCAGAAAACTTTTATCCCACTGATTAACTGTGGGGCCGTTTCAGTTAATAGTGAAAATGCTGACAGATGACCTGGTTGTTCTTTTGTCTAACCTTGCGGGGAATATGTCAGGCAAATATGTATGCTTCATAAAACCGAGAGTAAATATCAAACCTATCGTACTGTAAAAGTATTTGTGAAAATGTGGATTTACGCGAGCCTGAAAAAATGTAGTTGCGCCAATAATTTTGTATACAGTATACAAAAGGTTAAGGGCTGTCAAGAAAAAATATGACCCTGAAGCCAAGGGCAACAGGGTCTGGATATACAGAAGGCAAACATTGTTTTACTATTGTTTTTCCAGCGGTTCGTTCATCGGCGTGTCAATGGGGAATATGTTGGATTGTCGAGCGGTTTCTCTGGCTTCGACTTTCTCCCCTTCGGGAACGTCTCTGGGGATGGTGAGAATTTGGCCTGGGTAGAGTTGCCTGGGATCCTTGATCTGATCCCGGTTGGCACGGTAAATCAGAGGCCAGAGCAGGGGGTCGACATAAATGTCGTCGCGCGCCGCAATGGTCCAGAGCGTTTCGCTTCCTACCACGGCATAAGTTGTAGGCGGCGGGGGCGCCGGAGGGGCCGGTGGAGCCGGCGGGGGCGTGGGAGGTGCCAGTTTGGGGCTTGGCGGTTGAGTGATTTTGGGTTGTTGCTTGAGTTTTGCCTGGAGGGCGTTCCGGCGCTCAGCTTCAGCACGCGCCTGTTCGGCCAGTTCTTTTTGCTTTTCAATCCGGGCCTGCTCTTCCCATGCCTTGAATTTGGCGCGATAGGCGTGAGAGGCCGCAAGGGGCAAAATTTCCCGAGCCAGATCGTACTGTCCCCGGTTAAGGAGGTATTCACCATCTTTGAGAGCATTGCTGGCCGCCTGAAATTCGGTGGGGGCCAGCTCTTTGGCCCCAGCTGAATAGGCCTGGGCAACAGCGGTGCGCGCCAAGTGCAATTCCTGTCGTGGGACCGAAGCGCAACCCCAGGCGAGAAATGCGAATGCGATGGCGAAGAGGAAAAGTCTGACCATAAGTATAAAGTATAAATATACTGCCCGTAGCCTGGCCCTTGCGCAGAAGAGAAACGGGGTGACCCGGTGGAGTCACCCCGACAACCGGTTGGCCGAATCCCTGGCTGGTTCTTCGATTATTTTGCGCGGGCAGCCAGGCGGATGGAAAGTTCTCGAAGCTGTTTTTCGTCAACCGGGCCAGGCGCCTCGGACATCAGGCAGGTGGCCTTTTGGGTTTTGGGGAAGGCGATGACGTCCCTTATCGAGTCTGACCCGGTTAGGATCATGGCCAGACGGTCGAGCCCGAATGCAATTCCGCCATGGGGAGGGGCGCCGTGTTCGAGAGCATCGAGGAGGAACCCGAATTTTTCACGGGCCTCCTCGGTACCGATGCCGAGCAGGTCAAACATTCTGCTCTGCACGGCCTGGTCATGGATACGGATGCTGCCCCCGCCGATTTCCGAGCCGTTGAGAACCAGGTCATAAGCCTTGGCCCGGACGCTGCCGGGATCGCCGTCGAGCAAGGGGATGTCTTCGTCGACAGGGGCGGTGAAGGGATGATGGACCGCCACATGACGCCTGGCTTCCCCGTCCCACTCAAGCAGCGGAAAGTCAGTGATCCATACGAATTGGTAAGAGGTCTTGCTGGTCAGGCCGAGCTTGTGGCCGAGGTGGACCCGCAGGCGGCCCAGCGCTTCGTTGGCTACCCGGAACGAGTCGGCGACGAACAAAAGCAGGTCCCCCTCTTCAGAGCCCAGCGAACGGTTTAGGGTTTCGAGTTCCCCCGCACTGAAAAATTTGGCGATGGGCGACTGCCAGCCGGCGTCGGTAACCTTGACATAGGCAAGGCCCTTGGCCCCGTAGATTTTCACAAACTCGGTAAGGTCGTCGATTTCCTTGCGCGAGAGCGATGCACACCCCTTGGCATTGAGAGCCTTGACGATGCCGCCGCCTTTGACCACATCGGCGAACACTTTGAACCCGGAATCCTTGACGAGGTTGGAGACCTCCACCAGTTCCAGGTCGAACCGCAGATCAGGGTTGTCCACGCCGAACCGGGCCATGGCCTCGGTATAGGTCATCCGGGGCATGGGGAGCGGGAGGTCGACATCGAGGGCTTCCTTGAAGACGGCAGCAATCATCCCTTCCATGATCGACATGACATCTTCTCGGTCAACGAAACTCATTTCGCAGTCGATCTGGGTGAATTCGGGCTGACGGTCGGCGCGCAGGTCCTCGTCCCGGAAGCACTTGACGATCTGGCAGTAGCGGTCGAAGCCCGATACCATGAGAAGCTGCTTGAAGATCTGCGGTGACTGGGGCAGGGCGTAGAAGGTGCCGGGATTGACCCGGCTCGGCACCAGGTAGTCCCGGGCCCCTTCAGGGGTGCTTTTAGTCAGCACAGGGGTTTCGATCTCGAGAAAACCCTGCTGGTCCAGATACTGGCGAACGGTTTTGGTCACCCGATGGCGCAGCATCAGGTTGTTCTGGACGGAGGTCCGCCGCAGATCGAGGTAACGGTACTTGAGGCGGAGGTTTTCGGCCGCTTCAGTATATTCGTCGAGCATGAAAGGGGGCGTTTTGGCCGTGTTGAGAATGCGCAGCTCACTGACCTCGACTTCGACCTCTCCGGTTTTCATTTTCGGGTTGACCGTCCCTTCGGGGCGGGGCGATACCTTTCCCTTGATGGCGACAACGTACTCGCTGCGGACGCTGTCGGCTTTGCCGTGGGCTTCCGGGTCCCGATCCGGATCGAGGGCCAGCTGGACGATTCCCTCGCGGTCACGCAGGTCGATGAAAATCAAGCCGCCGTGGTCGCGACGGCGTTGAACCCAGCCCATAAGGCAAACGTCTTTGCCTATATCTTCGGCGGTTACCCGCCCGCAGTAATGACTTCTTTTCCAGTCACCAAGAATGTCGTTCAAGGGATCCTCCCAAAATTTATTAATTGATCATCGGTATGGCCGACAGCCGGGCCGCCCAAAGAGGGAATTATACAAACGCCTCTCTGGCATCGTCAAGGAATATCCCGGATAAGTGGGTCAGGGCCGGCCGAGTTTTTGAAAGAGCAGCTCTCCCAATTCCGACAAGGGGATATCCTGCTGGGTGCCGGCATCCATGTCCCGCAGAGGCGCCATCTGCCTGGCCAGTTCGTCCTCGCCGATGATCAAAACATATCGGGATTGCAGTTTGCCGGCGCGGCGGAGCTGGGCCTTGAGGCTTTTGCCTTCGTAATCCATTTCAGCATGCAAACCCTTTCGCTGAAGGCCGGACATGAGGGCAAACGCCTTGCGGGAGGCCTGCTCGCCCAGGGCTGCGAGAAACAGGTCGGGGCGCGGAGCGTCGAGCTGACGGTCGCCGAGCAGCAGGACCAGCCGCTCGACCCCCATGGCAAAGCCGATTCCCGGCAGGGCGGGACCGCCGAGGTCCTGGATCAGGCCGTCGTAGCGACCGCCCGCGGCAACCGCATTTTGGGCTCCCAGGCTGCCGGTTACCATTTCGAAGGCGGTTTTGGTGTAATAATCGAGACCGCGCACCATGCGCGGGTTGAGCGAGAAGGGGACGGCGAGGTCCTTCAAAGCGTCCTGCACCCGGCCGAAATGGTCGGCGCAGTTCCCGCACAGGTGATCGAGGACGGACGGGGCCAGGGCAGTGGTTTCTTTGCAGCCGGGCACCTTGCAGTCCAGAACCCGCAGCGGATTGGTCAGGTAGCGACGGCGGCAGTCCTCGCACAGGCTGTCGAGCCGGTCTTTGAGAAAATCGATCAGGGTCTGGCGATAAGCGGGGCGACACTCGGGGCAGCCGAGGGAATTGATCTGCAGCGAAACGTCGCTGATCCCGGCTTCCTCAAAAAAGTGGCTCAGCATGGCCAGGACCTGGGCATCGATTTTGGGATCCTCGACACCGATGACTTCGGCCCCGATCTGGTGGAACTGGCGGTAGCGCCCTTTCTGCGGGCGCTCGTAACGGAACATGGGGCCCAAATAATACAGCTTGGCGATCGGGTCCTGGGCGTAGAGCTTGTTCTGGATATAGGAACGCATGACGGGGGCGGTCCCCTCCGGGCGCAGGGTGAGCGAATTGCCGCTCTTATCCTCAAAGGTGTACATTTCCTTTTCGACGATGTCGGTGGTTTCGCCAATGGAGCGGCAGAACAGTTCGGTTTTTTCCACCACCGGAACCCGGATCTCGGCAAAGCCGTAAATCTGGAAAACCCTGCGTGCCGCGTTCTCAATAAACTGCCAGGCTTCGACTTCGCCCGGCAGGATGTCGTTCATGCCTTTGATGCCTGTGATGCTCACGAAAATCTACCTCTCTTTTCTGGATTGTATTTTAGAAGCAGCCAAGCCCATCGCTGTCTGCTCGTTCGCTGCCAGATTTATCGCCGTTTGTTCGGATGAGGTCCCGGTGTCGACGGTCAACCCTTCGATTCGATAGACGCCCACTGGAACCTTTTTACCTTTGAGGGTCATCGCCTCCAGGGCGGTCGCCTGCACCCGGTCGCGGATCCTTTCGTGGGTGGCCTCGGAGACCAGAATCTCGCCGGGGCTGGCGATCCCTTGCAGGCGGGCAGCCACGTTGACATTATCCCCGATCACCGTGTACTCCATGCGCTTGGCCGAGCCGATGTTGCCTGCCACCACCGGGCCGGTATTGATGCCGATGCCCATCTCCAGCGGCGGTCGGTCGTGGTTGTGCGGTTCGCGGTTGAAGGCAGCCACCGTCTGCTGCATTTGCAGCGCACAGCGGACCGCCCGCAACGGATCATCGCCCATGGAAACCGGGGCGCCGAACAGGGCCATGACCGAATCGCCCATCAGCTTGTCAACCATCCCACCGTGCTCGGTAACCACATCGATCATGCTGGTGAAATAGTGATTGAGCATTTCCACGACCTGCGCCGGCGGAAACTGCTCGGCCAGCGCTGTGAAGCGGCGAATGTCGGAAAATAGAATGGTCACTTCCTTTTCTTCGCCGCCAAGGGTCAGGTCCTCGTGATTTTTCAGGATCTCGGAGGCGAGCGGCATGCTGACGTAGCGCTCGAACGTGTTTTTGATGAAGTCCTTTTCCTTCAGGCTGGCCGCCATTTCATTGAATGCGGTCGTCAAAATACCGAATTCATCACGGCGGTTCAAGTCGAGATACTGCTCGAATCGTCCCTGACCGATGGCCCTGACCCCGTTGACCAGGGAATGGACGGGGCGAACGAAAAAGCTGGCCAGCATATAGGATGCCAGGGTGCCGACCAGTAGCGCGCCCAGGGTCAGCAGCGTCAGTTGATTGCGCATCCGACGGATTTCGGCGGCAATCGCGTCTTCGCTTAGCCCGAGATGAATCTCGCCCAGGCGGACCGGCGGCTGGGCAATTGAGAAGATCGGCACGGACAGGTCGAGAATGCCGGTTCCCTGTTGTTCGGTTCGCCGGACCCTGAAACCGTCCCCCTCGCGCAGGGGATAGGTACCGAGCGGCGGTGAATACGCCTTTCCCACCTTGCGCAAATCCGCGGCGGCCCGGATGCGGTTGTCCGGGCCGACGATGAATGCGTAAATGACCCCGGGCGATCGTCGGGCGATCTTGACCGCTGTAAAGAGGTACAGATCGTCCCCGGTCAACAGGGGGTCCTCGGCGTTGAAAGCCACCCCGCGGGCGATTCCGACCCCCTTGTCGATGTTTTCGCGCAGCAGGGTCCGGCGCAGGTTTTTTTCCAGAACGACGACCACGGCCAGCATCAGGATGCCGCCGAAAAGCGCAAGCACCAGGGCGAATTTAAAGCGCAGGCTGGAAAAAAAAGGCGTACGTTCAGCCATTGCGGTATTCCTGGATCTGCTTGAGCTTACGGCGGGCCTTTTCAATGTTCAAGCGGGTCTTTTCGTGGTCCGGAGTGAGGACCAGGACCTGCTCCCAGACCTCTATGGCCTCTGCGTATTTCCCGCGGGTGTAGAGATCGATACCCTGCAGGTACAGATGTTTTTCATCCCCGGCTTTGACCCCGGCAAGGAGCAGTTTTTCAAGGCGGACCATGGCCGCTTTGGCTTCGGCCTGATAGGGATCGAGTTCAAGGGCCTGTCTGACCAGAGACTCTGCCTCAAGATAGCGTCCCTGGTCAAGCGCATTGGTGCCCTCGGTAATCAGTTGCGTCAACCGATTGGCCAACAGGGCCCGGCCTTTTTCCAGACCGTCCAGCGCGCTGGCGTTGGCCGGGTCGTTTTCGAGTACTTGCCGAAAAAGGGTAAGGGCGCCGGAAAAATGACCTGCCGCCAATTCCCGGTTCGCCTCAACCAGGCGCTCAGCGGTGAGTTTTGCGGCCATTTTTTCGAGGTCGGCCAGTTTTTTTCGGACTTCAACATGTCCCGGATCGAGTTCGAGCAGTCGGCCGTACTGCTTTCGGGCCTGTCGGAGATCCTGCTGGGCTTGGGCTGTTTCGCCGGCATTCAGTAGTTGATCAGCCTGGTTGCGGATTTTTTGCTCCACTGCGGCAAGCTCCTGGCGAATCTTCCGATCGTCGCGAAGTTGTAAGGCCGCGGTAAAGTGTTCTCGCGCAAGCCTCGGTCGTCCGGCATCCAGGGCCCGGCGACCCTTGAGCTGCTCGTCACGGAAGCGGGCTGCGGTTTTTGCCTCCAGTTCGGCCATCCCGTTCTCGCCGTCGGCCAGGGCGGGGCGCAGCCTGAGGGCCTCGGAAAAGGCCTGTCGCGCCGCTTCGAAATCGCCCCGGGCCAAGGCTTTGCGGCCACGTGCGGCGGCAGCGACGGCCAGGTCAGTGCGGCGGCCTGAGAGACGGACCTTTCCTTCTCGGGCCCGGATATGGTCGGGCTCCAGTTCAAGAATCCGGTCAAGATAATGTTCCGCCTCCTCCAGGTGGCCTTCGTTCTCGAGGCGCTGTGCGGCCTTGAGGTTCTCAGCCAGCTCGTGTTCCATTGCGGCCAGAACGCGCTGTTCGAGGTTTTCCCCGCGGTGCGAGCCGGGCAGCATCTCGAGGCCTCTGCGGATCTCCAGCAGCGCCAGACGGTGTCGCCCCTCGTCTAAGGCCTGCTGCGCGGCGGCAAACCGCGCGACGGCGCATGCTTCAAGCCCCGCTCGGGCGGCGAGAACGCCTTCCGGGGGGCGGGTATCGGCGGGATTGATGGCCGATGCCCTGTTGAACAGGTTCAGCGCCTCCCGGTAGTTTTTCTCTTTCAGCAGGGCCTGCCCCTGGTCCAGAAGTTCTGTCAGGGCCCCGGCTTCTGCGGCAACAACATTGCGCGTCGCTTCCCGGTTGGTCGGGTCGACGGTCAAAGCCTGGTCGAAATAATGATAGGCCTGGCTGTATTCTTTCAAGGCCAGGTGAATGCTGCCGGCGAGGCTGAGATCTCTGGCGTCGGGCCGGGGCTGATCCAGCAGCGGCCCGAGTGCTGCCAGGGCCTGGCGGGCCTTACGCTGCTTCATCAGGGTCAGGGCGCTGTTGTATAACAGGGGACGAATGCCCTGGCGCAGTTCCTCATCCACCAGGGGATAGGCCTTGGACAGCCGATTCACAGCGCGGTCGACCTGGCCTTGGCGGTAGTCGAGATAGCCGAGGTAATACAGCGGACGAGGATTGTCCGGAAGGATGTTGCCGGCACTTTCCAGCGCCGACCGCGCCGCTGTCGGGTTCGTTTCCAGAAGACCCAGGGCCTGGTTGAAGAGAATGGCGAAAAGGTATTCCCGGGCCGGCTTGTCCTCCGGGTTGAGCTGAAGGAAACGCTCGAACTGATCCCGGGCTTTTTCGGCCTCGCCCCGCCGGGCATAGACGTCGCCAAGCAGGCGGAGGATACCGGTTCGCTCGGGTTTGATCGTCAGGGCTTTGGTGAAAAGACGCTCGGCTTCGGTGAGCTGGTCCGCTTCAAGGTAGTTGAGGGCGAGGTTGTAATAACTGTCGGCCAGGGGGTAAAGACCGGGTTCGGCGAGAGCTCCCAGCGTCTCGGCCTGTTCGAAATACAACAGTGCGCTGTCCGGGTCCCCGGTTCGGGCATAGGCCAGCCCCACGTTGAAGTTCATTTCACGGGAATCGGCCAGCACAGGATAGGCCGTTCGAAATTCCTCGATGGCTTCCGTCTCACGGCCTTCGAGCAAAAGGGCAACCCCCAGATGATAGTGCAGGGACAGGTTGTCGGGGTCGATGAGAAGGGCCTGTCGGTAACGCTCGGCGAGCGACCTCTTGGGGGCGGCCTCGGTCGGGGGGAGGGCAATTGCCGGGGTCCGGACGGAAGCCAGCATCGCCAGACCGAAGGCCAGGGTGAGGACAACTTGGCGACAGGTCATTTGCCCTTGAGCTCCCAGGCTCCCCGGGTGACATTGCGCAGTTTTTTCCCCTCGTACATGGCCCGGTCCGCCAGATCCACCACCTCTCGTTTATCTCCGGCATTTTCGGGAAAGGTCGCATAGCCCACCGTGGCGGTGAGGTGGAGGTTGAGCTCTTCATCCTTCAGGAAGGAGTGGTTCTCGATGGTTCGGCGAATGCGTTCGGCCACCACCGCTGCGCCCCGGGATTCGGTTTCGACCAGCAGGGCGGTGAATTCGTCCCCGCCATAGCGAAAGACGATATCCACCTCCCGGACACTTGCATGGAGCAGGCCGGCAACCTCTTTCAGCACGTTGCTGCCCGCCAGGTGACCATGGGTGTCGTTGACGTCCTTGAAGCGGTCAATGTCAATGAATATCAATGAGAATTCAAGGCCATAGCGTTCCGAGCGACGGATCTCCTGGTCCAGGACGATCTGCAGATACCGATAGTTGTAAAGCCCTGTCAGGTCGTCGGCATAGATCAGCTCCTTCGCCCCCTGGTAGCGAAAGGCGTTTTCAAATCCCAGGGAGGTCTGCTCGGCTAGAAACAGCAGATTTTCTCTCGGCAGGGGGTCGGGAAAGTCGCCGCCGGGTGAATTGAAGATGACCATCCCCCCCTCAAGGCGTTTTTCGCAACGAAGCGGAAAGAGGCACAGGGAGCGGATTCCGGCCGGCCATTCTGCGGGAGGCTCCAGTTCGTTGGCGCGCAGGGCGCGAAAGCCGTTCAACCCTTTGAGGTGGGGGATCATGGCGTAGGCCAGGGTCAGAGCCCGCGGCTCGTTTTGGCCATTGGCCGCAAACAGCCTGGAGATCCGATTGTTGGAGATCAGAAAGGCAAAGCCGCGGCCGCCGCGCACTTCATGAAGCAGGGTGTCAATCGCCTGGGGGAGAAGCCGGTCGGTTTCCAGTTGGGCGGCCAGATGCTGCCCTTTCTGGTAGAGGCGGATCTGGCTTTTCAGGCCAAGGTTTTCATCCAGCAGCCGCCGCTGTTCGATGCAGGTGCGAACCAGATGACGAAGCTCCTCGGGATCAAAGGGCTTGATCAGGTAGTCCCGAGCTCCGCTTTTCAATGCCTGAATGGCCGTTTCTAGAGTGGCGTGGCCCGTTGCCAGAATGACCTCGGGAGGATTTTCAATGCCGCGGGCCAGCCGTAAGACCTCGAGGCCGGACAGCCCGGGCATCACCATGTCGGTCAGGACGACCGCCACTCCGCCCCGGCGCAACCGCGCCAGTGCTTCGTCTCCGGAGGCGACGGCTTCAACCTGATAGCCGTCTTCGCTCAGCAGTTCGGCATACAGGCGGCGGAAGAACAGCTCATCGTCGACAACCAGAATGGTCGGCTTTTTCATCCAGCGTAACTCCGCGTTAATTAAAGCATTAATCTAGCAAGATTGACTATTTCTGTCAACGGAAAAGCCCCCTTTCCCAGCGTTCCACCCGCCATCCGGAACCGTCCGAAACGAACTTCAGGCTGCCGTGTAAATCGGTCCGGTAAAATACCAATCCCCGCCGGCTGATCTCCCGGACGACTTCGTGATGGGGCAGGCGGTAGGAATTTCCGGCACCAACGCAGGCGAAGACCTGTTCGGGGGCAAAGTGCTCCAGAAGGCGTTCGGGAGCCGAATGGCGGCTTCCGTGATGTGGCAGTTTCAGCAGGTTGACCGGACCTTTCGGGGCGTTCTCCACCAGCCGCGCCACCCCTGCGGCTTCGAGGTCGCCGGTCAACAGGGCCCCGTCCCCACCGCAGCGGACATACACGACCAGTGACCGGTCATTCAGCGGACCCGTCTGGTCCGGGGCGTAAACGGCCAGGGTCTGGTCCGCGGCCTGCCCGGGAAAGGTCCAGCCGGGGGCAAAGCTCAAAAGGGGAATCTGTCTGTCGCTCAACACCTGCTGCAGGGACGGGTGCAGTTTTTCCCAGGGGATCGATGACCAGAAAGCTTTTACGGGAAAATGATCCAGAACGTGAATCAGCCCCTTGCGGTGGTCCGGGTGGTCGTGGGTGAGGATGACAGCCTCCAGACCGCGCACGCCGAGCCTCCCCAGGGCCGGGGCGACCAGGCGCTCGCCGACGTCGAAAAAATCACTGTGCAGTCCGCCGCCGTCCACCAGGTAATGGTCGCCGCCGCGGGAAATCAGAATCGATTCTCCCTGGCCCACGCTGACGGCGGTAATGGCCAGGCTTCTGGAGGTAGCCAGCGGGGGCAGGCCGACCAACAGGCCTGCGAGGATCAGACAGCCAAACCGGGCCCGTTTGCCCCAAATGGTATTGGCCGCCAGCAAGAAGGCGAGGACGATCAGGGAAACCGCCAGGACCTCGGCCGGCGACAGGTAGATCTGCCAGCCCTGCAACAGGGGCAGGTCGAGCAAGTGGGAGACCAGGGTCAGAACCATTTCGATGACCTGGGCGCTGAGGCGGAACAGGATTCCGGAAAGATCCTGGTGCAACCAGGTGCAAAAGGCCCCAAGCAGTCCGAGGGGAACCGCGGCCAGCCCGATGGCGGGTACCGCGACCATATTGGCGATCAATCCCGCAGGTGCCAGCAGGTGAAAATTGTGCAGGACCAGGGGGGTTGTCGTTACGGTGGCTGCAACGGTGGTCAGAAACAGGGCGCCAAGCCATCTGATGGGGCGTGGCGCGCTTTGCAACCCAGGGCGCCAGCGAGGCAGCAGGATCATGATCCCAAGCACTCCGGCGAAGGAGAGTTGGAAGCCCGGTTGAAAAATTGCCAGGGGCTCTGCCAACAGAATCAGAAAGGCGGTGGTGGCCAGCAGCTTCAGAGGGGGCGTGCGCCGGGCAGAAAGGATCAGCAGCGCCCCTGCCAAAACCATCAGAAAGGCCCGCCGGGTGGGCAGACCGTTGCCGGTCAGGACCAGGTAGCCGAAAAGCAGCGGCACGATCAGGATCGGGATCAAGCGCTGCGGAGGGGCGGCCAGCAGCAGCCACTGCGAACGGCGGTAGAAAAACCGCCCGAGTCCGTAGAGAACGGCGGCCAGAAGCCCTAAATGCAGGCCCGAAATGGCAAAGAGGTGGGACACCCCGCCGCGGGCCATGAGGTCTCTTTGTTGGTCGTTGAGTCCGGCTTTGTCCCCAATGACCAGGGCCCGGACCAGCGGAGCCAGGAGCGGGGCCACGGCTTCGTCGATCCGGCGGCCCAGGGCCCGGCGCAGTTGTTCGATCTGATCGGGCCAGCCGTTTGGCCCAACCGGTCCAAGGACGGCAATTTCCCCGGCCTTTTTCACGTAGGCCGTGACAAAGATCTTCTGAAACGCAAGATGGCGGGGGTAATCGAATTCCCCCGGGGTGCCAAACGATCTTGGAGCCCGCAGTCGGCTCCTGAAGCGGATCGTTGCGCCCGGTCCGGCAGTCAGATCCCCTTGATCGACATAGGTTCGCACCCGTCCGCTGACCGGGGCGGCAATTCCGCCGTGGCTTACCCTGCGGGCCTCAAGGTCAATGACCAGTCTGCCTCCTGGGCGTTCGACAAGGCTGATCATGCGGCCTTCCAAGGCGATTGACTCCTCGCCGACAAAGGCCCGGACATGTCCGCCATGCCGGGGGGGATCGAGATGGTGTTGGTAGAGGGCTGTGCCCAGGAAAGAGAAAAACAACAGAATCAGCGCACCGGCCGGGCGCCGGTTGCGGAGCAGAAGCCACGTTGTGGCGCAGCCGAGGGCGGCGATGGCAAAACCGGGCGAGGGGGGCAGCCAGGGGGCGGCGAGCAGGCCTGCAGCGTAGGCCAGAAGAAAATGCGGCAGCCCCATTGAGAAAACCGTCAGTGAGAACGGCCCAGGGTCGCCAGCAGGCTAAGCAGGTGGTTCATCTGTTGCGGAGACGGTGCTCCCTTCTGACCGGAAACTCCCGCCAGGCGCTGGTAATCATTTCCGGTGGCACTGTGTGGTTCGAGCACGAGAGCATCGACGCCGGCGCGGGGAGGCAAGTTAAGCTGCAGGCGGTGTTGCCCCCGATCGAGATAGACGAAGCCGGCTTCGGTGTCTGACAGATGGGGGGTGAATGCCAGGGGCAACTCCAGATGATCGTCAAGTCGGGCGCTGATCGGTTTTTCCGCAGTGCCGCGCACCAGCAATCGGTAGACGCCCCTTTCCCGAACTGAAAACGGAATCAGCATTTCCGCCTCCCGGTTTCCGGCCCTGATCCAGCGGCCGCCGCTGGGGGCGCCCAACAGCTGGATATCGGTGGTTTCGGCCCCCTCTGGGACCTCAGCCGATTCGGCCTCAACGCGGCTGATATTATTCCGGGGCGGGAGAGCCGCTTCGAGGCCCAGCGCGCGTACCGCGGTCACCGCCATGTCCTCGGCGGACAGGGCGCGGTCCGGTTGCCATCCATTGAGCGGGGCGATTGGTCGCAGATTGGGGGCGCTCAGCTCCAGATAGTCTATCGCGCCGTTGGGCGGCAGGTCGATCCGGGCCACATGCTCGCCCGGAGGAAGTTCCACCGCCCCCAGATAAACGGGCGCGAAGTTCAGGCCGCCGCCGGGGGCAAAGGTCTTGCCGGCAAGCTCGATCCGGCTGCCTTCAAGGCGCAGCGCAGCCGTCAGGTGGTAGGTGCCAGCCAGCGGCAGATTGAACCGCAGGTTGACGACGGTCGGTTTAGCCACCCCGCTGACCCACCCCTTGCCACTGAACTCACCGAAGCTGTCGTAGTTTTTAACCGAGACCATGTCGGTTGGCTGGAGGGCGGATTCGGCTTCGACGCGCAGATGCCTCCGGCCTTCGAGAATGGCCAGGTAATCAGCATCCTCGGGCTCATCGGGCAGGCCGTAAGACAATCCCAGGGCGTCCACCAGGTTGATCATCCATTCCCGCTGAAGCGAAATGGCCCCCGAGTCCCCGGCCTGAACCGGTTTGGCAGTGATGGCGGCGATGCCGATTATCAGCAGCAGAAAAATTCTGATCATGAAACCCCCTGGGAGGACCGGTTCCCCGCAAGATTAACACAGTCCCACCCCTTTGCCTAGGAGGCTGTCGAACTTTGAAATGAACCGACTGGAAAATGGTCAGGTCGAGCTAAGGCGCCTGCCGGCTCAAGCTTTTCTGCGGAGGGCTCTTCACCGATCCGCTGTTGCGGGAGGATCGGCCGCCGTGGGGGCTGCTCCGGCGGCAGTCCTTGCGGCCGGCGCAGGGGACGCCGGTGTCGGCATCCGATGCGGAATCGCTTCGCTCCGGAAGAAGGTGACACAATCCTGCATAGAGAAAGCCGATCAGCATGATGATTTCGAACATGGAAAACCTCCATCACCGTTATGGGACAAAGCCTATCGGACCGGTGTGACAGAATGTGTCACAGGCATGGGCGGTCGTTGCGACTTTTTCCACAGACCGTCACCGGTTGGCTTTTTCCCGGGCAGGGTGTATATATGGACACCCGCCCGGGGCAGGCAGGATTCAGGCTGTCCTCCGCCAGGGCGTGCAACCCGAAAAGGATTAATCGATGAACGTCATTGATGCCAACGCAGTGGATAAATGTTACGGGGCACGAACCGTCCTCGCAGGGGTCGGTTTTGCCGTCGGCCAAGGAGAGAAGGTCGGATTGATCGGCCGCAACGGCAGCGGCAAGTCGACCCTGCTGCGAATAGTCGCGGGTCTGGAGGATGCCGACGGTGGGCAGATCCTCCGCCGCCGCGGTCTCAAGGCCGAGTACCTGCCCCAGGAGCCGGTTCTCGATCCCGCCCTGAGCGTCCAGCAGACCCTGGACGCCTGCCTGTTCGAGGCGCGACAGCGGCTGGAGCGCTACCATGCCATCGCCGAGGCCCTGCAGGGGGCCCTGGGCGATCAGACCGCAAAACTGCTCGACGAACAACATGAGATTCAGGGCTGGCTCGATCTTCATCAGGCCTGGAGCCTCGATCACCGGGTCGCAGATATCTGCGGGAAGCTCGGTATCGACAACCTGAAGCAACAGGTTGACCAACTCTCCGGCGGTCAGCTCAAGCGGGTGGCCTTGGCCGGGGTGCTGCTGCGGGAGCCGGAGCTGCTGCTGCTCGACGAACCGACCAACCATCTCGACGCCGACACCATTGCCTGGCTTGAGGAGGCTCTGCTGGAGTATCCCGGGGCCATCGTGCTGGTCACCCACGATCGTTACTTTCTCGATCGGGTGGCGACGCGCATGTTCGAGCTCGACCATGGGATGATGCGCAGCTACCAGGGCGGGTACGCTGCCTACCTGGAGCAGAAACAGCTGGAGATGGAGCAGGAAGGGCGCACCCAGAGCCGACTGGCGAATTTGCTGCGGCGCGAGGAGGCCTGGCTGCGGCGCGGTGCCAGGGCCCGCACCACCAAGCAGAAGGCCCGCATCGACCGGGTGGGCGAACTTCAGCAGCAGAAAAAGACCGTCGTCTCCCGGGAGGTGGAACTCCAGTTCGGCATGGATCGGCGGCTCGGCGGAACCATTCTCGAGCTGGAAAACCTTGCCCTGGGCTATCCAGGCAAGCCGCTGGTCGACGGACTCGACCTGATCATGCGCAAAGGAGAGCGGATCGGCATTCTCGGACCCAACGGCTGTGGCAAATCGACCCTGATCAAGACCATTCTCGGCGAAAACGAGCCGATCGCCGGCCGGGTCATTCTCGGCAAAAACACCCGCATCGGCTACCTTGACCAGGACCGCAGCGGCTTGGACCCCGAGCTTTTCGTTCATGAAACGCTGGGGGAGGGCGAATGGGTGACCGTTGCCGGGCAGAAGCGTCATAAGATCGGCTACCTGGAGAGTTTTCTCTTTTCGGCCGAAGAGCAGCGCAAGCGGGTCTCCACCCTCTCCGGGGGGGAGCGGGCCCGCCTGCTGCTGGCGCGCCTGATGCTCGAAGGGGCCAACCTGCTGATCCTCGACGAACCGACCAACGACCTCGATATCCCCACCCTCCAGGTTCTGGAGGAGGCCCTCAGCGAGTTTCCCGGGTGCGTACTGGTGGTGACCCACGACCGGTATTTTCTCGATCGGGTGGCGACGGGGATTTTACATTTCGAAGATCGTCGGCAGGTGATTTTCTACGAAGGCAACTATCAGACCCTGACCCTGCTTAAAAAGGAACAGGAGGTCCTCGCCCAGGCAAAACGCCGGGCCGATTCGGCCAAGGCCGCGCCGAAAGCGGCTCCGCCGAAGAAACGGCCCGGACTCAGTTATAAGGAGAAGCTCGAGCTGGAGCAGGTCGAGCAGAAAATCGAGCAACTCGAAGGCCGGAAGGCCGCGTTGGAAGCCGATCTGGCCAATCCGTCAAGGCTCGCCGCAGATCATCAGGGGCTGGCCGAGCTGACCCGGAAGTTTGCCGAACTGGAAACAGAGCTTGCCGTCCTGTTTGAGCGCTGGGAGGAACTGGAGCTTAAAAAGGACGGGAACTGACCTCCCGAGCGTGCGGGTCGGGTCCATGATGCGCCGGGGCGGGTCAGTGCTCTGGGGCCGAGGGTACGGTCCTGGATAAAGGGGTTGCCGGGGGGCTCGAAGGGCGGGATTCGTGTGGACCTTTTCGCCGACTTCGTGATTGACAAGGCTTTGGAGAATCGTATACAGTATGCAATGTTTTTAATAGAGAACGCTGGTTTAAGCCGGTTTTTCCCCGGCCCCGAAGGGTTGCGAGAGATCCGGTCCCATCTGGAATACGAACCTGTCGCGCGGCACCGGAGCGGTTTGGCCATGCCGCAAAATTTAATGGAGGAGAGACATGATTGAAGCCTACCTGAGACACGAGGAAGAGCGTAATGCCCAAGGCATCCCGGCACTTCCCCTCAACCCCGAGCAGACCGCCGAACTTTGCAAGCTTCTGCAGAATCCCCCGACGGGCAAGGAAGAGTTCCTGCTGAACCTGTTCAAGGATCGGATTTCCCCCGGCGTCGACCCAGCCGCCGAGGTGAAGGCCGATTTTCTAGGCCAGCTCCTGGCCGGCAAGGCCAACTCCCCGCTGATCACCAAGAAGGACGCCGTCAAGATCCTTGGCACCATGATCGGCGGCTACAACGTCAAGCCCCTGGTGGAGGCCCTCAAGGATGCCGAGCTGGCCGACGAGGCCGTCAAGGCCCTGTGCGGCATCACCCTGGTCTACGACGCCTTCGACGAGGTGCTGGCGCTGTCCAAATCCAACGCCGCCGCCAAGAAGGTCATCGAATCCTGGGCCAACGCCGAGTGGTTCACC
>NPIE01028383.1_pt1 | contig 18238 bp, 22 predicted proteins | sample 8637661 | NCBI WGS metagenome assembly NPIE01 (sample SAMN07420842, study PRJNA396082) | bioreactor metagenome | isolation source: sample BA12 brine-fed electro-methanogenic bioreactor BA | place: Japan: Kochi | collected 2016-12-09
GATTTCACCGGAATATGCAATTTTCATTGAGTAAGGTTTAACATTAGTTCTGTATATTAGTTATTTGTGGTGATAGGTATCTATTTTAAATTTAATCGAAATGTGCTATAAGTCCTGATGTGTAAAATTGAGAAAACTATTGTTGTTGGTTGATCCAATAAACGTCTAACTGAATTGCAACTCAAACCACTAATTGCGTAGGTTTTTCTTACTTACTTCGAAACTTCAAACAGCATGTAGCATTATAAGATAAGGATTAAAGCCATAATAGAAATGGTATGAGAGTTTAGGAGTACAGCTATGAATATAATCACAACTTTAACTATGAATCCGTGATGAAATCTATAGATGAAGAAACTAGTAAAGAGATAAATTGATTAGACTAAGTTAAAGGAGATAAAAATGAGTAAAAAGATTAAATGCAAAGAACTTGGTTTTCAGGGTTGTGATTTCATCGCCGAAGGTATGACTTCGGGTGATGTAGTCAAGGAAATTGTTGAACATTTAAAGAACGAACACGACATTAACATGCCTGATGCCGACGTGATCTTAAAAGGCAGGATGAGTGATAATCCGTTTACTCCGGTTGACAAAGCGACAGAGTTGGTCATTGAGAGACTGACCGAAAAATTAAACATTAATATGCCTGATGGATCCGAACCGCCAACGCCTTTAATCCGGTGAAAGTATTTGAGGTTCAGAGTAGGAGAAGAGTTTTTTTGATAAGTTAGTCGGGTTTCTGTTTGTCCCGTAAATCCAAGGCAGCAATAAAATGTGCGCCAAATAAAGTAATGTTCGCCAGGATATAAATCAAAAATAGCAGAGCGACAATTGCCCCGATGGAACCGTATATCAATTGATAATTGTTAAAACCACTTCTTAAGTACAATGTAAAACCCCATAAAGTAAATTCCCAGGCAATCGATACAATCAATGCCCCAACTATTATCACCTTTGAGCGTACATCTCTTGTAGGGGACCACCTGTAAAGAGCCCAAAATAGAAAGAAGAGAAATAACCAGGACCCTAGCCTTGTTAAATGCCCTAAAACATTTAAGTCAAAAAATGAGTTCTCTTCTCCTATCAGGGAAAAAAAGTCTGTCAGCGCAATCAAACTTATAGATATGATCAGTAAAGCTGTTAACCCAATTACCATTGCTATACTAATCAATCGATTTTTTATGAAATTTCGGTCCTCAGATTCAGGCCATGCCAGGGAGATATTTTTCACCAAGCTTGCAAACATACTAGAGGCAGACCATAGTAAAGCCAATAAACTGAAAAAACCAACTGTTCCCCGTGTTTTCACCACCTGATTCAAGTTTTCATTGATAATTTGGGAAGATACCGGGATTGATTCTTTGATGATTTGGGTTAATTGATTAAGAACCACAGGACGATCCAGAAAAAAACTGCCAACTGAGATAATCAAGATTAATAGAGGGAATATAGCAAAAATTGTATAATATGCCAGAGCGGCTGAAGATTGAGGAGCACGAGTATCAGAAAAACTGGATAGAGCGGTTCGCAAGATTTGATATGTCCCCTTGCCAAATTGGGTAATATTTCTTAACATTGTATTTTTTAAATCGGTCTTCATGAGTTTTTTCTAAACCTCCTATAATTCATTGTGCAGATTATTGATAAGCTCAAACCGAAAATCGATAATCCGCATATTCTTCTATAACTTCTCACTTTTGCTGACTTCTTACCCCAGGTTTTTAATTCTGGCCTTTAACCAAAGGAAAAAGACTAGCATCTGGAATTAATCCCCAACCTGTAAATCCCGGGTCAACCACGCTAAGCAGTGTGTTCAAACCAAAGAAGCCTCGGTAGTCTCATGAAATGGACACGAGCCCACCACTATGAAAGGCTAGACCTTTACAGCATTAGGTCACCCAATCTAATATCGTTTAGCATGTCGAAGGTTTCATTGATTTTAAAATTCATGCACAATTATTATCTCCTCATTCATCATTATGTTTTGCTTCTAAAACTTCTAGTACAACTTGACGTATACCTTCGATTCGCAAAGGCTTGTCTATGCATCGAAATACCTCGAATTTTTTCCTTTCAACCTGTAGGAAACGGCATTCATAGGCTGTTATCCAGATAACAACAGTTTCAGCTTCGGTATTTCGAATGGCTTCAGTAAGCTCAATACCATTCATTTTGGGCATTATCACGTCCGTGATAACCAGGTCGAAAGGTTCTTGTTTAAATACTTCTAGTGCAACCTTGCCATTGCTCGCTGATCTGATCTTGTATCCATTTTCCATTCTCTCCAGTGCAGTACACAAGACGAACCGTACTTTTTCATCATCATCAACGACAAGAATCCGTTTTTTATTCCCAATTACTTTCAATAATTCTGCCATTCGATCTTTTAATTTCTAGAATCTCAAACTTTAAGTGTGATAACCAAACCCCTAGATAGGTTAACAAACTCGATAAAAGACTTTCCCATTGTGTGATTTTCATTTTTAATGGGATACATAAAATAACCTCAATCTTATTATTCATAATTAAAACACCTCTAACGGACGACTGAAGTTAGGTAGCTTTTGTATTTGGTTGGAGAAAGTTGTTTTTTAGTTTAGACGCATTAATCCGCGATGCGGTATCCCACACCTCGCACATTTAGGATGTAACGAGGATTAGAGGGATCGGGTTCAACTTTTTGGCGTAAGCGATGGATATACCACTTAATAATTTCACGGGCTTCGTACATGCTATCAGGTTCATAATCACGTACAACTCTCACCAATTCTTTTGGTCCTAGAACTTGAGGAGCATTTGTGATCAAATGGACAAACAAAGTGAAATCGCTAGATGATAAATCTAAGAAATTACCATTGTAGGTGACTTCATGGCGATCCAGATCGACTTTGAAAGGATCTTTTTGTATGATGTGCCTCTCTTCTGTATTTGGGACTTTTTTGTTAAGGTTTTGGCGACGTTTATAAGCATCTTTCACAGCCTGGCGCAACTTCTCCGGGCGAACTGGTTTTAGCAGGTAGCCATCAACGCTTTCTTGAATGGCCGCAATAGCAGTTTCCAGAGAACCATGGGCTGTCAGGATAATTACAACTGTCGACGGCCAACGCCAACGGATTGCTTCTAAAATACGTTGCCCATCCACTCTTCCACCAAGCCTTAAATCCAGAATAGCCAGGTCAAAGGATGTATCTCTCAGGAGGTTGAGAGCTTCTTCTCCACTTCCAACTGATGTCACAACGTAACCATCTCTTTCAAGTGTTTCTGATAAAAATAACCGGACTCGTTCTTCATCGTCCACAATCAAAGTTTTTATTAAATCAGACATTTCTACTCCTTTGGGTAGATGGAGGTTTTTAACTTCGCAACCAAATTGTTAATGTGGTTCCAAAACCAACTTTTCTTTCCAATTCGATCCTTCCAACAAGTTTTGAAGTTGTAGATTGCTGGTTATAATATTTCCATCTTTGTCCAAGAATGCAAAACCAAAGATTGAGTTCTTAGTGATTAAAGATAATTTCCGTTCAATTGAGAGTAAATCATCCTTGAGCTGATTTTCGTTCTTTTCCATTAGTTCAATGTCCCGATGAGATACTTTTTGTTTTCGCTTGTTCTCTGTGTCTTACTGAATTATATCCAAAGTGCTAGGAATCTGTCTATCATTCCGAAGAATCGCCAGGGTGTTAACCAAGTAATCTCTTCTCTGGTGATCCGGTGAGAAGAAGATCATCTCAATATTGAATAAAATTTACTTTCGAGATTGGTTTTCGTTAACTCTAGAATTCGAGGATCGTTAGATTTTCCGACTGAAAGGTGTAGAAGTAATTTCTTAATCCTGGATATATCACTATTTAAAGGTATCGGCTGATGGAGAACCTCACCAAAAATAGAGTTGGTTAATATAACGAGTCTGGTTATATCGGTAACGAGTATCCCTAATAAAGACTTATCAATGATGTTCTTTACTAATTGGTTTGTCTGAACTGATTCATTATTCTAAAGCTGTTGAACGTGACCTGATCTATCGATAGGCTTTTCTGCCTGATCCATAGCTAAATCCTGCCTCATTCATAGCTATAACCATAGGGAATCATTACTATTTTTAGAATAGATTAGTGAGATTTTGTGTAAGTATGTAGAGCATTAATTTGGCAGGTTAAATATTGGATCGTTGTTTAGAAACAGAAAAAAGTAAATCCCCTCCAGACTGGATTTCTCCGTACAGGGCATTTGGCACTAAAACTTTATTACCACCGGGAGGCTGGGAAGGCAATCATGGCTACAAGTTTTTGCCGAAGGGCAAAAACTTGTTAATTACATGTTCAAATCTTCATTTTTCAACTTCAACGAGCCAGAAAACCCCCATCGACCGGATAATAAGAACCGGTCACAAACGATGCCTTTTCCGAGCACAGCCAGATGATTAGCTCGGCTACTTCTTCTGGCTTTCCAAGTCTGCCGATAGGGTGCAAGGATTTTAAATGCTGAAAAGTTTCCTTATTTCCTTCTAGCTCCGAAATCATCGGAGTGTGGATAAATCCCGGTCCGACAGAATTAATACGGATGCCCTTTTCCCCATATTCAATCGCTGCATTTTGTGTAAGCCCAACCACACCGTGTTTTGCGGTTACATACGCAGGAGCAGTAGAAAACCCTACCTTTCCCAAGATCGAAGCAATATTGACAATTGCTCCACCATTGCTTTCCAGCATTTTAGGAATCTCATACTTCATACAGTAGAAAACTCCCGATAAGTTGATGTCAATCACTTTTTGCCAACCTCCGATGGAGTAATCGGCTGTCAAATTCTCCTCTCCGGTAATACCGGCATTATTACATGCAAAATCCAGGCGTTTGTAAGTCTTGACTGTTTCTTCAACCATAGCCTGACAATCTTCTGGTTTGGAGACATCTACCTTGACAAAGAAAGCCTCACCATGGTCTTGCTTAATCAACTGGACTGTTTCTTCTCCCCCTTCAACGTCTACATCGGAGACTACCACCTTAGCGTTATCCCGTGCAAAGAATTGCGCTGTGACCCTACCGATTCCGGACGCTGCTCCCGTAACAATTGCTACTTTTCCATCAAACCCTGCCATTTTTTTTCTCCTTTTCTCTTTAAAATAGCTCCATTCTCCATCAAACTTTGGAAAGATCATCACCTCACATTCGGATCACATTCGGAAAAAACTTCTACCAGTTTTTTTCCACATTCCAGCCCAGAATTGATCACTTCGCTAAATCCAAATGGAAGCTATGATTCTATGAATAATGGAAAATAATCATATTTGCATCTTAACCTGTGATAATCCTTTCAAACGCTGAATATCGTTGCGAATCACGATGTATTTGGTTTATTAAGGTTATAACTCGGTTGGTTATTCTTGTTTTTCAGGTAAAATTATGCCTGTTTCATTTTTGCTTTTTTTCCTGGGAGAGAAGCTTGTCCAATTTCTCGCGGCGGTTGGATAATAAATAGGCGTGCCGCATCAAACCGGACCAGGGATCTATTTTTTGCGCTAAGCGGTTAGGGATATTCAGGATTGTCCAGTCACGTGGGGAAGCACCACCTTCGACTTCATCCCAATCCAATGGCGTTGCAACCGTTGCTTCGGATCGCGCACGTACCGAATAAGGAGCAACCGCAGTAGCGCCATAGGCATTGCGTAAAACATCCAGGAAGATACGACCTTGGCGATTTTCTATTCGGTGCTCGTGTGTATATCTATCCTTGTGGCGTCGCTCCAAAAGCAGCGCAACATCATGAGCAAAATCACGAACCTCATTAAAATCTGCAGTTCGGTCCAATGGCACAATAACATGGAAGCCCCGTGAACCAGTTGTTTGGACCCATGCCTGCAAGTTTAGTTCCCCTAGAACAGTGCGAATATCCAGTGCAGCTTTGCGTACTTTGCTGAAATTTTCTGTGCCTATCGGTGGATCAAGGTCAAATATCATCTTGTCGGGATGCTTGAGGTTATTTACCCGGGAGAGATACAGGTGGAAGGTGAGAACGGCTTGATCCGCGAGATAGACCAGAACAGCCTTGTTGTCCACAATGGGTGCGTTGAAACTTCCACCTTCAATTTTTGGGAATTTCACAGTATTGATCCACTCGGGGAAGTAATCAGGGGCGTCTTTGTTGTAGAAACCACTTCCATCAATCCCATCTGGAAAACGCTGCAAACTTACCCCATAATGCTGCATGTGTGGAAGCATCACATCCGCCACTTGCTCATAATAATCGATCAGGTCACCCTTTTTAAGCCCTGACTCCGGAAAGAAAATTTTATCGCGGTGTGACACGTTAATATCATGTCCTCCAAGTTTCATTCTTATTCCACTCCTCTCAAAGGTCAGCTGCTTGAGCAACAATCTCCTTATGAACATGTGCAGGGTCCTTATCACGGCGCAGACCCTTATAGCTGGGATGGCGCAATTTGTCGCCTTTCGTCCACTCGGTGAAAGCCACCTCGCAAACCAGCTCTGGCGTGACAAAATGAGTTCCTTTCATTCCTGGTTCACCATGAACAAAGGGAGATGTCTTTCTCTCAAGGTTGTCCAGTTTTCCACGTAGGTCCTTTAAGGTTTTGTCATTAAATCCTGTGCCAACTTTACCGGTGTACACCAAGTCACCTTCACGATAAAATCCGAGCAACAGTGCACCGAATCCGATGCGCTCACCATGCGGTTTAGTAAAACCCCCAATAATAAATTCCTGTTGCTTTATGCACTTGAATTTGAGCCAATTCGATGAACGGCTGTTGATGTAAGGTGAATCGCCTCGTTTGGCGATCAGACCCTCCCAGCCTTTTTCACAAGCTTCTTTGTAGTAGGTCAGGCCATCTTCATTTTGGTGAGGTGTAAAGCGCAACAGATCGTCCCAGGCAATTACCTTCTTCAGTAGACTCTTTCGTGTAAGCAATGCACAATCCGTAATGTCATGTCCATCAACATAGAGACAATCAAAAATATAATAGTAGACCTTGATTTTGCTGTCTTCTGCTTCACCTTGACCAGATACCTGCATCCGTGGTTGTAGCTTTTGAAAATCACTTTTGCCGTTCTCATTAAAGGCGACTACCTCCCCATCCAGGATGCAACCAGAGGGGGATTGCTTCGCCAGAGAATCGATGATCTCGGGATAGGCATCATTAAGTTGCTTCTTGTTACGAGATAAAAGTCGGATATCGCCATTAATCCCGACATAGCAGATAATTCGCTCACCATCCAGTTTACGCTCCGTAATCCAGTCTTTATCCGAAAAATAGTCATGGGTCAGTTTGGCAAGCATTGGCTCCACCCATTCTGGCATAGGCTTTTCTTTGGCCTTTCGGTACTCTTCTTTTGAAATATCTTTAAGAAGATCAGTCATTTTTTTCACTTTCCTGCTCGTAGATCTCATTCAGGGTGCGACCACTTACAACGGAAGTAGACTCAGTTGAGGTTGGATTTCGGCGTGCGTCGGCTTTTTCATCGTCCATCTTGATCAGTAGCCATCTTGAATCATCTTCGTCACCCGTACGAATGAGGGCATAACCGCCGGATAGTTTTTTTCCTTCAAGCCAGATGGTCACGTGACCGGATTCTATCTGCTCGGCTACCGACTGTAAATCCTCATCGCTTTCTTCTTCTTTCAGGTTACGGTAATTACCGCGATCCCAGATCATAACCGTGCCACCCCCATAATCTTCCTCTGGGATTACGCCTTCAAAATTAGCATAATCCAGCGGGTGATCCTCGGTGGCCAAGCTCAAGCGTTTTTCACTCGGATCTGTCGATGGACCTTTGGGGATTACCCAAGATTTTAATACGCCATCCACCTCGATGCGGAAGTCATAATGCAGGTTCGAAGCGTCATGCTTTTGGATCACAAATATGGGACGCTTGTTAGCCCAAACAAGATGAGCCTTTTTATCACCGGGCTCGGGAGTCCTGCTAAAATTCCGTTTGGATCTATATTTTTTTGTTTTATCACTTAAATCAGACATAACTCTCCTGTTCAACACTTTTTTTCTTATCGAGGATGGTTTTATAGATTTCAACTTTTCAGGGTTATCCACCTCCTGACGCAGGCTGGCATCTACAATAATGACCACTTTAAAGCCCATCTTCTCAAAGGCACTCCAGAACTTGGTCAGGTTCGAGGTTTTAGGAGCTCCTTTTTCGTTATTTACAGCTACTTGAATTCATACCATTTAGCCAAAAATATGTTCATCGGTTACAGGTTGATCTCATTCGTTCAAGCCAATTATCCGAAATATTTTTAACCAGAAGCATTTCGGTGTGCGTATTCCAGAATGCAGTCTGCGGCATAGTAAGCTGATTCTTGATCCAATTCTTCATCCAACATCAGTTTTGCGGCAATCTGGTCCCGGCCTTGATCAAGCATTTCCTGGGGGATAACATCATCGACATAGGTGTCATGGATTTCTTGGGGAGTCAATGCCTGCACGGATAAATGAGAGCGTTGTTTAGGCTGCTCCCAGACTTCCCGGCGCTTATTTCTCTGGGTGCGAATACGCTTCTCAATCGTAGAGAGTGCATCTCGCAGCGCGGTTTCCGCTGTTTCTCGCTTTTCCACCACAGCAATATTTTCCGGTTTCAGATAAGCGACGATGCGTGCCTGGTAGAGGAAACTTTCCTCAGCACCGGCAATTTCTTCAACGCTAATAGAAGCCCCGACCAAGTCATTATGATTTTCTGTAAGCGCTCGCAATAGCTGCTCTGACTCCGTCAGCAGGTTTGTATCGAAATTGGTAACTTCGATATTGAATTCGATATGAAAATTTAATTCACTCATCTTTCTACTGTTCCTTTCTTTGGAATACAATCGGAAGGTTCATCCCCCTCTGCAAATCCACACAATTCGGAGGACGAACCAGAACGGTTGTGCATTCTCTCCATTATGGGTATCTTGAGATGGTAAGGTGAGTTGTACTTGTTTTGAGCTCTCCTATTAATTTTCGGGATAATTCTTCTCTGCCCAATTTGGTTACAGCATCTGGCATGATGAGAACCTTATGGTTAAAAATGCAGGAATTCGTCTCAACAATCTAGTATCGGATTTCTTAATCATGTTTATCAAAATTGAATTTGTGAACTTAGCCCAATTTCTTCATCAGAAATTGATAGGAGTTTACTTACTGGTCAATGGGCATGAGATAATCAACTCCTGCCAAAACAGGATCTATTCAGTAGTTCATCCAATTTTTCCAGATGTATTAAATCTACTCATGAGCGATCCTTTCTCTAAGCTAACTTTCTCTCCGTTTTCTCGTAAGATATCCATAATTTCCTTCAGATTCTTTTGATCCAAGGAGGTTTCATGAGTTTCTATCCACCTCATCCGCAACCGACTACCATCTGTCGACATCACTAGCAAACGTAGTTCTGGATGCTCATGCAAGGTATGATCTACGACTTCGGGGATGGCTTTTTCGGGTGGGATGGTCAGGAAAATCCAATCAGCGTTGGCATGTTGGATGACGCTCGGGAATTGATCCATCTTGTCCACTTCTGCAACTACATTTAATTGCGGATCACGTTCGATTGCGCGTTTTAGCATGCCGCGTAGCAAACGCGAGCCATCTACCAGAATAATTCTCTTGGTGGGGGGCATATTTTTTCTCCTTGATCAATCAATGATTTCATAAAATTACGGATGAATACAATCATTGCGCTCTATTCATCTAGACCTAGGATAACAAGAAAATGCCTGGATCACCATGTATCCAGGCATAAAGACAAGATATATTTTTCGATATATCTACTCAGGATCACCCAATCGCTGCATTCCAAACATGAACGGAAGTTTTGATTTCAGGCAGTAGAAATTCCCCGATAGATTTATTATCTCCTTTCCAATTAGAAATGGATAGACATTCAAAACTGCGAATTTAAAAATTCATATTCTTCGTCTACGGGTGATCAAACCCAGAATAATGCTAAAAACTGCTGAACCCAGCACACTCCAGATGAAGGGAAAAGTTTGGCCGCCGATGTTGATGGGAATTAAAATAGGTAGGCCAAACTGTCTGGCAATCCACATACCAATGAATGCGCCAATAAAGCCAACAACAATAGAAACCAGACAGCCACCCAACGAGTAACCCGAAAGTGACTGACCGAGCGCACCAGCTAGTGCTGCAATTATCAACAAAATAAAAAACTCAATTATTGTCATTCTCTACTTCCTCCAATTTGCAAAAAATAAATTTCATTGGATGGGCAACATAAATAGCCATGATTGCCCTTCCAACTGACTTTAGGCTAACATGGTTCGGAATTGTCTGCTATGTGCCTAGATATACCTCTTAGGTATAAATGGAGGTATATTTACCCCCCATCTCTGCACTCCAAGTAGAAATTAACCATTTTTAGTGCACTCAATCCCATTATTTGTACAGGTTACCCAGGACAGGACGTGTCCACTTTCCAGTCCGCCACTAGCCTTCCGGTAAGAATAAAAAATCCTGGAATTTCTATCCTGGTTTTCATGTTCCCTTCTGAAAGGATGGGCAGTAGTAGGCAGATCTACCAGCTGGACAGTATCAGATCTAGAAGCATTCAGGCATGTTCGTAAGGGCTGGTGTAAGTTTTTTCGGTTTTTCGAAGCTCCCCACGTTTATATCGATAGATAATCCGACCTCGCTCCAGGTCATAAGGGGTCAACTCAACTTTTACCCGATCACCAAGCAGAATGCGAATATTTCGCTGGCGAATCTTGCCGCTGGCATAGCCGGTTAATTCGTGTCCGTTCTGTAGTTCGACTTTGAATTTCGCTCCCGGAAACGCTTCGGTTATGGTACCTTCAATTACTACTTTGTTGTTATTCTGAATTACTCCCACCTCCTTTCAATTTTATTGGATTTATTGCCTGGTATAACAGTAATCCAGGTTGGCTCAAACTTAGTCCTCTTTGTGTTTAGGCCAGCGGATCAGGAAACCGATTGTCAGGGTTATACCGAGCCAACCGATCCAATAATCCAAAGGACCGAAAAATTTCCCGGGGTGATCTTCTTTCACCTGACGTTTTTCCAGTTCTTGGACAAAAGCTTCAGCAGCAGCTTCGTTATCGATTTTCCCCATGTTAAACATGATCGGTGCTAGGCGTAAGCCTGCCAGGCGCTGCCACATGGTCACCTTCAGATGTTCGTCCGAGAGGCTGGCATTCACATCATTGATATGCACTGGCTCAGATATTTCCTCTGTGATTTTCTTGAATAAGGGTTTGGCCTGAGTCTTGATTTGTTCTTTGATCTCAGCCGATTTATCCTCGGATTGGCTGAGCGTTCCAGTTTGTTCCAGCAGACCGGTAGGACTCACACGCACGTGGCTGTCGTATAGCGTAAATGTGATCACACGGTCGGGATTGTCTACGCTACGAGCCGTATAGGTAAAGGTTTGAAGTTTCTGTTCCATTGATAATCTCCTTCTAAACAGTTGTACTGATATTTCTAGCTTATTTTCCAGGGTTGAGAAACATTATTCTTAATCCATGTTAATAGAAACGACGCTTTTGATCCATAGATCGAGTAATAGATCCTGGATACAGGTTTCGATATAAATCGTAAGGTGGAATAAAAAATTGAGTTGAGCTTTGAGCTCTTCGAGAAGAGATAATTGTATCTGAAATTGTGTCTCAATCTTATGACCGCAAACATGGAAGTCTGGACCTGGTTGTATTAAAGTAGTTGAAAATTCTAACGTTGTCTGTTGACCTTACAGAGGAGGCACCATGAAAAACAGGTCAAAACCCTAAATAATCGCCATAATTCTAGTCTTTCTCCTTGGTGGATTTTTTAGCAGCCAGGGTTTGACCAAAAATCCGTTGGAGGATGATGAGCAAACCTCATCAGAAAAACCTCTGCGAACAATTTCCGTTTGCGGGATGGGGAAAGTTCAAGCACAGGTTGATCTGGTAATCGTAATCTTAGGTGTACAGACCGAAGCCGAGTCGGCTCGAGTCGCTTTAGATGAGAACAACACAAAGACCCAAGCTTTGAAGGAAGACCTGGAGGGGACTGGAATCCCAGAAGAAAATATGCAGACCCAGAGATTTCAATTAACGCCCAAGTATAGCTATGATGATGAGTCTGATACCCAAACGCTGGTGGGGTATTCCGTTTTGAATATGATCCAATGTGCAGACAAGCAACCTGGATTCTATTGGCGAACTGCTTGATATGACTGTAGATAACGGTGCTAAGAAGATTCAGAATATTCGTTTTGAAGTCAGCGATCCTCAGAGTATTGCCAGTCAAGCTCGCCAGGCAGCTGTTGAAGATGCCCGAAGTAAAGCGGAGCAACTTGCAAGTTTGACCGGAGCCACCTTATGGTCCGTGATGAATATTCAAGACACCAGCATTTCCCCCGCACCAGTAAAGAATCCTTCCGTATAAGCTGAAGTGGCTGGCGTTCCGATTGAACCACGTAGTTATCGCCTCAATTCGGACAGCTAGGAACTTTAGTGCAGGTCAATGTAACCGGGTTTCCACCCACAACAGAAGTTGAAATTAACGTTGGCATTCTTTTGGAGAAAACCACCAAAAAGCAGCTATTGGCTTGCCATGATGCGTACCAATAAAATCAATCTTCAGACGGATCAACACCTGCCCGACCAAGCGGAGGGAGAGCTGATAGAGAGGACACCGATTGAAATCAAAGCTGGTGCCTGCCTCAGTGCGTATTTTAGTCCCAAACCAGGAGTGAGATATATCGGAACTTGTATCTGATGCCTATATCTGGGTATATTGACCCAGCTAATCTGATTGTTTACGATAAAAGCGAAATATGATGTGGCGACCTGAGAGATCAAGGCTACTTCTCCCGCAAGGAGCAAACAAAGTAATATGTACTCCATTTTGGATGTTGAAAACATTCGAACCCAACTGGAAGAAAAACGGGCTGTTGTTTTGTCGTGAATTCATGTGAAACTGAATAAACCGCCAGGGATTGCAGAGAAGTTCAATCCGGATTGTTCGAAGCTGGCACAAGGCTATTTTATCCGAGAACATCAATCCATCTTCATTGAGCGTTTTGAATTTACGACAGAACAGGTAGAAACCGCCCTCACCCGGTTGGGTGATGGCTATTATAGACAACATGCACCTAACGGACAAGAGATACATGCAGCTTTTTAAAAGCTTTACCGTATACGATTTTTTGCAACGAATGACAGACAAAATCCCAGAAACAAAAGTATTAAGGAGGAACGAAAATGGGTAAGTTTATAGGAATTGACCTAGGAACTACGAATTCTGCCGTCGCCATTATGGAAGGCGAAGACCCAACGATCATCACAACCGCCGAGGGTGGTCGTTTGGTACCCTCTTTTGTGGCATTTAACAAAAAAGGAGAACGTATGGTGGGACAAACGGCCAAGCGTCAGGCGGTGGTCAACCCAGAGAACTCGATCTATTCTGTCAAGCGTTTGATGGGCCGACGGTTCGACTCAGAAGAGACCAAACGCACCATGAAAATGGTACCTTATGAAATTGTGGCTGGACCGCAGAGTGAAGCCCGCATTAAAGTGCCGGTAATCAACAAGACCTTCTCCCCGCAAGTGATCTCCTCCATGATTTTGCAGAAACTCAAACGAGATGCCGAGGCATATCTGGGCGAACCGATCACCCAGGCGGTGATCACCGTCCCGGCTTATTTCAATGACAGTCAGCGCCAGGCAACTAAAGATGCTGGTAAGGTCGCTGACCTGGAAGTCTTGCGTATCGTCAACGAGCCAACCGCGGCTGCATTGGCATATGGCATTAATAAGAAAGTGGACCAGACCGTTCTGATCTTTGACCTTGGGGGTGGCACCTACGATGTTTCCATCCTGGATATCGGTGATGACGTTATCGAGGTCAAGGCTACCAACGGGGATACCCATCTTGGTGGTGACGATTGGGATGAACGCATCGTAAACTGGATAGTCAGTGAATTCAAAAATGAACGAGGCATTGACCTCAGCCAGAATCGTCAAACCCTGCAGCGTTTGCGGGAAGTGGCTGAAAAGACCAAGGTTGAACTCTCCACAATAATGGAATCGGAGATCAATCTACCCTTTGTGACCGCCGATGACAGCGGTCCTCAGCATTTGTTAATGACACTGACCCGCACTAAATTCGAGCAGTTGACTGAGGAACTGGTGCAGCGTTGCCGGGAACCCTTTGAGAATGCGTTGAAAGATGCTGAAATCGATATCTCCAAACTGGATGAAGTTATCCTGGTTGGCGGTGCAACGCGCATGCCCATGATTCAGGATTTGGTGCGTTCTATGACAAATAAGGCTCCAAATCAAAGTGTCAATCCGGATGAAGTCGTAGCGATTGGCGCGGCGATCCAGGCAGGCGTGCTGGGTGGTGATGTGCACGATGTGCTATTACTGGACGTAACGCCGTTAAGTCTGGGACTGGAAACTCTAGGTGGGGTGATGACAACTTTGATCCCGCGTAACACCACGGTCCCGACCCGAACTACTGAGACCTTCAGCACTGCGGAAGATAATCAGACCGCGGTCGATATTCATGTGTTACAGGGCGAGCGTCCCATGGCAGCTGATAACAAAACGCTGGGAAAATTCCAGTTAACCGGTATTCCCCCAGCAGGGCGTGGCGTACCTCAAATTCAGGTCACGTTTGATATTGATGCAAATGGCATCCTTAACGTAACCGCACAGGATAAAGCTACCGGAAAGCAGCAGAAGATTCAGATCACCGCTTCTACGAATTTGAGCGAATCCGAAGTGAACCAACTGGTTGAAGAGGCTAAGCAGCACGAGGTTGAAGACAAGCGCAGACGCGAAATAATCGATGTCCGCAACCAGGCGGACCAGTTGATCTATTCCGTAGAAAACACAATGCGAGAACTGAGCGATAAACTTACAAGTGAGGATCGTTCTCAAGTTGAAAACTTATTGGATGAATTAAGAACGGCAGCGCAAAGCGAAGATATCCAGAATATTCGAAATCTGATCGAACAATTGCAGCAAGTCACCCATGCTCTGAGCCAGCAACTTTATCAGACTCAGGCTCAATCAGGTGCTCAACCTAGTGGTGATCGTAATGAATCCGATACGGGGAGTGATGGAGAAGGTGAAGACGTCATTGAAGGCAACTTCCGTGAGATGTAATCCGGAAACAACCAGATCGGTGTTGAGCATTGCTCTAGAGTTGCTTATTCTCAGAGTATTGGCAACCCTGCAAAGGGTGGATTAGCATCAGGTAGAACGAAAAAGTGATGACAAAAATCAATTCAAACCAAGAACAACCTAAAATAGAGCAATTAATTGACTGGAAATATCGTTAAAAACCTTTGGCAGCAGAGATTGAAAACACCAAGAAATGTTTCGCCTGGAATTCATCCCAAACAATCGAACAAATGCTGGATCGACACCTGCTTGATGTGCTTCCTTTTACCGACAACCTCGAAAGAATTTTGAGCAATCAGTCGGGTGGTGATCACGGTTCACACCTTGTGGATGGTGTTTGTCTGACTTTTCGGGATTTTCAAAACACCTTGAAACGCTATGGCGTCAAACCCCTTGAGGCTCTGAATCAGCCTTTTGACCCTGCTTTTCATGAAGCAACAGCAGTGGTAGAAAATCTTTCCCAACCAGGTGGCATTGTCATCGAAGTGATCCAGACTGGATATTTGCGAGAGGAACGGCTGCTCAGACCAGCGCAAGTGATTGTATCCACAGACTAATCTGCCTCGGTACGGGAAAACTGATAAAGATATATCGAAAAATGTATCTTATCTCTATATCTCGATGCATTCACAAGCGGACTGTAGTTTGATATCCTTAAAATGGTTCAAATTAAAACAGAGTGTTAACAGTCTAACAAGTTTGGGGCTGTGCATTTCTGAGAAAAGCGTGTTATAAGGAGGAAAATTATATGAATTTCAAGACTGGTTTTACAGCCTTCATAATCGGTGGTTTATCAGGGGCCATTATAGCTTTGCTGTACGCACCACAATCCGGCGAAGAAACCCGACAAATTCTGGTTGATAACAGCCAGAAGCTTAAAAATGAGGCACTGGATTCAATTCAACAGGCTCAAGATGTCGCCCTAGAAAAAGTAAATGAAGCGCAAATTCGTATGGATAGCATCAACAAAGAAACCAAAGAACTTCTATCACAACTTCAATCCATAGGAGAATCCACCCTGAAGGCGGAGAAAGAGATTTTAGAAAAAGGTTATCAAAAAACCAAAAAAGCCGTCTCAACATAGCTTCCATTTACCAATTCGCATCCGAACCAAAGTTTTCATATCCCTGGGTCGGATGCGGTTTATTTTTACACGAATTCACTTTATATCAAGTTGAATACAAGGTGTAGACGATATTACAGCAGGTAAAAAACCCCAAACTTTTTCGCAACGAATCCGATTAACACATATTGGATCACGCACACCAATACACCAAGATTCTATCTATCAAAAATGCGTCACAATATGTGGTTTTGAAGATTCCCTGCTCATTATCCTCGATGGTGTGATGGCTACAATGGAAACCCAAAGCGGGACATATTTTCGCTTGCGCGGTTTGGGAATGCCAAAATCGAAAACCCCTTCCACTCGTGGGTATCTGTAAATCAAAATCAAAGCGCAAATACCGCAGGATTTAAGCACCCGAGGGCAAAAACTATTCCAGGAATTGTAGCAGTTACGAAAGGTACATGGATCGTGAACTATGCCTAATGAAATTATTTTACGCAGAGAAAATGAAAGCCCCTTTTGCTACGCTCTTTGGCAATCAAAATGGCACGTATTACGGCGGATTTTTTGATCCTCTGCGAGCAAGAAGGTCTGGTGCAGGCCCGTACCATGACTGGAAGAGGCGAAGGTTTCGATACCTGGTCTATTCGCCGGTTGTACCAGGAATTAGATTTGGATTTGGAAACCATCGATCTGGTGATTCACCTACGAAGCCAGATTGTTGATTTGCAAAGAGAAATTAAAGATCTTGAAAAACGTTCTCACTGGTGTGAACAGAACCTGTTGGCTGAAATTCAAACCCTCCGCCAACAGCAGCAAAAGACTTAAAATTGGAAGAACACATAAAAGGATGGAAAATAAACAGCAATAAGTATGGAAGCTCCAATTGGAAAACTGTGGTGAAAGTAGTATGCAGCAATCCGGACTGAGTTGAAGTTACAATGAAAACTTTTTTCGTTCTGTTTGCCAGTGTAGCAATTTTTTTCGGAAGTTTAGGGCTGTTTGCCACCTTTGATCCAACGTTTGAATTTTTCTATGTGTTCCTCAGGCCAAGGTTCTTCGCAGGGCATGCTTTTATCAACCAGACGTTCGTAAATATTGTTGGCCCTGGCTTTGACATCTTCGTAATCGGAAAGGTCGAAACCACTGATATCCTTCATTTCCTTCACGTCCATTTCGCGGAATAGCGGGGCGATATCCTCGGCAAAGCTTAGTTCTCCGTTAGCCTGTGGTTCGGTTGTTTCTAGACCAGCTAATTCTGCTAGGTTGGTATGTTCATCTTTAAGTTGGGCTGCAATCTCCGAATGCTTGCGACGAGCTTCTACCAAAGCTTGCATTGACTCGCGTTCTTCGTCGGGACGAGCCACACTGAGCACGGCACATAGACGGCCCTGCTCGAAATAGTAAATCGCAAAACTATCGTCTTCCAGGCTTCCGCGCCTTACGGTTTGATCCCAGTTATCTAGGTTGCCCCAGACCTCGAAACTCAGATCGAACAGGTCTGAGAAGAAATAAGGTAAAGCAGTGTAGGCATGATTTTCTCCAGCCATGTTGCGCCCGGCCTGTCGTCCCTGCCGACGGGCTACGTCCCAGTGCTCGACCCGTAAACGCCGCTCGAATGTAGCATCTGGCCAAGCGGCGATATCGCCGACACCGTAGATGTGTTCGTCGCTTGTGCGCAAAGTCTCATCAACCAGCAGCGCATGGTCGTTTTCTCGCAATTCTACTCCGGCTTCTTTAGCCAGGTCTGTATTGAGGCGAACGCCTACTCCCATCACGACCAGATCGATAGCCACTTCTTCTTCGTTGCTGAGAAACGCGCTTTGGACATCTTCTTCCCCTTTCAGAGATTCGGCTACGGTTTCTGGCAGGATACGCACGCCATGCTTGGTAAATAAATCCTGTAAATAATTGCTGACTTCCTCGGGGACGATACGCTCCAGCAGACGCGTCTCCGGGAAAATCTGAATGACTTGTGTACCCATTTCAGTCAATGTGGCGGATACCTCTGTACCAATGAA
>NPIE01001304.1_pt1 | contig 18233 bp, 13 predicted proteins | sample 8637661 | NCBI WGS metagenome assembly NPIE01 (sample SAMN07420842, study PRJNA396082) | bioreactor metagenome | isolation source: sample BA12 brine-fed electro-methanogenic bioreactor BA | place: Japan: Kochi | collected 2016-12-09
GGAAAAAGGTAAAAGGCGAAAGGAAAAAGCAAAGAACCGTCATTCTGAGGAACTCTTCAAAGGCAATCGACGAAGAAAACCAGCAACGAGCAACTAGCAACGAGAAAGATTAAAGGAAAAAGGTTAAAGGCGAAAGGAAAAGGCAGAATTTAGAAATCAGAGTTCGGAGATCAGTTCAGCCGGACTTGACTAAGAACGGATGAAGTGTACTTAGCGGTTTTTTTCTTCAAATTCTCTTACTTTCTCCAAAAACAACCTGTTCTCGTTCTCTTCTCCGCTGATCGTAACCCGTACATGTTCCTTTAATACAGGATGGTGCCAGACGGGACGGATGGCAATATCATTTTCACTCAGGAAATCAAAAAGTTCTTCTGTTTTTGATCCAAGTGAAAAAGTGAGAAAATTGGTTGCACTGGGATGAACGGTTATTCCCGGAAGTATTGATAATTCATTGAAAACCAGCTCTCTCTGAGCAATGACCTTTTCATTATGCTTCAGAAAAATATCTTTGCTTTCCAAAATAGCCGAAACAAAAGTCTGGGTCATCAGATTCAGATGAAAGATGGTCATCACTTTCTCAAGTTCGCAGATGTTTTGAGGATTGGAAACCGCATAACCGAAGCGCAATCCTGCAGCGGAAAAGGCTTTGGAAAAGGAACGCACAATGATCAGGTTGGAAAATTCTTCGATTTTATCAACAAAGGTTTTTCCCGAAAATTCAAAATAAGTTTCATCGATAAGTACAAGCCTGTTTCTGTTTTCCTTTAAGACCTGCAGGATCTTCTCGTCCTGCAGCAGATTGCCGGTGGGATTATTGGGATTGCACAAGATCACCAGCTTGCAGTTTAGCGAATCTGATAGTTCGACATATTCCTCCACATCGAAATTAAAATCGGGTAAGAGTGATTGAAATTTTATGCCAAGTCCCACAGCGCCGGAATAACTGCGATAATCGAAGTAGGAAGGAGCCAGCGAGACGGCGAAGGAATCATTATTTTCCCGCACCGCCGTGAAGATGTAGTAAAGCATTTCATCAGCGCCGTTACCCATCACCAGGCAATCTTCTGACACACCGGCATATTCGGCAAGCTGGCTTCTGAGCTGACGGCTGATATCGCTGAAATATCGGTTCAATTCCACTTCTTCCATCTTCCGCAAAAATTCTTTCCGGATTATCTGCAGTGGATTCAAGCTGCTCTCGTTCAAACCCAGTTTCAGTTTTTTTTGCGGTACATCTATATTCACCGGTTTTTTCTGCTGCAAATCGCTGCGAAATAAATACATTACTGCTCCCCAATTTTTTTGTTACGATCTAAAAACCATTTTCTATGAGTCAATGCAAAAAAGAAATTGATAGCTGCGACCTGTGAGTTTTCAGCAATTGCTGCAAAGAATTAAATAAAATACTTGCAAAAGATAATCGTCCAAATAAATAGGAACAGAAATGAAAATTAATTTTAAAAGAAAGAACCGGGGTGATTATGAAAAAAGCTACTGATATTCAACCGCGTTACAAAGAATTCCAGGGAATTGATAGAGAGCAACTGATAGATCAACTCTTCAATATCGGCACTCCCTTATGTATAATCGGCACCGACTATAAAATCAAACAGGTTAATGATTCTTTTTGCAAGATTTTTGGCGTAAAACATGAAGAAGTTATAAATAAGAAATGCTATGAATATTGGCAGGGACCGCCCTGCCAAACTGATAAATGTGCTATAAAACAAGTGATGAATAATTTAAAACAAACATCTTATGAAACAACGCTGAAACTATCTACTAAAAAGTCGACTACATTTTTGATAAATGCCTTTCCATTTAGAAATGAAAAAAAGGAATTGCTTGGAATAATCGAAAGTTTTACTGATATCACAGCAATAAAGCAGGCGGAGATCAGACTTCAGGAAAGCGAAGAGAGATTCAAATTTTTAAGCAAAGCCACCTTTGAAGGTATTGTGGTTCACAAAAAGGGAATTGTCTTGGATGCCAACGAATCCTTCCTGAAAATGACTGGTTACAGCAGAGAAGAAGCAATCGGTAAAAACCTCTTGAACTACATTCCCAAAGCGCGCGATCGGGCAAAAATTCTTAAGAATATTATCAAGCGGAAAGCTGAACCTTACACGATAGCAGCTGAACGCAAAGATGGTTCTTTGTTCACAGCCGAATTGGAAGCCAAAAACGTCAAGTATCTGGGGAAAACAGTTCGAATCGCTGCTGTTAGAGATGTTACAGACAGGGAAGAAGCGCTGCAGAATCTTCAGGAAAGCGAAGCAAAATATCACGCATTGTTTGAAAACATGGTGAATGGATTTGCTCTGCATAAGATCATCACCGATGCTAAAAACAATCCTGTAGATTATGAATTCATCGAAGTAAATGATGCATTTGAAAAGCAAACCGGGCTGAAGCGGGAAACTCTGATCGGAAAACGAGTTACGGAAGTCCTGCCGGGTACGGAGAACGATCCGGCAGATTGGATCGGAAAATACGGGCAGGTGGCTTTGAAAGGCAAAGAACTGAGGCTGGAAAATTATTCTAAAAATCTGGATAAATGGTTTTCGGTAACTGCCTTTTCTTCTCAAAAAGGCTACTTTGCTACAATTGTGGAGGACATTACAGATAAAAAACGGTCTGAAGAAAAATTAAAAAAGCTGATTGAAGAATCAAAAAGAAAAGAAAATGAGATTTCAGAACTCCTGACAGCGGCTCATGCCATCTTGGAGAAAGATGATTTTAATCAAGTTGCCCGTCATATCTTTGATGCCTGCGCACGTTCGATCGGTGCAAAAGCAGGTTATGTGGCTTTGATGAGTGAAGATGGTCAGGAAAACGAACTGCTCTTTCTGGAAGCTGGCAGCATGAAATGTGATGTGGAACCCGATCTGCCGATGCCGATTCGCGGCTTGCGCGCCGAAGCCTATAAAACCGGTAAGGTGGTTTATGATAACGATTTCATGAAAAGCGAATGGCTCAAATTTATGCCGGCAGGACATATGCCCCTGCCCAATGTGCTATTTGCTCCGCTCAATATCGAAGGCAAAACGGTCGGCATCATGGGCTTTGCCTGCAAGGACGGCGATTTTAACGAGCATGATGCCAAACTGGCTGCCGCTTTTGGCGAATATGCCGCCATCGCACTGAATAACAGCCGCATCTTCGATGCTTTGGAAAAGAGTGAACAAGCCTATGCCAGATTGTTCCATTCAGTGGGAGAAGGTATTGTCATTGTTGATGAAAATGAAGTTTTCACCTTCTGCAACGAAGCAGCAGAAGAAATTTTTGATGTTACACCGGGAAATCTTATTGGCAGATCATTGAGCGAATTCATATCATCTGAAGATCTGAAGAGAATGCAAAAGGAAACAGAAAAAAGAAAAATCGGTGCTTCCAGCAGTTATGAATTGAAATTCACAACTGCCAGAAACAAGGAAAAATATATCTGGGTTACTACCAGTCCAAACGTCGATAATGCCGGCAATATTACCAGCACTTTTGGCATTTTCTTTAATATCACCGCCCGCAAAACTGCCGAACAGAAAGTGCAGGATCTATTGAAAGAAAAAGAGATTCTGTTGCGGGAAGTGCATCACCGCATCAAGAACAATATGGCAACCATCGAGAGTCTTTTGCGCCTGCACAGCAAACGCAGCGGTAATGAAGAAGTGAAAACTTCCCTGCAGGAAGCCGGCGGCAGGATCAGATCGATGCAGATGCTCTATGATAAACTTTATCGTTCCGATAATTTCAGCGAAGTGAATATGCAGGAATATTTGTCTCCGCTTATCGACGAGATTATCAACGTCTTTCCCACCAAAACAGAAGTAACAGTAAGCAAGCAGATAGCTGATTTTCCGATCAATGCCAAATATGTTTTTCCACTGGGAATAATCATCAACGAACTCCTTACCAATATCATGAAATATGCCTTTAAAGGTAAATCCGATAATGAGATAAGAATTAATGCTAAACAGGAAGATGAGATTGTAATAATCGTTATTCAAGATAACGGTATCGGCATGGATGAGACTCAAAATCTGGAAGATTCTACTGGTTTTGGTTTGCAATTGGTAAAAATGCTCACCGAGCAGATAAAAGGTAAAGTACGCATTGAAAGAGAAAATGGTACGAAATTTATTCTGGAATTCTACGTGGAGAAAAGAGATTAAAGGAAAAGATATCGGTTCTGGACTGTTAATGAATAAGAAGCTCAACCTTCTCAAGCGAATCTTCGGCAACAAAGAGAAGTTGAATGCTGCTGATTTGCCTAAAATGGAATTGAATAAACTCACTCTGACTTTTCAGGATGAATTGGAAAAAAAGTTCCAGAAAAGTTATTTTAAATCTTCAATTGGTCTTTTGCGCTTATCGTTTCTGCTGGGATTGTTCTATTATTCCATATTTGCCTTTCTGGATGCCATCACTCTGCCCGAAGTATTGTCAGCCTTATTGATTGTCCGCTTTGCTTTCGTTTGTCCATTTATTTCAGCCATCCTGATCTTATCATTTACAAGTAGTTTTGAAAAATGGTGGCAGTTTGGCGCTGCTTTGACTACCACGATCGCTGGTGTTGGTATTGTCATCATGACTGTTATTACACCGGATCTAGGCAGGATTAGTTATTATCCAGGCATCATGCTGGTGTTGTCTTATGGTTATATGCTCATCAAATTGCGTTTCATCTGGAGTACTTTGAGTGGATGGCTCATTTATCTTGCTTATGTTCTTTCTCTCATTATATTTCCGGGTGTCGATCCTAAAATTATTACGATTAATTTATTCTTTCTCACCAGCGCCAATATACTGGGAATGTTTGGTGGGTATGCTCTGGAATATTATACTCGAAAAGAATTTTTTTTCCGTTATTTGCTGAAGCAGGAAAGTGTAAAAGTGGAAATGGTCAATTCCCAACTGGAAGAAAATGTAGCGCAGAAAACTAAAGAGCTGCGGGACGATATAAAGAAACGACAGGAAATTGAAAAAGCACTCAAGGAAAACGAAACTAAATACCGTAATATTTTCGAAAATTCTCCCATCGGAATCGTGCATTACGACCAGACTGGAACCATTACGGACTGCAATGAATATTTTATAAATATTATAGGATCTTCCGCTGCATCTTTAATTGGATTCAATATGCTGAACAGGGTCGATAATCAAGGAGTTATTGACGCTGTAAAGCAGTCTTTGCGAAATGGGATCGGATATTACGAAGGCTGGTATTCTTCGGTTACTGCCCGTAAAAATACTTATGTTAACATAACCTTTAAGGGTCTCAAAAATGAGGCAGGGCAATTTGATTCGGGAATTGGCTTGATAGAGGACATTACTCATCGCAAGCAAATCGAACAGGAAATAGAGTTGAGTTTGAAGGAAAAAAATCTACTGCTGCGCGAACTCTACCATCGCACCAAAAACAACATGCAGGTAATTGCTTCCATGCTCAAAATTCAATCACGTCTTTCAAATGATACAAATCTACAAATTGTTATGCAGGAAGTAGTGAATAAAATAAATGCCATGTCGTTAGTGCATCAAAAGCTCTATGAAGCTCAGAATCTTTCTCGGATTAATCTAAAAGAGTACATCGAAGATTTCATGGTTCATCTTATTCAAAGCTATGAGAAAAAAGATCATCAAGTTATACTTGATATGGATTTGCAGGATGTTTCCATTTCTGTCGATGCTGCAGTTCCGCTGGGATTGGTAATTACGGAATTGATCTCAAATGTGTTCAAACATGCCTTTCCAACTAAAAAAGATGGTGTTATCAGCATTCATTTGGAACAGCATGATGATAAAAAAATCCGATTGATCATTGCTGATAACGGCATTGGACCTGTTGCCGTCAGCGATTTGCGAAAGCAGTGCAATATGGGCTTGAATAATGTTTTCAGTCTGATCGAATATCAACTACAGGGAAAAGTATTCTATCAGATTGATCACGGCTTGAAGTGGGAAATCATCTTCCGTGATGATAATTACAAAAAGAGAATTTGAAAAAAATTGCAAGACTCAACAATATTCATTCCTTTATTATCGTGAATGTTCGAATAAATCATATTCTCGGCAGAAAGTAAAAAAACTGTATGGACACATCAGAGTAATACTTCAATTTGGTTCACATGAAATATAAACTGATATTATTTGATGCGGACGGTACGCTGTTCGATTTTGAAAAAGCTGAGAAGACTGCTTTTGATAAGACCATGCAACACTTTGGTATCGGAAATAGCCTTGATCTGCTTCATGCGGAATATGAAAAGATCAATAAAGCGATCTGGCAGGAATTCCAGGAAAAAAGAATCTCCTCAGCAAAACTGCGGATCGAAAGATTCAAGAGATTTTTCAGGGAAATGGGGCTTGAGCTTTCTCCACGGGAAGTCAGTCCTTTGTACTTGCAGAATTTATCTCGCGGTGTGGATCTGCTTCCTTCTGCCGAGGAAATTGTGCGTCATTTTCATGGAAAATGTGAAATCGCTCTCGCTACAAACGGACTTAGCGATGTGCAGAGACCGCGTTTTGCCGCCAGCCGATTAGCGGGATATTTTCAGCATATTTTCATTTCGGAAGAGATCGGCAGTCCCAAACCGTTTCCTGAGTTTTTCAAACATGTTTTTCAAAAACTTCCCTATCAGGAAGAAACCGTGATCGTGGGAGATAATTTTTCTTCGGATATCAGGGGAGGTTATGATTTTGGTATTGACACCTGCTGGTTCAATCCAAATAAAGAAATCAAAGAAAGTGGGATCATTCCCACCTATGAGATAAGTGATTTATATGAATTGAAGCAGATGTTTGAGGGGTGAATAAAAATATAACGTTAACCCCTGACTTTTCAACCTGTGGAATCTGATTAATTTCACCGGGTTCGTCGGGGGAAATGGAAGAGGATATATGTTGAAATTTTAACCATTTCAATGGTTTTTTGAAATTTCAGCAATTATGCAAAACTCTTTATAAAAGTTAATAGAATGAGGAGATTATGATGAGAATATTTAAACTGATAGCAGTTTTACTGGTGCTGATCGTGTTCGGTTGCGGTGAGCAGGCGGAACTGGGAACTAAACGAAATCCGATCAAGATGTATTTTGTGCCGTCCATGGAAGCAGGAAAAATAGTTACCAGCGGACAGGCAGTGGCGGATTATCTGAGTGAGAAAACCGGATATCATTTCAAAGTGGCAGTTCCCACCAGCTATGCTTCTGTGATCGAAGCACTGGGCACCGATGAAACCGATATTGCCTGGCTGGCTACTTTTGCCTACATCCTGGCAAATGAAAAATTCGGGGCGGAAGTTGCTCTCACGACCGTACGCAATGGTCTGGAGCATTATCGCGGACAGTTTCTGGCTCGGGCAGACAGCGATATCGAATCAATAGAAGATATTGAAGGAAAAATCATTGCCTACACCGATGCAGCTTCCACTTCCGGCTATTTGTATCCGTCCGCAATTCTGGCGGAAAAGGGTATCAAACCCAAAGATATGATGTATGCCGGCGGTCATCCGCAAGCGATCCTGGCTGTCTATCAGGGCAATGCTGATGTGGCTTGCACCTTCTGGTCGCCGCCAGATGAAAATGGAAATGTTCGAGATGCACGAAGAGCCGTGCTCGAGACTTATCCGGATGTGGTGGAAAAGATCAAGATCGTTGGTTTTACAGACTGGATACCCAATGACACTGTTACCTTCCGCAAAAATTTTCCCGCCGAAATGCGGGAGCAGATCGTGCAGTGTCTGCTGGATTTTGCCGCTTCCGAAGAAGGGCACGAAACTCTGGTAACACTTCTGGATATCGATAATTTTATCCGAGCCGATGACAGTGATTATGATGTTGTGCGAAAAACTCTGAACATTCTGGGAACAGATGCGGCGGAAATATTGAAATGAAGAACATCATAGAGATCAAGAATCTGCACAAAGTTTATGCCAGCGGCACGCATGCGATCAAAGGCATCGATCTGGAGGTGAAGGAAGGAGAATTCTGCATCCTGCTGGGGCTTTCCGGCTCGGGAAAGTCAACCCTGCTGCGCTGTATGAACAAACTGATAGATTCCACTTCGGGTGAGATCATTATTGGAAATGAAAATGTGTTGGAAGCCGAAGGCAGGAAACTGCGCCATATTCGCCGTCAGATCGGCATGATCTTTCAGCAGTTCAATTTGATCAAAAATGTATCCGTTCTCACCAATGTGCTCAGCGGCAAGCTGGGCTATGTTTCTCTGGCTCATTCGATCACATTTCCCTACCACAAGGCAGATGTGGCTCTGGCTCTGGAAAATTTAAAGCGGGTGGGTCTGGAGAAATTTGCCGAGAAAAAAGTGAAGAACTTGAGCGGGGGGCAGCAGCAGCGGGTTGCCATTGCGCGTGCTTTGATGCAGAATCCCCGTTTGATCTTGGCAGATGAACCGGTCGCCAGCCTCGATCCCGCCACAGCCGATTCTGTGATGAAATATCTGGGAGAACTGAATAAAAAAGACAATATGACAGTGATCTGTTCGCTGCATTTTCTCAGTTTAGCCCGAAAATACGGCACCAGAGTCGTCGCCTTAAAAGATGGCGAGATTGTCTTTGACGGATTGCCACCCGAGATCGATGAGAAAAAGTTCAAAGATATTTACGGGGAAGAAGCGGAAGAGGTGGAAATCAAATGAAACAGCCACGTTTAAGAAAAGCATACAAAGACATGAATAAAATATGTCATCCTGTCTGCCAAGCCGTAGTTTTTAACGAAGGCTGGAGTTTGACTTTAGTCGAGTATCGAAGGATGAAACGAAAAATAATAGTTCAACACATCGTTACGACTCCGGCAGCAGCCGGATCCTGCTCAGTGTGACAAAGGTATAATTATATGAAAAAAGCAAAATATTATTCCTGGATCAAAGCATTTCTCACGGATTTTCTGGTGTGGGTTTATCTGCTGGGATGCCTTAATTATCTTATCCATAATTGGTTTGGAGCTGAGATCAAGACCAGTTACATCGTTCTGGCTGGTTTCATTTTATCTGTCATTCTGCTGTTCACCAAGAATTCCATCGGCAGCCGAGTTCATCTTTCCTCCGCAGGAAAGCTACGTAAATGGTATAAAACCTGCTGGGGCTGGCTGATTTTATTTGCATTGCTCGTCACATTTGTTGTGGGCTGGAATCTGGTGGAAGTGAATCCGTACAAATTTTTCACCAAATTCGGCAATGCCCGCGGAATCATGAATGGTCTGTTCAATCCGAATTTCGATATTCTGACGATGAGTTTAACCGCCTTGGCAGAAACTATTTATCTGGCTTTGCTGGCTACATTGTTCGCCATTCCTTTTGCCTTTGTTATCAGTTTCTTTGCCGCCCGCAATCTGATGCCGAAAACGTTTCTCGGGAATGCGGTCTATATCGTCATTCGCACGGTTGCCACTCTGTTCCGTTCCATCGAGGCGATCGTCTGGGCGATCATTTTCAGCGTCTGGGTGGGGATCGGTCCCTTTGCCGGTATGCTGGCTTTGATGATCCACTCCATAGCCGCTCTCACCAAACTCTATTCCGAACAGATCGAAAATATCGACGACGGTCCGGTGGAAGCGATCAAAGCGACAGGCGCTACTACTTTACAGGTGTGGATATTTGCTGTTATTCCGCAGATCATCTCGCCTTATCTGGCTTTCACGATCTACCGCTGGGATATCAATGTGCGCATGGCGACGATCGTCGGTTTCGTGGGCGGCGGCGGAATTGGACTTCTGCTTCTGCAGCAGCAGCAGCTTCTGCGCTGGCAGAATGTGGGACTGATCATCTGGCTGATTGCAGCAGTCGTCTGGATAATGGATATGACCAGCGCAAAAGTGCGCGAGAAATTGATCGAGATGTAAAAAATTGTTGGTTCGATCGTCCCGACCGAGTCGAATGTTTTGCCGGATAATCCTCGATCTGAGATGTTGATAACAAACTTTCGGGGCAAGCATTCCAATAATAATAAAAGGATTTTAACGAAAATTAGTTATTAGTTTTTGTTCGTTGCAATACTATGAAATACAAAGCAGTAATTTTCGATTTGGACGGCACACTCATCGATTCGATGGGCATCTGGCTGAAAGTTGATATCGAATATCTGGAGAAACGCAATATTCCCGCTCCCGGCGATCTCTTTGAAGATGTACCGGAAGGCAACAGCTATCAGGAAATCTGCTGTTACTTCAAAGAAAAATTCGATCTGCCGGATTCGATCGAAGAAATTGGCAAGGAATGGCAGGATATGGTCGAACAGCACTATAAAACCGATATCGGTCTCAAACCCGGGGCTAGAGAGTTGATCGAATATCTCCAGACCCAAAATGTGAAAATGGCGATCGGCACCAGTAATAACAAACATCTGGCGGAAACGGTTCTCAAGGCAAACTGTGTTTTGTCTTATTTTTCTACGATCGTGGCAGGTTGTGAAGAGATCAAAGGCAAACCCTTCCCCGATATTTTTCTGAAAGGGGCAGAACAAATGCAGACCGATCCTGCCGAATGCCTGGTCGTCGAGGACACGCTGCTCGGTGTGATCGCTGCTCATAAAGGTGGCATGGACGCCTTTGCCATCTTTGATGACAACGAAACGCATGAAGTGGAAAAACTACAGGAAGAAGCTGAATTTTATGCAGAGAATTTCGATCAGATTCTGGCTAAATTGAAAAGTGAGACCAATGCATCGTTGCCAGATTGTGTAACTTAAAAAAAAGACAGATTAGAAAACTCGTAGAAGAGAAAATCAGAATATTAAAATATCTCTTCTTCCAATAATTAGTTCATTGTTACAAGCTTCAGAATATTACAAAGATAAAAACAATTTGTCATTCCAGGATAATCTCTTACCTTCTAAATTATACCCTATAGGGGTATATGATAAAGGAGGAGAAATGACAGATGATTGTGAAGTTTGTGATGTGCGACATGCACATCATTCCGACCAGTTCAAGAATGATATGAAGAATCGTCTCAGTCGCATCGAAGGACAGGTGCGCGGAATCAACCGCATGATTCAGGAAGATGTTTATTGCGATGATATATTGAATCAGATCGCTGCAGTACAGAATGCCTTGATCTCGGCAGGAGAAATGCTTTTAGATGCGCACATCAAATCCTGCATAGTAGAAAATATTCAATCCGGCAAGCTGGAAGTTGTGGATGAACTGATGGTAACGATTAAGAAATTGATAAGGTAAGACCATGATAAAAGATTTTTTAACAATCATATTCAACACATATCTCGATATCGCCCCGTATTTGTTCATCGGTCTGTTTTTTGCCGGATTTCTGCATATTCTATTCAAAAAAGATTTTATTGCTCGTCATCTGGGAGAGGGAAGTTTCTCAGCCAGCATCAAAGCTGCTCTTCTCGGCGTGCCGCTGCCGCTTTGTTCCTGCGGCGTGATCCCCACTGCGCTATATCTGCGCAGGCAAAAAGCTTCCAAAGGTGCTACGCTTTCCTTTCTCATCTCCACGCCGCAAACCGGTGTGGACAGCATCATCGCCACCTACGGCATGATGGGTCCCGTTTTTGCCGTTTTCCGTCCGCTGGCTGCTTTTGTGATGGGAATCACCGGCGGCGCGGTTACAAATGTTTTAACCAGAAACGACAAGGAAAAAACTAAAGTACAGCAAAATGACTGCTCTTTCTGTTCAGTGGAAAAACCAGAACCGAAAGGCATCTGGAATAAATTCAAGGACGGCATGACTTACGCTTTCAAAGATTTTCTGGATGATATCTCGCTACAGCTCATCGTAGGTATAATTCTGGCAGGCATCATCTCATTTGCCATTCCCGATAATTTCTTTGAACGTTTTGGCGGTGGCGGTATTGCTGGCATGCTCATCATGGTCGCTTTTGGCATTCCGCTCTATGTTTGCGCCACAGCCTCCATTCCCATCGCAGTTTCGCTGATGATGAAAGGGATTTCGCCCGGTGCGGCTTTTGTTTTCCTGGTGGTTGGTCCGGCTACAAATGCTGCCACGATCGCACTCATCGGCAATGCTCTGGGCAGGAAAATGGTGGCGATATATCTTTCTGTGATTGCAATTTTTGCGCTCGGTTTCGGCTATTTGCTCAATTGGATTTTTGATCTTTTCGGCAGTAAAACCCATTTCCATGCCATGCACCATGAACACGGCATTCCCTGGTACATGACTGTGATGATGATCCTCTTCTCAGCATTCCTGCTGGGCTCGCTTTTCAGAAAATTAAGAAGAAAAAAAACTTTTAAAACAGAAATATTGGAGACAAATGTGAATAAAAAAATATTTAAAATTGATGGCATGACCTGCAACCACTGCGTGGCAAATGTGACCAACGCCATTCAGGCTGTGGAAAATGTGGAAAATGTGGAAGTTTCACTTTCCGAAAAAAATGCTGTGGTGGAAGGAACGTTCGATCAGCAGAGAGTAAAGGAAGCGATCGAAACGGCAGGATATAAAGTGAGAGATGATCCGTCTTCGAAGTGAAAGAAAATTGTGAAAGAGCTACGCCGTGACCTTCGGGAAGATGGGTAGTTAAGAGGATTCAATAATATAAATGCTGTCATCCTGAGCGGAGTCGAAGGATAGAGTTGAGACTTTGAGACTTTGAGACTTTGAGAAAATGAGAAGATAAGAAAAACCTTCCGAACGGTTGCAGAACCTTCGGAACGGTTTTCTTTAAAACGAGATCTTGAGATTTTGAGAAAAAAAGAAATGAGAGATAAGAGATAAGAAGTGTGAACAGAGAGGCAGAGAGGCTTTGGGAAGTGGAGAAGATAGAGGTAAAGAATAAAGATCAAAGATCAAAAGATCAAAAATGAAGGAAAAAGGTAAAAGGCGAAAGGAAAAAGCAAAGAACCGTCATTCTGAAAAACTCTTCAAAGGCAATCGACGAAGAAAACCAGCACCCGGAAAGATCAAAAATGAAGGAAAAAGGTAAAAGGCGAAAGGAAAAAGCAAAGAATCGTCATTCTGAGGAACTCTTCAAAGGCAATCGACGAAGAAAACCAGCACCCGGAAAGATCAAAAATGAAGGAAAAAGGTAAAAGGCGAAAGGAAAAAGCAAAGAACCGTCATTCTGAAAAACTCTTCAAAGGCAATCGACGAAGAAAACCAGCACCCAGAAATATCTTTGAATAGCACCGGGTTTCTTGACCCGTGAAATTCTGTAATAGTATTTCACAGGGTCAGTTCGAGGGATTGAATAACAAACTAGACTTTGGGTTTCAACCCTTTAAAGTTGGTGGGATAAATCCCAATTTTTTTTTGATTTTTAAATCCACGAGATAATCTCGTGGCAATTCAGAATCTCGTGGCAATTCAGAATCCTTTATTTGCAATTTCCTTCGTGTTGCTTTGCGTCCTTTTCGGCTTTTTTCTCTCAAACCGTTTCAGTGTTTTTGGTGTTTTTAAGTGATCCATCAGCTTTTTCATTGCCAATATCCCCTTATTATAAAAAAACTACATCCATAATTTGTGAGGTGAAATGAAGAAGTTTGGATATTTGTTGTTTCTGGTTATTCTGCTTGGATGTTCCTGGAACATGATTAAGGAAAGCCAGCATCGCAGCTATCTGGAGCTGGTCGATCTGCTGGAAAACCCTGATCTGGATTCTCTAGCGATCGAAACTGTTGAATCGGATTTGCGGAAATATTATCCAGCATCGGAGAAAGTGTTTGATCTGGCAAATTCTGAATTCTACGATCGGCTATATCCTGTCTGGCGCGATGATTCCCTCAAAGTTGAGATCATTTCCGAGCTGCTGGAAAAATATCCCCAGACCCAGTGGCGGCGCACGATCTACCTTTATCTGGCCTACTCGCTGCATGAACTGGAAAGAACATCAGAACTGCACAAAATTTTAGAAGATTTCCGCACAGGTTTCCCGGATGATTATCTGCCCTTTCACCTCAGTGCCCGTTATTTCAATGAAGATGATCTCAATCTTGATATTGCCGAATCATTTGCTCAGAAGGCGTTTCACATGAGCAGCAGCTATCCCAAACCAAATCATTATCCGCCTTTGGAATGGGAACTGGAAGAACGTTTTGCACCAGTCAAAACGGCGGCAGTCTGGGCGGAGATAATGCTGAAACTGCAAAAACCGCAGGAAGCGATCGAGCTTCTGAATAAAGTGATAAATGACGATCAACCGGGCGTGGATGATGAAAACACTCTGGGCAGATGTCATTATTTTCTGGCAAAGGCTTATGCCGGACTGGATCAGAGTGAAAATGCCATTGATGCTGCTCTGCAAGCCCTTATCGCCGGAGATTCACGCAATTATTATACACCGAAAGCAGATTCTCTGCTCAAGGAATTGATCGCTTATCTGGATTTGAGCGACCGCGAATTTCAGGATTTCTGCCGGCGCCGCAGCGGTTATCGCGATGTTGAATTCACAGACGTTACTGCCGAATCTGGTTTGGAAAATATCATTGCCGGACGCGTTGCCTGGGGAGATTACGATCAGGATGGCTACGTCGATCTGCTGCTGGATGGCAGAAGGTTGTTTCGCAACTTGCAGGGAGAGCGGTTTGTGGAAGTTACAGATTCGGCTTTTCCCGATACGATCCGGGCTAACGGCGGATTATGGGCAGATTTTGATAACGACGGCGATCTGGATATCATCACCAAAGATCCGGAAAGCGTCTGGCTGAACGAGAACGGGATTTTTCACAGAGTGACCGGAGCAAATTCCCTGCAGGATAACGGCGTCTCCACCGAAGGCATCGGAGTCGGCGATGTGAACAAGGACGGCTGGTTGGATGTTTATCTGGCAAATTATGAGGTTTGGAAGGATAATTCTTCTGAACCGGAATTTGATAAATTTTACAAAGGAATTGGTGGGGGAAAATTCTATGATGTAACGGACCGGGCGGGCATGTATCCGTCCCATCTACCCAAACGAGCCGGACGCGGCGTGAATATGGGCGATTTTGATAACGATGGCGATCTGGATATTTATGTTTCCAACTACCGCCTGCAGCCGAATTTCCTGTGGGTGAACGACGGCACGGGGCATTTCGATGATCTGGCGCTTGAACTGGGTGTAGCAGGTATCGAAGTAGATGGCTGGTGGGGTCATACCATCGGCAGCGAATGGGGGGATGTGGATAATGATGGCGATCTCGATCTCTTCTGCGCCAACCTCTCTCATCCTCGCTATCTGGATTTTTCCAATCTCAGCATGCTTTACCTCAACTCCGGAGAGCCGGATTATACTTTTTCCGATAACCGCAGAACTGCCGGCATCAGATTTGAAGAAACTCATTCCGAACCCTGTCTGGCAGATTTCAATAATGACGGCTGGCTCGATCTTTACATCAATTGCGTTTACGAAGGCAGGCGTTCCTTTCTATACATGAGCAACGGAGATGGAACATACCGGGAAGTAACTTTTCTGGCGGGAGTGCGGCATTTCAACGGCTGGGGTAATGCAGCGGCAGACATCGATAACGACGGCGATCTCGACCTGATCGCAGCAGGCGGCACAATTCAGCTTTTCCGCAATGATACTAAGGAAATCGGCAACTGGCTGAAAGTGCGGGTGATCGGTAAAGATCATGCGGATGCCATCGGCACCAGGCTGGAACTTTCCAATGGTGAGATCAGTCTGCTGCGCGAAATTCAGGGCGGCAAAGGCAGTACAAATCAACACGATCTGGTGCAGCATTTTGGCGTGGGAATGAACGAGCCGCCATTTGAATTGATGATCAGATTTCCTGACGGTGAAAAGAAAGTTATATTGTTAGAAGAATTAAATAAATTGATAGAAGTGAGACAGTGAAATTCCCCTTCGGAAGGACAGAGGGGTTTAATCAAAAAAAAGGAAATTTAACCACATGAAAAAATTTGGATTATTTTTAATAACATTGCTGCTGTTTTCCAACCTGTTTGGCTGGGGACCGCTGGCGCACAGGATCATCACAGAGCAGGCAATGCAGAATCTGCCGGAAGAAATGCCGGTTTCAGAAGAATGGAAAGACTATATCGTGCAGCATTGCACCGATCCCGATAAAAGAAAAGATGATACACCCGGCGAAGAAGAACGGCATTATATCGACATCGATTTCTATGAGGAATTCCAGCGGGGCAGAATGATCCAGGATAAAACCGAATTGATTGCCAGATATGGAGAAGAAAAAGTAATTGATATGGGATTATTGCCCTGGACGATTCTGGAAACATACGAGAATTTAAAGAGAGCCTTTCAACAAAATTATCAAGAAAATATTCTTCTCTATGCTTCCGATCTGGCGCATTATCTGGCGGATGCCACGCAGCCGCAGCATCTCATCTTGAATTATAATGGAAAACTAACGAATCAGCGGGGAATTCACGGTCGCTACGAAACCGAAATGATCGCCCGTTATGAAGAGGAAGCCAGAGCAGCAATGATCTATCATCCGGCAGACAGCATCACGGTGGATCTCGATCTGATCTTCGCTTACATCAGCAACAGCAATTCATTAGCACCAATCATCTTCGATGCCGATCTGCTGGCTGCAGAATATGATAAAGATTTTGGAGACGAATATTATCATATCTTCTGGTTCAGAACGAAATACATCACCAAACTGCAGTTCAATGCCGCTGCGCGAATGCTGAGCTCATTCATCTACACTGCCTGGCTGGAAACGGGTAAACCGGAGATGCGAAAATAGAGGCGGAGAGGTAGAGAAGCAAAGAAGCAGAGAGGTAAAGATAGTTGGATCAATCGTCTCGATTGATCCGAATATTTCTGCTGATCGTCTCGATCAGAGAATTGATTTCAGATTTTTCTTTATAAACCCAAAATATCATTTGACAGCCATAAACCAGAAACATGAAAGTGAACCCATAAATTTCTAAGAGGAAATGTGATGAACAAGATGAAATTTTTGAGGTTTATATTTGAGCGCTGTTTGATTATCCCCCCCCCCCCCAATATAACTATCTAACACAATGTAAAACAAACAATTATGTTAATTCAACAAATTCTCTTAGAAGTAAAAAACATGATCTCATCTCTCAAATCGGCAGGTGGAAATTCCCCGGGCAATCTCTGCGTTCGATTTTCGGATCGCAGAGTAATCAAAAGTAAAATGAAGAATTTCCCGATCATTAACTTTGTTTTTTGAATTTCAACCCGGATTTTTCAGTTAGCAAATTGAAAAATCCTAACCGATTTAGAAAAAAGAAGAGAGGAAAAGATGAAAAAGTTATTGATTATATTTCTGCTTATGTTTGGCATGAGTTTGGTTTTTGCCGATTGTGATATGATGACGATGATATCCAGAGACGGTTATTATCTATCTGGAAATAATTCAACTTATGATTTATTTAATTTCATCAGAGTAAGATCAAATAATTCATTGCCAAAAAAAAACGATGATGGTTATGGATTTATTTATTATCCGAGTGATGGAAGTTTTAATTATGGTGATCAATCTTGGTTTCAAACAGATCCCACATCAAATGATAACACTTTCTATACTAATGATGGTTCACCAGGATGGGACCCTGCATGGCAAGATTCTTTAGATGCAGCAGAAGATTATATTATGGATGTTAATACTGAAGCAACTGTTGTTCTCGGACATGCACGTCAAGGATCAGTTGGTGAAGGAAGCCATCCATTCTATTTTGAATATGTTGATAAAACATATACTCTTATGCATAATGGTACTTTAACTAATTACATAAAAACTCCAATGTACACCTATCTATATGATTTAGAGTTGCTAAATAATTCAAACTGGGGAGCAAATCCTGGAGATATTAGCACATGGATTGATAGTGAAATATTTTTCCTTTATCTCATGCATTTTATTGATAGTAATAATGGAAATGTTGTTGAAGGTGTTCATGATGCACTAACAAAGGAAAATCTTCCCGATGTGGCTAACTCAAATATCAGAGATATGCTTAAAAATCCAGAGAGCTATTATAATTATTCAATAAATGATTCTACTTACAAAAAAGTGGCTAATATTGTATTATCTGACGGGATGAATCTATATGTATTTCGTAATTCTCCTTCAGTTGGTGCAAGCCATCCAACTCATGATCCATACCATAATTTATCGTATGAAGAAGATAATAATATCATCACGGTGAAGACATTAGATGATCTTGATACGAGAATTGATCAATTTGATTTTGTCGTAATATCAAGAGATGAAGACCCAATTGAATACCCCAACTTTCTTGATAGTGACGTCAAAACATTTTCTCCCGGTGTAACCTGGGTCTCCTTCCCTCGA
>NPIE01005132.1_pt2 | contig 18232 bp, 21 predicted proteins | sample 8637661 | NCBI WGS metagenome assembly NPIE01 (sample SAMN07420842, study PRJNA396082) | bioreactor metagenome | isolation source: sample BA12 brine-fed electro-methanogenic bioreactor BA | place: Japan: Kochi | collected 2016-12-09
ATTCAGCTATATATACGTGAGATATTCAGAAAGATCGGGATGGAACTCCCGGAGGACGCGCAAAACGGATGGAACGAATCAGGCAGGGCAAAGAGCATAGAGTTTCGCAAAACCGAGGGGATCCTCAGAAATGCCGCCGTTGCCATGGAAAACGTTGAAAACACAATATTCCAGCTGGCAGCGCAATGGCAGAACGGCAAGTTCGAAGAGACAATTACCTACACAAAGAACTTCGAAGAAGAAGAGCTCAACGATGCTCTTACCAGGTTATTCCAGGTGTTTTCCATGCCGGTTGACGCGGTCAAGAAAGCAGCATTGCGGCGGATCGTCAAAAAGGCGATACCAGACCTGGACGAAGAAGAAACCGAACAAATCAAGGCTGAAATCGACTCATACGAAGAGTCGGAGCAGATAGACGTAAACGACTACCTCGAGCAGGACGGCTCGTAAAACGTCCGGCGGCCAAGGCCGTAAAATCACGTCATTCGACGTAAAAACAGGAGAATTACCATGTTGAAGCATTTTCTAAACGATAATCATTTCCGTCAGTTTTTCGACGAAGATCCTCCGTCCGGCGGGGCTCCCTCGGGAGATGGCACACCCCCTCCTGGTGATGACCTGGTAGAGTACGAAGGGCATAAAATCCCGGCTGCTCTCAAGGAAAAGATCAGCCAGAGAGTTGTCGCAGAAAAAGGGCGGGTAGAAAGAAAACTGAACGAACGGATCAGTGAGTATGAAACAAAATATACTGATCTTGAAAAGCAGTTCAAGGAGCTCAAAACCGCCAGCATGACTGACAAGGAGAAACTGGAACACCAGCAGCAGGAGCGCGAAAAAGAGTTGGAAGAGCTGAAAGCTGGAAAAGAACAGGCCTGGGGGCTTTTCAAAAAGACGAAGCAGTCCAACGATATCTATTCCGCTCTGTCAGCCTATGATGTTCACTCTCCAAAGCAGGTTGTGCGCCTCCTGGAGTCATACGGAAAGGTGGATGTTGTCGAGAAAAACGGGGAGTACGTTACTACCGTGAAAATAAACGGTGAAGAAATGAACGTTGACGGCGCCCTGAAATCATTTTTCGACGACCCGGAAAACTCTAATCTTCTGAAAGGAAACCTCCGGCCAGGTGCCGGTTCTGGAACAGGCGGCAATGCCGGCGGTTCATTTACCAAGTTCTCCAAGTCAGAGATGGAAACTAACCCGGAAATGAAAAAGGCGTTTGATGATGCCATCGCAAGAGGTGAGACTCCTGCACTTTATGATTAAATAGGAGCATATTATGAGTAATACAGGAATTACAGATCTGATACCCACCTATTTTGCAAACGGCTTTGACGAAATGGACGCGGGTGAGTACAGCCTGCCTCTTGACGTATCGCGGAAGTTCGAGTCAAAGGTCGGCAACAACGGTGATACCGTAACCGTGCCGCTCATCCCGGAGTTTGAAGCAAAAGACTACACTCCCGGAAGCGACATCACCAAGAACAACGTTACCCAGGAGACAGTAGACCTGGTGCTCAACAAGAGCAAGAACGTGACCTTCGACCTGACCGACAAGGAGCTTTCACTGACGCTCTATGAACTCAGGGAAACCTACGCGAAGCCAGCCATGGAAGCACTCCTGGCACAGGTAAACACTGACATAATCACCGTCATGGCAGCGGCCAGCGTCAACAGTGCTGTCACGTTTTCCGACAAAATCGCGGCTTCCGAGATCAGGTCCGCCAAAAAGTCACTCGACGCGAAGAAAGTCGGCAGCGGTCGGAAGTGTATACTGCCTTCTGATTATGCCAACGATCTTTTAGAGGATTCAGAGTTCAAGAGCCTCGACAACCTCGCAACTCCGGAAATGCTGGCAAACGGTACTATATCCAAGCGGTACGGATTCGACATCAAGATGAATCACGCGATGAGCACCGCCGGGTATGCCTTTCATCCCGGAGCTGTCGCCTTTGCCGCACGTCCATACAAACTGCCTGATGCCGGTACCGGCGCAAAAGCCGCCATCGGTAAATACAAGGGCATCCCTGTCAGGATCGTCATAAAATACACTGACGAACTCGTATTGCAGTGTCAGTTTGACATTCTGTATGGTGCCAAGCTCATCAAGGGCAGCAGAATAGTACAGATCACCGAAGCCTCCGGCTCCGGATCATAAGAAGTAAAGGAGATATGCCCGCCTTCGGGCGGGCCTCTCATTATGAGTAAATTCGATGACATAAAAAACTGGAAACCGCAGGACTGGCTAACCCCAGCCTACTTCAAGAGATTGCGCCAGCTGCTCAGGGAAGGAAAGTGGGACGAGGCGATCCGGTTTAAACTCATGCACTATCCCAGGGAGATGGCCGAGTTTGTCGAGAACAACACCCGGCGGCTCATCGAGGAAGCATGGAAGGGCAACCTGGTTAAACAGGCCGACATGAATGACGCCACCATGGCATTGAATATACTCATAACGAGAGGACAAAACGGCATAATAAACCCGGTCAGGAGGGTCACCACCGAGGTGATCGCCGAGCACGTATTTAAACTGAACAAGCTGAACAAGAAAAGCCTGCAGAACGCCGTTCTCCGGGCCACGGTAGACCAGTTTGAAAGCTACGTAAAAGGGGCCATGTCCGGCACCCAGCCGCACATCCTGGCGATGATACGCAACTGCCAGAAAGAGTGGATCCTGCGCAACCAGGGCCTCAGGTTCAGAGAGGGAAGGGACGTTGCCAATACCCTCTACGCAGCTGAGGCTGAATTCAAGGAAATGCTCTTGAAGAAATACCCTGAACTTCAAAAAGCAATGGAAAAGGGACAGATCCTCAGGAGTAGGCCGTATGGTCCCAACCTGAACGAATACAAGCACTTTACCCTCTCTGATTATACCGATATGTCCGTTCGGGCAACGGTGTTAAACGTTGATAGAAACGCCGCCGAGGTTGCCGCCAATTTTCATGGTGACCGGGTTGTGGGGTATCACCTGCGGGATCACCGGCCCATCAAAACAGACGAGCGTGAGATTTGCGAGGATATTCTCCGTAAAAAAATAAAGGGGCATTCTCTCCTGGCACTGGATGACGAAGCCGCCAGTCTTTTGGGGATCTACACGGTGCAGGATGCAAAGAGAAAAGGGGCAATGTTTATACACTGCCGGCACTCCATATACAGGTTAAACAAGGCCGACCTCAACGAGATTCACAAGCTCCTGTATATCAAGTCGCTGGAAGTGAAAGACGATGACGAGGAGGTTGCCTGATGCTGTCAGCAACACATGAAATAAACGACATGGTCGACAGGCTGGATATTCCAAACACCTACGGGTACATAGACGAGGACGAGATGAAAGCGGCCCTGCCCACGTTTGTTGAGGATGCAATGAACGATTACATGCTCCCGGCAATCGGCAGCTCACGGTACAACACCATAGCCGACAAAGACAAGGCCGACCTGACAGATACCGAGACTTATCTCTATAACGCCGAGGTATGGTTCTCCATCGCAATGTTCCTTACCACCGTGGGAGAGCACCGCACACAGAAAAAAGACTCTACGTCGGTTACCTACTCACAGGCAGGCGTAAATAAAACATATTCTGGCCCCAACGGCATGATTACCTCTGCCGGAAATTATAAAAACCGGGCAATGAAGCAGATGAACAACGCCGGGTATTACTATACCCGCTCAATATCCAGAAACGGACTCATGGGAGAATGGAAATGGCTGCCATCAGTGTAAACATTGATCCGGTACATGAAAAAGCGGTTCTCTCCTGGATAGAGGGACGTAAAAACAAGCTGGATGACATGACGCCGCTGAGAAAGAAATTCCGGGATATTATCGAGACTACCGCCGGGCATGAGTTCACTACGGCCAATCCAAACAACTGGAAGCCGCTAAGCGAGGATTACCGCCAGGCAAAAATAGCAATGGGATACCCTGATATTATAGGGGTGAAAACCGGAGGTTTAAAGTTTGCCGCAACCAGGGGGGCAGAGCTCAACATCGATAAGGGCCTCATTACCTGGAAGGTTGACATGTCACATGTGAACCCAGAAGGCGAAACGGTGGGCGATTACGCCATAGACTTCCACCTCGAGCGCCCGGTATTTAAGTACAGTAAAAAATATCTCAAAACCATGCTCAGGTCAGTCGTTGAGCGGTGGGTGAGAAAAAACGTGAGTGAAGAATGATCAATTTAGTTGAAGGCATAGAAAACCAGCTGAAAGCAGACTCAGGCATGAGTTATTTCGACGGGAATATCTATTCCTACGAACACAACTGGACACTGGTTGAAAACGGGAAAGCACCCTTTGTCAATGTCGAGTGCTTCAAGGAGTCAACGGGAGAGATCCCCGGACTGCCCTTTGATGACGCCAAGCGCCACGTATTCGACGTGGTGATCCACTTCTGCCAGAAAAGCCGGACAAAAGAGGCGGCATTCAAGGGAGACGATAGCAACCCCGGTATTTACGCACTCAGGCAGAAGATCATGGATGCCATCAAAACAGATGACACCATCGGCGGCCAGGCACGGGGCATATACCAGACCGGTGATATTAAGCTCGGGTTTGAAATCGTAGACGACAGTCTTTTCCTGGCAGTGGCACAGCTTGAAATCTCATTCTACAGGGATGTATTTTTTGATTAACGGAACGGTCATATACACGGGTAAGAATAAACGGTACGATATGTTTCACCGTGATCAGTACATTATCGCCAAAAGGGACAAACCCACCGAGGTGCCCCTTGACCTTATTCCGGATTTACTGGAAACCGGCAAATTCGCCCTTGACGAGCAAACCGAAAAATTACTGCGGGCATTCGGGTATGGGAAAGAAAGCCACAACATCGACGGCATATGGCAGGGCGAGGACGTGTACCTGGTAGGATCCGGCGGTTCTCTCCTGGGATTTAACTTCAACAGGCTGGATGCAGTAAAAACAATAGCAATCAATCACACCATAGAGTATTACCCGAAGGCCTCCGCCCTTCTGTTCGGCGACCGGCATTTTATTGACCGTACACGTTTCAACATACCCGCCTACGAAGGCCTGATATTTGCCTCGCAGAAAACCAGGTATTTCCAAATGGATACCAGGGAAAACGTGCATATATTCCGTGACGCGAACAAGCCCAGCGCGAGGTTTATAAACGGCCTGTACCATGCTTCACTCTCCGGACTTATGGCCATAAATCTTGCCATTATCATGGGTGCCGGCCGTATCTTTTTGCTCGGGTATGATATGCACTATAACGCCGGTCATCATTTTTATGGTGATGTGTACGGTCATCAGGACTACCCGGAAACGAAGTATTACGCGAAGGTCAGGCGGTTTAATGACTTTTACGACTATAAAGACCGGATTTTTAACCTGAATCCAAACTCCGGCATCACTCTATTTGAAAAAATATCAATCGAGGAGGCGTTACATGAATCCACGGGGAAATCCACGGCCGAAAGATGGCCGGGGCCAGGGCAAAGGCCAGAAGGGCGGACAGAGGAACGGACAGAACCGGCAGGCGTGTAATGACGGCCCGGGATATGGACAGGGAAACGGGAGAGGGAACGGGAATGGTAGAGGTAATCGCTGAAATCGGACAGAACCACCAGGGATCCCTGGACGTGGCAAAGGTGATGATTGACGTTGCCCGTAAGTGCGGCGTGGACACTGTGAAGTTTCAAAAATGGGATATCGAGAAAGTAAAAGACTTTCCGTATAACTCTCCTCACGCCTTTGCGCCCACCTACCGTGAGCATCGAAGAACTCTCGATCTCTCTGTGCTCGAGCTTGAGCATCTTAAAATATACGCAAAAGACATGAATTTCCTGGTCTCCGCGGTTGATGCAGAAAGCGCCGACAAATTGGCGTACCTGTTCTGGGAACGCATCAAGGTACCAAGCTGCAGGCTGCGCGATAACGACCTTCGCCAGGTTGTTAAACGGTATTATAACAAAGTAATTCTATCAGTAGGGGGGTGGAGCCATGAAGAGATAACAGACGAGCTGAAACTATGGGCCGACGCTATGGGGCCGGAAAACATTACTGTGATGCACTGCATATCCGAATACCCCACCGACCATTATGATCTGCTCTATATCAAGACGCTGCAGCAGATGGCCCCGTGGCAGTCGGTGGGGTTTTCTTCACATGACAGGAGAATCGACAGCTGCCAGCTGGCCGTGTCCCTGGGGGCCACCATGATAGAAAAGCATTTTACCCTGTCACGGTCCCTGAAAGGCACCGATCACGCTGCCAGCCTGGAACCACACGAGTTTTACCAGCTGGTGCAGGGAGTACGCAAAACCAGCGATATGCTGGGATCCGGCGTAAAACAACTATATCCCGGAGAAATGGAACACCGGGAAAAAATGACAGAGCGTGCGGTATGAGATTCTTATTCGACATAGATGACACTATTCTGTTCTCAGAGGTAAAACCGGACGGCTCCTACGTGTACCGCGATGCCGATTTTTGCCTCATCGAGAAGCTGAACACCCTGTATGACGACGGCAACGAGATAATACTCTGGACTGGCCGTCACTGGAATCATCTGAACGTTACCCAACAGCAGCTTTCAGCTGCCGGCGTGAAGTATCACACCCTGATAATGGGAAAGCCGGTTGCTGATGTGTATATAGACGACAGGTCCCTCAGGCCTGACGAGTTTTTGAAAATGAGGAGGCGGACAAATGTCCAATAGTTACAATATCACCACATCCAACCTGGGGCTGGACAGTGAAAAACTGTTCCTGCACCACCCGGCGCTGTACCTCGACTTCCATGACGGCAACGGCCTCCTGCGATTTGCCTACATGGATAAAGAGTTCAGCTGGAAAATCGCCAGGGAATACGCGAAGTTCACCCACGGCGTGCCGGCAAACGAGATCAGGCGTGACCTGATATCACAGGAGTTCAACCTTGAGTCAAAATGCTACCAGATACAGCCTGAAACCGTGGCGCTGCTCTCACAGGCAAAAGTGGACGACACGGATCCAGACTGGACACGGGTAGTACACGGCTCGGATATCGTTGCCACCCTGTTCCCTTCGGCGGTTTTGATCGGGAAAAACGTGAACAATCGGGAAGCCCGGCTCTACATCCGGCGTCTCCAGATCGCACCGGAGGACTTCGAGATGCTGCTGGGAGGCACCGAGTATTCCAACATCCCCTTAAAGGGCATCGCGCAGAAAGACGAGACGCCGCTGATCACCAATCCCGACTGGGATTACAACGCGGCATACGGGGATCTGGACAACATCGCGTTCTGGAAGTTCGCGAAAACATCAAGCTCGAGCTCGAGTTAAGGAGTAACCATGTTTGAACACCGTCCACAATCATTGTATAACCCGAAGGAGCTATTGTATGAGAAGTACACCGATTTTGACATCATGCGGGAAAAACCCGTGGTATTCACAATCGGCGGCTTTGCCATCGTCATCATGCCGGTGACTATCAAGGATTCACCCCTATTTATTAAAGAGATGAGCAGGGTTATGGTGCAGCACTACGAGATTTTTCAAAACGCCCTGTTTTTCACTGCCAAAGACTACAGGAAAAAGAGAAAGATCACAAAGGTGGTGGATTCTATTACGATGTACGCCAATACCAAAAGTTACCGGCGTTTCATGAAAAAAACGGCTCCTGCGTTTATTCGCCAGTGGGCATACACCGTGGACGGTGATTCATTTATCCGCATGAACAAAGTATCACGGTGGAAGGTGAGAAAGGCCATAGAGATGCTCACCCCCGATGAACTTATACAGGTATTTTTCACAATACTCACATTCAACTATGACATAGTAAAAAAAAAGACTGCCGAATTTCTCAAAACGCTGGGGGTGGATTCACTGACGGAGACGGATCATACGGCATCTTCGAATTCTACTACAAGGAATTCCTACTTCCAGATGCCAGAATATTCGCCGAAACCGTTCAGCGAGCAAACCTTAAATCTATTAGAGCAGCAGAGTTCTACGATAGACAAAATGAATTGATGGAGCGTCAAAATGCCAGGTAGAGCGGACGACATACTCTTTTCCATACGGGCTGATAACAAGGACATCAAGAAAAAGCTGTCCGAAGTCCAGACCGACATGAAGCACATGGGAAAAGCCGGCCACCAGGCCGGGGACATGGGCGCCCAGGGGGTAAACAAGCTCTCACGGGCATTAAAGGCCCTGGTGACAGGATCTATAATACTTGTTATCGTCAAGGGTCTATATGAACTCGGAAAAGCTGCCCTGTTCGGATCTGATCAACTACAACAGCAGAGAATCGCCCTCGAGACCATGACCGGGTCGGCAAAAACCGCTGGTAAAGTCATACGAGAAGTTAAAGACTTTTCAGCAAAGACTCCATTTCAGTTACCCGGGTTAATTGAAACTTCCAAGCAGCTTATCGCGTTTGGCGTTGATTCCGACGATGTTGTGCAGAAAATGGAAAATCTCGGTAACGCCGCCCAGGGTAACCAGGAGAAGTTCGAAAGACTATCCTACGCGTATGGAAAGATACGGGCCAAGGGCAAAGCCTCAATGGAAGAGCTGAACATGCTTACCGAGGCCGGTGTTCCTATTCTTGACGAACTGGCAAATCAATACAATGTATCTACTCAGCAGATATTCAAAATGGTTGAAACCGGCAAGGTTGGGTTTGCCGAAGTTGACGAGGCTCTTACATCACTTACTACGGGATCCGGACGGTTTGCCGGTATGCTGGAAAAGCAAAGTAAGACAATCGGCGGTATGTTCTCCACCCTCGTTGATAAAATCAAACTGGTTACCATGGAAATCGGGAACGCAATGACCCCGGCGATTGAGCATATATTTGATATATTTCCGGAAACCAAGGAAGAGATGGAGGAAGTGTATAAATACGCGCGATTGATAGGGCGGGTGTTTGGAACTATCGTATTGATTATTAAAACCTGGGCTGACGCATTGTTGTCGATTCCTGCATTGTTCAGGTCAGTATTTTATAAAATAGACATAAGAATAAAACAGCTTAAATTACAGTTTGCAGACCTGATGTATTCTGTGGGTATCGGATCAGAAGAGGCGGTACACAAAGCGGGAAATGCGCTGGTGGGATCTGCTAAGAAATATGCAGAGGCACAAAAACAAATCAGAGAATCAAACGAGGCACTTAAAGGGGACGTGCAGGCGATCATTGACCTGTGGGGAGAAATGGATGAAAAGACCTCAGAAGAGGGTGCCGGCACATCCACAGGAAAACCGAAAACCGGCGGGGCTGGTACAGGTCCCGGCGGTAAAAAAGAAGGCTGGAACCCCTGGTTTGATGCTGAACGCATAAAACAGGACCTTGAAAAGATACAGCAATCCCTCGTTGACTCATACAACCCCGTCCAGTCCCTCGGAAACGCCTTCCAGGGCCTCGAGGACGCCTCCCGGCAGGCAACCTATGACATGCTCTGGGGTGAAAACGGCTGGAAGAACTTTCAGGAAAGCATGAAAGAAATATTTAAAAAGCTGGTTGCCGATGTCGCCTATTATACCGCGAAAGTCATCGCAATGAAGGCCGCGGTTGATGCAATTAGCGGTGGCGATGATGACGGATTGCTGGCCTCGGTATTTGAAAAAGGCCGTGTTCCCGTATTCGCAAATGGAAGGATCCCCGCGTATCCCACGGGAAGGATACCTGATGATCATTTTCTCGCCTACATCGGGGCCCGTGAAGCCGTGATGACTAAGGAGGCCACCAGGGCAAATGCTGACATACTGAAAGCCATGAATTCATCAGGCCAGCGGTACCAGGGAGAACAGACATTCAGGTTTGAAATACCGGTAATGATCGACGGTAAAGAGGTAGGCAGGGCAACAGATGAATACCGCAACCAGGTGGCCCGGCGTACTGGTATGCAGAATTATGGTAAAAAATCATTTTACGGAGGATAACATGAAAAAGCTCCTGTTTATATTCATAATCTTTCTGGTTTCCTGTGGAACGAATCACCCGGTAATCGAAATACCATTGTTTGAACCTGCCGAAATCATGAGAATTGAAGCTACATACCAGGGACAGCCGACCGTGTTCAAGTTCTGTGAAAATGGCTTTCTGTATGAAGAGGGTATATTCATATTTCTTGAAAAAGAGACCCAGAAGCTCATGTTTACCCACCTGTGGAAGTATGAAAAAGGGCAGGTATACCTGGGGTTACTGTACTGCAATTACATGAGTTATCCCCGCAACGATACCATGAGTTATGGAATACTTGACGTAGAGAACCTGCCGGAGTTTTCACGTAACAGAATATATTACGCAAAATGGTACCGTCTTGAGATAACCGACACACATGTAAAATTCAGAGATATGGTATTTGAACGATGAAGGATTATTATAACGACAAACAGGTGAAATTTCAGCATTCACCTGTTACGAATAAATATGCCAATGCGCTCAATGCCGTTGGCGCAACCGACAGCCTCACATTACGAACACTGCCGATTACCCCGTCAAATTCAAACGTGGTGGCAATATCATCCACTGGCTCTGATGATACCGGATCAGGTACCCTTGAGAGCCCATATGCAACCATAAACCACGCGAAAGACCAGTGTGACGCCTCAAAACAATACGTCTACATTCTTGACAGCGAGACGTATGAAGAAGAAGGGTTTGAACTTACCGGTAATTTCAAGGGAGTGCTGGCAAAGATCGGTGAAACACCGACTGTAAAGTTCACGACTAATAATACCTTTGTTGAAAGCTTGATCACTGTAGATGCCAGGGTGAATAATGCTGATAACTTGAGAGCATCTGTCTTATTAAGTGATACAGAATTATTGTATTTAAAAGTTGTTTACAATGTTCCTGATGGTGTATTTATACAGAGAAAAAGTGTGAATGTCGAATCAGGTGCTGAGATTAAAACAGCTGTAAATATTACTGATGGATATGCAGTTGATGCATACATGGATATTGAGCTAATAGATTCTACGAAATTACTGGTTGTGTATGAACGGAGGAGTGCTGATACGCTGACATATTATTTACACTATAAAGTTATAAATATATCCGATGGCAGCGATTACATCGCACAACAGACAATAGCATCACAGTCAAGTGCTTATTATAACATCGGATGCTGCATGATCAATGATACAGATTTTGTTATGACATTTAAAGATGGGACTGATAATAAAACGAAATATTATATAATTTATTACGTATCTGGATCAGTTGAAAAAAGTATTACAACAATTCTTAATTTCAATAACCTTCCATTGCTCCCGGTTTTTTATGATGACCTGTATGTCGTATTGGCGTATGTTGACAGTACGGACAGTGATAAAACTAAATATATAGTGTTTGATCCCAGTGATGCGAGCATAATTGTCAGTGCTAAAACGGTTCTCACTCATTCAGTTTATATTACTAAGCCATATATCCTGTCAAATAACGATATGGTTTTTATTCATAACTCAACTTCTCCCTCTGTTGGTACGTATTACAGTATAATAGATGTGCCAACCGGGGATTATGTATTTCCGAAAACTATTTTTGATTCAGCTGTTGGTCCATATACCCATATTGACATAAAGACCGATGGTTCCCTGGTATGTACTTTCGGTAATTACCATAAAGGCATAATACAATTAGGATATTATTGCAAAATCTCTACTGATGCAATATTTAACGGAGTTATTTTCGATTCTGGTAATTACCCATATTTCTATATAATGTTCAAACTTAATAGCGCCGAGGTTGAATTTAAGTGGTGTACCATAAAAGATTTCGAATCACAGATAACCTACACGCCGTTTTACATAATATCAGGAAACGATACCGCAAACCTGTATAACACAATTATTACAGACTGTGGTGGCGGTATAGATATTACCGCAAATGCCGCCGTTTTGCAGGATTCACAGTTTATTAGGATAGACGATGATTATGCAATCCATATCGACGGAGCGGCATCGGCCAGCGGTGATATTACCATAGAACACTGTGACATCTTCAACTGTTATGCCGGCATCCGGCTGGAAAATAACAACGGCGCCAACGAAATAATCCTTAATAACATTATTCATTCAATCTCCAATTATGGCATATATGCCGATACCGAGGTGACAGAAAGTTATGGCGTGAACACCGCAACAAATCAGAATGTCACACGAGGATCCTCGGTATTCCTGTCAAATCCGTTGTATGTGAATGAAGGCGCTGCAGATCCTGACGATACAGATTTGAACATCAAGGTCAGGATAACCGGATATTATTCAGACAGTCCCGCGAAAGACCTTGCCGATGACGATAGAAACGCCGGTTCTTTCAATGTTGAATATATCGGCAGTGAAACAACATGGAGCGACTTTACTATAGATAAACCGAAGGTTTTCGGCCCGCCACGCCTGGTGCCCGTTGGCAGCGCGGACAATATCGGGAAGGACGGCACCCCGGCATCAAAAAAGGATGCACAATTCGAAGAGCTTTCAATGGTCTTTTCATCATTTTCACCGGCAGATCTTGAAAACCTGCTTGATATGTGGTGCAACAACGATGAGGCAACAGTCCGCCTGTACCCGGATCCAACAACAAACGAGAGCGATTACGATACCTGGGAAATAATACGCAGCGAACCCATTCCCCTGGGGCCGGAATTCTGGAAGTTTCAAGACCTGGGAGGCCAGGAGTTCCCGTTGACACTTCGAAGGAAATATGAAACGTCATGAGCCTCCAGGTAACCATATACGATACATCAATTCCGGATTCTGATATAATCCAGTATGGAAAATCAGAGATATCCGTAGATTTTAACGGGGCGGCACTTATCGCCGCAACCATGGACATTGTTCTAAACGACCTGGATAAAACAGCTTACAACCCGTTGTACACAGGATCCCTGTTTTTCGGAGTTGCCTGGTATAACAAGTGGGTAACCATCTACGACAACGATGCCGGCCACTACATGTGGAAGGGCAGGATTAAAAATGTAGAAAGTGACTGGGGCAGAAATGAGCTAAAAGTTACTACCACGAACTTTGTCCAGGATATGATTGACGCGGTATGTGAGTATTCAAACGATTCTGATAAAACCGGCGCCGAGATCATTTACGAGCTGCTTACTGAGCATCTTGAAATAGATGAAACATATATAAAATATTCCGGGTTTCAAAATGCAATAAACATACAGGACGATAATTCCGCATACCTGACTGTCGAGATAGAGAAGAGTGATAATAAATCAATTAAGAGTGTAATAGAAAAAATATGCAGGCTGACAGTATGCGAGTTTTATGATGATAACAACATCATTCATATTGATCAGTATGCAGACTGGAACGGCATTCTCGGTGAGCCGATCAAGCATAAAGATATTCAGCCGAATACATTCAGGTTTTATTCTGATGATACCTATATTTACAATGAGTATAAAATAGCATATGATTCAGGTGGGTCGATTGCGTATGTGGAGGATGAGGATTCAACATCTCAATCAGCATATGGAATCACCCGACCGTTCCTGGAACCAGACGAAAAAACCGATGCTGCCAGCTCCTCTGATCTTCTTATAATATACCGCAACAGCACAGGGGCGACATGGGCAGGTGACCTGGTTCTCAGCAAGTTTAAGAATACCAAGTATTTCTGTGATTTCTACCTGGTTAACAAGAATAAAAGGTTTTCATACCTCCCTGTGAATACACAGTTAGACCTCGATTTTTACGAGCCGTTTATACGGGAGCCGGTGAGAATAAAAAGCCGCATTCATGACCGTGACGCGGAAAGTGTATTTGTAAAGGCCGAATTTCTAAACCTTCCGGTTAACAAGTATTCACGGGATACGACTCCTCCAAGTCCTCCGGAGATTATTTGTGCAATACCGAACGAGGACGGGACTGTTATATTAAGATGGACAAAGAACCCGGAAACCGACCATGTCGGATATCTATTGTATTTTACCGTGTCCCCGGGGGAGTGGGAAAGTGAATTTTCAGACCTCGGAATGTCACCGGTTGACATTAAAAATCCTTCAATGTCTCCAGACGGGTATTGCTACACCGAGATTTCAGAATTATCAAATAATACCCGTTATTTCTTTAAAATGCGATCATACGATACGTCATACAATGAAAGCGTGTTCTCAAATACTGTATCATGTGTACCAAGAGACGAAGATGACAACATCTACCGTCTAACCGGCAACATAATAACCGGCCTCACCCTCGACATCACCAACCCCACCGCCGGCACCGTCCCCGACGACTTCACCACCTACGCCGACCTGGACGACCCCGGCCCATACGACGACATCACCGCCGTCTACGTATCACCCATCCTCTATAGCGACCGGGGATTTACCTACCTCACATACATGGGAGCCGGAGATCCCGGCGACATACAAATGCAGTACCGCACCTCCACCGACGGCACCACCTGGTCAGCATGGAGCACAAAACAAAACGCGATCGGCCTGGGATCAATAACCCCCGCCGGCGCCAAATATTTCCAATACCGCGCGGTGTTCTATTCATCCTATTACACCGACTCAGATAAATTCTACGTAAAATCACTGGAGGAAGCATCATGAGCGATCCCTGGACAGATATACCAGAACAAACAACCCTCGACAGCGGCATGGTGGCCATCGTCAACACCATGTGGAACAACATAAAAACCTACATCGCCGGCAACGGCGCCAGTGCGCCGAGCAAGACCCTCGAGGAGATCGTCAACGAATACGGCGGTGCCCTGGCAGCAGTAGGCGACACAAAAACCCGTGACGACTACGTATCCCCCAGCTCCACACACCCGTGGAAGTGCCTGCAGGATCCCACTGCAATACTCACCACCGCGAACTGGAGCCAGGAGTACATCACCCACAAGAACAACCTGAAAATAGACATCCCCTGGCAGGCCACGAGGCTGGGCACCACCGAGACCGTTACCGCCTCGGCCGATCCAACGCTTACCGCCAGCGGATCAATATTCTCCGCCGGCGACGTGGGCAAACGAATATGGCTGGACGGGATAGTACGCAAAATACAGTCCTACACATCCGGAACCGAAATCGAGATGGACGACCTCACCACCGTGGCCGCCGTGGCGACTTATATCCTCGATGAGACAGCCCACACCACGCAATTCACCGCAGAATCCATCACCGACGACACTGACAACGTCCTGGTAACATTCGAAGACACCCCGGAGACCGAGGCGTTATTCACCGCCCTGGCCGAAATGCTGGCATTCTACGGGGGCCTGTACTCAGAATTCCAGCCGGTAATGAAGTTCACCGCCAATTACGGCACCGAAATATCGGCAGACGAAGAGTTCATTATAACCAATATAGACGCGGTAAACCGCCAGCTGAAAATAGCAAACAGCGACGTCACCGCCAACTATTCCACGGGGACGGTCTCCGTAGAGATATACCCCTGCAGGGTCATAGAAACAGGAAAGGCCCACACCACCACAAAGGCCCGCCACTACCAGAAATGGGACGCCGGCTTCATCTCCGCCGGTGCGTATTTCGCCGGCGGCGGTGCGACACGAGGGGCGATGCAGGGGCATCTATTCCTGTCTGGATTAGGTGATTATGGTAATGGCGGCGTCAATAGCTCACGTTATGGCTATCAAGTTGATCCGGATAACAATACGGTTAAAAGGTATGATGGTGATACAGGTAGTGCCTCCACCTTTCCGGCAGGTGGTAAAACATCAGCACCAAAAACAGATAGTGTCGACGGTACGCCAAACACTCACCAGCTCACACACGGCCCCGGAGACGTGGGGTACAAATACGAATACGCCGGATCATATACGGCATAGGAGGCAACCATGATCTATATATACAGCAAAAACGGAAAAATAGCAGAGTACGGAGATCATAAAAAGAACTGGGCACACCGGGCGGTTGCCGCGTGGAATGCCAACCCGGAAAATGAGAAACGCTCGGTACACTCGGGAAATGAGTTTCTCCCGTTCACCCATAAAATAGATGTTGATGAGAAGGGCCGGCCGTTTGTCAGGGATAAAACCGACACCGAGCTGGTGAAGGATAAAGTTAAAACTCAAAAACAGATAGATGCCGAACGGGCGGCAGCTGAGAGAGAGCAGCTGATCGCAGAGAAAGCCGCAGAGCTGGCAAAACAGAACGCCGAGGCGGCACTTATCTCTGAGGGAAAAATTACAGCGAATTAGAGGGGACAATGAACGAGTGGATTTTACTACGCAGATTAACATTCCTGTTTGGATTATTAGCAGCTTTGCTGTTTTGCTCAGCGTTATTATTGCCGTTACTGGCTGGTTTATAAGGGAGTTATATAAAACCATCCGTATCAACTTCAATAACAGCATCGCAACTCTGGAGGCCATGATCAATGATGACAAGAAAGAGATCGAGGATAAACGCGTAGAATTTAAAAACGACGTGTGCGGGAAGATAGGTAACCTCCGAGGTGATGTAAAAGAGTTGTACGGCAGAACTGATCAGATCCCGGTCATTAAAAACCAGATAGAAAACATCTGTGAGGATATCCGGGAAATAAAGAGCAGGTTTGACAAGTAATGAGACATAACGAGGTGACGGTATGGAAATACACAGGGACACCATGATACGAACAAAGTTTCACCCCGGTTTCGAAAGATCAAATCCGGTCAGTGAAATAGTAATACACGGTACAGGGGGAGGGGGCACCCTCCGGTATGTGAGAATGGGAGGACGTGCAGAAGAGTACCACCGGGGAGTCGCCCTGTTTCACTACCTCATCGAGCGTAACGGTACTATCACCGAGATCATAGATCCCCACCGGTGGGTATATCACAGCTCCAGGGGGAAGGCCGACGAGAACACAATCGGCATCGAGCTTGAGAACCTCGATTTCGGCAACCTGGGCGACTATGAAGCAGCGCAATACCAGTCTCTCCTCTGGCTCATATTTGAGCATCTCATGAAAGAATACCCGTCAATCGACGTGATAATGAGCCACTCCCGGAGTTATGAGAAATACAACGGGAAAGAGAAAACCGGCGTCCCCTGTCCGGGCCCTGAGTTTGAATGGAATATAGTAGAAGATGAAATGATCTCGAGGGGGTACATGTTTGAGCACGACCGACGGTACGAATCATACTGGCACATCAGAGCGTAAGGTCCCGGTGGAAACCTATTCTCGGGTAGTGGGATATTTCAGGCCAGTGAAGCAGTGGAATAAAGGGAAGAAAGAAGAGTTCAGGGAAAGGGTGCCTTATAAACTCGATACCATAAAGCAAAAACTGGAGGACTACCATGGGAAAAGACAAGATGAAAATACTTGAAATCATCCGGCAGGGTGACAACTGGTATGATGGTTTCTGGATCCTGGCGATTGAACGTCCCGGTATCCTGGCAGGGCTATTTCTCTTTATTATAGCAATAATTGTCGCAGCTCTTCTCCTCCTATCATATAATGATATTAACGTCCTGGGCGTGTTCAAATGAAATGGAAGTTTGTCATTTTCGTTGTATACACGGTCCTCGTGGCCGCCGGCACCTGGTTTCTCAATGAACACCTCGATCCAGCACCGCCGGTAGAGATAATACCGGGACCCGTGGTTGACAATCATGAAAAGATTGACGTGTATAAACTCAAAATCGAAGAACTTCGGCACCTGGTGGATTGTTACGCGAACCAGGCAGCATACCTGGAGTTATTCATGGTAGATGATACCACAATGCGGGCAGAGGCCGGCCTCTGTGACAGAAAATGGCATAGAGACGCGCGGATCACAGCCGAGCCACTGAAAAACTACGTAATTATCAATGGATTATTACCCGCCGGCGTCCAGGCATCATACTACAGGCGGGTGGGGCCCCTGGCAATCGGCGGGGGGTTGCAGTACCAGGAAACGGTCGGCATCCACGCGGGTGTCCTCTATGGCTTTTAATGCTGTCCTTCATGTATGCGAACCTTCCAGCTCACCCCGGGAAACCGGGGTGTTTTTTGTTTGTAATAAATATAAATTGCATAGATAATACTGAAAAAAAATGGAGGGAAGTTATGAACACAGAAATAATGCTTGGTGTCTTGGCTTTGATTGCCGGCCCTGCTGGATATTTAATTCGGTACAGGCTTGATAAAACAAAAGAATTAACCTCTGAGGTAAATAAAGAAAGAAGAAGACACTATCAAGATTTTGTAAATACCATTGTGGATTCATTAAAAAGTTCTGATTCTGAAAATGATGCACTTGGGGATAAAATAGTAGAGAATCTATATGAATTTTATAAAATATTGATTATGTAT
>NPIE01024746.1_pt1 | contig 18229 bp, 20 predicted proteins | sample 8637661 | NCBI WGS metagenome assembly NPIE01 (sample SAMN07420842, study PRJNA396082) | bioreactor metagenome | isolation source: sample BA12 brine-fed electro-methanogenic bioreactor BA | place: Japan: Kochi | collected 2016-12-09
AAGTTCACCATTTACAGCCGCTAAAGCAGTGGGGTTAACATAAAAAGTTCCTCCAATGGCAATAAGTCCTGCAGCTGAATTCATTCGTTGAATATTTTGAGCCCAAGCTAAATTACTTTCGGCGTTAATTTGATCCATTTCTGCTGTTGCCTGGCCAAATTCATTTTGTCCCTGAATTTGTTGAAAAATTGCATTTCGCAGGCGATTTAACTCAGCCAAAGCACCTTCATCCATTCCACGATCATAAGTAATCGAGTCGAGTAATTCACTTAGATTTACTTGCCGATTGGGTGGAAGCAGTCTGATGAGGTTGCGAAGTCCTGCTGCCATTGCTTCCAGTTGTTGACGATTTTGAGCGGCTTCATAATCGGGGTGTCCTGGCCCGGGTACCCATCCGCCAAGTTCGGTATTAAAAACATAACCTTGGTTAATAAGTTGTTGGTTACGAAAATCCTGATTTTCTGCAGAACGTTGATCAAACCAATCACGCCGATCAGCGTTTTCCACTTCAACCCGTTGCGCGATACGTTGCTGGTTCCGTTCATAACCTTGTGAATTATTTCGGTACTCCAACCACAACCAGGCAGCTAAAACTCCTAAAGACCCAACTGCTGAAGCTGCCTGCCCGACTGGAGAGACCTGACCAGTTTGAGATAATAAATTACCAGCGTTACCTCCGGGTGAAGAAGGAGGAACATGACCATTACCTGATTGGGTTGCAGGAGGAGGAACCGGCAGAGAATCTGCTTCGGTCACCTCCGTTATACTAGATGCGCTGGCTCTGGCGTCTGTTTTTGGACTGCTGATGATTACACTGATTTCATGATATCCAGGAGGTAAGGGTGGGATGGTTATACTTTGACTGGTGGTCGATATCGCAAGGGCGCCATCTAAAAACCAGTCTATATTAAATATAATGTCAGCCAATTCCAGATCAGGAAAAATAGTAACTGTGCATACATTTTCTTCGTTGCTGGTAATTTTCGCATAACAACCAAGTGTAGCTGATAAATTTCCTTTTAGTAGTGTCTCAGTCGGTGTGTGTGCGATTGTTGGAATGGATGTAGGTGATTCAATAATGACTTCACAAGATTCTAGCGATAGAGGACCACTTTGTGAACCACAAAGCTTGATGATTGGGGATATTAGGGGGCTTGGTAAAGTGTAAAAAGAATAACCGGTATCTGTAGATTTATCAGGAAATCCAAGTACCGTTTGTTGAAAAGATCCTGAGATAATATCGTTTGAAATTGGTTTTAGGCGGATATCCATTGTGCTGCTTAAGAAGGAATCGAAGTAGGCGTTTACAGCCACTGTCATATCTGATCCTGATGCTGATGCGCTGGGTTCAAATCGCAAAGTGGGAAAATCTGCTGGTGCGTCTGGATTGTATGTTGAGAAGAATTCCCCTCCCAAGGAAACTTGATATTGATTATTTGTTTGTTTTTGGAATGTAATAATTGCTAATTTGGTTATGTTGGAGTCAGTAGTAATGAAAAAACTCCAACTACCAGAAAAATCAAAAGGTTCGCTAATTTGAGGGGCAATATAAAAATAATGGTCGTTAATCAGTGATGGGTCAGGTTCGCTATAAAAAAAGCTACTTGCAGGAAAAAAATTAATACTCAAAAAAATTATTCCTATTGCCATGACAATAAAGAATTTTCCGGTTGATTTAGACATCTCACCTCTTTTTTGAGATTGATGCTTCATTGTTATTTTATTAAGGATAAATTATTTACTAATCTGAAAAAAATGAATTGATTTATCGATGAAAAATTAATGGTTTATATAAAATATTATATATCCAGTTTACAATAAAACCAGATTTTCTTGCGGTTCTCCCAGATATTCGTTTCCATCGGTGGTCACAACCACATCTTCTTCCAGGCCGATATACCCATACCCAGGTAGGGCAATTCCCAACTCAATGGTATATACCTGGTCTTTTTCGATGATCTGGTTGGGTAATTCACCGTATACTTCCCATTGTGGTCCGAGGATACCTCCGCCATCATGAGCCCGTTTGCCTAATTGATGTCCGGTGGCGTAATGGTATTCCGGATAACCAGCATCCACAATCACTTTGCGGGCAGCCTGATCAACTTCCAGTCCGGTCACACCTGGTTTTAAAACAATGCGAGCTTCTTCTATGGCTTGGCGCACCAGATCAAATCCCTTTTGTACTTCTGTGGGGGCGTCGGTTTCACCTTCACGCAACAGGTACACCATACGTTGAATATCCGAGCAATAACCATCTTTTTGCACGCCAAAATCGAAATGTACCAGATGGCCTGGTTCCAGTCTGATGTCCGTAGGAGCGGCATGCCCAACCGGGGAATCTGGCCCACTATTGACGGCGGGACAACCATCGTATGACCATGCAGCCAGAACATCGCGGTCTGATATTTGTTGATGCATAAAATCTGAAGTGTCCTTTTCTGTCATGCCTGGTTTCATGAACCGATAAGTTTGCTCGTAAATTTCATAAGTTTCTGCAATAGCAGCTTTTATCAAATTGATTTCGGTAGCTGTTTTTCTACCATTTAAGGCTGAAATAACCGCTTCTGCTGAACAAAGACGATCTTTATAGAACGTAGCATCCACCATTCCAAGCAAACGGTGATACATACCGAAACTTAACCCATCTGCCATTACGTCACTCAAGCTGGTATTGATGGCAATGGTGGCAGGATTGAGTCGATCTAATTCAGTTAACAGATATTCACTTATCCCGGCATCACAAGGAATCACCTTCTTGTAAGCATTTAACAAATTCGTGGTTTCAGCATCAATTCTGCCGATGATCGCTATGGTTTCTCCAGAATGGTGGATTAACAACGCACTTGGTCGAGTCAATGTTGCATCGCCATAAATCACAGGCAGAATGGGATCGGGATTTACGGAGGTTTCGCGTACAAATGTTAACCAGAGATCGATGTTTTTCTCTGCTAATATTGCAACTGCTTGTTGAACTTTCTCTTGAATCAGGGTGGTCATGTTCGCTCCTAATGAGGTGTTGTTTTGGAAATTTTGGAGGATGGTTTTTAGTTCATTTATCGCATCCAATGTTATTATTATAGAAGGATTTTTAAATAAAGGATCAGAAAATGATAAAAATTGAAGCAGTGAATCGTCAGGATCGAAAGTTAGTAGGGGAATTTGTTGAGTTGCCTTACCGCCTTTACCAGGGAGTTCCACAATGGGTTCCGTTAATGAAAGTAGATGTACGCAACATGCTGGATCCCAAAAAGCACCCATTTTACGAACATTCGGATGCACAGGGTTTTATTGCTAAACGCAATGGTCAAACGGTGGGTCGTGTAGCCGTTATGGAAAATCGATTATACAACCAGGTGCATAACAAAAAGATTGCCAATTTTAATTTATTGGAATCCGAAAACGACCTGGACGTAATTAAGGCATTGTGTGATACCTGTAAAGAATGGGCTTCCATCCGTGGATTAGAAAAAATTGTGGGTCCAAAGCCATTTGGTTTAGGGGATGGGTATGGTGTTTTGGTCGAAGGTTTTGAAAAACGCCAGATGATGATCATGATGAATTACAACCTGCCATATTTACCACGCTTGTTGGAAGAGTATGGGTTTGAAAAAGAAGTCGATTTCGTTTCCTGCCAGATTGATATTGAAAAATTTAATTTACCCGAAAAAGTAAAGCGGGTTGCCGAAAGAGTGCTGGAGAAAGGTACCATTGGTGTACGCAATTTTAGATCCCGTCAGGAATTACGAACGGTGGGTAAGCAAATTGGTGAAGTTTATAACCGGGTATTTGTAAAGAATTGGGAATATTACCCATATACCCAACGTGAAATTGAGACTGCCATCGAAAATGTTATCTTATTTGCGGATCCTAAAATGATAAAAGTATTAACTGACGGTGATGCTATCATTGGTTTTTTGTTCGCTTTTCCGGATGTTTCCAGAGCAATTCAACGCCATAATGGGAGTCTCAATCCAATCAGTATCCTGGACTTATTATGGGAAACCAAACGCACCGATATGGTGTCGGTGAATGGGATGGGTATACTGGAAGAATATCACGNNGGTGGAAATGCCCTACTTTATTATGAAATGGAAAAGACGGTTAAGTCGCAACATTTTAAATATGCTGAGTTTACCCAGGTTGCAGAAAGTGCAGAACAAATGCGTAAAGACTTAATTACCCTGGGTGGGGCAGAAGTAAAGAACCATCGGGTTTATAGAATTAATATTTAGTCGATTACGGCGACGTGCAATTTACTGTAAACGATTGGGCGTTAAATTCCTGATTATTCGGTTTTTCTATAAATAGCGAAACGTTTCCGGTCCAGGAATAACCTGCTCCTGTTCCAACAGGCATGGAGTAATCTGGCAGAGTCTTTTGCCCAGCTGCATCAAAGTTGATTTCCATGACATTCGATTTGAAGCCATCATCACGCTGGTAGTAGTAGGTCACCTTGCCAGCTTCGTTGGTGGTAATTTTTCCGCGTAGGGTAACCGGGAAGGGACAAACACCAGTATAGCTACCGGGGATCATTTCGAATGATGCAGAGGTCACAGCGAAGGGGGCTGCTGTTGGTCCTTTTACATCAATGATTACCCAGAATGGATCACTTTCTTCCCCAACACCAAATATTTCACCCGCAGCGTTTTTGATCTTAAAGTTTCCACGATACGTGTCTGGAGAACCGGGTGCTTTTAAGTTCACGGAGATATCGATTGCCTGACCAGGGGGCACCTCATTACTTAAAGCAACCGAAGCTGGTGCGTCCATCTCATCTCCACTGTCAAATACAAGCGCGTAGCCAGTCGTCCAGGTACAGGTGCCGTCATTTTGAATACGCCAGGTTTTTGTGAAATTAGCGCCTGGCACCATGGTTGTGTTATCAGGGATAGAAATATCATCCACAAATAAAGCCCGATCGCAAGGAGCATCGCTACTAACTGGAGCGGAGGTAAATATGGGTTGTGGGTTTTGCTCCACGGTAGCAACGGTTGGTTGTGCTTGACCGGGTTCTAATAAGGTCGGTAAGATTGGTTGTGGGGTGCCTTCATTCATTTTTGCCTGAACTGTCAACGCAGCGGCTGTGTACGCCATTTCGCTCTCTGTGGTAGGTTCTGGTGTGGATGCGGATAAATTGCATGCAGAAAGCAACAATGTTAGCAAGAATAGAGGTGAGATGATCAGGCTTAATTTTTTCATTTTTAACTTCCTTTATTAAAAATTCCGACACGGAAATCGATCTCTGCTTAAGATTATAGCAGTGATGTAGAAAAAATCATGGGTTTAATTCAGGTAAATTTCTGGTGATGAGAAACTTGAAATCGAAGGAGATTTCCGTTACAGTTATTAATGATCAAATAAATTTCAGATTTATTTTAGACTTGGTGGAAAAGAAAAGGAGGAATTATGGCTTTTTTTGACATGCCTTTGGATCAATTGGAATCGTACAAACCAGCGTTGACTGCATTACCGGACTTTGATGAATTTTGGGAACAATCTTACTTGTTTGCCCATAACTCTCCGATGCAAGCTGTGTTCGTAAAAGTCGATGAGCCGCTTGACTTGGTAGATGTTTATGATGTTTCCTTTCCAGGTTATGCGGGTCAACCGATTAAGGGGTGGTTACTGTTACCGAAAGGGGCAGAAGAGCCTTTAGCCTGTGTTGTAGAATTTGTTGGATATGGTGGTGGCAGGGGGAGGCCTGTAGAATGGTTAACCTGGGCGAATGCTGGATTCGCGCACTTTGTCATGGACACCCGTGGACAGGGAAGTGTGTGGCGCGAAGGAGATACGCCGGATGTGCTGGAAACTGGATCGAGTGCTCAAGTTCCAGGTTTCATGACACGCGGTATTCTTTCTCCTGAAACCTATTATTTCCGTAGATTATATATTGATGGACTGCGGGCGGTGGAAGCTGTGCAAGAACATCCTTTGGTCGATATTGATCGAATTGCTGTAACCGGTGGCAGCCAGGGTGGTGNNNGGGTGTTGCATTAGCGGTGGCTGGTTTAATGCCTGAAGTACCGGTTGTGATGCCAGATGTACCCTTTTTGTGTGATTTTAAACGGGCTACCCAGCTTGTGGACAGCCAACCATATCAAGAGATTGTGCAATATTGCCGGGTGCATCGAGAAAAAGTGGAACAGGTATTCAACACACTTTCCTATTTTGATGGAATGAATTTTGCAAAACGAGCAAAAGCCACAGCGTTATTCTCCACTGCTTTAATGGATGAAACTTGCCCACCTTCCACAGTTTTTGCTGCATACAATCATTATGAAGGTTCGAAACAAATTCGAGTCTATCCTTTCAACCAACATGATGGTGGTGGTGTTCATCATCTTTATGAAAAATTAAATTTCTTACGTTCCTTCTGACACTAAAGTAAAAAAAAAAGGAGGCTGGTTTTGTATAAGTCAGCCTCCTTTTTATCTCAGCTTATTTATTCATCAAAAAAGAATTTTTCGGCTCCAAAAGCTGGTTTGAGCTCATCATACCAGATTGCTTCAGGGTCGTATTCCGCAAAGAATGGTTTCATTACATGTTTTGGATTGCGGTGCTGTAAAGCCCGTAATGTATATACCTTCTCATTCATAATTTCAGTGACACCTAAAACCTGCACTTTGCCAGGATAACAGGACATTACTGGACCGCGGACAGTTCTTGCTAATCCTGATACCTGTCGATATGCTTTACGGAAAATTTTCCAGGCGTCTTCTAAGGAAATGCTAAAGAAGTGTTGTGCCCCTGTGTTGCGTGCGATAAACATATAATAGGGAACAATTCCCAATTCAACCTGGCGTTGCCACATTGTAGCCCAAACATCCGGATCGTTATTAATGTTTTTCATTACAGGAGATTGAGTACGAATTTGAGCACCCGTTTGGCGTATTCGATCGATCGCCATTTCAACTGCAGGGGTGGATAACTCCACATGATGATTGAAGTGAGCCATGATTGCTAAATGAACACCGCTGGATACTATCTTTTCAAACAAGGCGAGTAAATCATCTGCATCATTGTCCGTTAAGAAACGATATGGCCAATAAGACAACGCTTTACTTCCGATTCGGATCGTGCGGAGGTTCGGGAGATCTGCTTCTAATAAGGCATCTATATAGCCCGCTAAAACTTTTGTTTTCATAAATAACGGATCACCACCAGTAAAAAGAATGTCCGTGATATCCGGGTGTTTACGCATGTATTTGATCACTGGTTCAATTTCAGACATAGCAAATTTATAATCTGCAATACCAGTAAATTGTGGCCAGCGGAAACAGAATGTACAGTATGCATGGCATGTTTGTCCCTGCGTTGGGAAAAACAGCATGGTTTCGCGATATTTGTGTTGCACACCGGTGAGGATTTTTCCATTGAGGGTGGGACGATTTTTTGTTAATTGACCTGCAGGATGAGGATCCAGTTCTTCTCGAATTTTGTTTGCAACCTGCGATATTAACGCTTCGTCAGCTCCGCTATGAAGCAAAGCAGCAATCCGGTCATAATGATGCTTTCTTAGCATANNTTTTTGCGGAAAGTTAAGCACAAAAATTGGGTCATTGGGGATGTTATTCCAGTTAATTAATTCATTAATTACATAATTGTTTGTGCGGAAGGGTAGTACGCGAGCTACTACCTCAATATCAAAAATTTGTTGATCGGTGAGTTTGCTGATTTGTGGAATTTGCTTGTAATTCTTTAATCCATATGGTTTGTACTTTGGGTTTTGGAATGTGTCCCGTAAATCCTTGCCTGAATGAACTATCGTACTCTGTATAGTCATTATTTCCTCCTTTCAATTTGTAAAGTGCGTTAGGTCTACTATGGGGACTGGGTTCAGTCGCCGAAAGTTCTCTTCGCAGAATGTATTATTGATACTATTAGATAATCAAATTATTTGATCATTTGATCGTTGGAGAAGTTATTAGTTTTAATGAGGTTTGAGCGTGAACAATAGCGCTCTAAATCGAAAAAACAGAATTGTTGAGTTCCAACATAAAAATTATACTATTAAATATATGGGTTTTTCATTAAAATTTCTTAATTGTTTATACAATAATTGAATTTCAGGTTTCCTGCTCTAATAATTTCTTACGTTTCTCAGTGTGCATTTCTAATACTTTGGTTTGAATTGATTTTAGATATTCGCCCCGTAAGGGATACCAGATTAAAATGATTGCACCGAGTAACATTGCGATCCCCGGAATCAAACCTGTAATGATTTTAATACCCGTAATTGCACTTTCAGGTTGATTTAAGAATATTTGACCCTGATTTTGTTCGCGGGTGACAAACAAAGTTGCTTCCAGAATAAAAGGACTAACGGCAATTGCCAGTGATTGGGCAGGTTTTGTGAACAAGGCATTTACTCCAAAGAAGGAACCCTCCCTGCGTACACCGGAACGGATTTCGTCTTCATCAGAAACTTGAGCGAAGAGGACGTTTGTCAAGGTTTGTGGGCCGGCTAATCCAAACCCTGCCAGGGCAAGGCAAACAGGGATAAAGGAATCAGGAAGAAACATGATGGATAATAAACCAACCGCTGCTATCAATAAAAGTACCTGATTTCCACCGACAACCCCAAAGCGTTTGGTAAATAGTTTTGTAAATGGAACGCCGATGATGAGTGGAACAAAAATACAGGCTAAAAGAATCATCGTGTTCATTTTTACAACATAATCCGCCAGATAAAAAACGGAACCAGTAACCAGTGAAGACATTAAGATGGACATAAAATTTGCTGCAACCAGAATCAAAAAAGATTTACTGGACAATGTGAATCGTAGTGAATCACGTAAATTGATCGGTTTATCAACTTTCGTGAATTCCGGGCGTTCTTTCACTTTTAAGGTTGTTGCAATGATCATCAATGCCCCGGCGACACCGACAACAACCATTGCAATTTGTAACGGTAGGAAGCTGGGGTCACCACCGGCTTTAGGTCGAAATAGATCTGGGATGATGAAACCCAATAACATTCCTAACAATCCAAATAAAGAGGCTGAAATTTGCAAGTCGTTGCGTTCATTGTCGGACTCAGTAATTTCAGGCAAAAGTGCTGAATAGACTAACCCAATAATCGTATAACAGGTGTCGTATAGCAACATACTGACCAACATCCACCAGAAGATCGCAGATTGTCCGGCTTGTGCAGGAGCAAACCAGACCAGTATGAACGTTAAAGCCAGGAAGGGGGCTGTGAAACGCATGTAGGGAATACGACGACCGAATCTTGAGCGTGTGCTATCAGTTATATATCCAAATAGTGGATCATTGATGGCGTTCCAGATAGCATACACCAAAGATGCCACAGCGATCCAACGAGCAGATAAACCCAAATAATCCTGATAAAAAATAGGTAGGAGCGCTCCAAATATGCCTGATATTAAGGACGTACCTAAGGATGCAATTCCCCATACCAGTTTGTAGTTGCGGCCATGTGTTACGGGTTTGTTGACTGTCATGAGTTTACGGACCTCCAATGGATTTTCTTGGTAATTTTTGGTTAGAACAATCGGATTTTTGATAGAACAGATTAATTATAGATAGAAATGGAAAATCAATCTCTTTATGAAGAAAGGAAAAATTGCTGATCTGATTGCAAATAATCAAAATTGATTTATCCTCTTCACCACCTTGTTTTTTCGAATGTAAGCGTCGGTAACGATGGTAGTAAAGTGTTAATTCAATCAGTTGAAATCTGATGTAAGTAATCTTTAGTCAAAACCTACGCTATCGTTTTAATAATCAAAAATTTGCAGCCATGGCTGCAACGGTACCTGAAGCCATTAGCCGGTCAATCAAAGCTATAAAAAATGAAGGGGTTATTGACGTAACACGTGGTGAATTGACGGTTTTGTCACTTAACCGATTGTATGAAATTGCAATGATTGAGGTAAAGGACTTCAGGTATCATCAAAATTAAATAAATTTACTGGTTTTCTGAAAGTTCCAATGGTTTCTTTTGAACTTCCTGGTTGAACATTGAGGTGATTGACCAAATCAATATCCCCAGTCCTCCCACGAAGAAGGAAGTTCCAAACACCATTAAAGGTGTGTAAAAGACATAAACCCAATTTTCTCCATTCAGCGTGTGAGATGGAGCAGCCCAATCAAATACGGTTAAAGTGATAATGCCGATAACCATAGCTGCCATTCCTGCAGCAGCAGATTTGCTGGCTTTGCCACTTCCATCGGCAGAAAAATCGATTCTGTTACGAATACCGGGCAGGTTTAAAGCTAAGAATATTAGCAGTGTGATGACGTTTAAATAAAACTTTACATTGGCAGGAGCTGCCTTTCCGCGCAAACCAAGCGAGGTGAAATAGTGGATCGCTCCCAAAACTGTACCAACCGCCAAAATAATCACAGCTGTTCTATAAACTTTAGGCCCACCACGAATCAATTTGACGGTTGACCAAATTCCAGCGATACCGAGTGCAACAGTCGTCACGACCAGTACCTGGTAGATCCAAAGAACATCCATTAACTCTTTGAATGCCATTCGGTAACCAATATTATTGGAAAAGGCAACACAAGAGGTCCCAGCGCCCCCTAAAAGGTTCATAACAGTTGTCATACCCATAAACAGGATGGCAACTGTTTTCAAAATCTTACCCGTTTTATCCATAACAAGTTTCTCCTATTTGTAAATTTTATGTTACCTTTTATTAAGGTGTTTCTATTTCCACAGTTAAATCCCAGGGATTTTCAGCAAAATGACAGCGCTGGCAATCAGCTTCCAGAACCGTATTATGTGAAACAAATGGTGTGAGTCCTGTTTCAGTAGTGCCATCTGATTCTACTGCCCAGGTGGAAAAAGTAGTCCAAACGCCAGTTTCTTCATCCGGTCCTACCTCCAATCCAGATGCATCATGGCAGGCTTCACACGCCACATTGCTATGATCTTCATCATGCCCAGGTATAATTTTTTCTTGATCCTGTAAAGTTTCATGGCATGAGCTATCACCACAGGAAGTGGTAAGTTCATGTGCATTATGGCAATCTGTACAAAGAAAATCTGTATGCGCACCACCGATTTCGATTGCGATATGCTCTTGAATATTAGAAGGGGCGTGACATTTCATACATAGTTGATTTACATTCTCTACCTCGGTATATTCTTCCAATGCTGCAACTTCCAGCCAGCTGAATTCAGGTAATACGTTCCCCTTTTTGTCGGTTTGATGACATACTTTACACGTGATTGATTGCCATTGCGACTCATTGATCAATTTTGGTGGTTCACTTAATTCAAATTTACAGGTGAAACAACTTTCTGGTAAGTCTTCCATCGTTGGCATCCACTCAATCGGTGCGTGACATTTTGCACAGGAATTGTTCTGGTTGTTGTGTGTGAGGATCGTGGCAATCGGAACAATATTCGGGTTTATGTACATTGGAAAGCTGTCCAGCCCAATTTTTATGGGCACTCCCACCTAAATAAATTTCATGTGTTACACCACGACCACCGGTTGTTGAAACACCTTGTGAGGTGAGGTGACAGTTGGTGCAAATCTCATTAGGCGTATTTACTTCCATATATTCGCCGGTAAGTGGGCTTAACCACGCAATACCTTCCTGAACAACACCATCATCAACTCTATGGCATGTTTCACAGGTAATTCCAACCCAATCCTCTTCTTCTACAAAGTCCATCGTAGTAGCAATTCTTAATTCTTCATCGGTGGCAAATTTACATGTGACGCAATTTGGTGGTCGATCTACAGTTGCTTCCGGATCCCAGTTTTGCGGAGAGTGACATCGGGAGCAATAAGTATTTGGTCCTTTTCCAAGATCATATGTATTTCCATGCGGACTTTGTTCCCAGGCAGCCATAATATAAGAATGGTCTGGTGGGGGTGGCGGTTCTTCTGTTGGCAGCGGTGTAGGTTCTACAATAACCGTATGTACAACGGTTTCTACGATTCGTTCAACCGGTGGTGCAGGTGCTTCTGTTGGTTGACAGCCAGTAATCACCAGGGTGAAGAGAAGAACTAAACCAATAATAAAACTAATTTTGACTCTGTCCATACATTTTCCTCCTTGTAAATTTGAGTGGGTGAAGTTTGTTGGGAAAAAGAACTCCCCGCTTGTTCAAGATATCACAATCAATATTTATAAGCATTGACAAAAGTCAAATACATTAAAATTTGATTAAAAATCAACATTGCATGAGAAAAAATTATTGGTAGTAAGATTAGAATTATCAACCTACCGTTTCATGTGGTAGCATAATGTAAGTGATAATTATCAAGGAGTATGAATTTGCCAACAATTGAAGATTTGAAACGGCAATTGCCTCCAGAGACCAGGATCTTTTTTGATAGCGTTTGGGAAAAACTTCCATCTGCAGAGAAAAAAACTTTTTTGGATCTGATCCAGGCATTTCCATCTAAAGCGAATATGCTGCAACTATTATTCAAATTAGGTGAAGATCATATAAAGATGACTTTCGGTCGGAAACATAAAATCACGATTGTTGGCCCAGCCAATGTAGGAAAATCAACACTCTATAATCAATTGATTCAACAAAAAAATGATAAAGCGATTGTTGGTGCTTTACCAGGTACGACGCGTGATACGCAGGAAGCCGATGCTGGGATATTTGCAGTCGTGGATACACCGGGCGCGGATGCCATTGGTGAAGTGGGTGAAAGAGAACGTCAGATAGCCTTAGAAGCAGCAGCTGCAGCAGATTTTTTGATCATCGTGTTCGATGCGATTCAAGGCATTAAACAAACTGAATTAGACCTTTACCTGCGATTAGCGAATCTGGGTAAACCCTATGTGGTAGTGTTAAATAAACAGGATCTGGTAAAAAGAGAAATCAAAGTTTTGGTGGATCATAGTGCAAAAGCATTAAATCTGGGGTTAGATCATATTTTACCGATTTCTGCACGCAATGGTGACAATATTCCTTCCTTAATGAAGATGATTGCTATAACGGAACCGGAAATCATTGCAGCCTTAGGGCAGGCATTACCACAGTATCGCTGGCAACTTGCCTGGCGTTCAATTGCATCGGCGGCTTCTGTTTCAGCTGCAATCGCCTTAACCCCCTTGCCAATTATTGACTTTTTACCATTGACAATAACCCAATCAGTGATGGTTCTGGGCATAGCCAGAATTTATAATTATAAAATTACCTTGCAACGTGCCAGGGAATTGGTCGTATCATTTGGCCTTGGTTTTTTGGGAAGAACGTTATTTTATGAGCTTAGTAAATTTGGAGGAATACCCGGATGGATTCTGTCCGCTGCAATTGCTGTATCAATGACAGTTGCCATGGGTTATGCTGCAGTGATCTGGTTTGAAAAAGGACAGCGTTTGTCCAATGATTCGATCCAACAAATTTCAAGGCAACTAACAAAAGTGTTCGCTGACAACCTCAAAGCGATGTTGAAAAGAAAACCTGACAAAAAAGGCTTAAAGGAAGCCATTGAAACCATGTTGGAGCATTCAAGTATTGGACAGGATCGTTCCGAATTAGACAAACAAACCGAAGAGATTTTGTTATTGCCACAACAAAAAGCAGACCTCAAACCAGAATAAAGTGATGAAAATCAAATTAAAAACCATGCTCAATACCAAGAGCATGGTTTTTTGTAGTGATATTATTAAGATTTGATTTCAAGCCCGCCGAACATGACAGTTCCGGTAACAATTAAATCAGGTGTTTCTTTTGGTGACAAATTGGTACGGCGGTTGTCACTGGATCCACCAAAGAAATTAACGGTCTGGAGATCGACATCCCAATCCATAGGAACAAAAATTTCAACTCCGCCAAACATTGTGGTGGTTTGAATTCGTGCAGGAGGTTGTGATATTCTGGCATCTCGCAGATCTAGTTTTGATCCTCCAAACATAGCAGAAACTTCACCACCCTTAAAATCCTGGTTGGTTATCCTGCTTTTTTGTTCGCTAAAGCTGGCAAAAACTGTTGGGTTGGAGGTTTCTGTTGTCTTGAATGGTGTTCCCATCTTTCCTCGATTAAGAATAATAGAGAGACCAATCAAAATTAGTATCGTTGGCCAGATTAAAGAACCAAATGTTTCCCAGGAAATGATTTGCAGTGTTGCCATTAGCAAGTATCCACCAATCAAAATCACCAGCAATGGACCTGACCAAGCTCGAAATTTATTGATGAAAAGCTGATAAATGCCCAAAATGATCAATAAAGCTGGTAAATAACGCCAGAATGAATAATCTTGCAGATAACCAAGATTTTGTGCTAGAAACAGCACACCAACAATTAGGATAACCAATCCCCAAAAGATTTGATTAAAATTACTTCTTCGCATTTTTACTCCTCTATTTAAAAACAACTTGATCCAGGATTGTAACCTGGTGGATGGATAATGATTATTGATCTTTTCTTTCAAAGAGCGGTTGGATGAGCAATTTAAGACCAATGATGATCAGCAGGATTGGAAAAAATGGTAAATCAACTTCGAAAAAGTCTGATATTCCAATGACCAATGCAATAACCCCTAAAATGAGTGAAAAATTACTCATCGGAATGTGGTTGAGGTGGCGTACGATATTAATGCCAAAAAAAATCAAAGCTACGCCAATCAGCCAGGTACCTTCCGGGATGAAACGATCTGGGATTAACCATAATCCGCCAATCATTATTAAAAAGAAACCCCATCCAACGTTTTCTATCCGTTTGTTCAGTTCATCCTTTTGTGATGTTGGTGGAAGACTTTCATTCGTCATGTTGATTCTCTCTCTCTCTTTTCAATCATACTTAGATTCAAACCGATTTTCAATCTGTCATTACATGGTGGTAATTTATATACGAAAATCAATCAATTTAGTTTCATAACTTTTCTCCTGGCAATCAGGTATAAAATCTTTTATAATAAATTGCAGTTTTTATTAGATGCTTCAGTTGTGTCATCGGATTGAGTTTTTATGGCTTCATCACAAATACAGAAGTTTTTATTCTCACCCACAATCAATCGAATTGGTTTGGGTTTAGGGGAAATACTGCCTCCACGATTAGGAAGAAAGGTTATTGGGTTAGTAATCCGGCAACTAATCAAGCGTGAAGACAACGAGCAGGTAATTGCAGTTAGAAACAATCAATGGGTCATCAGCGGTGGTACAATATCCGGTCAACAATTAAACGATCGGGTAAAACAGGTTTATTTTTCTAGTGGAATCAGCCTTTACGATTATTACCACTGTATGCGCAAAGAAAAGCGCATTCGAGAGTTAATTCAATTTGATGACAATTTACGTTCGTTCATTCGTCGTGTGAAAACTGGTAAGGAAAATACGCTTGGATTGGTCTTACATATAGGAGCGTTTGATCTGAGTGGTCTTGCAATTGCGTTAGCAGGGGCAAATCCTTTAGTCCTATCATATCCAAACCCAAATCCAGGTTACCAATGGCATAATGAACTACGCAGGCAAGCAGGATTGGAAGTTTTGCCATTGTCAATTGAATCATTTCAGAAGGCAACCCGTCATTTGAGGAGCGGTGGTACAGTGATAACAGGTGTTGACCGTCCATGGCCGGGTGGGCACATATCCCCAAAATTCTTCGGGAAACCCAGTGCGATTCCAGTGACAACCATTCAAATGGCAATCAGAACAGAATCACCCATTATGCTTCTTGCTTGTGTGCGACAACCTGATGATCGTTACATTTTGCAAGCTTCTGAATTAATTGAATTAACCAGAAACTCTGATCGTGATGTAGAATTAATAGAGAATACTGAACGGGTATTACAAATTGCTGAAAAAATCATTCAAAGTGCACCTGAACAATGGGCTATGTTTTACCCTGTTTGGCCGGATGTAAAAAAGGGAGAGGAATTGAATAATGGAACAAAAAGCGCAGCAACACACACGAGTAAATAAAATTCTGCTAGGTCCTTTGGAACGTCCAGCATTAGCCTGGTTAGCAAAAAAGATGCCTGCTTGGGTGACGCCTGATACTCTAACGGCAACAGGCTTTTTAGGAACAATTTTGGTAGCAGTCAGTTATGTTCTGACCAATCAACATCATGCTTTTTTATGGTTGGCAAGTCTAGGTTTGGTGATCAATTGGTTTGGCGATAGTCTGGATGGAACCCTCGCAAGATATAGGAATATTGAACGCCCGCGCTATGGCTTCTTTGTGGACCATGCAATGGATGGACTGGGCGAAGTATTGGTTATGTTTGGTGTAGCCTTATCACCATTTGTGGATTTTCGATTAGCATTGGTCGCTCTGGTAAGTTATATGTTAATGGCAAATTTGGTTTATATAACCACCTATGTACGTGGCGAATTTCGTATTTCCTATATTGGTTTAGGACCAACAGAAGCAAGAGTGGTCCTAATTGTCACCAACATGTTAGTATTTTTTGTGGGGAATCCGCAAGTTCAAACCAAAATTGGTACTTATACCGTATATGATTTTGTTATTTTCGCCTTAGCCCTTCTTTTATACAGCATCTATTTAGTGATGACAGTTGTCAATGCACGACAACTAGCTGCAATTGAACACGGTGGAATAAAAACCAAAAGTGATAATTAGCGCGTTATGTCAACTTTTCCGTTAATATCCTTGGAAAGGAGGGTCAATTCTGGTCGCAAAAACCAACCGTTATTTTGCCAGAATTTAATTCCTGCATCATTATCTGCGTAGACGTGAATATGACAGCGTTCAATACCAGCTTTTGAAAAGGCATCCAGGCAGGCATCCAGTAACCGTTTTCCGTATCCTTTCCCTCGAAATTTTGATTCGACAGCCAGATGGTAAATCGCTCCTCGTCTGCCATCATGCCCACCCAGAATAGTTCCAACCAATTGCTGATCTTCAAAAATCACAAAATTTAAACCTGGATTTCGTTTGAAAAATTTATCCAAGTTTTGTTGGGAATCGGCAGAACTGATACCGATGTTTTCTGTGCGATGCCACAGGTCAATGATCTGGGGATAATCATCTAGTTTCATTTCTCGGAGGGTTACGATCATCTTATTCCTCAGCGATTTCAACCTCTTCTGGTTCTGGCATTGATTCCCGGTAAGCCTGGGCAAACAACGGGATTGTCCACAATCCCATTAAGAATGAAAGGGGAGCCATAGCCAATGGGAGGATAAAGCACAGAATAATGGAATAATAAAGCGCTGAAAAGGCCATCATCAGGAAAAAATAAAACCCAAACATAAAAATGATGGCAACAATAAAGCCAAGAAAATTTTTCTTAAAAATTGGCCACCATTGACCAATCTTGAAGGCGGCTGAGAACTTTCCCGTATGAACCACGTGCATCAAGCTTGCAGGCAGGAAGATTGCTTCGATAAACGCGAGAATAATCCCTATAAATAAGCTTACCAACAAAACACCCATACCCAACAAAGGGAGAATGACTGAGAATATGATCGCAGCTGAGCTTTCTTCGAGGAATACCAGTCCAATAAAACTAAGCATATAGATGGAATAGCCAGTGGTGAATACAATAACTAGCGGGATTGAAAAAATCATGACAACTGCAAACCATTTGAAACCATCACTCAAGTACTCTCCCCAGTTTTCCCATTCAGGCAAGCTGAGTTGACCATCGCCATCAATGATCCGTTTTGAGATATGGACGATATAACCTAACACAAAAAGGATCGGTAAAATTGGGATGATCAAGCTGCCAAAAACCAATAAACTACCTATCAGAATTTTTGTGCCGGACTTTTGATCTTTGAATGGGTAAATGAGAAGATTTTTTAGATTTGCAAGTGAGGGGGTTTCCATCAATTTATCCTTTTGTTATTTGATAATTATTAGTGAGACCTTAATTAATATTGTAATACAAAAGATTCAGATCGAAATCGTGATTGGTTTCAAGTTATTTTGATATTGATTATATAAGCCAGAAAGTTTTGAAAATGGGATAAAACCATTGGCAGCGCAAATACTTCCAATTTTGTAAGAAGCAAACAGGATTGCATGTTGGAGAGAGAGAATGGGGTCAGCGGTCTTAAGATAAGTAAATATAAATGAAGAGAACAATGCATCTCCTGCGCCAATCGTGTTGATGATTGGGCGTGTTTGTAGTGCGGGAATTTGCATGATTGATTTCTCGTGTTTCAATGCGATCATAGCCCCTTGATCACCCATGCCTATTACAATCATTTCATTTTGATAGCGTTCCCAAAGTCTCTGAATAATAATTTGTGGTGGTTCCTGCAGATTTTCGTGACTGAGGAATAGAATATTGGCAGCTGCCATAAA
>NPIE01015880.1_pt1 | contig 18220 bp, 13 predicted proteins | sample 8637661 | NCBI WGS metagenome assembly NPIE01 (sample SAMN07420842, study PRJNA396082) | bioreactor metagenome | isolation source: sample BA12 brine-fed electro-methanogenic bioreactor BA | place: Japan: Kochi | collected 2016-12-09
TTGAGCCATCTATTATTGATGGCATAATGCTGAACTAGTTATGAAAAAGTACCAAAACTTAACCAACTTCTATCCTTCAAGATGTAGATTCTAAGACACTTAACGCTTTTTTATTTCTAGATCCACCTTATTGAAAAAATTTCTATTTCGGTATATGTGACCATTTCATCTAGACTCATAGAATAAAAACATGAAATCAACTATTGCTTTAGACTTTGAAGATGCAAAACTGGGAATTCAAGAAGGCAAAAACTTCAAATTTTTGAACATCAGGATCTATTCATATGATTCCTGTTGCTGTATATCCAAAGAAATATGTTGAAAACCTACAACGAGAGATCCATACTATGAAAAACAAGATTAAAGAGGGCAAACAACCTGTATTTGATAATGTGGAGGACATGTTTAAAGAACTTGATGCAACCAAGTAACAGAAATGTTTCAAGTAACCTTTACCAATAAGTGTCAACTTTTGCAGTTCATATACCCCATTTCTTTATCCCAACAAAGAACAATACCATGTCCGTAAACGAAGAATAACGGACATTAAGATCTTAAAAAGAACTAAAAAAATAAAAACCCTAGGAGATTTAAACCTCCTAGGGCAGATATTAAAAATAGGAGAATATTTATACGTTTATTGTACAACACCTGAAAGATTTATTCAAAAGCTTAGTAAAAAAAACTAAAACTTGTTTTACAGAAAAAAACTAGAAAAAATGGAACAACCGTCTCTGATTATATAAAAGGAGAGTAAAACCATTCAGCTTTACTCTCCTTCAAACCATGACTGAATTACTTTAAGAAATCTTCAATTAAATCCATTGCATGCTGGGTGATGTATACTCGATCTGTCTTTGGAGCTAAAACCGTTAAGCCCTTTGTTTTGTAGGTTTTGTCGTTCCATATCATTTCATCTTTTGAAATGGGAAGTTCAACCTGCAAATCACCTTTTGCAATCACAAGGATAGGATTTTTTTCGTCTGTTTTATCAATGGTCATTGTGGCACCAATTTCATCTGTAAAGGCTTTGGATTCATTAAACAAAAATTGATCAATGTAAGGAAGCTCAAAACCTAGATTTTCAGCAGTGATGTAAGCAATTTCTGTATTGTCCAGCATACCAACAGGACGGTTTGGTCCATAAGCAAACAGGAATAAGTCTTCTCCTGTATGCCCATTTGTCGTCCAGCCAATATATGCTCTTTTACTCATCATAGGTCCAAGTTCGTAGTTTAGATCCAGCTTGCTAGTCTGAATTCTAGCTACCTCTTCTTCTGATAAATCGGAAATACCGTAGTATTGTTCTACCACTTCTTTAATTCTTTCAGGTGTTTTTTCTTCACCAATCATTTGTTGGATTCCCTCACCTGTTAACTTGGCTTTTCGAAGGCTTGTCACAAGTTCTTCTGGTTTCATTTTGGAATACGTATTGTCGGTATCTTTGGATCCGATTGTCATTCCACCATTACCATGATCAGAAAAACCCATGACTAGAGTTCTTTTGTCTCTAGCTGCAAAATCTAGGGCTACTCTAACAGCATCATCGTATGCCAACATATCTGAAATCACTCCAATTGGATCATTGGCATGGGAAGCCCAATCAATTTTACTCCCTTCAACAAATAGAAAGAATCCTTTCTTGTTTTGAGAAAGAAGTTCAATGGCTTTGGCTGTCATTTCAGCAAGAGAAGGTTGTTCTGGATGAAGGGTTTCTCTATCCATTTCATAGCTCATATCGTTTGAAGCAAACATTCCCCAAACCTTTGATTTCTTCTGGGCAATTAATTCATCACGAGTCTCAATAAAGTCGTATCCCTTTTCTTTAAGCACATCCACAAGATTTTCTCCATCAACTCTTGTGCCATCTTCGCTTTCTGGAAGTAAATACTTTTTTCCACCACCAAAAACAACATCCAGATTTTGATAGACCATTTGTTCCGAAATTTCATTGTAGTTTCCTCTATCGGGCCAATGAGAAGAATAGGCAGCGGGACTAGCATGTTGAATTTGTGAAGTTGCGATAACCCCAGTTGATTTGCCAACCAATCTAGCTCCCTCTAAAACAGAGGCAATTGGTTTCATTCTTTGTTCTTCGCTTGGTTTGTCCACATAGGAAACAGTAACCTTATCTGGCATCACTCCTAAAAACTTGTCGCTTGTTTTCATTCCACAAGCAAAAGCTGTTGCAGCTGGAGCAGAGTCGGTAATAATAGATTCTGCTGTGTACGTTCTGATCGCACCACAAAACATCTCATCCAAGGCAAGATTAGAACCTTTATACCATCTAGTTGTAGCAACATGACCAGCAGAAAAACCGTCTCCCATCAGCACGATGACATTTTTTACTGAATGAGCACTTCGTTCTGAGTAATACTGAGAACCACCAAATTGTGTACCTGATATGGCGCTCTGAAGACTTGGGCTAACCAGTAGCACCAGTAATAAAGAAAAAACAGCACTTTTGAACCAGAATACCTTTGACTTCATAGTGTTCATACTCTATCCTCCTGTTAAGACTTGATTTCATTGTAACAACTTGGTAGTTTTGTTTGATTAAGAGACCAACAAGAAGATATCAAGATTTTATTAAGTGAAAGCGTCCTAAAATATAGATTTCTTAACAATCACCATTTTCTGAGCATAGGAGAACCCTTTGAGACTCATATTACTACGTTTCAATTGGCAGTCATAACAGATGGGGGATGTTTTTTATCAATTGTATTGTTATTTTTTTAGTTAAAGATATCATACCAATCATAATAGTTACTTTGGAGGGCAAACATGATTAACAGAAAGGTTTGTTCACTTAGTTTATCGCTTGTATTATTATTTAGCTTGATACCCATAAAGTCCAGTGCTCAAGGCGATTTTCAATTGAAAGCAAAACCTGGATGCAAGGAGATCATTTTATCTTGGACTCCTCTGGAAGGAGCAATTAATTATCAACCCTATGTGTTTCTCCCTGATGGGACTACCTATCCTTTGATCGATTTTCCTATAGACACATTCACGTTTACCCACCAAGGATTGACTGATGGAAAAGACTATTGTTACGAAATCGTTGCTTATGACAAAGATATCAAGGCTATTGGTAAAACTAATAAAGTCTGCACGAAACCAAAATGTGTAAACTGTGATATCGTTCTTCAATACACGGTTGGAAAAAAACAATACTTCGTAAACAACTTACCTTTTGTTATGGATAGTGTTCCCGAAATCAAGAATAGTCGTATGTTTTTGGTCATTAGTTTTGTAACCAAGCATATCCCTGGTACAACCATTGAATGGCTCCAATCCGAAAAGAGAATAACCATTACCACAGCAGAGGGAAAAATTATCAAACTTTGGGTAGACAATCCAAAGGCAGAAGTGGATGGAAGCTGGGTCGATATTGATCCAGCAAATCCCGGTCAAGGTGCACCTTACCTTAAAGATAATCGGACGGAAGTACCAATGAGATTTGTTGGGAATCACTTGAATGCGAAAATTGACTGGGATGGTGCAACCAGTACAGTTATTCTGAAAGTAAGGGATACGGTAAATTGCGATCCTCCCTGCTGTGACTATTCATTAACCAATGTCATTCCCCCTGAATTGATTAGGGAATTAGCACCTGGACAAAGTTATTCGTACAAATACAAATTTATCAATACCTGCCCAGAGGGCCATCTGCCATTAAAGTTCTTCTTCAGCCACCTGGAGAATATCACTCTCATTACCCCCGACACCTTTTCCTTGCTTCCAGGACAGAGCCAGGTGATTGAAGTGGTATTTCAAATGCCCACCAATGCTACCATGGATGCTGAGGTTATCTTTTCCTTTCGCGTGAATACCGATTGTGGACACAACGAAGAAATCAGCTGGGCATTGCGAAGTCGTTCTAGCTGCTGTGACTGGGTGTTTCGAATGAAGCCTGAACTGGGGAAAAAGCAAATATATATTTGTCCCGGAGAAACAGTTACCATAGAGGATTATGAACTATTCAACAATTGCCAGGCTGGTGCTAACGATTTAACTGTCACTCTCTCATGGCCCATTGACGGAGACGTGTTATCCGTTTCACCAAAATCATTTACACTACAGCCCCAAGAAAGAAAAACCCTATCCATAACTGTCAGGATGAAGAAAACCTGTAAACCTGGTGAAGCAGTTAGTTTTCACTTCAACATCAACAGTCAGGAGTGCACCAAAAAGACAGTTGAATTCATTGCCTACTGCAAACAGTGTTGATGAAATATTTGTGAACATAGCAAACATGGTACAATAGATTCAATCAAACCTGCAGGAGCTAAATATGAAGTTTCCAAAAACCAGTTGCTATGATCAAAAATTTGTCGCTAAACATCTAATGGGACCAAACTGCTTGATGATGCTAGAAGAGTTAACAACCGATTTGCCTTTAAAAAAGGGCATGCGCATACTAGATTTAGGTTGCGGAAGAGGATTGACATCCATCTTCCTTGCCAAAGAATTTGGGGTACAAGTATTTGCCACCGATCTTTGGATCCCTGCTACTGTCAATTACCAAACTTTTCAACAGCAAGACCTGGAAGACCAAATTATTCCTATTCATGCAAATGCACTCGACTTACCCTACGCCGATGAATATTTCGATGCTATCATCAGTGTGGATTCCTATCACTACTTTGGTGACAACGATACCTATATGGATGAAAAATGTGCCCCGCTTCTCAAGAAAAATGGACTATTTGCCATTGCTGTTCCTGGTCTTAAAAAAGAAATCACAGGAGAGCTGCCCAAAGAAATGGCACTCAGCTGGTCCAAAGATGACATAAAAGAAATGCATTCTTGCCAATGGTGGAGAAATACACTCGAAAAATCCAAGCTCATTAGCATTCAATCCATATCTGAATTAGAATGCTTCGATGAAGCCTGGAATGATTGGATCTACAGCACCGGAGATTTTAATGAATACAGTCAAAGCGACAAACCCGCTATCGAAGCTGGTGCCGGCAAATATATGAACTTTGTATCTATGGTTGGGCAGAAGAAGTAAAAAGAGAATCAAAATTTCACTGAAGAGACAGAACCCAATCTTACCTATCACTTTGCGTTACCTACTATTTCTGCTAAAATAATGATGGAATATTTCTTCAACAAGAAATTAAATTTCATTGAGGGCTAGTTGTATGTTTAGCAAGGATGCAATGATTCTAGAAACTCGTTGTATCACCACTTCAAACTGTAACTAGCCCGTCCTTCAACAATCACATCCAAATTTTTCCATGGGAATTACATACCAGAACACTCTACCAGAATCACAATAAGAGTTCCAAGATGAAATAGAATGGCATGGTCAGTTTGTTTTAGAAGTAGACCTAGTGCAAATTTTTAAACATAAGGTGGTTTTCATGATTGAGGCTTTAGTAGAAAATTGGATTGCTGTTGTTAGCCTTGCTATCTCTTCTATTGGATTAGTCGTTGCGGCATGGTCAAATTATAAAACCAATAGGCTCAATGATTTGTACAAAGAGAAAACGGAGAAAGAAATTAAACATTCCAAAATGGCTGATGTACATATTATCACACCACTTCGAGAGAATGGTATCATGTATTTAAGGAATTCAGGTGAAGCTGTAGCGAAAAATATTGAGCTGTTCCATGAAACAATAAAACTGATAGACGCTCAAAAGAAGTTAGCAGGGAATTTGTGTATTCGACCAAAGGAGAGTGTAAGGTTAATTCTTTTACCTGATGATTACAATAAGGTTGCGTCCCTTACTGCTAGATGGGAAGATGATGACGGATTCCAAACGCTATTAATCAATTTAGAGGAACCGATACAATACAATTCATGAGATTTTTTTCTTGAATCGGGTTGTTTGTCTATGTAAAAATAATCTGATACAATTCGCTACTCTAAGTGTTCAAGATGTCAGATCAAGATCGTTTTGCAAATTTCAATCATTTTCTTAGCCCATTTTTTTTATTGAAAGAATCAAAAAGATCCAATAAGGTGTTTTGTAACTGGATTAAGAAGTGGTATATTTTGTATATTAAAATGCGTTTAAAATGAAGTGTCAACTTTTATATAAAGGCCAAAGCTGCTTCTAAGCTGAATACAAAGGAGCGATCATGGAGTTACAACGTTTGTTATATGAAAATGTTTATGGTCATCTCTCTGGAGATATATCTTTCCAGAAAGCAGAAAACTTTTTAGTAGGAATCAATGGATGTGGAAAAACGACGATGTTAAACTTTATAAAATGGTTACTTTGTCCGTCTTTGCCTGATCTTTGCACAACTAACCATGATTCGGTGAGTTTAACCTTTAATCATGGGGAAACCTCATATACAATTTTCAGTAAAATTTATGTTAAAAAAAAAGAGACTATGCATGAACTAAAGCTTATCAACAACGATGATGAAACGAAACGTTATAAATCCCTAACAACTCATCTTTTTATTAATCCAAAAGATATTAATAGCAATGAAATCTTGTATAGATTAAAGGAAGATTATTCAAGATACGTTCCTACGTCTGAAGAGTTTCCAACCTTGCGTTTTCTTCAAGAAGAGTTGCCTACACCCATTTTTATTGGTTTGGATCGAGATATTGACGACAACTTTTTTGTGAACAATCGAAAAAACATTCGTTTTAGTCAAAGAATAAAAGAAGGTCGGCCAGCCTTTAGATCAGCAGAGGTATTGATGCGAAACGCTTTCAATACCAATAGACGAAGATTGGAAAAGCTTAACAATAGCTTTAACTTAAAATTTCTACAACTAAGTTTAGAAGGACCGTTGTCCAAAATTAATGAAGAGAAAACTTCTTTAAAAACTGCAGATATGCTCCCTAAGATTCAACAAATGATCGAAAAGATCAGAGAAGAATCTAAAGAAAATGCTTCTTCTAATGAGTTGCCTTGTGTTAGTGATATTTTCCTAAGCTATTTAGGAAATATGCAGGGCTGCTTAACTGATGTAAAAACAGAAGAACATCTGGGGAGTGGATATGTCAATAAAATCTACGATAATGCTTTGAAAATGTCTGATTTACTAGGAAAATTTAGATCCGAAACAAGCAATATCGAAAATGAGATTTCTAATTACACCGACGCTGTAAATAGTTTTCTTGTTGACTCAGGAAAAAAAATTGTGTTCGATGAGAATACAGGAGACCCATCTTTTATTAGCGAGTATAAAAAGGGGTCTATGTCTTCGATAGAGTTATCATCAGGGGAAGTTCAGATTGTTATTTTATTGGCTTATTTTGCATTTCTTGCAAAAGAGGGCCACCCAATCATTATTGATGAACCAGAGCTTTCTCTTCACATAGAGTGGCAGAGACTTTTTGTCAGTGCTGTTAAGAAAGTTTTACCAAAAGAATGTCAAACTATAATGGCCACACATAGTCCTGAGATTTGCGGTGCAAGTGATGTTAATGTACAACCACTTATTATCAACTCACCAAAATGATACCAAAAAGAGAGGAGTTCAAAGGGGATTCTTATCGTATATATACAGAAGATTATAATGAAATTAACGTGTTTGTAGAGGATGAAAATTTTGAAAATTTATATCTAGAAATCCTATCCAATTTAGGATTTAAATTAAAAAAAGTATTTTCTAAAAAGGGCAGGAATTCAATTATTCTTGAAGCACAACGATGTACTGATCCACGATGTGTTTTTATTATTGATCGCGATTGGAGTGATTTTCTAAAGATAAAGAATTGTTTCCCAAATCTTGTTGTTTTAAAAAGGCACTCTATCGAAAACTACCTAATTAATTACATAGGTTTTAAGAAATTGGTTGCAGCTGATAAACCAAGAGAAAATGTCGAAAACCTGTTGAGTCAAAAAGACTTCGATAGAATATTTAATGAAGTAAGTGTTGCCTTGAGACCATTGTTTGAATGCTTTCTTACAATACAGTATATGCAAATACCTCTTACTAATTGCTCCATGAAACCAGGTAAATTCTCTATGCAAGATGAATCGTGTAGACCTGATCAGCAAGCTATTAAAAGATTTATAGCAAAAATTAATCTACCAGCTCCAAAAAGTATTCAAAAGTATTTTTCTGGTAATCTCATACAAAACCGTGGACATGGTAAATACTTGTTGTTTTTTGTTTGGCATGGCATAAAATCAAAAACCAAGTTAAAACAATTAGGCATAGATACACTAATGATGCGGCTAGCTCAAACAGTTGACATTTCCGAATTTAACGATTTAAGAAATGAAATTAAAAAAGTCTGTGCCGCTAATACTACTTAGTGCCTATCGTTTTGAATTTTCAAAACTTGATTGAAATATCAAACCTCTCGCTCTTTTCTGTTTTCCTGTGTTTTGCATAATAGTAATATCCAGCGGAGTTACGGACAAAATCTTGGACTCTGAAGAAGTCAGGATGTGGATTTAACAACATTGATTAAAATCATTTTTTTATGTCTTCGAGTAACTCATACCAAATGATGATACACCATTTTTCTGGGTTATTAACTAGAAGAAAACAATGAAGACCAAGAAATTTTATCTGTGTGCTAATGTGGCTTGATTTCATCTTTTCGCCATTGTCTATTAAATCGTTTTGCAACTTGTAGATATTGTTTATCTTAAGTTTTTGAAGTTTCTCAATAAGATTGCTGTTTCCATACATTAACTCAATCATTACATCACTCGGTTCAAAATAGTAACAACCCTCTTCGGTTTCCTCGGGGATTGTCATATTTCCTATCTTCCGTTTTAACGTCTTATTATCCTCAAAGTTTGTCTTATATACTTCTTCTTTTTCTCTCGATTGCCACATCAAAACTGTGTTGACGGCGAAACTATAACAGAACAAAGCATCTTCTCGGTTCCACTCTCTTTGCATTACACAATTTCCGATACAACCTTTCGATGGGCGGTGTTCTTTTGGAATATGTCTCATGAATTCCAAAAATCTTCTATATTCGGGAGTGTTAATTCCCAAATAATTTAACAAAAGTTCCTTTATCAGAACAACCCATGAGTGATATGTCAAATCGTTTTTTTCTTTGGCATATATCAGAGCTGGATATAAAAGCAGTGAAACACTAGCATGCTTTATTTTGTTATAGTATGAATTTTCGAAAGCATCTCTTGATGCAACAATACTTAGCAACCAATCTTTCTGATCAATTAAATCTTCAGCTTTTTGAAAAAAACCTTTTACCTGCGAATCTTCAACTACAACAGATAGCTTTAGTTCATACTTGTTAAGTCCGAAAAGTTGTAATAATACATTATCGAAAAATCGTTCCGTAATTTTAATAAACCTATCCATATCAGCCTTCGGTGAAACCATTCCATGTTGAACCAAGTTTCTTGTCTGCCTTAAGAGTTTTATCTCAGCTAAATATGGTAGTTTAATTCCAGTACTATCTTTAATTGTCTTGTAGATTTCACCAGCAAGAGAAGGCAAATCTGGAATGTCAAATGATTTACCAGTTAGAGTTTCAAGCTCAAAATGAATTGCAATAATTCTTAAGGTGTATTCTATGCAATTATCTAATCCAAGAATAGCAAGTGAATTGTCAAATTCGCTAGATTTACTACCATGTTCTACAGCATGAGATAATATCATTTTTGCGCGTAAAAGAAGCCTTGTTGACTCATCCCTCAGTTGTGTTGGAACTAGTATTTTATCCAATGTAATTAGCCACCTAAAGGTAATTGTATCAATTTAGTCATATTCAGGTAATGTGAGTCCGAGTATATTTTCATCTGAACCAAGCTTCTTTTCTTCTTGATGGACTGCAAGGGCTAAATAAATGATTGCTTCGCGAACCAAATGGATGAGATTCAAGGTTTTTTTAGAAAAATCTGATTCATATACCGAATAGGCAAAATTGTCAATGAACATGTCAAATGAATTTCCAGTATGACATGTTTCCCCGGACCAGTCACCACAATGTATCTTGAAATATCGATGTTCTAAGTGATTCCGAATATCAGAAATATTTTTTGATTCGGGTTCTAGATTCATTAAATATTCATTCTCTGCAGAGGAAAACAAATCCTTACTTAGGTAGTACAGTGCCCTAAGAGGTAAGTTATTTAATTTCTGAATAGAATCACGAACCCTGCCCTTACCTGTATTATCAAACCATATTGTACGAAAACTCACTTTATTTTCTAGAATATTCAAGTTCAAAAATTTATTAAGGAAAAAAGCGATTTTATCGAAAACGGAATATGCCATTCTAAACGATATCTTCAAACATTCCGTTCTATAACCATACACTGAATAGTCACCAGTATTGAGTAGACATCTTTTAGAATCTGAGAAGTGAATTTTATATTCATGCAGTAGATAGCGATACTGGTAATAAAAATATCTTAACGATATGAATTCTTGTTTAATTTGATTGTAGAATCCTTGGAAAATAGGGGCTGGATTATCTTCTATCCTCATTGAAGGTAAAGTAAGGACGTCATGTGCAACAAATGAATCAGAAAAGATGTCATTCAGGGGATTTAAAAACAAGGTGTTGTTTAAAATCCATTTTTTGTAGTCCTTTTCATCCTCCATACTGCCCAAAGGAAAGGGTTTAAAATCAAACTCTGCATCAAAAAACTTCTGATAGGGAGACTTTTTAAGCATTACAAATTCAGATTGAAAAAAATCAAAAGATTTTTTCGGAATTGTACCACTATCAAAACTTTGTTTATAAATTTTGTAAGCTTTTTTTAACAAAAACCCCCTATCAGCATTTTCATATAAATAGCCAGAGTATTCTTTTATGCCATGAGCTTTATTACACAATGCCATAGCGAATTCTGGGTCAATGACCAAGCTTTTATTCCAATACTTAACAGCAAGAATTGCTCTACCGGCTGTACTAAATGAGTTTCCAAGGTTAGTGTAGACCTTTGTAAACAATGCATTTTCAATTTCTGGTGAAACATTCAAGTTGATGCATTTACGATAGTTGATTATAGCTTTCTCAAATTCACTACGATTAAACAACCAAATGTCTTTGGTTTTAATTGTATGCAAACCATCGATAGTGGACCATATATTTCCAATGTAATAATAAACAATTGACTTTTCATCTTCAGTTAGGGTTTCGTTAGTTAAGATTTCTTCACCATTTTTCTTGTAATCAGAAAGTAAGTTGGTGTCTTTATTGTTGATTGCTTTGTCAATTTCAGAACCGAGTTCTAGTATTTTGTTGTTAACATTGTCAGGAATGAATTTCTCATTTTGCATTTTTTAATTTTTCCAGAGCTTATCTAAAGTGGTTTTGATTTTTTGTTCGTAGATTTGGATGAGTTTTTTGGCGGATTCGACGAGGGTGCGTTCGGCTTCGATTTTTTCTACGATTTGTTGCTGGATTTCGAGGGGAGGTAGAAGGATTTGAATTTTTTCTAAATCACTTCTACTAATTGATGCAAACGCTGCGCCTTGATTGCCTACAATATCATTTTGCATGTTCTGCAACAATGAGAAAAGAAAATTTAAAAGAATTTCACTAGATGGTCTAATTGCAGCAAGACCCCTTCCAATACATATAGTTTCAGTTGAGATATTCACAGGACCTACAGGAGCACGAACAGACATTAAAATGTCTCCTCTTAAAGCCTCTTTTGTTACTCTTGTCGTCCATTTAACTGGTTTCCCCATGTATTTATCTTGAAATTCCGTTTTGCCCTGATAAAACGGCAATCCTTCGCCATTATTATTGTAATATTTGCCTTCGGGTGATTGGCCTGCAATAATTGTTGCAACCTTTCCAAGCTGCACTTTTGGCCAGGCTGGGTCGATGTCGATGGTGGGTTTCCAGTTTTTGACGATTTGTTGGGCACCTTGGATGATGTTTTGGTAGCCATCGATCTCTGCGACGATTTGCTCCTGGATTTCGAGGGGAGGAAGGGGGATTTGGATTGACTTTAATTTTTCTTGATTTAACTTTGGAACTGTTATTCCAGTAACAAATGGAGTCAAATCCATAGCGTTAATTAGCCCAACAATTATCTCATCAAAAATCATTCTTCTGTCGGGTCTTAACACATGAGCATGATTGTTTACCCAGTACTTACCGTTTGCAATAAAGGCAGTTCTGTCTCCTGATTGCCACTTTGCACCATCTTCACCAATCAAAACAAGTTTCTCGTTGAAAATAAAATCACTAATATAATCAAGAATTCCTGTTGCTCCATAATATGGGTAAATTCCTGCTTTTCTCTCTGATTTTGTTATGGGTTTTCTTTTGCTATCCAATATCTCACAAACTTCCCCCAGCTTCACCATGGGCCATTTGGCATTGGAGTAGTCTATGGTTACTCGGTAACGGTCACCTGAAAGATTGTAGTCACCGTTTTCTGCTATTTTGCTCTTTTCAACAAACAGGGCTAATGGGTGTTCTGTTTTTTTGCCCTTCTGCCACTGGCGAATGATTTCCAATGCTTTTGGAAGATCGTTCTTGCTGATGCGTCTTCGCTGGGCTCCAAGGTCGTAACCATCAGCTTCCACTTTGACAAACAATAGCTCTTTGCTCTGCCTTGCCAGATCGTTGTCAAAGAGTAGAACACTGGTTTTAACGCCACTATAGGGTTGGAAGATTCCAGATGGTAGGCTGACGACAGCATATAAACCATCCTGTACAAGGTTTTTTCGCAATTGCTTGTATGCTTTGCCAGATTGAAAGATGATCCCTTCGGGAACAATAATACCTGCTCTGCCTTTTGGTTTAAGGTGATTCATTATATAGTCCACAAAGAGAACTTCGGAACGAGTCGATTTGACACTGAATTTGTTGTGGGGCTTGATTCCTCCTTTAGGAGACATAAAGGGAGGATTGGCCATAATCACGTCAAATTTGTTTCTCCAGCGTTCATCCATTGAAAGCGTATCGTATTGGTAAATTTTTGGATTTTTAAACTGGTGGAGAAACATATTCACCTGGGCAATGCGTACCATACCCGGGTCGATGTCGTATCCTTCTATTTGATCCATCAGTTCTTGCTTTTGGCTGGGAGTTAGACGCTTTTCTCCGACATGCTGGGCTAAAATATGCTGGTAGGCTTTGACCAAAAAGCCTCCGGTACCACAAGCTGGATCAAGGATTTTATCTTTTTCGGTGGGTTGGATGACATCCACGATAAAATCGATTAGGTGCCTGGGTGTGCGAAACTGACCGGCATCTCCCTGACTGCCCATGATGGAGAGAAGATATTCGTAAGCGTTGCCTAATTCTTCAGGATGGGAGTAGTCAAAATACTCGATTTCTTTTAGAAATAACCCCAATACTTCGGGAGAACGATAGGGTAGGTAGGCATTTTTGAGTATTTCTCTAAACAACTCAGGTAGTTGTGGTGCTTGAGCAAAACGATTAAAAGCTTCGACATATAGATTAAGACGCTCTTGATTGCCTATGCGAGGGCTTAAAAGGTGGGACCAGGAATAGTGCTCCAGATCGCCTGTGAAAAAGGAGGCTTCACCGCCTTCTTTCAGGGCTGACTGGTCCATATCATCCATAAATTTGTAGATTAATGCGTACGTGATCTGATCAACCTGAGAAATTGGATTGGGAACTACTCCTACCAGAATTTGCCGTGCATTGTCTATATGTCGTTTAGTATCTGGTACCATTCATTCTCCTTAGTCCATGAAAATATTGAGAGAGATATAGTCTTTGATGTACGTGGGTATAAGTGTTTTAAACTTTCCTAATTGCCTGTATTCATCAAAATCAAGGGAACCTCGCGTATGAAGTTCTCCAAATTTTTTACTGTCGATGATTTCCCGTACATCAGGATCGGTGATATATGCTCTGAAGAAGCTTCTGGCAAAATAGTAAAGTTCCTGATCAATTGGATTGATACTAACAAACTTTTCCCATTCTTTTTCAAGAAGTTCATTTTTCCCAGGAAACTCTTCTATTTCTCCAAAAGCCATCTCTAGAAACTCTCTGATAGTAATCCGTCTATCAATATTAAAAGCCTGACGGATTTTCTCTAGATTCAGGAAATGTTTGGGGTGATTGAGAATATTTTTTTTAGTGAATTCTTCGGCCTGTCCTTTGTTCCCAGTTTTCCAAAGGTGATGAAGAGTTGGATTCTGTACAACATCTTCATCCATTGCTTTACGGAACATTTCACGGTCTATTTTAAGCCCTCCAAAGCCTACGGGGGTTTCCTTCAACCAAATGGTTTTGTCTGCTTTGTATAGATTGACAGGTTCTGATGGAGGATCATAGTTCTTTTCAGTTGAAGAAAGCAGATCCTCTAGATCTTTCTTGACGCTGGGTAGAGAAATTTTTTCATCATAGTCGAACTCTTCTTCGAAGTATTCGCAGGTGGCAAAATAATCAAAGAGTTTGAATGCAGTTTTGTTTTCGGTGTAAGTTGTTTTTCCATCTTCATCTATGTAAGTAAAAGTAAAGGTTCGAGTACCGCGTCCTTTCATTTGTACAAAGAGTGAAGGGCTGAAAATAGGTCTCATAAGGGCAAGATTAAGGATGTCCTGGCAGTCATACCCTGTAGTCATCATGCTGACTGTTACACATATTCGGGTTTTTGAAGTTTCATAGTCCCCAAAGAGTGGTAAATGTCCATTTAAATTGTTGTTTGCAAAGTTTATCGTTTTTTGTTGAGCATCATACACATTGGATGTTACTTGCACCGCAAAATCTGATGAATGAAATTGTTGAGGCCATTTTTCAAACGCTAGTTGATTTAAGATTTGTGTAATTCGGGCAGCATGGGCTTGGGATACACAAAAAATAATGGATTTACCGATTACAGGATATCCCATCTTTCTGCTTATAGGATCCTGCAAAGCATGATCCAAAAAAGCTTTGCACATTGCTACATTTGTTTGGTCATTGAAGACTTTTTTCTCATAATCGCGTTCGGTGAAGACTTGTTCTTCTTCTATGCTATCCTCACCAACATTTCTAATAGACAGTCCTTCATCGGACAAGAGTTGAGTGGTGATTTCAGTACGGGCATCAATAATGATTGGATTGATTAGATAGCCATCTTTGACTCCCGCTATTAAATCATAGCGGAATGTGGGGATGCCAGAATCACAGCCAAAGGTCTTGTATGTATCTAATAAAACTCTTCGTTCAAACTCACGCTGAGTTTGAGGAGAATCCTTTTCAAAGCCCTTTAGATAGTCTTTTGGTGTGGCTGTCAGACCAAGCTTGTAACCCACGAAGTATTCAAACACGACCCGGCTGTTACCACCAATAGATCGATGGGCTTCGTCAGAGATAACCAATTCAAAATCGGTGGGGGAAAATTCCTTTCTATAGCGATCTCCTGAAAGAAATGTCTGGATGGTAGACACAACGATATGGGCACTGGTCCAGCTATCTCGATTGTCTTTATAGATCATGGTGGTGTAATCTTTTCCTAGATATTGTGTGAAAGCTTTGAAAGCCTGGTCTTCGAGTTCGAGACGATCCACTAAGAAGAGCACTCGTTGGGCATTACCGGATTGTAAAAAAAGCTTGATTACTGCAGCAGATACTAGCGTTTTTCCAGTGCCAGTAGCCATTTCAAATAGGAATCGCTGTTTTTTTTGTTTTGCAGCTTCTTGTAGACTCTTTATTGCTTGGAGCTGGTAGCTACGAAGTTTCTTTAAATGGTGTTTATCAAGAAATTCTTTGCATGTTTTTGGGTTGAGGAAGGAAGGATCTTTACGAAAATCAGGCATTTGGCTTTCAATAATGTAATACTCATCCAGAAAAGTTTTTGCAAGTTCGATGGGACTGGGATGATACTCCACAGCTTGAGACAGAGATTCTTGAGAGGGAAAACGGCTAATGGCATGGGGATTTCCATAGAGAGTATCCCATAGGTAGTGGGAGTTGCCATTGGATAGGATGATATAACGGGCTTGGATGCTTCGAGCATAGGTTCTAGCTTGTTCTTTGGCAGAAAGAGGATTAAGGGATTCTTTTTTCGCCTCCACTACAACTAGAGGACGTTTGTCCTTGTCAAGGAGAAGGAAGTCTATAGCTCCTCTTTGTTTGTCTTTGGACTGGGCATGTTCGAAATCATCGCCCATATTTTGGTAGGTTTTTATCGAAACTTCCAATTGGATATTGGCAGGACCATATTGATTATCTTCAAATCGCCACCCTGCTTCTTCCAGAAGTTTGTTAATTTTTATACGAGCAGATGCTTCTTTTTTTGAAGGCATTATCGTTAAGCTCTTACATCACAGATAAAGGCATTTGTTTAGTTTATTCATGATTAAAATATATTGATAAACATTAGCATTTCAATGTTAATAGCATCTTTAGGAACATTTTCAGCAAAAGTTGGTATGAAAAACAGAAATTATCTTACTTTGGAACCAAAGAATTTAGGTGAGTCGGAGTCATTGCCATCCTTAGTCCGTTATAACTGGTTTAGTGAATACTAGTGGATCGATTGAAACGACTTCTCAAATACAAAAAGGCATTCGGAATGATCTATCTGGAGTAATTTCCACACTCCAAGGGAATGATAACTGTTTAGCTCAAGCTATCGCTCAGTTATTCAATCTAATGGGTCAACCCGTTCCTGCGTGTGTTCAGTCGTTAGTTTAAGGATGAGTTGTAGTGATTTTGGTAAGTTGATTTAATTAACAAACTCCTCGTCTTTTTCCTTTATCAAATTCTGCAAAGATTCTGTTCTAGGCGGTTGAATCTCTGTAAACTGTTTTTTTAACTCTTTGCCAACTTTTGTATCTTGACGTATAGTATTTTCAATAGGAGAACCAATGTATCGTAGGGCGTTTCTTTTCTGGGCTAATAATTCATCAATGATTCCCATTAGTGCACCAATTGCTTTTTTTAGTTCCGGTTGATTATCAAGTTGTTCAAGGATATTCAAGGTTTTAGTGAAGAGAACACTAACACTAGCAGTAATTTCCGAACTATTAACACCCTTAGCTTTTTCAAGAATAATCTTGAATTGTCTAATGAAAGAGGAAAAAGATGTACTGTTTGTAGATTTAATGGGAAATAGCACCTCATATGCTTCAAGAAAGATTGATATGTAATCTTTCATCAAGTTTCGGTCTCCAACACTTTCTACAATAATATTCAGAGGATCCAGTCTACTATTTTCATGTTGATCAGGGTTGTTGCTCTCTAAGTATGTAATATAAGACTTAACAATGGATTTAATTGTTGTTCTGTCATAGTTGTTTAATGATTTTATAACAATCTCTTTGTACTGGTCATACAATTGGCTGTCATCATAATTGTTTGCTTTTAACCTATTCATTATTTCCTGAACAAGTTCTTCTAATTTGGTGTCAATAAAACCATTTGAGAATAAATTCTTTATACTAATTACAAACGCTACACTGTATAAAAAAACTACAGACAAGAGCCCAATGCTTAACAAATTTTTTGAAAATATGTAATCCTTTCCTGCTGGCATGTATTGAGAGAAAAAAATCGATGCAACAATATATAATCCAGTTTGTATGGTAACCAATACCTGTGATTGAGATAGAAACCAGTCAGAAACAGTTTTCCCATATATTGAGAGAATAGGTTGGTATCTTACAAAAACAAATGCTGTATAAATTGTGAAAATCCCAATAGTATATGTACCAAGAAATGCAAGATTGTTTAAATTGCTGAGTTTAAATATCTCTATATTAGATAGAAAATCAATCCATATGAGCGGTTTTACAATTAAACTTACCCAACTCATTCGTAGAGAAATGAACTCACAAAATACTAAACACCCATAACCAAATAGGCAGAATAAAACAATTCGAGTTGTTTGTAAAACTTTCATTACTGTTGGGGATTGCAGCGACTGCAGGGGGTATAACCTTGGGCTTTGACATTCTTTAACGAAATGGGGATCTTACTTTTCCGCAAATAACTGCAGGAGATCAGATTGAATTTAACACCAGAATTGATCCCGTAAACAGCAATCTCGTTTTCGTCATTTTCAGCTGGATGTGGTTTGCTTTTTGAGAAAAGGCGAAAGCGCGGTAAGGTTCCATTTTTGCAAGGGATTTTTCCTAATCCAGTGAAGGTGTAACCTTCGAAAAAAACAGTACTCAGGGCAGTTATTTTTTTTATCGCATTCATAAATCTCTCCTGACCAATCAACTAATAATGACTATACAATATGCCAACAAATATCAAAGGAATTTAAACAAAATCCCGACCCCATTTGTTTCTAAAAGTCTAGATTTTAACCATACATCAGCAAAGTCTTCTTAAATCGACAAATTAAGGAGTTTGCGGCTGGCTAGTTTC
>NPIE01012348.1_pt1 | contig 18212 bp, 19 predicted proteins | sample 8637661 | NCBI WGS metagenome assembly NPIE01 (sample SAMN07420842, study PRJNA396082) | bioreactor metagenome | isolation source: sample BA12 brine-fed electro-methanogenic bioreactor BA | place: Japan: Kochi | collected 2016-12-09
CTGAAGTTGTTAAGGGTCGACTAATTAAAAAACAAACACCATGAGTCAGATTAATCGTTTTAGGGATTTGATTGTTTAAAGTTCTGCAAATAGGTCAATACTTACTACTCATCGCTCATCTCTCAAATCTCACCACTCACAGCTCAGCATTGTCCCCCCAAACAGCGGGCGTAGGTAGACCTTTGAGTGAATAGCTTTCGTTTTTCTAGAATTTTTGTTAAATTTGTCTAAAAGAATATATCTATGGAAACTATCATAATAAGGGGTGATTCGGAAGAAAATACAGAATTGTTGTTACGTCTTGCCAGACAACTGAACTTTAAAGCCCGTAAGCTGACTACGAATGAAGTAGAGGAAATGGGTATAAGCTACTCAATTCAGGAAGGACTTCAATCCGGGTTTTTAAATGAAGCTGAAAAGCAGAAATTCATCGGAAAACTGAATACCGAATGAAAATTGAGTTTACCCGTAAATTCCAAAAGCAGGTTGATACTTGTAAAAATAAATCTGTGAGAGAAATGAGATTTGAGCGATGAGAGGTGAGTTTGCCAGCTTCATAGTATAAAATACTAACACCATGAGTCAGATCAATTGGCAATGGAAATTTTTGAAATATATCAAAAAGGAAACTCATTTAAAATTGATGTCAGGCTATGATGAAGTTCGGAAAATGCTAATATCCATGATTAACAACCCGGAAAAGTTTTGCAAATAGCTCCAAACTCACCGCTCACCGCTCATCTCTCAAATCTCATCTCTCAAAAAACATCCTCCAACGAAAAGCCCTCATAGCTGACTTGAAAAGCAGATAGGTCGCGCTCAAGCACACTGGCTTTGGTCTTAAGTTCCCTGATATTTATTTTTTCTTTGTTTCTTTTTACTTCGGCGATAAGGGCCTTTTTCCTCATTTGGTCTACAGCAACAATATCCATTTCCCTTTCGCCTTTCCTGTCCCAGTACCTTCCGATCATATTAAATTCTTTCCGTCCAGACAAAACTTCCCTGAAATATTTCTCAAGATACGGGCCGCTGTATGTTTCAAAGTCGCGTTGTACGATTTGCTTAACATAATCAAGATTGTTGATCTCCACGGCTGAACGGTATTTGTAAACAAACCTGAACCAGAAAGCCAGGAAATTATCCGCAATCACGTACTTCACCAACCTGCCGCCGGGTTTGGCAAAGACAGGCCGGATGGATTCAATGATGTTGTATTCCCTCTCAAGACGATTCAGATATCCTCCGATATCCTTTTCAAGAATGCTTTCGACCGCTCCCCTGGATGTCTTTCCTGAAGCAATGAGGGCAAGTATTGAAAAATAAGTCAAATAGTCCTTTCCAAATTCCTCGATGAGAATGTTCCTGCCTTCTTCCAGCAGCAATGAATTGGGCCTGAATATTTCATTCAGCATATCTTCCAGGCTAAAGCACTTTTTATCAACAAAGATCTCTACATATTTTGCCACCCCTCCTGTTATGGTGTAAAAAGCAATGAAGTTTTCTGCTGTCACAACTTCAGCATTGTCTGAATAGATGCTTTTCAAAACCTCTGCAGTAAATGGCTGTAAGTGGATTTTTTCATTGGCTCTCCCAAACAAAGGTTCCCGTGCATTTTCAAAGATCTTCTTCATCAGGCTGTATACCGAACCACATAATACCAGGTTCATTTTCGCAACTTCCTGATCCCGGCCCATTGTATACCGGTCCCAGAGTTTTTGCATATCACTGTATACGGAGGGATTGGATTGATAAAACTCCTGAAATTCGTCTATAACCAGCGTAATGGCTTCGTCTTTTGAGCTTTCCAGCAAATACTCAAAGAGTTTGGCAAATGAACGAAATTCTCCCAGGACCTTTTTTTCAATAACCCGCTCTATTTCCTCGATAAATTCAAGGCATAAAAGGGATTCATTTTTCCGGGCAATAAAAAAATAAAGGAACTGCTGCTGATTAAATGCTTTCAGTACCAGGCTGGTTTTACCAATCCGCCTTCTGCCAACAACAAATGTCATCCTGGGTTTTTGAAGAGAAATTTTTCTTGTTTTCTCTAGCAATTCCAATTCATCCTCTCGATTATAAAATTTCATAAGGCTTGTTTTTTTGTAAAAATACGAATTATTGTAACAATGGTTACAGTAATGCTTGTTACTTTCAATACATAAGCGTGTCAAAGTAATTTCCTTGCGATTTCATTATACGTAGGAAGTTCCCGAAACAAAGATTTCATTAGTCCGTCCACTAATGTACAGAGATGAGAGATGAGCGGTGAGAGATGAGAGGCTTGCCCTGTGAAATGCGACGTTAGGAGCAAATTTCAACAGGGTGAGCGGTGAGCCTGCTAACTTCATAATTAAAAAACAAACACCATGAGTCAGATTAATCGTTTTAGGGATTTGATTGTTTAAAATTCTGCAAGTGAGAAACTCTAAGAATAAACGATCCCCTAACTCACTACTCGTCGCTCATCTCTCAAATCTCATCTCTCATCTCTCACCTCTCATCTCTCAAATCTCATCTCTCATTTTTTCCTTTTAAAATAGCGCCAATATCAGAAGTAAAAAAGCGCCAAAACAAGAAGTAAAAGCTTGCCATTATCGGAAGTAATAGGATAATTGTATTACCAATGCGGCTATCAGAATGAATGGCAAATGGCTCCCGTATTATGGGATGCAGTGTAGAAGCCATTTCAAATCTAAGCCTTGAAAACATTGCATTTGCTTTATGCAGAGGAGGGTGGCCGGCAAGTGTTCAACAAAAAGGAGCCATCGCTTTACGAATGGCAGTGGATTATGTGGAAGCTGTAATTAACCATGATGTTTCGCGGGTTGATCATATTGAGAAAAATCCCGAAAGGGTTCGTTTGCTATTGCGCTCAAAATCTGCCATTCGCACTTCTCCCAAACGACATTTCGTAGATCCATCCATCGCTACAGCAGTACTCAGGACAAAACCCGATGGCGTATTAAACGATTTTCATTCCTTCGGCTTCCTGTTTGAATCCATGTGTACACGAGACATCAGGGTGTATGCACAAACAAATGATGGCGATGTTTATCATTATCGCGATAAGAGTGGTTTGGAAGCTGATTTGATCGTGCAACTCCGTGATGGCAGATGGGCTGCTATTGAAGTAAAAATGGGCCATAAACAAATAGACTATGCCGCTGAAAATCTCTTAAAACTGAAAAACAAAATTGATATGGATAAAATGGGTGAGCCATCTTTTTTGATGGTACTTACAAGTGGAGAATATGCTTACCGGCGTGATGATGGTGTTTTTGTAGTGCCCATTAGCTGTTTGAAACCATAGTAAGTCCGTAAGATGCTAATCGCAATGATGAACAACCCAGAAAAATTCTGCAAACTGATTTACACAAATAATAAAATCCTTACTTTATCATAGTGTTAAATACGATAAGGTTTTAGTTCATGATACGAGAAGGTTTTGCTTCATCATACACTAAGGTTTTGGTTCATGATACGGTAAGATTTGATACTATGATACGATAAGGTTTGGTGTTATGATACGGTAAGGGTTTCTTTTGAACGAAGGGAACGAAGCGAAAAGCAACTACCCATCTCTTCGTTCTCTTCGTTCTCTTCGTTCTAAAAAAAAACCTGGTCAAAAAACATGACCAGGTTTTTTAATACAAAACATCAGGCTAAGACACCTGCAATTCAGCGTCAAGCAAACCCTTCCGGAGGTTGGTAATACCGGGCAAAATAGCCCTTACCTCAAGGGTGTAGCTTCCAGCTGCAAGGCCCGAAGGGATCACGAAGATCAGGTTCGAGGGCTTGTTGCGGGCGATGGTGCCGGCGCGCGTTTCGGTACCGTCGGTGTGGATGAAGAAGACGCCCTGCTGGGGATCGTCTGCATCGTACTTCAGGTTGTTACCGATCAGCTCACCAACCCCACCGGGGGTGAGCACATCATTCAACGCACCGGAGGTGATGTCGCGGAAGTCGATGGGCACCGGGCGGGCTGGTACACCGTCAACGCGATCCACGCTGATCTCCCCGCGTACATCCCGCAGCTCGCTGCCGGGATGCAGGTTGATGTTTACACGGTGTTTGCTCCTGTCGAAGGATTCGGTGCGTGCTTCAAATACACCCGAGATGCTCTGGCTGATGCTGAACAAAGGGGTGTGCACATTGGCACCTTCCTTAACAAAAGATTTGACCGCCTTGTTGAAATCCTCAAGCACTGCGAGGATATCGGTTTTGCCTACCGTGGTTTCATAATCTCCCATGCGGTTGACAACGTCCGGTAATTCCACCGTTTCAGTGTCGGTGGTGACGGCCATAAAGTCACCTGGCTCAATGGTCAGGTGGTTTTCAAATAATGAGAATTTAAGGCTCATAATTCAAAAGTTTTGGTTAATAAAAAGGGAAATTTCCCGGGCTGGCACTTTGTCAGCTTATAGGTTAATACTTTTCAGGGTCAGAACGTCCCGCTTTTTGTTGACTTTTTTTGGATTAAATTGCTAAGGTGCTGTTTTTGTGGTTAATAAATTTTTACAGCCCATAGATTTTTTTGGCCACTAATTCACGAATCAAATAGGAATTTTAATGAGAAGTGAGAGGTGAGAGATGAGAGATGAGAGGCTTGCCCTGTGAAATGCGACGTTAGGAGCAAATTTCAACAGGGTGAGAGGTGAGCCAGCCAGCTTCAACATTAAAAGCATCAACACCATAAGTCAGAATTGAAATAGCGGTGAGAGATGAGAGGCTTGCCCTGTGAAATGCGACGTTAGGAGCAAATTTCAACAGGGTGAGCGGTGAGCCTGCTAACTTCATAATTAAAAAACAAACACCATGAGTCAGATTCATAGTTTTAGGGATTTGATTGTATTTCAGAAGGCATATGAAGTTTCAATGGAAATATTTGAAATCTTTTGTCAGCAAACTCAGCGATTCTCTGGGAGAAGTCTGGCTGGACTATTCCAGAGACTGCAAATATATCAATACAGAATCCTACAATTCACTGATAAACAATTACAACGAGGTCCGAAAATGCTAATCTCAATGATCAACAGTCCAGAAAAATTCTGCCAGTGAGAAACAAGAATAAACGATCCCCTAACTCACTACCCATCTCTCATTTCTCATCTCTCAAATCTCACCGCTCACCGCTCACCTCTCACCTCTCATCTCTCATTTCTCATCTCTCATTTCTCACCGCTCACCGCTCATCTCTCAAACAAACCAAGATTATCAATTTTAAAGTTCTTGTGATTGCATCCAAAAAAATGTAAATGAATGTGTAATCCATTACTTAATATTTAGTAATTTTGTGTGTTGTAATACATAAAAATTATGAATAATCTTGTTGAGCAAAGTCAGTTGTTAATAAAGCGGACAAAGTCAGCGTTTCACAGAGGCTTATATCGCCTGATAAACTGGGATTGCAGGTTAATAGAAATCAATGGAGCCCGGGGAGTCGGGAAAACCACACTAATGCTGCAGCGTGCGAAAGAAATAGCGGTTTCAGACATCGAAAAGGTTTTGTATATTTCCCTGGACGACCCTTTCTTTTACAATCACAATATCATTGATATTGCTGATTATTTTTCAAAGTACAATGGAAAATATCTCTTTGTTGACGAGGTGCATAAATATCCGGCGAAATATCCGGGTCAGGACTGGTCAACCGAATTAAAAATCGTTTATGACCGGTATCCCGATTTGTATGTTACCTATTCCGGTTCATCGGTGCTTCAGTTATATAAGGGGCATGGCGACCTGAGCCGGCGCAAATGCCGTTACAATCTTCCCGGCCTGTCGTTCAGAGAATATCTTACATGGCAAAAGCATTTTGACACGCCCCCTTTCACGCTTCCCGAAATATTGAACAATCACCAAAACATTGCTTTGGAGATTACGGAGAAAGTAAAGATCTTGCCTCTATTCGTTAATTATTTGGAGCATGGATATTATCCGTATTATCATGAAGCTCCCGAACATTTTTGCGGCCGGCTGCGCAATACCATCAATGTAATTCTTGAACAAGATATCCCGGCAGTGGCATCCTTCTCCCACGAAAACCATATTAAGCTTAAAAAGCTACTGGCCATTTTGAGTGAATCGGCTCCCTTCACACCTAATTTAACAAATCTCCGGTCAGAACTTTTCATTGCAGACCAGCGTACACTTATGAATTACCTTAATGCCCTGGAAAAAGCTGAATTATTAAGCACACTGGAAAAAGAAACGCATGGGATGAAAAAGATGCAGAAACCTTCAAAAATCTATTTGAACAATACGAATCTTATGCATTGTTTATACCAGGATAAACCCAATAAAGGAACCTTGAGGGAAACATTCTTCCTGAATCAGCTTAAGATAAATTATAAGGTAAATTATCCGGGTTCAGGAGACTTCCTGGTGAACTCCACCTATACATTTGAGGTTGGAGGAAAAACAAAAAACAACAAGCAAATAAACCATAAAGAACACGGTTTCCTTGCCATTGACGACATTGAACAGGGGTTTGGAAATAGAATTCCACTTTGGCTATTTGGTTTTTTAACATAATATAAAATACCAATACCATAAGTCAGATCTGTCAAATAATTCAAGGTTATGCAATTCTTTTACACGTATGTTTTACAAAGCGAAAAGGATAAAAAGTTCTATACTGGATATACAAAAAACATTGAATTGAGATTTGAGCAATATCAGAAAGGAAACTCATGTAAAGCTTATGAAGTTTCAATGGAAATATTTGAAGCAACTAAGCAATTCCCAAAAGAAGAAAAATATTCCTTAACCGATCAAATTCGCAGATCATCCAGGTCAGTTACATCAAACATAGCCGAAGCCTGGGCTAAAAGGAATTATGTTAAATCTTTTGTAAGCAAACTCAGCGATTCTCTGGGAGAAGAGTATGAAACAGAAGTCTGGCTGGACTATTCCAGAGACTGCAAATATATTAATACAGAAACCTACAATGCACTGATAAACAAATACAACGAAGTCAGAAAAATGCCAATCGCCATGATGAACAACCCAGAAAAGTTCTGCAAATAACTCATTACTCACCGCTCATCTCTCACCGCTCATCTCTCAAATCTCAAATACCAGTCCAAAATGATCCGAAAAGGTCTCCCCAAGCTTCTCAAAAGACAGCACATCAAGCCCCTCACTCGCCATCACAAAATCAATCCGTAAAAACGGCAAGGGACCCGCATAGGTGAAGCCAAAACCTCTTCCCTTCTCCAAAAAAGCATCCTGCAAAAAAGTCCTGAGCTTCCTGTAGGTATAAGATGCCGGCGGGTCATTCAGGTCGCCGCAAAGGATGACTTCATGCTGATGATGTTGAAGAAAATCCTTGAGCACTGCAAGCTGCCTTTCCCTCCGCTCAAAGCCTCTCAACAACTTCCTGTATACATTTCCCCAGCTTCCAATCAATTCCGACACATGCCACGGCTGTGCTATGGCATCCAATTCTTCATCTTCCAGGCGGATACTCTGCAGTTGCACATTGATCAGCAGCAGGGTGTCTGTTCCGAGATCCAGCCTGGCCCAAAAGGCATACACATCTTCATCGGCCGGTTTCAGAAATCCATGTTCAATAATTGGGAATTTTGAATATATGGACAAGCCTCCTGCCCGGCTGCCTATTCTACCGGCAAAATCCACATTGATAATATGTTCAAATCTTTGCAGGGCCTTTGCGCCTTTCTCATACCCGGGAATAAATTCCTGCAGACAGATCACATCCGCCTGGTAAAAAGCCTTTTGTTCAAAAACATGCTTGCGCTTTTCGTAGGGGTTCAGGGTATCGGCCTTGCCCGTATTAAAGCTGATGAGCCTGAATGAGCTTTCGGAAGCTTCTTCCTTTGTGTTTCCATTCAACTGTACAAGTAAAGAAACCTGGAATAAGCCGGTTAGAAAGAGCAATAAGCCTGGGATCCAGCCTTTATTCCTCAGCAGGAGAAAAAACAATAAAAACAAAGCATTCAACAGCCACAATACCGGGAAGAACAATCCGCTCACCGCGACAAAAGGCCATTGTGCCGGGTTAAAATATGGGGCAAGAAGTGAAAGCAGCAGAAGAACCGCCACAGGAATGTAAAAGACCAGGAGCAATATGTGCAGGGGTGTTTTCTTCATTGGATTATTTTGTGAAGGTAAAGCTTTTTGATAGAACGCGTTAGAACGCGATAGAACGCTGATTAGGGCGGAAAAAGCTGATAAGCACGGATTTTTTAACCACATGAGGCTATCATTGATCGATTGTGCCGACTTTTAGTCGAGGAAGGTTTTGCGTCATGAATATTAAGGCTTTTTTTTGAACGAAGAGAGGAGTTGATGCCCATCTCTTGGTTCTAATACAAAAATCCAAACAACCACAGAGGAATCCGTCTTCCTTCACCGTATTCAATATCATCAACAGCCATAAAGGCCTTTTCCTGTGGCCATTGTTTGATTTGTTTGCTTGTTTTGTTTTTGCCCCCGATTTCAAAGAGGTACTTCTGATCGATAAGAAAATCACCAAATTCAGGATAAGAAGCCTGATGTGCATAGCCTACCTGATTCAGGAAAAAAGTTTCTCTCATATTGCCTTTGTCGGGTATCGATGGATTAATTGCGAATCCTGTATTTGCATTCTCAAGATATATCTTATCAGGTTTTTGCATGCGGCTCAGGCCCGTAACATTCTTATACAGGTTCTTGATAATATCTGCCTCCTGCAAATAATAAAGATAATGGATCAATGTATTTCTGTTGATTCCGATCCTATCACTTAATTTGCTGATATTTGGAATAAAAGGAGCACTTTCAGAAATAATCAGTAAAAGCTGTTTTACCTTTTGGGTAAGGCCAACATCAATCCCCCGCAAAAGCGGAAGTTCCACTTCAACAATCATATTAAGGATCTCTTCAATTCTGTAATGATAAAGTGAGGGTGTTTCCTTGAAAAAAGGATAGTATCCCTGCCGAAGATAATCCTGAAAGTATTGAATAGGTTTGGTTTTCAGAATAATTTCCTGAACAATATTTTCATGTTCCTTCATGATATTCTCCAGGGAATAAACTGAAAATTGCGCCTGGGTAACAAAGTTTAAATATTCCCGAAATGAAAGTCCCTGCATCCTGTAAACGATTGTCCTTCTGCTAAGGTCAGCCCTGGCATTTAAGATCTCAAGCAAAGAAGAACCAGTAAATACCACTTTTATTTCTGCATAATCATCATAAATGTTTTTCAATTCCCTTGACCAATCAGGGTACTTATGTACTTCATCCAGGAACAGATATTTCCCTCCGTTTTTTACAAAAATGTCCGCCAGATCAGTTAACTTGTTGTTCGCAAACCAGATATCATCAAGACTAACATACAATACTGTGTGATCCGGATGTAGATTTTTTTTGATATACTGAAGAAGAAGGGTTGTTTTCCCAACTCCACGAGCTCCCTTAATACCAATTAACCTGGCATTCCATTCGATCTCGTCCATGATTCCTCTCGTAAAATCAAGAGAAACCTGCGCAATCTTTTTTCTGAATTTTTCCCTGAGGTTTTCCATTTTTGCTTATTATATTAAGCAAATATACATAAAATATGTTTATCATAATAAGCAAAACTGTTCTATTGCCCCAGTCTCTCACCAAGGAAATTCGTCTGCAGGACGGGATCACACAGTCCCGGCATAAGGAATAGTCCTGCTTAGTGAATCCTTCGTGCCTTTGCGTCCTGGTGGCAGAAAAAACAGCCACAAAGGCACAAGGATCACAAAGATTCACAAAGGAAAAATTTCTAATGCCGCAGCCCCTGGCCTCTCCCCTCCAGGGGAGACGTGAGAGGGGTGTAAGAACGCTGATTATCGCGGAAAAAGCTGATAAGCGCGGATTTATTAACACATAAGGCACATAAGAACACATTAGATTGGTAGCAGAATCCTTCGAGACTTTGCCTCCATTGAATAAAATTCCTGATATATCAGTGGTTACTTTTATGCTTAGATGAGCCCACGTAGGGTTATAGCCCCAGCCTTCGACCCAACAAAACCTGCAACCTGCAACAATTAACTCAGTGCATAAACCATCGAAATAGCTTAACACATCTGCAACCAAATTGCGTCTTCGCCTCTCTGAATGAAACAATTCAATTTGTATTTCCTAAAAGTATTGAGTATTTTTACTCACTTAACTGAGTAAATTGTAATTTATGTTTGAACGCAAAGAATTAGCCATATTAAAAAAAAGGATCGCCGAGAGACGCAAATTCATACAGATCATTATGGGGCCAAGGCAGGTTGGTAAAACAACCATGCTCAATCAGTTATACCATAAACTGAATTGTCCTGTTCTATACGAATCGGCAGATTCCGTTGCTGCCACGAATACAAGCTGGATAGAACAAATCTGGCAGTCAGCACGGCTTCAAAAGAAAACAAAATCAGCTAAAGAATTTTTACTCATCATCGATGAAGTCCAGAAAGTTAAAAATTGGAGCGAGACGGTAAAAAAATTATGGGATGAAGACAGCTTCAACAAGCTTAATATTAAAATTATCCTTTCAGGCTCCTCCCGACTGTTATTAGAACAAGGATTAACGGAATCTCTTGCCGGTCGCTTTGAAATAATATACATGACCCACTGGACACTGGAAGAGATGAAGGAAGGATTTGGATGGGATGCAACACATTATGCCTGGTTTGGTGGCTATCCGGGAAGTGCCGGACTCAAAAAGGATGAAATCCGCTGGAAGAATTATATCAGGGATGCAATCATTGAAACCAGTATTTCAAAAGATATCCTGATGCTTACACGCATAGATAAGCCTGCCCTGCTTAAGAAGCTATTTGAACTGGGTTGTCAGTATTCCGGTCAAATTTTGTCCTATACAAAAATGCTTGGACAGTTGCAGGATGCAGGCAATACCACCACCTTGTCTCATTACCTTAGGCTATTGCATACGGCCGGTTTACTAAGCGGTCTGGAAAAATATGCCCATACAAGCATACGAAAGCGTTCCAGCAGTCCCAAATTCCAGGTACAAAACAATGCTCTTTTAAGTGCACAGAATAAAAAATCCTTTGAAGAGATCATATCAGATCCGGTAGAATGGGGCAGAGTGGTAGAATCATCCATCGGAATGCATCTGGTAAATCATGCAGTAAAAAAAGATTATTCCTTGTTCTATTGGAGAGACAGAAGCGATGAAGTGGATTATGTTTTAGAAAAAGGAGACAAATTAATTGCTATAGAAGTAAAAAGCTCTTTATCTAAAAATAAAAAGGGAATGCATGCTTTCAAACAAAAGTTTAATCCTGATAAAATATATCTTATAGATAATAAAACACTTTCCTGGGAGGAGTTTTTAAAAATAGAACCGGATGCTTTGTTTTGAGGAATAGCAAGCAAGAGAACGCGATAGAACGCTGATAAGCACGGATTTTTTAACCACATAAGGCACATAAGGACACAGTAGATTCGTAGCATAACTCTACAAGGGTTTGCCTTAATTGAATAAAATTCCTGATATATCAGTGGTTACTTTTATGCTTAGATGAACCCTCGTAGGGTTTTAGCCCCAGCCCTCGACCCAAAACATGCAACATGTAACTTGAAACATGCAACGCTAAAATCCGTGTTTTTTCTGCTTTTTCTGCGCCTATCCGCGTTCCATATTTTCATACCTTAGCAATAGAAAAACAACAAAGTGAAACGATCCATCAAACATCTGCCGTCCGAAAAGCAAGCCGAACTGAGTGAGATCACCGCCTGGGTAAAGGAAAACATACCGGTGCACATGATCATCCTCTTCGGCAGTTATGCCCGGGGCAACTGGGTGGAAGATGCTTATGTTGAGTACGGCATCACCTACGAGTACAAAAGCGACTACGATTTGCTGCTGGTGGTGGATGATGAGCACAGCGCCCGCACCAACAAATACCCCCTCAAGATCAAACGAAAGATTTCCAGAAACACCTCTGCCGACACCCCCGTAAATGTGATCTACCATGGCATCGATTACCTCAACAGCGAGATCGAACAGGGAAATTATTTCTTCAACGACATACTGAAAGAAGGGATCCGGCTGTTCAACAGCAGAAAGTTCAAATTGTCAAAACCCGGAAGTCTCAAGCCAGAAGAACGCCTGCAAAAAGCCCGGCAGTATTTTGATCGCTGGTTTGAAAGCGCCAATATGTTCTTCAAGGATTTTAAGTTTAATTTTGAAGATTCTGATAAAGGACAGCAATATCTTAGCAAAGCCATTTTCGAACTTCACCAGGCCGCAGAACGTTATTTCATGTGCCTCTTATTGGTCCGCACCGGCTATAAACCCAAAACCCACGACCTGGAAGAACTTTTATACCGCAGCCTGAAACTGGATGCCCGTTTCAAGACCGTCTTTCCCCGGCGCAACGAAGAAGAAAAACGCTTGTTCAATTTGCTGAAAAAAGCATACATCGACTCCCGCTACAAAATGGATTATGAAGTAAAGAAAGAAGAACTGGAATACCTTGGGCGGCAGGTGGAGCGGCTGAAGGGGGTTGTCCGGGAGGTTTGTCTTGAGGTAATAGAACGCTGATGGGCGCTGGAAATGCGGAAAAAGCGCGGATTTTTGAACCACTTAAGTCTCATAAGGCTATCATTGTTCAATTGTTCGATTGTTCGATTGTCACTGCTTTCAGTCGAGGATCATCTTCTGTAGGACAGGATCACACAGCCCGGCATGAAGAATAGTCCTCCTTAGTGAATCCTTTGCGCCTTTGAGCCCTGGTGGCAAAAAAAACTCAACCACTCCTGTCTCGCCTCAGGCGGGGAGACACCAAGAACACAAAGAATCACAAAGCTTCAGGGACTCCCAACAATTACCAGAACCCTGCGAGGGTTCGGCATCACGCAATAGAATCCTTGTTTGCAATGAAAAATTTTATCATTGGTCAACCCTCGTAGGGTTTTAGCCCCAGCTTTCGACCCAAAACCTGCAAGCTAAACCAAAAATCAGCCTTACAATTTAGGAATTAAATTCCAAATTTGTATATTTGCTCTATGATCACAAGAATCGCTGAGAAAGAATTAAGCCGACTTGCCAGACAATTCAAGGCCGTAGCCCTAACGGGTCCACGGCAGTCAGGCAAAACCACACTGGCCAGGTTTTTATTTAAAGATAAAGCCTATGTGAGCCTTGAAAATCCAGAAAACAGGCAATTTGCACTGGAAGATCCGAAAGGTTTTCTTCAAACATACAATCAGGGAGTGATCCTGGATGAAATTCAGAAAGTTCCGGAACTATTCTCTTATCTTCAACAAATACTGGATGAAGAAAGAACTGCAGGAAAATATCTACTCACCGGATCCAACAACTTTCTTTTACAGGAAAACATAACCCAAAGCCTGGCCGGCAGAATTGCCTACCTTGTATTATTACCTTTTTCTTATCCCGAAATTAATTCCTTAACAGGTAAAAATACTGATTTGCTTCTGTTTCAGGGGGGCTATCCTCCAATATATGATCAGCCTGTTGATCCGGTTAAATGGCTAGTAAATTATTTTAATACCTATGTTGAAAGAGACGTCAGGCAATTAAAAAATATAAATAATCTCAAGTTGTTTGAACGCTTTATCCGGCTATGTGCCGGAAGAACCGGTCAATTGTTGAACATGAACAGCCTGGCGGTCGAAACAGGAGTTGACAATAAAACCATCGCCTCCTGGCTTGGGATACTGGAAAGCAGTTATATTGTCTTTACCTTAAAACCCCATTTTAAGAATTTCAATAAACGAATAGTCAAAACACCAAAGTTATATTTTTATGATAGCGGTTTGGTGTCCTCACTCCTTGGGATAAAAAACCCTGAACAAATTAGCATGCATCCGATGAGGGGCCCTTTGTTCGAAAATTTGGTCATCTCTGAATTCATCAAACACAAGAATAACCATGGGAAAGCATTTGAGCTTTATTTCTGGCGCGATAATACAGGGCATGAAATTGATCTTCTCGTGGATAATGGTACCACTTTGGAAGCCATCGAAATTAAGTCCGGAAAAACCGTTACCAGTGATTATTTCAAAAATCTGATGTTCTGGGAAAAATTGTCCGGAAACAAGAGAGGAAATATTATTTACAATGGCAATGAGTTTCAGCATCGCAGTGATGATAAGCACGTAATACCATGGTATAGGATGTTTGAGCATTTCAAAGAATGCTAATGGAGCAAGCCTTGTCCTTTAGGCTGGGATGAACGTAGATTTTTGAACCACATGAGGCACATTAGGCTATCATTGTTCGATTGTGCCGACTTTCAGTCGAGCATCCTCGTCCGCAGGACAGGATCACACAGCCCTGCATGAAGAATAGTCCTCCTTAGTGAATCCTTCGTGCCTTTGTGCTCTGGTGGCAAAAAAAACTCAACCACTCCTGTTCCGCCTCAGGCAGGGAAGGCACAAGGGACATAGAAGAATCGCAAAGCTTCAGGGACTCCCAACAATTACCAGAACCCTACGAGGGTTTGCCATCATAAAATAAATCCCTGATTTACAATGGATACTTTTACACTTAAATCAACCCTCGTAGGGTTTTAGCCCCGACCTTCAGCCCAAACCTGCAACATGCAACATGTAACCTGCAACAATTTAATCCGCATAAATCCGCTTTTTCTGCGCTCATCCGCGTTCTATCACACTCTACACCACCCGTTTAGCCAACCCCGGCCCAAGCATCTTACAAAAACCATAAGGCAAACGTTTCCATACTTCCGCCAGAAAAGCAAACTGCCGGATATTCTTTCCCTGCGGATGGGAATGGCTCCAGTAAAGGGGCAGATCCTTGCAGCCCCATTGTTTTTTGTATTGATGTGTACCGGAACCGGCCGTGCTGCGTCCGAAAGAATAGACCGCTGACTTTTGCTCCATGGCATACTGTATCATTTGCCAGTTCAGGAGGTAAGAAGGATACAATGGGTTGAACTTTTGCGTGGTGGCAAAATAGATGTTTTCCCAATAATCCCTGTATCCGAGCAAGAAGGAAGCCCCGATGGCTTTTTCCTGTATATAGGCCACGAAAAAACGGGCATTTTTATCCGGATATGCCTTCAGCATGCCTCCATAATAATCCTTTTTGAAAAAGGGAGAACCCAGGCGATGGCTATTGTGGCTATAGACTTTGTAAAAATCATCCAGGAGTTCCTCCCGGCCATGAATTACTGTAATCCCGTTCTTTGCCGCCTTACGCACCTTGCGCCTTAAGTTAGAGGAAAATGCCGAAAACTGTTCTTCCGGATCAGTCCCGGGATAGATCACACCCAAAACCTTATCTTCATACACATACTCTCCCACCGGATCAAAACCCCTGAACTGCCACTGCTCCTTCTCTTGCCGCAGTCCCTGCTCCTCATTTCCAACCCACTCGTTCAGCATTTCCAAATCCACAAGCCCTTTTGACTTTTCCCTTTTTCCTTTTTCCTTCTCAATACTGCAGACAAGCTTCCGTACCAGGCGACTTTTTTCCTTTTTTTCTAATCCCTCACCCACAGACCCCATCCCGACCACACTCCCATGGGGTATCGAAACCCATTCCCTGCCCACTTTCACAAAAGGCAGCTCGGCAATCTCTTTCTCCTGATCCACGATTTTCACCACATGATGCTCCCAGCCAAAGTACTCCGCGATGAAACGGGAGAAGGCCGGGTCGTTGTAGATTGTATATGCGGGTCTGTTTGCTGGCATGATTTACGAAGATAAGAATAATAGCACGTGATAGAACGCGGATGGTCACGGAAAATGCTGATTTGGTTAGCCACGAATGCACGAATTATTGTTTTCTTGAATGACACGAATGACGAAAGTGCACTTGCAAAATCAGATTTGTGTCATTCTCCCTTAATTATTAATTTGTGCATTCGTGGCTCAAAAATCCGCGGTCATCTACATTTTCCGCGACAATCCGCGTTCTATCCCCGCCGCCAGAATTTCTCCACCCATATCATCCAGAGCACAAAGATCACCACATAATAAAAGGGCCTCAAAACCCAGAGATGGGCGAAATCCCAGTGCTGGGGCCACCACACCATGATGTAGGTGAGGGAAACGATGCGGAAGACATTCACGAAAAAGATCAGGATCATGCCCATGGGGATATACCAGAGCTTGTGTTTCCAGGGGCCCGGAAAAATAAGCAGCAGGAAGAAGAGCTGGTAGAACTGCTTCAGTCCGGAGCAACTGGGAACGATCTGTATCCAGGTGCCGTTGAAATAGAGCGTATCATTGTGGCCATTGTGAACAAAGCCAAAAATATGCTCCAGGCTCCAGCTCGAAGAAAGATACACCCAGTGGGCCAGCACATCGGCCCATACTTTCAGGAAGCCGGTGGTTTCCCATTTCCAGAGCCAGTTCCACCATAGCAGGTGAAGACCCACAGTGATGATGGCGAACAATGCCACGTCCACCAGGGATTGCAGGCCCATGTCTTTGATCTTCTGCTGCCACTTGCTTAGCTTGACTTTGAAGGATGAGAGCATGTTGAAAATTTATGCGTAAAGATAGAAATTTTATGGAACGTCCATTATTGCACTCATAATTATGCCACGCCTGTCCAGTCTAAAGCGGGGAATGCACGAATGAATAATTGTTGAAGAAAGACAAAAATCTGATTACACAAGTGCCCTCTCATAATTCATGTCAATCATAAAAAAAACAAAGGCATTCCCCGCTTTAGGCGGGACAGGCGTGGCTCCCTTATTATTTCGTGCAATTCTATATCAACAATTCATTCGTGCATTCGTGGCATTTTTAATCCGCTTTTTCTGCGTCTATCCGCGTTCTATCCAAACTAAGTTTAAATTACTGAAAAACACGCAATTTTTCCCAGACCGCTTCCGTTATTTTTTTAACATTGTAAAACTTATTCAACAAACATTTACTCAACGAAAGGACGAACGATGATTCTAACAATGGTAACTGTTGCAGCACTGATTTTTCTCGTGTACTCCAAGGTAAATGAACCCGTTTTTGGAAACCAGCGGAAGGTGGAAGAAGAACACTGAATCTTCCGAATGGATTGAGGAAAATTTAAGGCCTTCGTTTTCGGGGGCCTTTTTTGATGGGAAGAACGCGCGTTGCTGAGTTATTTGAGCCACGCCTGTCCCTTTTTTTTCGGGGAATGCACGAATAAATTCGAATAATAAATGACACGTATGGGAGTGGTGGACCCACCATATACTTGTCGGCAGGCGGGAATGCATAATTATTTTTTTTAGTTAAAAACTAGCACTTGATTATTCGTGATATACAAATGAAGATCCCTATAAAAATTATATTTATGCACTGGTGGCTCCATGTATAAATTAGTGCAATTTAAAACAATAAATATTCGTGCATTCATGGCATTTTTAATCTGCTTTTTCAGCGTACATCAGCGTTCTATTCCTTACTTTTGCCAGAGCAATGAACATCCTCACCTTCGACATAGAAGACTGGTTCCACATCCTGGGGCATCCGATCAACAACGACATCAGCCGCTGGAAGGAGCAGCCCAGTAATCTGGAGAGGAACCTGGAAAGGATCCTGGAGCTTTTGCTGAAACACGAACAAAAAGCCACTTTCTTTTCACTGGGGTGGCTGGCTGAACAATATCCCGGAACTCTCCGCAAGATCAGCGAAGCCGGTTTTGAGATCGGGAGCCATACCTATTCACACCGCAGGATCCGGGAGTTTAGTCCGGAAGCTTTCCGGCAGGATGTAGAAAGATCCATCAAAACCGTGGAGGATGTTCTGGGCAAAAAAGTAAAAAGCTTTCGCTTTCCGGGCTTCCAGGTCAACAACCGCTACCTCTGGGCTTTGGAAACCCTTGCAGAACTGGGGATGGAATTCGACAGCTCTGTGCAGATCAGCCACCTGAACACCCGCATCCCCCAGAAGTCCTACCCCGTTTACCTGGAAGTGAACGGACACAAATTGAAGGAATTCCCTGTGCCGGTATATTATCTGGCCAGCCAGGTGCTTTACCGCAGCGGCAGCGGTTTCTTCCGGCTGTATCCTTATGAATACTCGCGCCGCTTCCTGCTGAAAAATAACTACAACCTGGTGTATTTCCATCCCCGCGATTTCGACGTGGAAATGATGGATAAAAAGCATTACAACCCCTTGCGCAACTTTAAGATCCGGGCAGGCCTGTCCGGAGCCATGGAAAAATTTGAACGCCTGTTGAAAGAGTTCGAATTTACGGATATTGAAACAGCAGACAGAGCCGTAGACTGGGT
>NPIE01006213.1_pt1 | contig 18210 bp, 13 predicted proteins | sample 8637661 | NCBI WGS metagenome assembly NPIE01 (sample SAMN07420842, study PRJNA396082) | bioreactor metagenome | isolation source: sample BA12 brine-fed electro-methanogenic bioreactor BA | place: Japan: Kochi | collected 2016-12-09
CCGGCAAAAACCTCACTGAAGCAACCGGCGATATCGGCCGGCGTGATGGTGATAAAGGCCGACGAGCCGAATCCGGCCAGTCCCGGTTCATCGAAAAAGATCAACGGCCGTTCCTTGACCCGGGCCATCATCCTCGTCTGCCAGCGCGCTTTCATGGCCAGCAGTTTAACGGCCGCGTCTCGCAGCTGGTCGTTGTAGAAAACGGCCCGGCCGTCCTGGTCGACCAGTCCGGTACAGAACGTTATCGGCCCGGTGATCTGGCCCTTGAGGGCGGTCAACTGCTCCCGGCGGTGCTCCGCTTCCTCGAGGAATGCAAAAAAACCGCCGGCCTCCTCGGCCGACATCGCGAAACGCGACTCCTCCAGCACAGCACCACCCTCCTCGACAAGCAGGTACTCCTCGAAAAAGGCCAGGAATTGTTCATCGAAATCGGCACGCTGGGAATCGACGAAGATTTTCCCGTCACGTTCCGTAACCCCGGGCATCCCGGGCAAAAACTGACGGAGCATTCCCTCGACGGGGTATTTCGGTAATTGCGGCCAAATCGGAATCTGCGGGGTGGCGGTAAAAATCAGGTCGACTGCCTGGCGATGATCGGAGTGGGGCATACTGCCGACCAGGACCGGCAATGCATCGGTTGGAAAAACAGAGGTCATGGTTCCTGTCCTGCTCATGAATTGCTGGTGGGAACGTTGAAAAATTGCCATTCCCCTCAATCTCATCGTTGCTCAATCAAATTTTATCCTCGCACTATCATCTATGCCTGCGGAAAAATTGTCTTGCGCGCCCCGATCTTGAACGAAATTCAGAATTTTTCAAGCCCACCCGGTGTCGGTTTTTATATACCTCAGAAGTGTAATGCGCAACCATATCTTGTCACCCCTTTTTTGTGTTTCACCATAAGCATGGGCGGCACTGGCGCCTCATTGACGGGATTGGTACGATCGCGGCACCGCTTCTGCAGCCGGCAGGCAAAATGATACTGGAATTTCTCCGATAATGCGTTATTGATTAAAGGAGTCGTCTAACGACACGGGACGCTTATCGGAAAATTCCAACACGAAGGGGGACCCATGAGAATCACACTCGATAAGACACTGGTGGAACTGAAACCCGAAAACCCTCAGGAAGTCAAGGAACTCGACGCCCTCTGGAAAGTGATCATCGATTGCGTCAAAACCAATAAAAAGCTGGTCCCGATCGGAGAATACCTGCCCGGTGAGAAAGAAATCGCCCGTTTCAACATCGAAGACTAATCCCTCCACCGCCCGCATTTCCGCTCAACGGGCGAGGTTTTCAACTCCCCGGCCGGTGCTCCCGATCTTTCCGGCCGGGGAGTTCTTTTTCGTTGTCGCATCTATCCGCATCGGGTATGCAGGATATCCGGTGCCAAGCGACAGTTCCCGGCGGCGGGCACCATGGCGCCACTTTCGGTGTCGGATTCGGTACCGGGCAAAGAGGATCTCTCAGGCATGGACGTTTCCGTCACCCTCTCCGGCGATATCTTCATCCTGCTCTTTTTCGTCGGTCTCGTCTCCGGACTGGTCGACTCGATTGCCGGCGGCGGAGGACTGATCGCGCTCCCGGCCCTGCTTTTCATCGGTCTGCCGCCCCAAGTCGCCCTTGGAACCAACAAACTACAAGGGACCTTCGGCGCCTTCTCCGCCTCCTTTAATTTCGTCAGGAAACGACTGGTTGACCCAAGGGAGTGCACGACCGGCATCGTCTGCACGCTGATCGGCGCCGCCGCCGGCGCCCTGCTCGTACAGATCATCGATCCGGCGGTCATTGAACCGCTTATTCCGATCCTGTTGTTCCTCGTGTTTCTCTACACCTTGCTGTCCCGGCACCTTGGCTATGTCGATCGGACAGCGCGCATGAGCCAGACACCGTTTTATATCCTGTTCGGTCTCGGCCTCGGCTTCTACGACGGTTTCTTCGGCCCCGGGACCGGTTCGTTCTGGGCGTTTGCCTTGATGATCCTGCTCGGGTTCAACATGGTCAAAGCGACCGGCGTCACCAAAGTCATGAACTTCACCAGCAACATCGCATCACTGGCACTGTTCATCATCGGCGGCAACATCGTCTACTCGATCGGCCTGACCATGGCTGCCGGGCAACTCATCGGCGGCCGGATCGGCTCCTCTCTGGCCATCACCAACGGAGCCCGCATCATCCGGCCGATCTACCTGACCATCGTCTTCCTGACTATCGTCAGGCTGCTCTGGACAAGAGTGATTACAGGAGGCTGAACAATGACCCCGGCGGTCAATGAACTGAAAAGAAAAAAAATTATCTTCACCCTCCACACCTACGACCACGATCCGCAACATCCCTCCTACGGACAGGAGGCGGCCGAAAAGCTGGGTATCGATCCGGCCCGGGTGTTCAAGACCCTGGTCATCCAACTCGACGACGGCCGACTGGCCGTGGCCGTGCTACCGGTGTCAACGCAACTCAATCTGAAGAAAGCGGCCGCGGCCTGCGGCTGCAAGAAAGCGGCGATGGCCGACAAAGCAGCGGTCGAAAAAACCACCGGCTATGTTCTCGGAGGAGTCAGTCCGCTCGGCCAGAAAAAACTACTGACAACCGTCATCGACACATCGGCCGCCGATCATTCGACCATCCTGATCAGCGGCGGCCGGCGCGGCCTCGATATCGAAATCAGTCCGACCGATCTCGCCAGTTTGACCGGCGGCCGCTTGCACCGGGTGACCTTTGGAAGTTAGCGGGGGACAGGTTGAAAACCTGTCCCCCGTTATTTGAGATTGAGCAGTTGTGCCGCCGCCTCGTGCAGCTGGCGCGGCGCCTCGGCGATCTGGTCAAAGGGGCGGCGCCCCTGGCGGTCGGCCTGAACGATCTCGTCGTTTTCCGGCAGGAAACCGATGATCTGATAATCCGGCAACGCTTCCCTGATCAACGCTTCATCTTCTGCGTCCCTGACGCGATTGCCGAGCACGAGGATTCGCTTGATGCCGATGTCATGACCAAGCCTGCGAATGGTTTCGGCAGCCGCCCGACTCCGCGCACCGGGATTGACGACAATCACCAGGGCATCGACGGAGGCGGAGGTGGCCCGGCCGAGGTGTTCGACCCCGGCCTCCATGTCCATGATCACGACATCGTCGCGGAACAGTACGAGGTGGGTCATCAGCGCCTTGAGGATGGTGCTTTCCGGACAGATACAGCCGGAACCGCCGCTTTTCACGGTTCCCATGACGAGCAGCTTGACCCCGTCCCGCTCGCGGGAAAAGCGGTCCGGGATATCGTCAACCTTCGGATTCAGCGTAAAAAAGCCGCCCATGGTACCCGGTTCGGCGCCGGTCCGCTCGGCGATCAACTCGCGCAACTCGGCAATCGGGGTAATCGGCTCACCCCCTTCGATACCGAGCGCCGCAGCCAGATTGGCGACCGGGTCGGCATCGATGGCGATCACCTTGTTGGCCGGATCAACGGCCAGCGCCCTGGCCAGCAACGCGGCAACGGTGGTCTTACCGACCCCGCCCTTGCCGCCTATCGCAATCTTCAGTCCCATCTCAATTCATCCCCTGATCCGCCGTGGTGTGCATCCTGTACACTGGCGATCCGATAGATCAGACAGCTTCACCGTGACGGTCTACGATCTTGCCGTTGTTGTCGACAAAGGCTATCGTAAAGCCGTTTTTCTTTGCATCGGCGGTCAACTCGTCGATATGGACCGCCTGAATTTCATACTTGTGCCCTTTCTGTCGCGGCAGGTTCAGATAACAGTCGTCAGCCGCTTCCCGGCTGATAAAGACCGGAATAAAGTCGACACCGTCGTCCTCGCTGTGCAGGCCGAGATAATGGCCACTATCGGCCTGATCGTGGACGATTACCCACACCCAGCCTTCGCTATTCTTGTTTTCCACCATGTTCGTCTCCCGTTACGCAGTATCCGCCGCTTGTTTACCCATCTTACCGACCAAGGTAATCACGAACAAAAAAAAAGGCCCCATTCTTTTCGGGAATGGGGCCGGAATTGCGAAGAAAGTGAATCAGATGTCCAGGTAGGAATCGGAGAACAGCGTCTCACCCATGATCACCTTGACCGTTTTGACATAGTCGCCGAGTTCCTTGTCCAGCGTGGAAGGATCGGGGGCGGTGCCGTCCATCGCCTGGTGAACGATCTCGACGATTTCCGGCCGCTTGCCTTTGGCCACTGCGGTCAGGTTGGTATCGAGCGGGTCACTAATTACCGCTTTCATGCCGTAGCGCTCGAGCATGACCATATAGGTGGTATTGAGGATGGGACGCAGTTGCACCGGCGGGCCGTTGGAGATATTGGACAGGCCGCAGGTGCTCATCGCACCGGGGGCGATATCTTCGAGCATCATCTGGAAATTGAGCAGGCTGACACACTGGGCCTGCTGGATATTGACCGGGGTCACGATGCCGTCCACCCAGATTTTCTCGTTCGGGATGCCCGCTTCGTTGGCGGCATAGAGCAACTCGACACAGAGCGCCGCCCGCTCGTTTTCATCACGAGGCAATCCATCCGGCCCCCAGAGCAGGGCAACGATATCGGCCTCGTACTTGGCCGCCATCGGCAGCATCACTTCGTAGCGTTCGGCCCGGGCCATGATCGAGTTGACGATATGGGGCTTGCTCACCGGTTTGAGGACCTTGAGCCCTTCCTCGATCGCCGCGATATTGCTGGTATCCAGCAGGAGCGGCAGATCGGGCACAACCTCCTGGACCACCTGGCAAACCCAGGGCATCAATTCGTGACCGTCTTTTTTGGCCGGCCCCAGGTTGATATCGATATAATCCATGCCGAGTTTTTTCTGCTCGAGGGCCTCTTCCTGAATCGGCTTGGGATCGCGCTCCTTGAACGCCGTTCCAATTTTCTTGGAAATGACGTTGAGGCTTTCACCGAATAAAATCATATGCTCTCTCCTTTCATGATGGTCGAAAATAGCAGCAACCGAACTACACGCCCGGTGCCTGAATCGCCGCCCGACACCGGGCGCCGGCCGCTCTTCGCTAGCGCGCTTTCAAAAAGCCGGGAAGATGGGCAGCCTCCCGCGGTCCGACGGTGATGGTCCAGCCGGGCAGTTCCTCTTCGACATCAGCAACGATGGAAGCGGCATACCCGGGAATGATCAGTTCGGTGTGCTTCACCTTGTCGGCAATACCGGACTTCTTGACAAAGAGGCCGACATCGTCGCCGCTGAACTTGCCGGCGGCCCAGGCGGTCAACACCGAAAGCCCCTCGGAATCCTTTATCAGCAGCCATGACGATACCTTGCTCGCCTCAATCTCACCAGACACGATGAAGTACGTCAACGCAAAGTTGGTGGTGACCAGGACCGGAGAATTTTCATCCGGGGTGCCGATCTCGTAGATGCCCTCGGTGACCGTCATCGGCCGCTGCGGATCGGTATAGATATTGAGCCGCTCGAGGAGCAACGGGAACAGCGCTTCAGTGGTCAGGTTGGAGAGGACGACAATGCCACCATATTTGGAGATATACATGCCGGCGACCAGCGCTTCCATGTCGGTATTGCCGGCCATCTCGCACGGGAAGGCAATGGTCGGGAAACCGAGCGCCCGATTACCGTCCTTCAGCGCCGCCCGGCGCAGTGCGATCATATCCTCGAGCCCTTGCTTCACCTCGCGGGAACCGGGGTCGAGTACCAGGTCTTTGAGTCTCATGCCGGTCAGGGTGGTAGTCAATTCGACCAAGCCGTCAATGGAATCGCCCTTGACTGCCAGGGGCAGGTTGTTATCCAGGGCCAATTTGCCAAGCGCCTCGACGTTGGCCGCCGTCGCCGCATAAAGCAGCGGCCGCTTGAAGCCGCAGGCGGCAACCGCCGCTTCCATCACGGCGACATCCTCGCTCATCAGGATGATATTGAATTCCGAGGTTTCGGCAACCTGTTTGGCCACGGCGGCAAAGGCCGCAGCGTCTCCGCTGACGTCCTTGACCGCTACCAGCTCCGGCCGCAGATTAAGTCCGACCCGCTCATACTGCAGCGCATGCCAGTCTGTGAGGGTTTTCGCGACGTCGTCCGCGGCCTTGTCGGCGGTGATCAGACCGGCAATCAGAGTTGGGTTATAAAACGTCTTCTCGTGCCGATACAAGACCGTCTCACCACCGGTCTTGGCCGCCCTGACCCCTTTGCCCAATGCAACCTGACGAATCGGCGGAGCAGCAGCCTCTTCCAGCTGTGCCCGGGCCTCGTCGGAGACATACGGACAGGAGTCAAGTTCCGCCTTGCCCGATGCCAGGTTCATGGCAAAGGCAAGACATGTCGGCACCCCGCACTCCTTGCAGTTCGTTTTCGGCAGGAGCTTGAATATTTGCATTCCTGTTAATGCCATCGGTGTTCTCTCCTCTTCTGTTTTTCGGGACAAAAAAACAGGACCGGCCGCGCACAGTGCGGCCGGTCAGGGCCCGTTATTGTTAGCTGATCAATGGTTCCATGTTCAGGGCCGGATGTCCTTTTTCCTGGAGGAACGGCAGAATCTCGTCTTCGGTTATACCGACGGTTTCATCGGCAATCATGTCGGCGAGATTCTCGACACCCATCTCCTTGCCGCGGGTATTGAGCCGATCGTAGATTTCGTCCTTGAGACTCTTGGGCATCCAGACGACACGAAGCAGGCCGCCATCACCAAGGATGAACTTCTTCTGAGTGACGTTGAACTTGGAGTGGCCGACAAAGCCCGGCGAGGCAGCGCCACCGCCCATGACACCGGCCAGCGTGGTGAACTTCATGCCGCACGGCGTCTCACCGGCATAGTCGCGGTTGACCGTCATGACGCCGTTGCAGGACGGCAGCATCGCAGCAATACACTCGCAGCAGCCGCAGGTCGTCATCGGTGCATACACCATGGAGTAGAAGTTATAGGTCTCGTGGGCCCCTTTCGACGCCTGCTTGAGAAATTCGTCAACACCCTCGAAGCGGCCGAGTTTGGGATCGAGAACCTTGCCCTTCTTGATCGGCTGGTTCGGGCCGGTCGGATTGATCTCGAATGAAGCCTTACAGTCCATCCAGTTGTAGGCGCCACACAGACCGGTCCGCTCCGGACTGACCGTGCAGACATGGCTCGGCGCAAAAGACTGACAGAGCGTGCAGGAATAGAAGGTATCGACATCCTCGTCGGTCATCTTGTCGACCCGTTCGTCACGGTGCTTGTACTCGGCCCGCGCCCGCTCGGTCAATTTGTCGACATCTTCCTTCTTGGAATAGAGCGTGATCTGGACCTTGTCGAGAATCTTCTGGAATTCCTGATGGAACTTGGCGTGCAGGACGATACCGAGATGTTTGAGCGAAAAGCCCTTCTCGACGGCAGCCTTGCTTACCCGGACCCAGGAGATATCACGCTGACCGATGTGCATGACGCCCTGGATGTAGTTGATCAGATGATGGATCTGGCGTTCCAGGATCGGCTCGAAATCTTCCTGAAATTCCCGGCCGGCGATCTGTACGTAGATGCCGAGAGGCAAGGTCTCGCCTTCCTTCAGGTCGGCGATATCCGGACCGACCACCTCGACTTTGCCGTCTTCGATCTCCTTCATGTCGGCCATCTTGACCAACTCGGTACACTGCGTCTTACCGCCGCCCATCTGGCAGTAGAGATCGCCGCCACGGACACGCTCGCCCTCGAATGCCGGACCGAAGGCGAGCGGGATGTCGATTTCGGTAATATTGATTTTCAGCCCACGAACCTCGACGGACTTCTGACAAATCTCGTCATGGGGCACATTGGCGACGACATGTTCATAGGTACAGATACCGGTCGGCAAGATTTCCGGGATATCGGTATCGGCCAGGGTCGGGAAACCCCAGTTGACCGCACCGGCCGCCGCCACCGCCCATTCGGTGCCGACATCGCCCAGCGCGTTGACAAAGGCGAAGATGCGGTTCTTGTTGTACATCAGCATACGCCGATAGTCGCCCGGCTGGACACCGCCGAAGGCCATGGCGGCCCGGTTGGCGAAACCGAGCGCGAAAACGGCCGAACTGATATCCGGTCCGAACGGGACGATTCGGGTATTCCAGCCGATTTGCATACCCGCCTCAAGGCACTGCTCAATGACCGTCTTACCGTTATGGTTCGCGGCGCAGAAGATGTAGAGGCTTTTCTTCTGGTAATCCTCGACGATCATCTTGGCGATCTCCGGGTTCGGCGCGGCACCGACGATAGCGGCAAAACCGGGCGCGGAACCATCGACGAACTCGACGCCGCGCTTACGGAGAATGGTATCATCGGCCGGGCCGACCCAGATCTTGCCGGCATCGATATCGGGATCCTCGGTGAACGTGTAGAATTCCGGTTCTCTCAGGATGCGCAGCGCTTCCTTGACCTCATAGGCGAAAATCCCGGCCATGCCGGCATCGAGCAGCGGTCCGAGATAGGGCAGGTGATTCTGGCCCTTGACATGAGGCGGCAACAGCCCGCGGGCGAATTCCAGCGGTTTTCTGAGGTCTTCCAGGGTCTCGCATTTCATACCGGTCAGCGAGTAGATAACCGGCAGATAATAGGCGGTATTGCCGAAACCGATCTTGGTGGCGGCGTCGTTGGAAGCGAGTGCTTTCTCCAACTCGCCTTCGACCTGCGACACGACCTTGTAGCCGCCTTGTATCGCTGCAAAAGCTACTAATCTTGACATGCTATCCTCCTTTATTCAGGATTGACTCCCCTGCATATGTATGTGCTTATTCCATTCCAAGGGCCTGACGATCGGCCATATCCATCAGAACGCGCTCCCGGGCCTTGTCGATACCGAGTTCTTTGCGCTTCTTGTCGATATGAGCAATCATCTTGTGCGCATGCTTGACCGGATCGGGTTCGCAATCCCACATGCCGCCGTACATTCTTTCCATATCCTTGTAGAGGTAATCCTTGAACACCGGAGCGCCTTCCAGCGGCATATGATAGCCAAAAACCGTATAGACGCCTGAAGCGACGAAATACTGGCCGATGGAGATGGCCTTCTCACTCATCCACTCGGGCGCGCTGCCCGCGGCCGGCAGGTCGCAGATATCGTTGCCGAGCCCGCCCGCCTTGACCACCTCGGTGGCAGCCAGCAGAATCCTGCTGTTGTCGACGCAGGAACCGAGATGGAGCACCGGCGGAATACCGACCGTCTCACAGACCTCGGCCAGGCCGGGACCGCAATGAACGGCGGCGGCGCCGGGGGTCAGGAAGCCATGCATGCCGGCGGCAATGGCGCTGCAGCCGGTGGTCAGTACGATGACATCGTTCTTGATCAGTTCCTTGATGATGGTGATATGTTCCTCGTTGTGCTTGGTCCGGGCATTGTTGCAGCCGACCACACCGGCGATGCCGCGAATCCGACCGTTGATGATGTTGTCGTTGAGGGTGTAGTAATCACCGCGGAAGGTGCCGCCGAGATGATAGCGGATCGACTCGACGCCGAACCCGGCAATCTGTGAGGATTTGTGCCGCGGGATCATGACATCGGCTTTGCGGTTGATGAAGTTGTCGATAGCCATCTTGACGATGCGCTTCGCATCTTCCATCGCATGATGCTCGTCAAACTCGATATGGATGACGTTCTCCTGCTCCATCCTGGCGATCGGATGGGTGGTGATCAGCTTAGTGTGAAAACACTTGGCAACGTTGGCCAGGTTCTGGAAAATGCACTGGACATCGACCACCATCGCATCGCAGGCACCGGTAATGATCGCCAGTTCCTGCTGCAGGAAGGTGCCGGCCGGCGGCACGCCGTGACGCTGCAACACCTCGTTGGCGGTACAGCAAATGCCCGACAATTGGATGCCTTTTGCCCCTTTCTCCTGGGCATAGGCGATCATCTCCTGGGACTGGCAGGCGGCAACAATCATCTCGGAGAGCACCGGCTCATGCCCATGGACGATGATGTTGACGTGGTCTTCCTTCATGACGCCGAGATTGGCTTCTGACTGCAATGGCGACGGGGTGCCGAACATGACGTCCTGCAGGTCGGTGGCGATCATCGAACCGCCCCAACCGTCGGCCAGCGCCGCCCGTGTACCCTGTTTCATCAGGTTCTTGTAGTCCTGGTCGACGCCCATGTGGGTGCGATGCATGATCTCGACGATCTCCCGGTCCACGTTACGGGGCACGACCCCTTCCTGCTCCCATTTCGCTTGGAGCGGCTTCGGCGCCCGATTGATGTATTTGATGGTGCCTTCCGGTTTGCCCCACTCGGCATAGGCCGCCTCGGCAACTTCGAGAGCGATCTCGTCGATGTCGCGATCCATCGTCTTGCCGTCGACCTCAACTGTCGTAGCAACACCGAAATGCGGAGCGATATCGATCAGTTTGATCTGATCTTTAATCTTGTAATCGTCGGTTTCCTTGCGGGCTACCGAGCGAAATACCTCCGCCACCGATCGGCCATGATCCGAATGCGCCGCCGCGCCGCCGGCGATCATGCGAATGAAGTTACGCGCGCAGATAGTGTTGGCCGTCGCGCCGCATAACCCTTTGCGGGTGTCCTCGCCGGTAATCCCGCCCTTCGGGAGCGGCAGGCGACAGGGGCCCATCGCACAGTTTTTGCAACAAATCCCCTGCATGCCGATCGCGCACGGCTTCATGGTCATGGCGCGATCGAATACCGTCTCCACCTGCAGCCGTTGCGCCCGTTGCAGCATCTCCTGGGTTGCCGGGTCGATCGAAGCATCTCTCGGGTCCACGAGCTTAGGCTCTTTCGCAGCGGTTTTTGCTTGTAATTCTGCCATCTGATCTTCCTCCACAAAAAATTTCGTTACGTCCGCCTGAACACCGAACAGATCGATCACACACGCTTGTGGAATCTGTCGAGCATTTCAAGTATCTTCTGCTGCTCGGTCTTTTGTATCGCAGCAGGGGTCATTGTTCTCTGTACCGTTGGTTCGTCCGTCCGCTTGGCCGCCAATTCGGCCCGTTCTCTGGCCCGTTTGGCCCGCAGTTCCTTCTCCTCGGCGTCCCGCGCCGCCCGCGCGTCCGCCGCGGCCTGCTTCTCGGCCTCCGCTTTGGCTTTGGCCTCCGCCTCGACCTTGGCTTTCGCCTCTTCCTCGGCCTTCACTTTGGCTTCGGCTTCGGCCTTGGCCTTGGCCTCCGCATCAGCTTTGGCCTTCATCTCCGCTTCGGCTTTCTCTTTGGCTGCCGCCTCCGCAGTCGCCGTGGCGTCCTGCTCGGTCACCGCCGGTTTGGCAGCAACCTCTTCCTGTTTCGCTGCCGGCGCGGCAGCTTGCTTGGCCGGTGCTGCCGGCGCGGCCGGTTTGGCGGGAGTCTCCTTCTTGGCCGGCGCTTCCTTTTTCACCGGAGCGGCAGCCTTCTTCTCCTCCTCGATGGTCAGGTCAAGCGGCGGTGCCAATGCGGCAAAATCGACGGCAACGGAGGCAAGCCGTTTTTCGATCGGCGCCACCTCGGCCACCGATCCGCCCGCCATCATCGCTTTGATATATTCCTTGGCCAGACGAATCGACTCCGGATGACGCATGATCAGGATGTTTGAACCACAGAGCAGGTAGGCAACGGCTCCGACCGCCTCCATCAGGATGGCCCGTTTTTCCGGATCTCCGAGCAGCGGCGCGTCCTCTACGCTCTCTTTGGCTTCCTTGCATTTCCAGACCTCGTTGCCGAGGTTGTTGATCATCGGATACTGGAGTTTGTCATCTCCCTGGCTCATGGCCGCCATCGACAGCCGTTCCATGACGCTGTAGGAATACTCCATACCATAGCCGAGCCCGCCGGTGGTCGGATCGACGACAACCCGGTCCATCGGCATGCCGAAGTTCTCCAGCAGGATGTTGATCTGCTTGGCCAAGTTGACGTCGATCGGCGAGGAGGCGATCAGCGAATGACCGTAGCCCATTGCCGCCGCGGCAATACCTTTATAGTTTTTCTCTTCGACCGGGCCGAGCAGCAAATTCTCATTCTGGCAAACTTCGGCCACGACCTTCATGACCTCTTCGTCCTTGACCGGCGCCGTACATCCCCAGACGATAACCGGCACCGACACGGCATCGAGAACCTTCTTCACCGTTTCCGCCGCCGATTGGGGGCTGGCATCCCTATCGTTGGGGTCGATACTCTTGAGCTGTAGAACGATTGCTTCGGCGCCGTATTCTTCGACACACTTCTTCGCCCAGGCGGCCGGATCGGCAAGCACGTCCTTGAACGGGGCGAGGGCCGCCTCGGCCCAATCGGTCGGCTCCATATCCCAGATTTCCATAGCAATCACGGGCTTGTTGGGCATGTCACCTTCAAAGGTGTAGAACGGGTAACATGTCTCGCCACCGACAGTTACAGCGGAATCACCCTTACCAATGGAAATCGTTTTGATGCCACCGGTATAGGCCTCCTTCTTGATTTCAAATGCCACGTGAGCCTCCTTGAAAGTGAAAATTAGTCTCGAACGAGTCTGTGCAATACGGCGGATACCCCAGCGAAAACCGGCCTGACGGCATGCACATTTCCACGCTCCCGTTCTCCTGGTCTCTAAAAACCGACAATCAATACGCTTTCGTCATGCCCCCCAACCCGGCAAACCACTCCGACCGGTTATGTCAGGGATTATCGGCCCGCAGCTCCTGCCAGGCCTTCATCCGGCGTTTGACGCCGGGAAATTTTTCGATTTCCGTGTGCGGGATAAACATCGCCGCAACGTAATGATCCATGTAGGAAGGTGTCTCAGAGAGTTCGAAATTGGTCATCTTCTTGGTTACTTCGACCACATCCTTACGGATCCTGTTGGTGAGCGAACTCATTCGAGCACCCATCAGAGAACCGTTGCCGATGAAAATAACCCGGTCGGGGTCGATCTCCGGCAACAGACCGATGGTCATCGCCTTTTCCAGGTCGATATAGCTGCCGAATCCACCGGCCAAAATGATCCGCTCAATGGTGCTCATGTCCAGACCGACCTCTTCGAGCAGCGTCATACAGCCGCTGTAGACCGCGCCTTTAGCTCGAATCAGGTTATCGATATCGATTTCGGACAGGGAGATATCACGATCGATCTGCGTATCGTCCTTCCACGCCAGGACAAATTCCCAGATACCTTTGTTTTCTCTGATCCGCGGTGTTCCATGCTCCCTGTTGAACTTGCCGCGGTTGTTGATCACGCCGATCTCAAACATCAACGCCACCATATTAATCAAGCCTGACCCGCAAATCCCCTTGGGTCGAACATCGCCAATCGTCACCAACATCGGCTCGTAGGTAACCGGGTCAATTGAAAAGTCTTCGATGGCCCCCTTGGCCGCACGCATACCGAACTCGATACCGCCACCCTCAAACGCCGGTCCAGCCGAACAAGCCGTGCAGGCCAGCCAGTCCTTGTTGCCGATAACGATCTCGGCATTGGTACCAATGTCGAGAAACAGTGTCAGCTCCTCCTCCCGGTAGAGTCCGGTACCCATAATCCCGGCCACGATATCGCCGCCGACATAACTGGCGATGGCGGGATAGAGCAGCGCGATGACATGCTCGTCGAGATCGATGCCGATGGTCGCCGCCTGAAACGGCGGGAACAGCGTTGATGCCGGCACATAGGGGGAACGGCGCAGGTAGCGTGGATCGATGGCCAGCAGCAATTGGGTCATGGTGGTATTGCCGGCCATGGTGATGGTGGAGATGTTCTGGCGGTCAATCTGCGCCTGCTTGATGATCTTACCGATCACCTTGTTGATGGTGGTGACCGCCGTCTTTTGCAGAGTCTCCAGACCTCCCGGCTTTTCAGCATGGATGATGCGGCTGATGACGTCCTCGCCATAACTGATCTGGCCATTGAAATCCCCGGCCTCGCCCAGACACTCGCCGCTGGTCAGATCGATCAATTGGGCATAGATGGTGGTGGTGCCGATATCGAGGGCAATCGCGTAGTTCTGGTCGGTGGTATCACCGGGCTGAACGCTGGTGATCAGTGTCTTGCCGTCGTCCCGGACCGGCCGGACCAAGGTGGCCGTCACTTTGAAATCGTGCTCCCGCAGGATAGCCGGCAAAGTTCTGATCACCGGCAACGTCAGTTCGAGCTTATGCTCGTTACCCTTCAGTTTCAAATATTCGATAAGCCTGGTTACATCAGGCATATTGTTCTGTGTGTCGGGGAGCGGCAACTCGAGATAGACCTTCTCCACGGGCGGAATGAACAACCCGCGCTCCTTGAGACTGTCAAAATCCATTTGCCTGATGGAAGCGGTCCGCCGGGGAGTGAACCGCTTGTCGAAGACGGTCCTGTCGATGGCCGATTCGACCGGCACCCGGACCGTAACATCGCCGACAATTCGCGACTGGCAGGCAAGGTGCCAGCCACGCTCGGTCTCTTCTTCGCTGAACCGGTCCGACGTACCACCGCTGACCGAACCCTTTTCCACCTGGACCCGGCACTTGGCGCAGACGCCCTCGCCGCCGCAGGAGGCATTGATATGCACGCCGGCTTGCAGCGCGGCCCTGGTCAGGCTTTCTCCTTCGAGGACAGAAACGACTCTGTTATGCGGTAAAAATGTAACCTGGTACTGACCCATTCGAATTCCCGGACCATGAAGGCGAGACGGCTTCTCTTTCTCCGCTCAATCGGGCTAACTGTACTCAAAAATAGCCAATATGAAAAAAGAAAACTGTCGACGATATTCTCCAGGCTTGGCCTTACCAGTTCCCCAAACGAGTTCAACTTGCTGTTTTAGTAGTATCTTCTGGTATAACACTATTCCCAGAAAGCAAAAAAACAGTAATGCTTGAGTTCTTTTTCAAGGAAATCGATGCCAAACAACCAAAATATGCAAGGTGTGCGTGTTAGACAAACGCCACCTTTCGGCTCTGCTCGAGTCGTTGGTCAATCCGTGCGTCAGGTGATCACGCGTTTATCTCTCGAAGCTACCAGCTGTCGGCCAACTCGACTCCCTGACGGATCGCTCGCTCGGCGTCGAGTTCGGCGGCCAGCAGGGCGCCACCAATGAGATGGTGGTTAATCTCCGCAGCGGCAAGCTGATCGGCCAACCCTCGCTCGGATTCCTGGCCGGCGCAAATGACCACGTTGTCGACTTCGAGTAGACGAGTTCCGCCCTCATGATTGATCAGCAAGCCATCCTCATTGATTTCCCGGTAGCTGACGCCGGTCCAGAAGGTCACCTTGTTTTTCTTCAATTCGGCCCGATGAATCCAGCCGGTGGTCTTGCCGAGGGTGGCTCCGGGCTTCGTCGTGCGCCGCTGCAGCAGATGAATCTCCCGCTGTGGCTCGGCCACGTGCGGCGATCGCAGCCCACCGCTCTGCTGATAATCCGGATCGACGCCCCATTCGGCGAGAAAGGTATCGAGTCGATGCCGGTTCGATCCTTCGTGCAACAGGAAGACCGCCGTGTCAAAGCCGATACCGCCGGCGCCGATGATCGCTACCCGGCGGCCAACGGTGCACCGGCCGGAAATGACATCTTCGTAGCTCAGCACCTCGGGGCGATCACCGCCGTTGATCATTATTCGGCGCGGCTTGACGCCGCTGGCGATAACTATTTCATCAAAATCGCGGACATCATCGACCCCGGCACGCCGGCGGAGCTGCACATTTACTCCGTGCAGCTCGAGCTGACGCTCGAAGTAGCGCAGCGTCTCGGCGAACTCTTCCTTGCCGGGGATATGCCGGGCCAGCAGGAACTGGCCGCCGAGTCGCTCGCCGGCATCAAAGAGCGTCACTCGATGCCCCCGAGCCGCTGCCGTTGCGCCACAGGCCAGCCCGGCCGGTCCGCCGCCAACCACCGCGACCCGTCTCGGCGCCGCCGTCTTAACCAGCGGCGCGACGGTTTCGCGGCAGGCCCGGGGATTGACCAGGCAGGAGGCCGTCTGACGGGCGAATATATGGTCAAGACAGGCCTGATTGCATGCGATACAGGTGTTGATTTCATCCTCCCGCCCCTGCTCGGCCTTAGCTACCCACTGCGGGTCGGCCAACAGCGGCCTTGCCATGCTTATCAGATCGGCGCACTCGTCGGCCAGTACCTGTTCGGCAACCGCCGGCATGTTGATTCGATTGGTCGCGACCAACGGGATCTTGACCTGGCCGCGCAGCCGTTTGGTCACCCAGGCAAACCCGGCCCGCGGCACTACTGTGGCGATTGTCGGCACCCGCGCTTCGTGCCAACCGATACCGGTATTGATAATCGTCGCCCCAGCGCGCTCGATCTCTTGTGCCAATTTAACCACTTCCGCCCAAGAGCTTCCTTCGCGCACGAGATCAAGCATCGACAACCGGAAAATAATGATAAAATCGGTGCCGACACGATCCCGGATACGGCGAACGATCTCGACCGGAAAACGGATCCGGTTGGCGAAACCACCGCCCCACTCGTCACTCCGTTTATTTGTTTTGGCAGCGATAAACTGGTTGATCAGATATCCCTCCGACCCCATCACCTCGACGCCGTCGTAGCCGGCCTGCTGTGCCAAAGCGGCACACCTGATGAAATCATCGATCGTCGAACGGACCCCACGCTTTGTCAGCGCCCGCGGGCGAAAGCGGTTGATCGGCGCCCGGATGGCGGACGGCGCGACACACAGGGGATGATAGCCGTAACGGCCGGCGTGCAGAATCTGTAGACAAATGACGCTGCCCTGGTCATGGACCGCATCCGTCACCAGGCGATGTTTGCCGACCTGTGAACCGGAGGCCAGCCGTATCGCAAACGGGGCAATCCAGCCGGCCCGGTTCGGAGAGACACCGCCGGTGACGATCAAGCCGACGCCGCCGGCAGCACGTTCCGCATAGTAGCGGGCCATGCGCCGGAAGCCATCCCGCTCCTCCTCCAGCCCGGTATGCATGGAGCCCATCAGGACCCTGTTCTTCAAAGTGACAAAACCGAGATCGAGCGGTCGAAACAAGTGGGGATAAGACGGATGCTCAGCGTTCATTGCATATCCTTACACCAAGGTGATCGTTGGCTGCCGGCCGGTTCCTGATGAACCGGCGCGAAACAACCGGCCATGGATTCTTGCCTTCGCAGCGGGAGATAATTACTCTGTCGTTGACATGTGAACCAATCCGGCACACCTCAACAAGGAGCAAACAGATCGACGATGCACTACGAAGGACCAATCTTCAGACCCCCGAGCGAAGCCAACTCCATCCTCCTCCAAGTCACTAACGGTTGTTCGCATAACAAATGTTCATTCTGCAGTATGTACCAGGGCGTGCGTTTCTCGATCAAAGATGAGGAGACGGTGTTGGCGGACATCGAGTTTGCCGCCCACCACTGCCGCAGACAACACCGCGTTTTTCTCTGCGACGGCGACGCACTGATTATACCGCAGCGACGATTGGTTCCCATCCTTACCGCAATCAAGGAGCGACTGCCCTGGGTAACCAGGGTTGGAACCTACGCCACCCCCCGCAGCATCGAGCTGAAATCACCTGAGGAATTACAGCAATTGCGGGATCTCGGGTTGAAAATTGCTTATCTCGGGCTGGAAAGCGGCGACGATCGGACACTGGCACAGATCGGCAAAGGAACTGGCAGCAAAGAAATGATCTCGTTGGGACGAAAAGCCCGTTCCGCCGGTATCGCCCTTTCCATCACCGTCCTGCTCGGTATTGCCGAACCCGGTCGCTCGCTGGCCCACGCCGAAGAGACCGGCAGGGTGCTCAGCGCCATCGATCCGGAATACGTCGGCGCCCTGAGCCTGATGCTCACCCCCGGCAGTATCCTCTACGATCGCTGGCAGGCCGGTGACTGGCGGCAACCCGAAGCGGCCGAATTGCTGACCGAACTCGGCGTCATGATCAGCCACACGGATCTGACCCGTGGACTGTTTCACGCCAACCACGCCTCAAACTACCTGCCGATCAAGGCGCGTCTGCCCCGTGACAAAACGCGAACCCTGCAACTCATCGAGCAGGCGTTGCAGGGACTGGTGCCCCTCAAGCCGGAAAACCTCAGGGCGCTTTGACCGGATAACAACAGCTTACGACAGCGGTGCCGCCGCCCTGGCGACGGCTCCGCTGCACGGCCATACCGCTAGAACTTATAGCTCAGGCCGGCCGAGACGAGGATCGCCGAGGCATTCTCGAACTCGCCGACAATCGCGCCGTTGCTGACCTTGCGCGAGTCTTTCAGGTCGTAGAGAAAACCGAGTCCCAACTCCATCTGCTCACTCAGCTTGATCCGTCCACCGATCGAGAACAGCATCGCATCCGAATCGGGCAGTTCGAAGCTCAGCGTCTCCTCCGGTACCGGATTCTCATCGATGGCGAAACCGACC
>NPIE01007755.1_pt1 | contig 18192 bp, 13 predicted proteins | sample 8637661 | NCBI WGS metagenome assembly NPIE01 (sample SAMN07420842, study PRJNA396082) | bioreactor metagenome | isolation source: sample BA12 brine-fed electro-methanogenic bioreactor BA | place: Japan: Kochi | collected 2016-12-09
AAGTTCCCAGAAGTTTCTTCTCGCCTGGGGATCGAGGCCGGTTGTCGGTTCATCGAGAAAAACTATCTCAGGATGGGGGATAATTGCCAGGCCAAGAAGCATGCGCTGCTTCTGCCCTCCTGAGAGTTTTCTGTTATCCCTGTCAATAATATCCGAAAGAGAACAGATATCTATTACCTCATCCATGCTCCTCGGATGTGGATAAAGAGACCTGAAAAGCTCCAGAGTCTCTTTGACGGTAATAAATTCGGGTAAAGCCGTGTTCTGGAACTGAATCCCCACTTTCTTTTTAAAGTGATTGTCGATTGTATGTTCCCTGAAATAGACCTGGCCCTCGCTGGGGTCAAGGATTCCTTCCATAATCTCGATTGTTGTCGTCTTGCCGGCTCCGTTTGGACCTAGCAGTCCGAAGCAGATACCCTCTTCTATGGAAAAACTGATGCCGTCAACGGCCTGAACAGTACCGTAATTTTTCCTGAGGTTCTCAATCCTCATAATTGTATTCATAGCATTTAACATATAAAGATATCTTGCTCCAGGCAACTAATTCAGGTGAGCCTGCTTATATGCCATGCCTGTTTGTTTTAGAAGCCAAGGCCTGGCGGCAGCCCAAAGCAGCTGCCAGGCTTGTTAAACCAAAGGTCTCTCTTCGTTAAAACGGCGGAAGGCCCAGATACTTTCGCAGCTCCATAATGTAGCTGAGCCGGTCATAGCGGCGGGAGAGAAGGTTCAGCTCCGCTTCCGCCAGCTTGATCCTTGCATCCTCCAGCTCAAGGAGCTGTTTACGCCCTGCCTCAAACTCCTCTTCGGTGATGGAAAGAAACTGCTCTGCCAGTTCGACCCTCGTTTCGGCGTTCTCCAGAGACATGGCGGATTGTTCTATCTTTCTGCTCAGGTATCCGGCCTGACTCTCCATCTCCTCTTTCTGCCGCGCCCTTTCGTAAATTGTTTTTTCAAGTTCCATCTCAAGAGCCCTGTTCCCTGACCGGTAATCCGACCAGGGCAGCATATCAGAAAGATCTACCGATACGGAGAGCGACCAGGAGAGAGGAGTCTGCTGAACAGGCTCTCCGGTTTCCAGGGGTACGCTCAGGGAGTGTGAAATGGAGGCTGATGCGGCTGGAAGGAAGCGGCTCTTTCTCTCCTTCAGGGAGTGGTGTATCCTCTCTTCGGAGAGCCGAAGCTCGACCATCTCCCGGCTCTCTTCGATAAGCTGCTGCAGTTTCTCCCCGGGAGGCAGCAGGGGAATTTCTCTCTGCTCCGGGGGAAGAACCTTCACGTTCTCCGCCTCTTCGGCAGGAATCCCAGCAAGCCTGGCCACCCGTTCCTTCTGCTGCTGCAGCTCAAGTAAAAGTCCCTGGTGGACCGGCAGTTTCTCCTGGTAGGAAATCCGGGCGCTTAAGAGGTCATAGCGGCTTATTCTCCCATCCTCCCAGTCCATCATGGCCAGGTCTACCTGCTTCTCTGCCGTCTCCAGCTGGCGCCGGGAGAGGGAGGTCTGCTCCTGCAGGAGCAGCAGTCTCTGAGCAGCTTCGATCATCCGGTACTGCAGCGAGACGGTCAGTTCCGCAAACTTCTGCTTCTCTTCCAAAAGGGCAAGCTCCCTGCCGGAGAGGGTAAAAATCTTTTCAGGGGAGAGGGAAAAAGCGAGAGTTCCCGAGAGGTCTGCCGTAACCGGCCCGGTTTCCGGTATATAGTTTTTCTGCGAGAGGGAAGTCCCTGTGGTCACTGATGGAGTAAAAATTCCGAAGCGGCTCCTGTAGAGAAACTCTGCTTCCTCCAGATCGAACCGGGCTGATGCCGTCTCCCGCTCCGCCTCTAGCGCAAGCCGGGCCAGCTCTTCGATGCGGTACTCATGGCCCTCCGCCTCCACCGCGGCCGGGAAGCAGAACAGCAGAACGGGAAGGAGGAGCATGGGGCTTATCTGTTTATGGTTAACTCGTCTATTCTTCATGGGAATTTCCTTCAATAGCACGTATCGATGATTTTTCTTCCCCAATCTCCGAACCCGTTTGATGGTCCAAACGCACTCCTCCCCCGACTTTAAAGAGATTCAGCACCGCCGGAATCATAAAAAGGGTGAAAAGGGTCGAGACCAGAAGTCCTCCTGAAACGGCGATCCCCAGGGGCTGGATGATATTGGTCCCGTCCCCAAGTGCCAGGGCTATGGGGAGCATCCCCAATACGGTGGTAAGCATGGTAATAATGATGGGTGGAAAGCGAAGCACCGCGGCATCCGCCAGTGCATCGATCCGCTCCTCCCCCTCCTTCATTCTTCGAAAATAAAAATCGATCATGATGATTGCATTGTTTACCACGATCCCGCCCAGAAGAATGGTCCCCAGGAGGGAGTTGAGACTCAAGGTGGAATCAAAGAGGTAGAGGCTGAGAAGCACACCGATGAAACCCATGGGGACAGTGATCAGGATGATCAGAGGCACCCGGAGGCTGTTGAACTGGATCCCCAGCAGAATATAGACCAGCACCAGGGATGCAATGAGGGCGGTAATCAGACTTTCGACGTTACGGTCGTATTCCTCCATGGCGTTCTCAAAGGTAAGAGCGTATCCGGTAGGGATTTCCATCTCCTCCGCGACAAGGCTCCGCACCTTCTCTTCCAGCGATTTCTGCATTGACTGGGGGTCTTCCTGCTTCATGATCGCGAAAATGTTAAAGGTCTCCTCCCCGTTCTCGGTAACCACCTCTGAAACCCCTTCTTCCCTTCCGATGTCGAAGAAATGCTTGAAGGGAATGGCCCGGCCCTGGTAGGGGATCAGGAAATTGGCGAAATCCTCCAGACTGGAAATTGTCCCCTCCGGGAAGGAAATACGTACATCAACCTTCCGTCCCTCATGGTTCATTTCTATTGCGCTTGCCCCATTGAGGAGGGTCCCCGCCATGGAGAGCAGCCTGGATGTGGAGTAGATCCCGGGTACTGCCTCTCTCCGGCTCAGGATAAGCTCATTGGAGGGCTGCGTTGAAGGATCGGTCCAGACGTTCCGGTATAAATCTCCCCGGCGGATGATGTCGGCCGCCTTCTCGGCGAGAAACATAATCTCCTTTTTATCCGGTCCGCTCACTTTCAGGTGGAGGGAAACGGTCCGGGGCAAGGGCAGCTCCGAAGGATCCCAGGGCATGATATTGTAGCGCCATTCGGTGGATGACTGGTAGCGCTCCTCCAGATCCGCCTGAATCTCTTCGGTGTAACGGCTTGAAGCCAGGCTGATGATAAAACTTGCCGAGTTTTGCCGGGGAACCTGGGCAAAGAGGCCGGTAACCTTTTCGCCGTAACTGTTCATAATCTCCTCTTCCAGAGGAGCGATGGCTTCCAGCATCTCCTCCTTGCTCTCCGAGTCGTACTTCATAACCCAGAGAACAATCTTGTCGCTCTCGGGAGAAGCGATAATCTCGGTCCTTATTTCCGGCAGCAGGGTAACCGCCGCGAACGCAAGGATACCGAAGGCTGCAAAGATAAATATCAGGCTTGCGACCCTTGATTTCAGGAGTCTTATCAGGAGAAAGCGGTAAGTACTCTGGAGGTTTTTCATAAGGGAGTCGCTCATTCGCGCAAGAGAGCCCCTACCTTCCCGACCGGAAACAAAGCTTCGTCGGAAGAGGTAGTAGGCCAATACCGGTACCACCAGCAGGGCAACCAGGAGCGAACAGGCCAGAGTAAAAATGACCGCCCGGGCCAGGTCTCCCAGGATCGCATTGGCCAGGGGTGCGGTAAAAGAGAGAGGAAGGAAAACCAGGATGCTGGTGAGGGTTGATGCGATGATGGCGCCCCGGACCTCTCCGACCGAATCAAGAATCAGCCTGCGCAGGCCTGCTTCGTTCTTTGGATCCGCTGCTCCCCCTGACACCAGCGATTCATACCGGTGCCGATGGATGTTTTCCATCACCACAATGGAAGAGTCGATAATCATCCCCACCGAAAGGGTTATTCCCCCCAGACTGATAATGTTGATGCTCAGGTCGAAAAAGTACATCAGTATAAAGCCGAGAACCACCGAGAGTGGAATTGAAAAGGCAATCAGCAGCGTGTTCCGCAGTTCTCCCAGCAGGATAAGAACGCAGAGAACGGCCAGGGCAGCCCCAATAAGGGCGGAACGGATTACATTGCGGATCGCCTTGTTGATAAACTCCGCCGGATCCACCAGATAGTCGAAGCGGACGTGATCGGGCAGATCGGAGGAAACCGCTTCGATGGTACTGCGGATCTCCTCGCTCATCTTTTTGATGTTTCCATCTTTTTTCGGGGTGGCAAAGATCATGATCGACCTGGTGCCATTGTTCCGGAAGAGGTTACTCGGCAGGTCGTAGCGGATATCCACATCTGCTATATCCTTCAAAAGGATGTCCCTGCCGGCCTCTTCCCGGATGACGATGTTTCCCACATCAAAAACAGAATCTATCCCCTTCTTAAGCCTGACGTCAAAGCGGTCCCGACCCGCGGAGAATGAGCCTACCGGCTGAGGCTTGTATCCCCCCCTGACCGCCTGGATCACTTCATCAACCGGTAATCCCCGGTTCAGGAGCCTCTCCTGATCAAGCTCCACCTCCGCCCGAAGCTCCCGGATATTTACCATCTCGATCGATTCCGCCTCACCTGCCTGATCAAGCTTCGGCTTCAAAGAAGCTTCAAGAAGGGTGTAGAGTGCCTCCGGCTCCATCTCCCGGCTGGTAACGGCAATGGCCAGAAACCCGCTGTTTTCCCCCGTCCAGTTGTAGACACCGAAGTCCTGGCTCTCCCGCGGGAGGGCTCCCTTTATTCCCGACATGGCGTTCTCCGCCCGTATCCTCGCCTCGTCGTAGCTCACATTCCACTTGTAATCTATCCTGACGGTGGTCCGGCTGTTTTGAAAATTAATCTGGACCCGCTCCTGGTCTCTGATCGAGCTCAGGGCGCCGTCAATAATCCTGCCGTATTGCTCCTGGAAGTCCATGGCAGTTGAACCGGGGTGGGAAATACTGATTCCGATGATCGGTTTCATTGTATTGGGGTAGAGCTTGATCGGCATCCTCTGCACCAGCAGAAGCCCGGCGGCAAGACCCGCCAGAATAACCAGCAGCAGTCCCCGTCGATTGCGGATAAAGAGTTTCAGCATGCCTACTCCTCCACCGTAACCTTCATGCCCTCATCGATTCGGCCGCTGCTGCCGGTAACAAATAGCTCACCTTCCGATACACCGTCAATAAGAGCCGCCACCTCACCGTAACGCTCTCCGAGTTTTACTTCCCGCAGTTCCACCACTCCGTCCTTAACGATGTAGAGATGGTCCTTTCCGTACTTTCTGACAATATGCCGTGCCGGCACCACCAGACCCGAATAGGGGTTCTTTCTTATCTCAATCTTGACAAAACTTCCTGTCTCTACCCCGCTATCCCCCGGGATGGTAAATACCGCTTCAAAAAGGCCGGTGCTGTAGTCCGGCTCCGGATAGATCAGTTCGAACCGGCCGGTGATCCCCGTAGGCTCTTTCCCCTGGAAAATTTCACAACGGTCGCCCCGCCGGATGGCATCCGCATCAAGGTCACTTAAGAATATGGTCCCTTTGAGCGTATCGGTTTTCAGGACGGTAAAGAGTTCCTGGCTCTCCTGGACCGGAGCCCCACTCTTCAAATCGTTCCTTCCAATGATTCCGTAGCTGTCTGAGGTCAGTTCCACCGCCTTGTAGTTGCGGCTGGAGAGGTCCCTTCGAATGGTGCAGAGTACCGTTCCGGGGCTTACCCGCTCTCCGGTTTCGACCTGTATCTCCTCCACTATTCCCGGGATGGGAGCCCTCTGGGGGACTCGACTTGCCGGTTCCAGTCTGGTACCGTAGAATATCTGGTGAAAAACGTTTTCTTCCCTTACAGGGGCGGTTTTTACCGTAACATCCTGGGCGGATACTGCTCCTGCAGATATCAGCAATAATGCTGAAATGAGTCCCGTCAGGGGTTTTTCTTTGTGTCTGATTCTTTTCATGGCTTCCTCTTTCTGTTATTTCTTCATGGTACAGTACAGTGTAATGCGGCACATTTCCAGTTTGAGTACCTGTCTAACAGTATACTATAACAGTAATACAGTCAAGTAATGTATATGATTGATGAAAATCGGTATGTGCGGTGAGAACGTTATGTTTATCACTTCAGGAAGAGGAAGAATGAAAAGATCAGAACTGATAAAATCCCGGAATAGATCATGTCAGCAGCTTCAGAGTTTGAGTTATCCGGAAGAATACTCTGCTTTTTTAGAGATCCATAGTGAGATTCTTAAACTTCTGCACCAACTATAAGCATCGCCACATCACCAGGTTGTATCCCCAGGACGCGGCCCTCATTCAAGAGCTCCCCGGTCACGGAAGATCATTCAGCACAAACTCCGTCGACGCCGGGCTTTCGTCTCCCCGGCCGCCCAAGGGGCGGAATGTCACCTGATACGTCCCGGGCCGGGTGAATGTATAAGCCTCGCGCAGGTCAATGCTTGCGCTCTTCGATGCACCCGCTTCAAGCTCGATGTAGGAACCGTTCTTCCGGCTCGGGGCAGCCCGACTGGCGAGCATTCCCTCGTATGGGACCGCCTCCCCCGATTCGACGTGGATGATATCGAGGAATTCATTCCTGAACCCCTCCAGGGGAGTGTGCCAGATAAGGAACACATTTCTTTTAGGGAGCCGGTTGGTGACGGTGAAGTGCATGATCACCGGATCATCCGCCGACAGTTCGGGACGATCCATCCGGATTGCATATTCGAAGGTTGGAACCCGGAAGATGACCGGGCAATCCCCGTTCTCCACAAGATCGGCGCCACCTGCCTTTAGCGAGGTAAGGGAAAGACACAGGTATACGGTAAATGTACAGGAATCGGCTTGTCCATCCACGGCGAAGCGGCCGCTCACCTTTACCGACACGTAGTTATCCTCCACCTTGACGCAGGATGGCGTAATGGAATCGATGGCGAAGTCGGAGATCCGGTACTCCGGCTCGTACCGTTTCGGAAGTCCCCGATCGTCGTAGACCAGGTCGGCCATATTGAGGCGACGATCCAGGATGCAGGCGAGTTCAGTCGACGGGCGGGTCGTGATGAGTTCGTACACCAGGTCTCCGACAGCTTCCTTTTTTATATAATCGCCGACAGCTTCCAGATAGATGTCCCGGGAGTAGACCTGTACAGCCTCCAGGACACCCTCCAGTTTCGGCAGGGCATCCTCCGGCGCTGTCAGGGCAAGGGACGCCCGGGGCCAGTAGAAGGGAACCTCACGCACCTCAGCCCCGGTATCCCGGACAGAAATGCGGCCGCCGATGGTAAAACCGATGTAACCATAGTCTGCGGCAGAGACTATGGAGTGTCCCGCATCACCATAGAGGGAAAACGCAGAAAACTCAGCATCGGCGATGCCGTCGATGGCTGCTGCCGGGTTTGGAAGGAGCATGGGATCCACCAACTGCCCGCTGATCATCTCCAATAACGCCGGAGTGTTCAGCAGAACCAGCAGCTGCTGATTCAACTCCTCCCGGGAGGCATTAACCAGCGCCTCTCCCCGCTCCAGATCATGAACATAGGGATGATCAAGCTCCAGGACACCGTCAAGATTGGTCCGGTATTCACCCAGGCTGGGGATCATGTAGTTGCGGCTCTCTCCGGTGAGTTCATGCACCATCTTGATGGAGTGCCCCCCCAGCTCGCTGAGGTCCAGAAAATCGTATTTTGTGGTCTGCCAGAGGGGGATGGTACGCTCGTCGTATCTAATCGATATGGTCTGGGAAATGAAGACGTCCTTTTCTCCCCGGGGCTGACGTTTGCGGCTGTAAATAGCGGGGAAACGGTAGCAGCCGTTGTCGTCCGTGTACGTGGTGACTTCACCGTCGTCCACTCCCATCCAGCTGAAGTTCTGTCGGATTTCACGATTAGCGACGGGACGCCCCTCAAGGAGTACCCGCCCCGAGACTTCCGAGAACAAGACCTTCCCTCGTTCCTTACTATCTTTCACAGGACTTTTCCCCCTCTGATCCGTCGCCATCACTGTTTTTTCGAAGCTGCTGCTCCCGCCCTCCCGTGGAACAAATGTCCCCGCGCAGGAGGAGACCCCCAGGGCAAGAAGCAGCAGGATCGCCGGACATCGTTTCATTTCATGGTTCCTTCTACCGAATGAACTTTCACTTCACCACAATAGTGCGGGTAAAAGAATACTTTACCGTAATACTATCATCAAAGCTATCATTTTTTAAAAAGCACGGGACTGAACGGATGGTCTATCCCTTTCTTTAAAAGACCCACGTTACTTATGAAATTTCGTGGACCGATTCAGGGGGCATCCTCGAAGTCTGCCCCCCTCCCAATAGTATGGGGCCATTGTGATCGTTCAGATAACACAGACCCCCTGAACTGTTTATAACGATGATATATCTATTTGCTAACTGTCCGCTTATCTCCGGTCGGTTATTATATAAAAACCTATCTTGCCAGGTCATTCAAAGAACAGATCTTGCTGCCTTTGCTTTCATAATAACGAAGCATTTCGTCAATTTTCCTTTTATCATAACTGGTAACGCAATCCGACAGGACACTAACGCCGTAATTTGCTTTGCGCATGTTGAAACAGGTCGATTTAACACAAACAACAGCATCCGCTCCTGCTAAGTAGAAATCGCATATTTCATTGTTACTGATAAAGTCTGTAAATGCTTCACTGCTTAAGGCGTTTCCCTTGGATTTTGTAAAAATATTATCTGATACTATATTCAAGTCTGGAGCTAATTCAGAGCCGTATGTATCGGGCTTAAAAGTCCTCGTGCCGCCTGATAAATTCTCATGCCGTATGTAAACAACATGAATACTGTTTTTAACTGCCCAATCGATGGCTTTGTTTATATTGCCGATAATCTCCTTGTAATTCTTTGTTATGTCATTCTGAATATCGATTATTACCAGGGCTTTATTCTGCACAGTGCTTCCTCCTCACAGGTAGTTTGATTTGTTTTGGATTGATTTGTTCGCTGTTTCTCATAGTGATTCCTCCTGACAGCTAATTTGAATTATCTACTTTGTCATTATACCGGCAATTGTTGACAACAGTATGGCAACATTCCATAATGATAACAATTTTTTTTCACCAGGCGGCTATCAGATGAAAATCGACCGGCTTGTCAGTATCATTATGATACTCCTTGATAAAAAGCGTATAGGCGCACAGGACCTATCAGATATGTTCGAGGTTTCACGCCGCACTATCTACCGCGACATAGATACCATCAATATGGCTGGTATTCCTGTTCATTCAACACCGGGAGCAGGCGGCGGCTTTGAAATAATGCAGAAATACAAAATTGACAGGAATGTTTTTTCGACTGCCGACCTTTCCGCAATTTTGATGGGGCTCTCCAGCCTTTCCAACATGATTCGAGGCGATGAACTGATAAACGCCCTTGCGAAAGTCAGGAGTTTTATCCCCGCAGAGAGAGCTAAAGACATTGAACTAAAAGCAAATCAGATATTCATAGATTTAAGTCCGTGGATCGGCAACAACAACATACAGGCATATCTGGAAATTATCAAAAGAGCTTTACAGGAAAGCAGGCTGCTTTCGTTTGATTATACAGACCGCTACGGAAATACAAGCGCACGGACAGCCGAGCCGTATCAGCTTGTATTGAAAGGTAATCACTGGTATTGGCAAGGGTTTTGCCGTAAAAGAAACGATTTTCGCTTGTTTAAACTATCCCGCACATCGAATCTGAACATACAGGCTGATTTTTTTACGCCGCGGAATCATCAAAAACCACAGCTGGATTTTTCTGATATGCTGATAAATATGCAAACCAAAATCAAAATCCGCATTCATAAATCAATCATGGAAAGGGTACTTGATTATTGCCTTTATGAACACTTTTTACCGGACGGTGATGAGTATTACATTGTCAGTTTTCCTTTCTTAGAGAACGATTACTACTACAATATTCTTTTCAGTTTTGGAGATAAATGCGAGTGCCTGGAGCCGTTACATATCCGCCAAGAAATGAAGCGCAGATTGCATGATATGGCGACCATATACGAATGTCAGGAACATCTGAAAAAGTCATAATTTGGAACTTCTTTAGTATATTTCCTTGTGTAAAATATAATGCGTTATCATTCGAAATGAGATTTCATGGGCTATTGCGGTGATGACCGGACTCTTCTCAAATCTGATAGTATTTTAATAACTCGATGTCATTTAATGCTTGACAAGTGACAGTGTGTTCGTTAAATTAGTTTTTAAAGAACACACTGTCATTTATCAAGGAGATAAGTATGAAACTGAAAGGAAAAACTGCTTTGGTAACCGGAGCTTCTTCCGGAATCGGAAAGGAAACGGTAAAAAGCCTGTTGGAAGAAGGAGCAACCGTCTATGCGGCTGCCCGTCGGGTAGAGAAGATGGCTGATCTGAAAGCCGGCGGAGCGCGCGTTATCCCGCTCGATGTAACAGAAGAGGTTTCCCTCGTTTCCGCCGTGAAACAGATCGAGAATGAATCCGGATCGGTCGATATTCTCGTCAATAACGCCGGTTACGGATCATATGGCGCTGTCGAAGACGTTCCGCTGGAAGAAGCACGTCGTCAGTTCGATGTGAATATTTTCGGACTCGCCCGTCTTACGCAGCTGGTACTGCCCGGGATGAGAAAGAACGGATACGGCAAAATCATCAATATCTCGTCGATCGGCGGCAAGATCTACACCCCCTTCGGTGCCTGGTATCATGCGACCAAACACGCGCTGGAAGGCTTCTCGGACTCCCTTCGTTTTGAAACAGCGCCGTTCGGAATCGATGTCGTGGTGGTGGAGCCGGGCGGAATCGCTACTGAATGGGGCCAGATCGCCGCAGACAATCTTCGGAAAACCTCTGCAAAGGGCGCATACGCCGACCTTGCTAAGCAGACTGCGGACAGTACGGAAAAAATGTATGCTTCGGGAAATCTTTCGCATCCGTCTGTGATCGCGAAAGTGATTCGGAAGGCGGTCACCGTCCGGCGTCCGAAAACCCGTTACGCGGCGGGCTCAATGGCCGGATTCGCTCTCTTTATGCGCCGCTGGCTCTCCGACCGAATGTTTGATAGAATGATTCGCAACATGTCTTAAGGAGAATGACTCCAAAATGAATAGCCAGGACTGGCAGCGCGCCAGAACCGAAGAACAGGTGGAGCAGCGGGTTCGAGAAATCCAGGACGCCGCTGCCCGCCTGATTCAAACCCTGCCCTACGAAAAAGTGACCCTTCTTCGGATCGCTAAGGAGCTCAATTTTACCCGTTCAAACGTTTACCGTTATTTTTCGACAAAGGAAGAAATCTTTTTGTCGATTTACGTCGCGGATATGCAGCGTTGGAGCGAGGATATTGAGCGCGAGTTCAGCGAGCCTCTCTCAATTGAGGGTTTTACAGAAAAATGGACTGAAATCCTTTGTCGGCAGGAACGGTTGCTGGAGCTCTCATCGCTGCTGGCTGTAACGCTGGAGAGGAACACTTCTGAAGAGGCCTTCCGGAAAACGAAGATATTTCTCGGCGAACTCCTGTTCCGGCTGGTCGGGATTCTCCGGAAGGTTTTGCCGATGCTCTCTGACGATCAGATTACGGAATTCGCCCGGACACAGCAGGCTTTCATCTCCGGTGCCTGGCCGATGTCGCAGCTTCCTGCGCGGCAGAAGGAAATTCTGAGAGAAATGAATATGGAGTATATGATTCTCGATTTTCCCGTGTTTTACAGGGACACCATTCTTCGCCTTCTAAAAAGCCTGGCAGAAGAAAACTTCTCCACCTCAGGATAAGCGGTCCAGCAAAAGCCCATCCCTCCATATATTGATGATAATGCCAGCGGCTATCGGATGGATTTTTCCGTATATGCTGATGCTGTTTTTCTGTCGCTTACGGTTGCCAGTACAAGACTGAGGATAAGGGTCAGGCCTTCCGTCATTGGCGCAACAAGCCAGACTCCGGTTATACCCAGAATCGCTGGCAGTGTGAAAATGAAAATCAGAAGAAGCACAAGCCCCCTTGATGAGGAAATTATCGCCGATTCCCCTGCATTGCCTATTGATGTAAAATAGAATGAGGTGATTGTATTTACACCAGAGAAAAGGAACGATATCACGAAGATATAGAGTCCTGAACGGAGCATCTCCGTAACGTTTGGATCGTCGACGAAGACCCGGCTGTACCAGCCCGCTCCCGCCGCCATTAAAAGCACCGCCGCAAGCCCTGCCACGAATACGAACAGGTTTGTTTTTCTGCGCAGCTGTATTGCAAGAGCGGTATCTCCGGCTCCATAAGTAAAGCTTATGAGCGGACTGGAGCCCTGCCCGAAGCCTGTTATTATCATGCTGAACAAATATGAGGCGTATCCTATAACGGTGAAAGCTGCAACACCGGTGACTCCGGCAGTCCTTAGAATTACATAGTTGTATGCGTACATGCAGATACTCATCGACAACTGTCCGATGAATTCCGAGCTGCCGTTCAGGAGCGTGTTTTTTAATTCGGGAACCGAGAATGTGAATGTTCCGAATTTATAAACATCGGATTTGCGTCTGAAAAATAAGACCATGCAGCAGAAGCCTGTCAGAAGCGAAATCATTGACGCCAGAGCAGCACCTTTCATACCCAGTCCGATGATCGCGATGAAAATAAAGTCCAGCAGGATATTCAGGATTACCGTCAGGATGCTTATCATCATGAATACCTGCGGCTTGCCTTCGCCCCTTATAAACATCCCAAGAGCGGAGTTTACCATCATTACCGGGTATGCAATTATCATGACAGAGTAATATTTTCCGAACAGAACGGCGACTTCAGCGCTCATGCCTATTACTTCCGTTATGGGACGGAAAAGCAAGAACACGATAAGACTTAAAAGAGCGGATACTGCGGCTGAAGATACGATTGTCTGGTTGAAAACACTGCCGCATTTTTTAAAGTCCCTGCCGCCTAAGGCCATGCCTGCTATTGCTATACCGCCTACGGCTACCATAAGACCTGTTGCAAGATACACATACAGTATGGGCAGGCCCAGGTTTACTGCCGCCAGGCCTTCCTTTCCTATATAATTTCCAATGAAGAACCCGTCAACCAGCGTTATGCAGGAAGTGAGTACCATCGCAACGATTGACGGAACGGAGAACCGGAGGATCATCTCCGACGGTTTCTTTCTGATACTTTCAATATCCATTTACTGCAACTCCTTCGAATCTGAATACCCCGCTAAGGGTGCTCAGATTATATGGAGGAGTTTGATATTTAACTTCTGAATTCTTGCTCTATTTTACCGGAATGCAGATATCCATAACCACCTGTCTTTTTTCGCAGTCGACGTACCGGTAGATGTCCAGCCCGTAACGATCAGCCATACGGTATCCGCTTTGCGGAAGCCATACCCTGAACAGTCCCTGATATGCTGCGAAAATCCCATCAATACTGCCTTCGAAACGATATACGGCATATCGGCCGCCTTCTATGATTGCCTCATTCTCCGATGCACAGTTACCGGATACTGTCATGCAGATATCGTACAGGCAGTTTTTAACATTTGCTATGGACGGGTCGTCGTAGGATCTTTCAATCAGGAGCGTGTCGGCTTTCATATACCGCCTGTTTCTTTCTATAAACCCGCTCCAGTTATCGGAGAGATCAAGATAGTTGCCTATCCTCCTTTCATATATGACCCTGAAATCCTCAAGATGCTGTATTTCTACCATCCGCTTGTATTCATCGAAGGTTTTTAACAGCGTAACTTCATTACTGAGGAACGGGTGGGTTGCGGCTGATCTGTCTATTCCTCTTCGGAAAGCTGCAGGGGATACTTTATGGTGTTTTCTGAAGGCCCAGCTATAGTTGGAAGAGCTGTAGCCATAATGAAAACCGATTTCGGTAACACTCGCCTTGCTTTCCGTTTTTAGCTTGAAGGCGCTCTGTTCCATTTTCATGCGTTTTATAAAACGGTACACGCTTTCTCCGGTTTCCGCCTTGAAAGTTCTGCAGAAGTGGAATTTGGATAGATTGCAGTACGCGGCTACATCATCAACGGAGATATCGGAATCCAGACTGTTCATAATAAAGTCTATACCGCGGTTTACATACCGGTTTTTAATCATACAGCAGCTAGATTCTCCCTTCTTCCAGCTTTGATTCTACAATAGCGGATAACTTTTCTTCAATATCGGCAATCTATGTTCAGTTCACATGATTTTTTCTTCTTTCACTTCCAGTGCTTCTACCGCATTGATACTGTATTTTAAAAAACATCTTTACATTAACTTATGCACAGCATCGTTCGCCATTTTCAGCAATTCTTCACTGTTGTCTGCACTGGCTATCGAAGAACCTAAAACCGAAGAAGTGGCTACATCCAGTACTTTGACACTAAGAAAATAACGTCCTTCCATTTCATGTAATTCACTTACCGCTATTATTTCTGCTCCAGCAATTTCACCAATTTCAACAATTGAGTCTTCATTTACAATACCTGAATATTGTAATTTCATTTCATCAAGCAATGTATCCAGATTCCTGCGGTCAACTAATTTCATGGACCCTTGATTAACAAACGCATTTTCAACAAAAACAGTAACCAAATCAGTTATTTCCCGGTTTAAGGAAGTTATCCCTATCTCCACATTTAAAACGGCAAGGTTTCTGCTTTTCATTCTTTCCCGGTTTTTTAAAAAAGCTTTATTAAAGGAAGATTCTTCTTCAAAATAAGCTTCCTTCAAACGGTATAATTCAATTCTATCGTCAAGATGAGTTATCGGAGTTCCCGCACTGCTACCGGCAATAATCCCAATTTCCGTCACATCTAAAAAACCGTCACTATTTTTGTCACTTTCAATTTCCAGTGAAGATTTCAAATTAACCTTTCTTGGATAACATATTACTGCCTTAACCTTTTGTATTTCCTGTTCTTCAACACTGTTATTTTGGTCCAAATCTAAAATGGTTTTTAATTCAGATTTTAGTAAGTTAGCAGCTGCTTTTTGCCCCGAAAATAATATAACCAGAGTTTTTAATTCATCTTCATCGACCAATCCGTCTTCATTCTTATCCAGCAGATGATCGGTCGGAGTGTGTACCGGATATGGAGGAGGTGTCAGCATGACATTTCCCCAATCCTTTGCGGAAGCCTGCAAGACAACATATGGCTCGTTCCAATCAATGAATCCATCATTATTTCTATCCAAGATTGCATCGAAGTAATGTTCAACATTATGCTGATGCACAAAACCGGATTCCATTATTTTTTGTTCAATTTCATCTATCCAGCCGTCATCATTTGCGTCAGCCAAGGTATCAAGGTAGGTCACCGCTGCCCGAGGAGTGGACTGGAAAATATAGTCGGCAATCGGCAGCCAGGACAAACCATTAATAATTTGTATTTTCAGATACTCAGCTTCAAGGGGACTGCTTAAAAGATCCACAGCCTTTTGTAATTCCTTATCATCCATATGTTCATCATTATTTGTATCTATTCCTCTGTTTACCATATTAAAAGCTGTCTCGGTAAAACGCATTCCTTTCATAATATACAATTCTGCAGCCGCCTCAATTTCATCTTGCTCTATAAACCCGTCTTCATTTGCATCAAAAAACGGATCCAGACTGCTTGTATTTTCATGCGGTCCGCTGAATAATAGGTGTAAATTATCGGTATACTGCCAATTATCGGCAGCAGTCAGAAAGCCGTCATCGTTTATATCGGCCGCAGCCATTAAATGATTTGTTACAAAAGCTCCCCGAGGCCCTCTTATATAATTAACAGAAGCAATCCGCCATTCATTTTCAGTTTTATGGAAACCAATTCCTTCCGATACATTGTATTCACGATTAAGGTGGCTATAATCGAACTGATACAGTTTAAAATCAGGATCATCGTCATGGAGTTTACGTAAATTTCCTATTTTGTAGGATTCATATGGCCCTAAATCCTTGAAATAATCAAAACGGAAACTTTCAATGCTCCGATAGCTGTTGAATTCTATTCTTTCTCTTGTCTCGGAAACCAGGCTCATTTGGGCTTCGGGCATTAACTCACGAATTAATTCCATATCTTTATTGCGAACAGCTTTTTCCCATTGCTGCAATAAAGGATAAATCTCCGGCGGGCCCGGATACGGCGATCTTAACAGATTAGTGCTTTCAGCTGACGTTTTTTTCGGCGTCTGGTCCTTCTTTGCTCCTTCAGGACCCGATGTGCAAGACAAAGAAAATAAAGAACTAAATAAAACCAAAACAGCTAATAAAGAAATTAATTGCTTCTTCATCATTATTCCTTTGCCTGATGAATAATGCCTGAAATTTTAAGCTAATATATTAAATAAAGTGTAAATCCGAAAAATCCTGTTGTCAAATAGTTATGACAGAAGAATGAAACGATCATTACATAAACGGTTAACTAATATCTTGAGCGAGATTTTCCTCGGTCGGTATACACATTAATTTGATTCACTCTTAACTCAGGTATTTTAATACCATTTTCGGGACTCAAGACAATGTTCTTAAAGCAACTGCTGGCGATCTTTATTCTCTTCAAAACCTCTACCCTATAAAGTATCATCAAGTTGCGCTACATTGCCGTGCCCTGAATATTCCCGCAGATCAAGAGGCTTGACAAAAATATGTACATACGGTAAAAATATTAACCATCAAATCAGAACAACCATCCAGAGGTTGTCAAACTTTTTCAAGGAGGAGCGGACATATGATGATATCTGTAGTACTCAACGCCGTACCGGCAGCAACAATAACAGAAGTCACTGGTGTGTCTGCACTCCGATAAATCCATAACAGGTAGTATCGCCGCAGCCCGCCGGGCTGCGGTTTTTTTTTGGAGTGGGGAGATGAATAAGGTTCTCTCCCCCCGGGGGGTAGACCCTTGAGTAAACCGCAGGTATCGTCCTGCGGTTTTTTTTTCGACCTGATTGAAAAGCGGACCATCTTCAGGTGTGGTGGTCCGCCACTTGAACAAGGAGGTTCAAGATGTTTGAGTCGGATCTGGAACATTTTCAGATGGGAAGGGAGCGGCAAAAGGATGCCCTCCACATGGCAGAAAAGCGACGCTTGCTGAACAAGCACCGGTCGAGTCAGCGTACCAGGCGGGCAGCCCGCTTTCTGGGAGAACTGCTCATCCTCACCGGAGAGCGTTTAAAGGGGGAGGTAGAATAGTGAAATGAACACAATAATTATTACACATGAGAGAGAGGATTTGCCGGGGCCGTTGGGCCCCGGCTTTTAATGTATCATTTCTATCTGCGAGGGTAAAATACCATTCGTTCAAGCACCGAAAGGTTGTTCACCGGGCCCTGAGATACTGCCGGGGCCAATAGGAAAGTTCCACCCCTGCCTTCCTTGCCGATAGAAGGGGAAAGAAGGGATTCCGCAGCAGTTCCCTTCCATAGAAAACAAGATCAGCCTGCTCCTGCTTTATGATATCATTGCCCTCCCCGGCTGTGGTAATCAATCCACCACCGATAACCGGAAGGCCTGTTAACCTTTTTATTACTGAGGCAGGTGGAATCTGATATCCGGGATACGGTTTCATTACCGCCTTTTCCACCACTCCCCCGGTACTCACATGGATAAGATCGATCCCTTCTGATTTCACGAGATTTATGAGCCCCGCAACATCCGGGGCCGTGTTTCCCCCTTCAAAAAAATCTTCAGCCGATACCCGCAAGGCCAAAGCTTTATCGGCAGGCCATACGGACCGAACACTCCGTATTACCTCTCCTGCAAACCTGGCCCGGTTTTCTGCAGTGCCTCCATAGCTGTCATTCCGTTTATTCGTAAGCGGAGAAAGAAACTCGTTCAGCAGGTAACCGTGAGCCCCATGTATTTCAATAAGATCATATCCGGCTTCCAGTGCCCTGGCAGCTGCAAGGGTAAAAGATGCAAGAACATTGTCCATATCCTCTTTTGTCATCTCCCTGGGTGATGTAAAACCAGGTTGCGAAGTGCTGAATATGAGCGGTGACGGGGATATTACATCCTCTCCCTGGACACCGCACTTCCTTCCGGCGTGGGCCAGCTGTATCCCTGCAGCAGCACCCGATTCTTTAATCCCGGCTGCAATTTCCTTTAATCCCCCCAGCTGAGCATCCTCCCAGATCCCAAGATCCTGTGCTGATATACGCCCCCGCCGTTCTACAGCGGTAGCCTCCTGAATGATCACGCTTTATGTCAATATAGTTGTCA